>OHQX01000128.1_pt1 | contig 37492 bp, 32 predicted proteins | sample 1578251 | NCBI WGS metagenome assembly OHQX01 (sample SAMEA3879507, study PRJEB24766) | human gut metagenome | biome: human-associated habitat; feature: feces | place: USA | collected 1985/1987
GTTGAGTTCTATAATTATTACTTTATAATTTAAATTGAAAATAGAGGAAAAACAAATCTGCAGAATTGAAACCTTATATTTTTAGAAGAGAGAGGAAAACAAAATGAGAGAAAAACTTGAGAGTACATTACTATCAGTAACGTCTAAAGTAGAATCTAATAAATATTTAGGTTCAATTAAAGATGCATTTACAATGTTTGTACCATTTATTATTGTAGGATCATTTGGAAATATGTTTAATATTTTAATTTCTGGGACAAATGGTCTTGCGCAATGGTTCCCTTGGCTTGCAAATCTATCACCTGCTTTTACAACAATTAACTTTGTAAGTATTTCTTGTATGTCTTTACCAATCGCTTTCTTAATTGGTTATAAATTAGCTGAAAGAGAACATGTACCTGCTTTAGAAAGTGGTTTAATTGCTTTACTATCTTATTTAGCTGTATGCCCTAACACAATTAGTACTGTTGTAGATGGATTAAAAGATCCTGTAGTTGCAACTGGTTTAGGCGCTGGTGTTATTGGCGCACAGGGTTTATTTGTATCAATGATCATGTCTATTTTAGCTGTTAAGTTGTTTAAAATACTTGCTGAAATTAATGCAATTAAAATTAAGATGCCTGACTCAGTACCAACAGGTATCGCCCGTTCATTCAATATCTTAATTCCAATCTTTATTATCTTAGCTGTATTCTCTATTGGGGGCTGCTTATTTAATACATTTACAGGTAATTACTTAAATGTATGGATTTACAACATTATTCAGCTACCATTACAGGCTCTAGCAAACACTACTGGTGGTATCGTTGTTCTAGCTTTAGTTAACCAGCTATTCTGGTTCTTAGGCATTCATGGGGGTATGGTTATTGAAGGTATCAGAGGTCCATTATCTGCAGCTGGTATTGCTGATAACATTGCAGCTGTACAGGCAGGAAAAGTAGCGACTAACATTCTTACAAGAGGTTTCTGGACAAGCTTTGTAGTAGTAGGTGGTGGAGGTATTACTCTATCATTATTACTTGCTATCTTCTTATTCTCTAAACGTGAGGATCATAAAGCTATCGCAAAATTCTCATTCATTCCAGGTATTTGTGGTATCAATGAACCAGTTGTATTTGGTTTGCCATTAGTACTCAATCCTATTTTTGCTATCCCATTTATTATTAACTCTGCAATCGCTGCTTTGATTGCTATTGGTGCCACAAATCTTGGATTTATATCTTGTGGTGTCTTGGATTGTCCTCCAGGTTTACCTGTATTTGTAACAGGATTCATCAGCTATGGTCTTCATGGTATCATCGTACAGGCTATTATTCTTGCTTTGACTTTTGTTATCTGGATTCCATTTGTCTTATTATCAAATAAACAGAAACCTGAAGAAGAAGCATCAGAATAAAAACAAGAGAATCTATCAATAGATAGATTCTCTAATTGAAAGGAGCATGTAATATGAGTTTTCCAGATAATTTCTTATGGGGTGGTGCAACAGCTGCCAATCAATATGAAGGTGGCTGGCAAGAAGGTGGACGTGGTATTGCGGTTCATGATCTTATTACTGACGGCACTAAAGATGAACCACGTCGTATCTATTGTCGTAATGATCAAGGTGAAGAAACAACAATTCAGATGGGAGAATGTATACCATTTGGATATAGAGGTGTATTAAAAGAAGGGTATTATTATCCTAGTCATCAGGCTACTGATTTCTATCATCATTATAAAGAAGATATCGCATTAATGGGGGAAATGGGCTTTAAGACATATCGTCTCTCTATTTCATGGACAAGAATATTCCCTAATGGGGATGATGAAGAACCTAATGAAGATGGTTTAATATTTTATGATCATGTAATTGATGAACTTAGAAAATACAATATTGAACCTTTAGTAACTATTCTTCACTTTGATATGCCTTTAAACCTTGCGACTAAATATGGAGGATGGATTGACCGTAAACTTATAGATTTCTATCTTAAATTTGCAAAAACATTATTTGAGAGATGGAAAGATAAAGTAAAATACTGGATCACTGTTAATGAAATTAATGTACTTGGTGGTTATTGGACATTAGGTCTTGCTTCTAATAACCGTAAAAAAGGAAGCCATTCTAATCAGGGAGAAACACCTTTAGAAGATGCTGGTATTAAATTCCAGTCCATTCATCATATGCTTGTGGCAAGTGCGATGGCTAATAAAATGGCTAGAGAAATCAATCCAAAATTCATGTTAGGCACTATGTGCGCTTTATCTGGAATCTATCCTGCAACATGTCATCCTGATGATGTATTTGGGGCTTACGAATTTAGAAGAAAAGCATTAATGTTTAGTGATGTGACATGTAGAGGTTATTATCCTAACTATGCCCAGGCTATATTTGATGAATATGGCTTCAAACTAAAAATGGAACCTGATGATGAGAAGTGGTTAAGAGAAAATACTTCTGATTATCTTGCTTTCTCTTATTATCGTACAACCGCATATGATAGATTCTCACCTAATACAACAACGACCGGAGGACAACAGGCTTCACCTAATCCTTACTTAGAAAAAACACCTTGGGGATGGCCTATTGATCCTGAAGGGTTAAGATTTGTCTTAAATGAACTGTATGATCGCTATCAAAAACCATTATTTATTGTAGAAAATGGTATGGGAAATGATGATGTCATAAAAGAAGATGGTATTCATGATACTTATCGTATTGCCTATTTAAGAGATCATATAAAAGAAATGAAAAAAGCTGTAGAAATAGACAAAGTAAACTTATTAGGCTATACAACATGGGGATGTATTGATATTGTTTCTGCAGGTACTGGTGAAATGAAGAAAAGATACGGTTTTATCTATGTTGATTTAGATGATAAAGGGCATGGTAGTCTTAAGAGAATTAAAAAAGATTCATTTTATTGGTATAAAAAAGTAATAGCTTCTAATGGCGAAGATTTAGATTAAGCGTCCAATTTTTTTCTTAAATCTTTTAAGTCATTTAATTAAAGCACCTTCGGGTGCTTTTTTTACAGTCTGCCAGGCATCCTGTGATGCGTGAGTCGGAGTAGTTCCATGAAGCATTATCCCCATTCTTATAGACACGAGTCCAGCCTGTATACTGTCCCCATTTATCTTTTGCAAGACATCCATCTGTAGGATCCATATTTGTATCAAGATATTTCATATCTGTATCCTGGTTCATCACAATTGTATCTTGAATACTTGACTGATTTGCACTTACCGCAACAACATGACTCATGCTGCTTGAAGCAACATGACTAAAATCATCTACTCGTAAAACTTATCTTAAGAAATCATGAATAGTGATTGACATTTAATCTTATTTTTATATACCTACCATAGGTAATTACTTGCGGTAATTAAAAGGAGGAGTATATGAATATTCAAAAAACAAAGGAAATGTTGGATAGCTGTTATATGGCAAAAAGAATACTAGACTTATTACCAAAACTTCCAGAAGGTGTTCTTCCTTCTTATATTCGTTATTTAGAAACGGTTCTTAATTTAAAAGAAACACATGAAAAGGTTAAAGTATCAGATTTAAGTACTGCACTCAATTTACCTAGACCAGGAGTCACACGTACTGTAAGTTCTATGGTAGAAAAAGGTTATTTAAATAAGATATCTTCTAAAGAAGATGGACGTGTCACTTATATTGAAATTAGTGATAAAGGCATGGCTTTATTCGAAAAGTTCAATAAGGATTATTTTGAAGACTTATCTCAAAGGTTAAGTGATATTTCTATAGAAGAGGCTGATTGTATGATTGAAACAATAGAAAAGTTCTATCAAGTGATGTGTGAAAGGAGAAAAGCATAAGTGAATTCAGATTTTACTCAGGGAAGTATTTTTAAGAAATTAGTCGCATTTATGATTCCTATACTAGGTGCTTTAGTATTGCAAGCAGCCTATGGTGCGGTTGACTTACTTGTAGTAGGACGTTTTGGAACAACAGCAGGCTTATCAGCTGTTTCTACAGGAAGTCAGGTATTAAATCTTGTCACATTTGTAATCACTCAGTTCGCAATGGGTATTACAGTACTCATTGCAAGATATATTGGTGAAAAGAAACAGAAGAACATTGGGGCTTTAATTGGTGGTGCTACAGTTCTATTTGGTATTGTTTCAGTTATTCTATTTATTATCATGGTTTTATTTGCAACACCTATCTCTACACTGATGCAGGCACCTTTAGAAGCACTTAATCTTACATCTATGTATGTAAGAATATGTGGTGCAGGTATTTTCTTTATTGTGGCTTATAATGTACTATCGGCTATTTTTAGAGGTTTAGGAGATAGTAAGTCTCCTTTACTCTTTGTGGCAGTAGCATGTTTAATTAATGTAGTAGGAGACTTAGTTTTAGTTGCTGGTTTCCATTTGGATGCCGCAGGTGCTGCAATGGCTACAGTACTTGCACAGGCATGTAGTGTATTATTCGCATTAGGGTTATTAGAGAAAAGAAAACTTCCATTTGAAATACATAAACATGATTTTTAAATCAACTCTCATTGCATTCGAGCAATGAAGATCGGTGTACCTCTCGCATTGCAGGAATGCTTGACTCAGATTTCCTTCCTTGCATTATGTGCCTTTATTAATCGTTTAGGATTAGAGGCATCATCAGGATATGGGGTAGCATGTAAAATTGTAAACTTTGCGATGCTTGTACCAAGTGCTTTAATGCAGTCCATGGCTTCATTTGTGGCTCAGAATGTAGGCGCAAATAATGAAAAAAGAGCTAAACAATCTATGTTTACAGGTATGGGTATAGGATTATTTATTGGTGTCATTGTATTTTGTTTAGTTATGTTTAAAGGAGATATGTTAACAGGAATCTTTACAACAGAACAAGGTGTTATTCATCAGGGCTATGCTTACTTAAAAGGCTTTGCATTGGAAACAATAGTCACTGCAGTACTTTTTAGTATGATTGGTTATTTTAATGGACATGACAAAACAGTATGGGTTATGGTACAAGGATTAGCACAGACACTTCTTGTGCGTTTACCTCTTTCTTATTATATGTCTATTCAGCCAAATGCCAGCCTTACTCAAATTGGGCTTGCAGCACCAATTGCGACTATTACTGGGATTATCCTCAATGTATGTTTCTATATTTATTTGAATAAGAAAATGAATTAGATAGCAGAAAATGCTGTCTTTTTTAGTATAATAGAACTATATATGGGAGGTGCTTATATGGAATGGGAATATAATTTTTCTAAACGTATATTAAATAGAGGCTTTAATTACTATCTAGATGGATATGTAGAGAATATATATATAAACGCTAAAAAGATTAAGGCGGTTGTTTATGGGACACATCGTTATCATGTAGAAATTACATTAAATGGGGATGACATAAAAGAGATGTCTTGTGATTGTCCTTATGCATCAGATGGATTTAACTGTAAGCATATGGCAGCAGTTCTTTTTGAATGGGAAAGACGTGTGAGTCATCCAGAAATAGCTAATTCAGAAATCATTGATGATGCATCAGATGATGATATACGTTCTTTTCTTTTGCAGTTATTTAATGAAAATCCTGAGTTAGTAGAACGTTTTAAACAATTTACATCAACAGATAATTCTATGGATGCAATGACTAGCGAATTATTTACAATTATAAATCATTACCAATATGCTCATAAATATATTAATATTGATAATACTGTGCCTTTTTGTGAGGATTATGAAAAGTGCGTATTTAAGTGGTTTGATCTTTTGGAACAGAAAGAAGAATACTTTAATGCGATTCGTTTCTTAGCTGAGACTTATAGTATACTAGACTCTCTTGATATAGATGAAGATGAACAACAACCTTATGCTTTGTCATATTATATTAATGAGGCATTTACATATGTTCTTCCTTATATAGACATATCCGAAAGGAAAGAGGTTTTTGATTTACTACGCCAGCAATTCTATTCTATGAAGAATTATGCTTTTAAAATAGATCTCGTTGAAACTCTTCTTAGTCGTTTTATTGGAGATGAATATGTAGAATCTCAGCTTGATTTCGTAGAGGAACAATATGATTATTTTGGTAAGTATCCTTCTAAATTTGATAGAGAGTTTATGATTAATTCAGTTGTGAATGATTATCTTGAACTCTTAGAAAAGAACAATGCATCAAAAAAGGAGTTAAAAGATGTTTATAAAAAGTATTGGAAATATGATTCTGTGAGAATGAGTTGTGTTAAAGAGTGCATACTTAATAAGGAATATGACCAAGCTTTGAAATATCTAGATAAGTGTATTAAGCTTGACTATAAAGATCAATCTCTTTATAAGCGTGATATAGAGATGAAGAAAGATATCTATCAAAAACAAGGAAATAGAGAAGGCTACAGAGAAATGATAAAGATACTTGTCCTTGATTTCCGTGATGCTAGTATAGAAGAATATATTGAATTAAAGAATCTGTATATGAGTGAAGAATGGGTGAAGGAAAGAGATTCTATCATTAAACAGATCAATTCTGATTGGCTCTTATGTGATATATATGCCCATGAGAACCTTCATAAACAATTATTGGATAGTATTATAAGAAGTAACAATAAAAGCTTGTTGAAACAATATACTCATCTACTTAAAGATGAATATCCTGAACAGTTACTTCGTATGTATAGAGTAGCTGTTGAAAAAGAGGCAGAGCATGCAAGAAATAGATCATATTATCGTCAATTAGTAGGAGATTTAAGAACTATGAAACGTATTGATGGTGGTGATAAAATCGTTGATGAGATCATTAAGAAATGGAAGAATCAATACAAAAACAGAACTGCAATGATGGATGAGTTAAGCAGAATATAAGTCCGGTGTGATTTTTTTATTGTATGCTTGGCAGGGCACTCATTCAGTCTGACTACAAGATATTACCGTAAAGTGAAGAAGTGTTATCACAATTTCTTTGAGCGTACGTGTAGAAATAATATTAATATTACTTCTTTTCTGCCTTGCTATAATAAAACTATACATTGGAGGTGCTTATATGGAATGGGAAACTTATTTTCAAAAACGAATATTGGATAGGGGGTATGACTATTATTTTGATGATCGCGTAGAAGATTTACGTATTAATTCTAATAGGATTAAAGCAGTTGTTAATGGGACAGATTTTTATCATGTAGAAATTAAATTAAATGGAAATAAAATAATAGGCATGTCCTGTGATTGTCCTTATGCACAAGACGAGCATAATTGTAAGCACATGGCAGCTGTTTTATATGAGTGGCAACTAAGAGTGACTCATCCAGAAATAGATAGTTCCCAGCTTGTTGAAGATGCTTCAGAAGAGGATGTACGATCATTTCTTATTCAAGTACTTGATGATAATCCTAATTTAGTAGAATCGTTTAAACACTATACACAAAATGAAATTTCTCTGGATACAATGATTGATGATTTGGAGGGAGTTTGTGATTCTTATAGTGATGGTTATCATTATATCGATTATGAATTTAGCCGTGATTTTTGTGATAACTATGAAGATGCTATTGACAAGTGGCTTGATGTTTTAAAGAAAAGGGATCAATATTCTCTCGCATTTAGATTCTTATTAAAAGCTTATGATATATTCTATAAGTTAGATATTGAAGATCATGAAGGTGAAACGCATGTACTTTCAATTACTATTATAAGCGAATGGGCAAATATAATTAGGGGTATGGATGACTTAGAAAGAATAGAAGCATTTAATTTACTTAAACAGTATCTAAACAACATAAAAGATTATTACGATATACAACAGATTCTTGAAATACTCTTTGATTGTTTACCGGGTAAAGAATTCTTAAAACATCAACTTAATTTTATGAAAGGACAGTTAGACTACATAGAGAGTCATAATGATATTTTAGATAGAGAATATGCACTTGAAAGATTTGCGACAACGTATCTTGATTTATTAAAAAAGAGTCGTGCATCAAAGAAGGAGATAAGTGCCATTCATGAAAAGTACTGGAGATATCCTCCTATTAGAATGGATTGTATCCATGCTTGTATAGATAATAAAGAATTTGATAAAGCTTTGTGTTATATCGATAAATTTATTGAATTTGATTATGAGAACCAGTCTCTTATGAAATTTGATATGATGATGAAGAAAGATGTTTATAAGAAACAGGGAAACAGAGAAGCTTATAGGAAAGAATTAAAGAATTTGATTCTCTTTTTCAATGATACTAATTTAGAGGATTATGTTGAGCTGAGAAGTCTCTTTTCTGATAAAGAATGGATCAAGGAAAGAGACTCTATAATTGAACAGCTTACTCCTGGAAGGTTCTTATGTGAAATATTAGAAACAGAGCAACTATATGAACAGCTTTTAGATGTTCTCTTAAGAAGTGACAATAAATATTTGCTGCATCAATATACTGATTTGCTTAGTGAGAAATATCCTGAACGGCTGCTTCAGATATATCGAGAAAATGTTGAAAAACAGGCTGAATCTACTGGAAGCCGAAAACATTATTATCAAATTGTAGAAGAGTTAAGAATAATGAAATCTATTAATGGTGGTAATAAAATCGTTAATGAAATCATTACGAAATGGAAGGTTCAATATAAAAACAGAAGCGCAATGCTTGATGAATTAAATGGAATATAGTCCACTCCGGTGGACTTTTTTTACGTCCTTCTTTTACATAAAATAGACTCATCAATGGAAAACATAAACAAAAGGAGGTAAATGGAAATGAGCTAGTATTATCTTGCAGTAGATATTGGAACTTCTAGTGAGCATCATATGTTAGCCTGTATACAAGAGAGAAAAATCAAACTAGAAGAAATATATCATTTTGAAAATGGAATGAAAAAGTGTAAGGAATTAAACAAGATTCCTGTCAGCATGTCTATTGATACTTGGGCAGTGGATTATGTCTTATTAGATGAAAATAATCATGTTTTAGGTGATTCTTATGGTTATCGTTATTATCGTACGGATGGTATGAATAAAGTAGTTAATAAGGTTATTGATGAAAAAGAAGCATATGCTAAAACAGATTTTTAATAAACAAGTAATCAGTCATTATCGTCACCTTCATACGTGAAATTTTAATGAAATAATAGATATATTTCATTCGTTGGATACTATTGACTAACAGTAGGATAAAATGATAGATTATTAATCAGTTTATATATAAAGGAAGAGAATAAAAAAATGTTAAATACTTTCATGGAAATTGGTATATTAATTGTTGGTTTTATATTATTGATTAAGGGTGCAGATTTCTTTGTGGATGGAAGTTCTTCTGTCGCAAAAAGATTAAAAGTCCCTTCAATGATCATTGGACTTACAATTGTTGCCATGGGTACAAGCTTACCTGAATGTGCAGTCAGTGTCACTGCCTCAATGAGCAACAACAACGCTCTTGCAGTCAGTAATGTTGTAGGATCTAACCTATTTAACTTAATGGTTGTATGTGGTGTATGTACATTATTTGTACCTCTTGCAGTCTCTACAGATACATTAAAGAAAGAATTCCCATTCTCTATTATCTGTGCTGCTTTATTACTTGTATTTGGTTTAGATAGTATGCTAGGTAGAGTAGATAGTGCAATCTTTATTGTATTATTTGCCGCATATTTAGGATGGATGATCTACTCAGCATTACAAGCAAGAAATAAATCATTAAGCGAAGACAATGATGAAGAAATCAAGCTATTACCAGTATGGCAGTGTATTGTATATATTGTCGGTGGTGCAGCTGCCATTAAATTTGGTGGTGATTTCGTCGTAGAAGGTGCTACAGCTATTGCGACTATGCTTGGACTTAGTCAGAACCTTATTGGTTTGACTATTGTCGCTTTAGGAACAAGTCTTCCAGAACTTGTCACTTCTATTGTAGCTGCAAGAAAGAATGAAATCGATATGGCTTTAGGTAACGTTATTGGATCTAATATTTTTAATATCTTGCTTGTATTAGGTATTGCCGGGGTCATTAGTCCTGTTGCAATTATTGCAGAAAACTTGATTGATACATTTATTTTAATTGCAGTAAGTACACTAGTATGGATATTTGCATGGAAGAAGAAAGAACTTGTTAAGTGGCAGGGTATTGTGATGCTTGCCATTTATACAGCATATCTTGTTTATATTTGTATGCGTTAAGAAGGCGATGCCTTCTTTTTTTTGTAGTTGCTTAATAGTTGATAGCGCAACTAACGATATTAAGCTATATTTGACGTGAGGAGGGAAATAAAAATGACAAATTCATTCATGTTATTAACAGCGCTTATACCTGCACTTATTGATTATTCGCAAGCAACAGCACCGCCAATCGCATAAAGTGCACCACCTATATCACCAACTGCACCACTAGTCTAAAAATCAGAATATACACAACTGCACCACCTCATGGGTGGTCTTTTTGTACTATCATGATATTGGAGACAATGTCTCTAATATTATGAAAGGAGCCGAAAAATTATGGCCGTAAAATTCAATCTGAGACTGTGCCTGCAGCTAATGGATCAGGGAATTTCTCTTAATACCATTTCCAAGCAATACCACATAAGCAAGCACACCTCATCGAAAGTAAAACGAAGAAAGGAGGAATTAGAATTTGATACTGCAAAATTAGAGTGTTATTCAGATACGGAATTAGGAAAGCTGTTCTTCCCTAATCTTTATGAAAGTGAAGACATCTATGCCCCTATAGATTATGAATATATTCATAATGAATTATCTAAACCTGGAGTCACTCTGAAGCTATTGTGGAATGAATACTGCATCAAGATAAATGATGGTAAGTATCCAGTAAGCTATTCAAAATTCTGCAGAGGATACACAGAACATGTTCAGAATCACAACTATACCAACCATATCCAGCATAAGCCTGGAATTCGTACTGAAGTAGACTGGAGTGGGCCTACAATGCATTATACTGTCCCTTCTACAGGCGAAGTGGTTAAGGTATATCTATTTGTAGCTACACTCCCATTCTCTCAGTATTCATATGTAGAAGCTACAAAGGATATGAAGATGGATACATGGATCAATTGTAATCGTCACATGTTTGAGTACTTTGGTGGATCTACAGTAAGAGTAGTCTGCGATAACCTTAAGACAGGAGTTGTGATGCATCCTAAAAACGGAGAAATCATCCTTACTGATACTTACAGTGATTTTGGAAATCATTATATGACTGCCATCATGCCTGCACAGGTCAGAAAGCCGAAGCAGAAGGCAAGTGTTGAAGGCACTGTAGGAAAGATAGCTACTGTCATAATCGCTTCAGTAAGAAACAGAGAGTTTAATTCATTTGAAGAACTATATAAGGCAGTTAGAGAAAGACTTGAGGTGTTCAACTCCACACCATTCCAGAAGAGAGATGGAAGCAGAAAGGAAGTATTCGAAGAGGTAGAGAAGAAAACACTAAGACCACTCCCTGAATTTCCTTTTGAGGTATGTCACTGGTTTTATTCAAGAAAGGTACAGCTTAACTGTCATATCGCTTATAAAAAGAACTGGTATTCAGTTCCATATGAATATGTAGGCAAGATGGTAGATATTAAGGTAACTGAGACCACATTGACTACCTATTATCAGAATAAGCGCATTAATGTACATAAGGTGTTTCCAGATTACGTTAAAAACAGATATTCCACATATGATCATGATATGCCAGAGTCTGTCAAAGTAACAGAATGGGATGATGAGCGTATAAAAAAATGGGCCAGTAAAATTGGCCCTTACACTAGAAAGGTAATAGACAATATATTTCTAACTAGCGTAGTCAAAGAACAGGGATATAATCCTGCATTAAGTGTGCTGCATCTAAGTGATAAATATTCAAAAGAAAGACTCGAAATATCCTGCCAGATAGCTTTGAGTAAATATCCATCACCTAGATATAGACATCTTAATGCCATTCTAGCCAACAATCAAGATAGACAGAATTTACAGGAAAATATGAAAAAGGAAGAGAAAGCAACAGGCCATTTAAGAGGGCCTGAATTCTATGGAGGCAGATCAAAATGATTGATAATGAAACTATAAGAAAGGCATCTGAGATGGGCATTATTGATGTCATTGATGCAGTAAATACAGTTGAATCTAATACTACTTATATCACTTTATCATTTGATGAGAAAATCAAGATGATTATAGATATGGTATATCAGTGTAGATATAACGAAGCAGTAAAGAAACTGAAGAAAAGAGCTAAGCTTCGCTATTTAGAAGCGGATCTAAGGGATGTTCATTACACTGAGAATCGTCTCATAACTGAAGATCTTGTTTCTTCTTTAGCTACATGCAGCTTTATGAATCTGAATACAAATCTGGTTATACATGGTCCCTGTGGTACAGGTAAAACATGGCTTGCCTGTGCCATAGCTAATGAGGCTATTAAACAAAGACATAAGGCATTCTATATTAGACTTCCTAGATTACTTGAACTATATGATAACATGAGAAACTCTGGAAAGAGCCTATCCCAGGCAGTGCAGAAGTATGCCAAGTATGAACTTTTGATACTGGATGAATGGTTGATGTATGAAATGAGTGATCAGGATAAGCAGTTCATTTCAGAATTAATGGAAGTAAGACATGATACGTGTTCAACTATCTTCTGTAGTCAGTATCCAACTGAAGACTGGTATGATAAGCTGCATAAGTCAACATTGACAGAAGCTCTGCTTGATAGAATAGTGCATAATAGAATCGATATAGATATGGGTACTGATAATTTTAGAATAAAATAAGGGAATTATTTAGCCAATCATGACTATCATGATTGGCTATTATTCTGGTAAGAGTTAGGTGGTGCACTTAATGCGACAGGGGTGGTGCATAGGTCTGCGACTACCGGTGCAATTACGAGCGAATAATCACTTATTATCTGGGGTGTAATCATCTATGTTGTTTACTTACTTATTGTCGCCTTAAGAAAATATATTAAATCAGAGCCAGTACGTAAAGAAAAGGAAGAGTATGCAAAAACACTAGGAGGTGTGATTAAAAAGCACCGCATGGAATGTCAGATGACTCAGGAATTTGTGGCAGAAACACTTGGTGTATCTAGACAAGCAGTCTCTAAATGGGAAAATGGTTCTTCTGATCCAAGTACAACTAATCTTATAGCGCTTGCAGGTTTGTTTGATATTACACCTGAAGAAATGTTGAAAGAAATACGATAAACTTTACAAAAAGACCTACCATTTTAAGTGATTATTTATTATAATTGTGAAGTATTTTTTTTAAATACTGATTTTAAAATTAAAGGGGAGTTTGTAGTATGATTCAATTTTTTAAAAACAACATCGAACCTAGAAAGAAATTAAGAACAGCTGAAATTATTGTTCTCGTTGCATTGGTATTAGGTTCAATTATTTCTCTTTGTGTAGGTCTTAAAGAAGTACATTCTAATCCTGGTAAAGTGGATTATGTACAAAGCATTGTAATGAAAAGAAATACACAGGATGAAGACTATAGTTCAGACAACACAGTATGTGATGTTACATATAGTAAAGGTGACAAACAGCTTGTTGTTTCTTATTCTTATGAAGAATATACACAGTTAAAGAATAAGACTATTACTGCTTATGAATTCAAGACAAGTAATGGAATTGACTTATACTTTGATCACAAAGATGTGAGTCAGAAAGAAGTTAAAAATTCTTATAAGCAGGTCATGGCGAATAAGACTATGTATATCTTTAACCTTGCATCTTCTTTATTTATCTTAAGCTTATCATTGGCTTTAATGTTGTTATTCTCTAAACAGTTTACAACATATGAAAAGAGCTGGTTCATGACTATCATGGTACTTGCTACTATTTTCGCTGTTGCATTCCCAGAAGAAAGTGCAAATGGTGTTAATGGTATTGTTATCATGTTATTGTATCTTTTAGATACATTCTTAAATATCTTATGTGAATTACTCATTTCTAAACAGTCTCGTTACAACTTCTTAGTGTCTGTTGCTGTAGAAATTGCGGAAATCGCAATGTGTATTGTATTAATGTATCGTTTTGCAACAATGGTGACTACATTATTCTTCTGGCTTCCAATTGATATCATCAGTTATATCAACTGGTCTAAGCATAAAGATGAAGAAGAAGATGAATTAACAATGGTAAGAAAACTAAAAGGTTACCAGGAAGTACTTGTTATTGTAGGTATCTTTGTATGGACTATCGTTGTTGGTTATTTCATCAGTGGTTTAGATATTGCAACTGATTTCTATACAAATAAGACATTAGAAACATGGATCATTTATATTGATGCCTGTGCTTCTGCCGTAGGTATTGCGAATGGTTTATTTATCTTCTTCCGATTAAGAGAACAGTGGATTGCATGGTATATCTGTGCTGCTTTAGAAGCTATTATTAACATCTTATCTGGACAATATGTATTATTAATTCTTAAACTTGGTTACTTCACTAATACAACTTATGGTTATATTAAATGGACTAAATATATTAGAGAACACCAGAAAACAAACGAAAAACTATCTTTATTCTAATTAAATTTCTCTATAACTTGAGAGTAGCTTATAAAACTGCTACAATAGGAACGTAAAAACATAAAGAAACAGGAGTGATTATTATGGCAATTGCTGCAGGAGATTTTAGAACTGGACTTACATTAATCGTTGATGGCGATCCTTGGGTTGTTTTAGACTTCCAACATGTAAAACCTGGTAAAGGTGCTGCTATCTTAAAGACTAAGATGAAGAACCTAAAGACTGGTTCTACACAGGACAGAAACTTCAACGCTTCAACAAAATTCGAAGCTGCTAACATTGAAAAGAAAACAGCACAGTACTCATATGAAGCTGATTCTACTTATTATTTCATGGATATGGAAACATATGATACTTATGAATTATCAGAAGAACAGATCGGATTCAATAAGTATTTCATCGTAGAAGGAAGAGAAGCATCTCTTATGTTCTTTGAAGGTGATTTATTATCAGTATCTATCCCAGAAAAAGTTGAATTAACTGTTGCTAAGACAGACCCAGCTATTAAAGGTGCACCATCTAACCAGACTAAGGATGCTGTCACTAATACTGGTCTAACATTAAGAGTACCTCAGTTTATTGAAGAAGGCGAAGAAATCGTTGTCTTCTCATCTGATGGAAAATACGCAGGAAGAGCTTAATATAAGCTCTTTTTTCACATATGAATAAAGTTGTACTTGTAACTGGTGGTGCTCAGGGGATAGGGAAAGCCATCGTATTAGAACTTGCGAAAAATCATTATGATGTCGTGATCAACTATCTTACTTCTAATAAAGCAGCGACTTTATTAGAAGAAGAGATTAAAAAGAATTATGATGTACGTGTGATGACTATTCAAGCGGATGTATCAAAGGAAGAAGAAGTGGATGCTATGATTTCTTTAATAGAGAAAAAATGGGGTGGTGTTGATATTCTTATTAATAATGCTGCTGTTGATTTATCCAATCTCTTTCATCTTAAGACAGCAGATGAGTTTAGAAAGACATTGGATGTCAATGTCGTAGGGGCATTTAATTGTAGTAAGCGTGTCTATAGACATATGCTTGATCAGGAATATGGACGTATTATTAATATTTCTTCTACCAATGGTATAAATACTTATTATCCAATGTGTATTGATTATGATGCCTCTAAAGCGGCACTAATCTCATTAACACATAATCTTGCCTTTGAATATGGGCCATATATTAATGTGAATGCTATAGCACCAGGATTCATTGGAACAGAAAATGAACTAGATGGATATGATGAAGAATTCTTAAAAGAGGAACAGGAAAAGATTATGGTGAACCGTTATGGTAAACCAGAAGAAGTGGCTTATCTTGTGAAGTTTCTTATTAGTGATGAAGCGAATTTCATCAACAATACAATTATAAGAATAGATGGCGGTCAGAAAGGCAGCTGTTAAAAAAAGGTCCTGAAATCAATCAGGACCTTTCGTGTTATTTCTTTAAAACATTTGTAAGGGCGAATAGAATAGAAAGTTTACTATATTCTAATGTCAAACCACCCTGAATATAAAGTGTATAAGGTGCAACAACAGGTGCATCTGCACTTAATTCAATTGTACTTCCAGAAGTAAATGTACCAGCAGCCATTACTTCATCATGAGGATAACCAGGCATTGGTGCAGGCATAGTTGCAACAAATGAATCAATTGGAGAACTATTCTGAATAGCCTGTGTAAACTTCACTAGGTTTTCTTCTGTACCAAGTTCTAATGTTTGAATAATATCAGTTCTTTCTTCATTATATCTTGGAGAGACATTATTAAAGCCTAACTTTTCTAACATATAAGCACTAAATACAGCACTCTTTAAAGCATTCTTTACTGCATTAGGAGCCATAAATACACCCTTGAAGAATGTATTATTCATATTGAAGTTAGCTCCTAGATCTTTACCAATACCAGGTGCAGTTAATCTTTCAGCACACATAAAGATTAAATCTTTTCTACCTGCAATATAACCACCAGTAGGTGCAATACCTCCACCTAGGTTCTTCATTAAAGACCCTACAACGATATCAGCACCAATATGTCCTGGTTCCTTCTTTTCTACAAGTTCACCATAGCAGTTATCTACCATGATAATAACATCCTTATTTACTTCTCTGATCTTAGTAATAATACGTTCAAGCTTAGAAAGTGTTAAAGATAAACGAGAAGAATAACCCTTAGATCTCTGGATTTCTACAAGTTTAACATCATTCTTCTTTAAACGTTCTACGATTTTATCATCATCGAAATCATTATCAACTAAATCAATCTGTTCATAAGATACACCATGAGCCTTTAATGACTGACTAGATTCTCCTGAAATACCAATCATTTCCTGTAAAGAATCATAAGGTGCTCCAGATAATGAAATCATTGTATCACCATGCTTAAGTAAAGCAGATAAAGTTAAATAAAGCGCATTTGTGCCACTCATGATCTGTGGTCTAACTAATGCATCTTCGCATCCCAGAATAGTTGCGAAAATAGCTTCTAGCTTATCTCTTCCTGAATCATAGCTGCCATATCCATTCATGTCCGCAAAATCAGAATAGCTGACATTATTCTCAATAAATGCTGAGAGAATTCTGTTTGAGTTATAGAAACAAACATCATCGATCTTTTTATAAATGTCTTTTAATGCAACATCAGATTCATTCGCAATTTTTAATAAGTTTTCATCTATTTGTTCTAATATCATAATCTTTCTCCTTTGAATACCTGTGCTATTATACACCAAATACACCGCTATTTTAAAGAAAATCACAAACTCTTAGAATTTTAAATCCTTACAAATAAGATGATTTGTTAAAGGATTGTTTTGTTCTGTTTACTCTGTTCAAGAAATCTATTAGAATATCTAATGAAAGGGGTTTACATATGTATAAGGTAATAGAAGTAAAACAGAGTATATTTGAAGATAATAATAAGGATGCAGTTTTATTAAGACAGGAATGCAAAGAGAAGGGTGTTTTCTTACTTAATATCATGTCTAGCCCAGGTTCAGGAAAGACAACCACATTATCACGCACTATTGAAACTATTAAAGATGAAGTGAATATTGGTGTTATGGAAGCAGATATTGATAGTGATGTGGATGCGCACACTATTAGCCAGTATGGTGTACGTACAATACAATTACATACAGGAGGCATGTGTCATTTAGATGCGGATATGACAAGACAGGGATTACATGAATTAGGAATGGAAAATCTAGATCTTGCAGTATTAGAGAATGTAGGAAATTTAGTATGTCCTGCGGAATTTGATACAGGTTCCTCTTTAAATATTGCGATATTGAGTGTGCCAGAAGGGGATGATAAGCCTTTAAAATATCCGCTTATGTTTGAAGTATGTGATGTAGTACTTATTAATAAGGTGGATGTTCTTCCTTACTTTGATTTCGATATAGAAAAGTGCAAAGAGAATATTCATTATCGTAATAAGAATGCAAAGGTGTTTGAAATATGTGCAAAAAGTGGCGAAGGAATCAAGCCTTGGTGTGATTATCTTTTAACACGTATAAGAGAATGGAAGGAATAAAACAATGGCCTATAGAGATAATATTGATAGACTTGCAAGACGTATTACAGATCGAATACCAGTGAAGTTCAAGAAACTTAAGGAAGATGATCCTGAATACAAATGTTTAAGTGAAATTTTGAATGATGAACAATGTAATTTATGTTTATTTTTTGAAGTACGCAAACCTATGTCTTTTGAAGAAATTCTTAAAAGAACAGGCTGGGAAGAAGAACGTGTTGAACGTGTATTAAAAGAAGTATGTGATATAGGGATGATTGAGTATAACTGGGAAAATGAAGATCATTATAAACAATATGTGATGCCTCAGTTTGTCCCTGGTTCTGCAGAATTCATGGTTATGAATAATGATTTAGTCAAAGAACATCCAGTCGTGACTGATTTCTTCGAACAGATGACAAGATTACCACTAGAAAAGGTCACTCCAATGGTGCCTCCAGGAGGTGCTGGAATTGGGATGCATGTTATTCCAGTAGAAAAATCTATTGAAGCCAATCAGGAAGCAGTATCGGTAGAAAAGATTTCTCATTGGTTGAATAAGTATGATAAGTATGCTTTATCTCCATGTTCATGTCGTAGACAACAAAGAGTTCGAGGAGAAGGGACAGGTGATATTGAAGCCGATGTATGTATTGCGGTTGGGGATATGGCTGATTATGTTGTAGAGACAAATAAAGGTGGTCATTACTGTACTTATGAAGATGTTATTGAAACATTAGAAAGATGTGAAAGAAAAGGTTATGTGCATCAGATTACAAATATTGATGGTGAAGATAAGATCTTTGCGATTTGTAACTGTGCAGCAGGTGTATGCAATGCCTTAAGAACAAGTCAGCTCTTTAATACACCAAATATGTCTGCAAGTGCTTATCGTGCACATGTGGATGTCAGCAAGTGTGTTGCCTGTGGTAAGTGTGTAGAAGTATGTCCAGTAGGAGCTGCAAAGCTTGGTCAGAAGCTTTGTACAAAGAAGGGTCCTATTGAATACCCACAGGTGGAATTACCAGATATGATTAAATGGGGACCAGATCATTGGAATCCTGATTTTAGAGATACTGCCAAAGTCAATTGTCATGAAACAGGAACAGCACCTTGTAAAACAGCCTGTCCTGCTCATCTTCCTGTACAGGGCTATATCAAGATGGCTAGTCTTGGACGTTATATGGATGCTTTAAAGCTTATTAAAGACTTTAATCCATTCCCTGCAGTATGCGGTTCTATCTGTAATAGAAGATGTGAACAGGAATGTACACGTGGATTATTGGATGCGCCTCTCGCAATTGATGAAATCAAGAAGTTCATTGCAGAAAGAGAACTTAATGAAGAAGAACGCTATATCCCATTATGCGAAAATGAAGAAGGTGGATTCTATTCTAATAAGATGGCTATTATTGGTGCAGGTCCTGCAGGTATGAGTGCTGCTTATTATTTAAGAATCAAGGGTTATCCTGTCACTGTCTTTGAAAAAGAAGAAAAACCAGGTGGTATGCTTCGTTATGGTATTCCATCATTTCGATTAGAAAAAGATGTTATTGATGCAGAAATAGAAGTACTTAAGGCAATGGGCATTGAATTGAGATGTGGTGTAGAAATTGGTAAAGATATTACTATTGATGGATTACGTGAAGAAGGTTATGAAGCCATCTATCTTGCGATTGGTGCACAAGGTGGTAAGAAATTAAATATCCCTGGAATGAATGAAGAGTATGTTATGACAGGTGTTGATTTTTTAAGAGAAGTCAATAAAGAAGAGAGTAAAGATATGCTTAGTGGTCATGTGGTTGTCATTGGTGGTGGTAACGTGGCTATGGATGTGGCAAGAAGTGCTTTAAGAAGTGGTGCAGTGTCTGTTGACTTATTCTGTTTAGAATCAGAAAAAGACATGCCTGCAAGCCCTGATGAAGTAGAAGAAGCCATCCATGAAGGTATTACTATGCATTGTGGATGGGGTCCTCAGGAAATCAAGGATCATACAATCACATTAAAGAAATGTATATCTTTAAGGGATGAAACAGGTGCTTTTAATCCATCTTATGATGAAACTCAAACAGAAAGTTACCCATGTGATTATGTCTTATTATCTGTAGGACAGGATATTATTCCTGTAGAAGGATTAGATATCAATACAAATCCAAATGGTACAATTCAAGCAGATGCCATTACTTTACAGACTTCTGTAGAAGATATCTTTACAGGAGGAGATGTCTATACAGGTCCTCGCTTTGCGATTGATGCGATTGCACAGGGTAAAGAAGCGGCTGAATCAATGCATCGTTATGTACATAAAGGACATTCTTTAACTTTAGGTAGAGATTTACACCAGTTTACTCAGTTTGATAAGGACGATATTTTAATTACTTTAGATTTTGATCATTCAAAGAGACAGATTCCAGGTACAAAACAGGGTCTTGCGACAGAAACATTTAAAGACTTACGTTCTACATTTACGCCTGAACAGGTACAAACAGAAGCAAAACGCTGTCTTGGATGTGGCACAAGTGTAGTAGATCCTAATAAATGTATTGGATGTGGTCTATGTACAACTAAATGTGAATTTGATGCAATCAAGCTTACAAGAGATATCCCAGAAGGAAGCAATATGGTAAGATCAGAAGATAAGTTGAAGGTCATTCTTCCTTATGCTGCAAAAAGACAGATTAAGATCTTACGTAATAAGAAGAAATAAAGATGCATGAATTAGGTATTGTCGTACATATCGTCAGAACATTAGAAGATGTTGCGCAGGAAAACGGTCTCACAGATATCCGCAAGGTCACTTTACAAATAGGCAAGGTCAGTGGTATTGAACCGGACTATTTAGTAGACTGCTGGGAATATTATAAGAAGAAAGTGCCATTGCTAAAGTATTCAACACTTGATTATGAATGGATTGAAGCTATTACAATCTGTCATAACTGTCAAAATACTTATTCTACAATCGATTATGGCAGAGAATGTCCCTATTGTCATAGTGGAAATACTGTCTTACTGCAAGGCAATGAATGTTTAATTAAAGAAATAGCAGGAGAATAACTCCATACAAAAAATCCTCTCTGTAACACGAGAGGATTATTTTTTGTGGATATCTTCTGTACCTGCTTTTATAGCAGTTTCATAATACCAGAGTTTATGATCAATTGTTTCTAGTTGTTTTTCTAATTGTCGCATTTCTTCTAATACAATCTCTTTTCTTCTCACAAAGAGTTGATAACGTTCTTCTAATGATTCATCACCACGTTTAACCATTTCTACATATTGTTGCATTTCAGAAATACTCATACCTGTATTCTTGAAACATTCAATAATACGCAGCATAGAAATATCTTTTTCTTTAAAGATACGATAACCTGATTCATTCTTTTCTAAGAAAGGAATGAGTCCCATCTTATCATAATAACGAATAGTAGAAACAGGTAAAGACATCATTTCTGATACCTGTTTAATTGTATAAGTCATCCAATCACCTCTATAATAGTATAAGAAATAATAGAATGTGATTCAATAATTCTTGACCTTAAACCTTGCTTTAACGTTACAATTTTTTTAGAGAGGTGATATAAATGAAATCAAAAGTATTATTTACACGTACAATTTCTCCGGAAATGGTTCTTACTATGTATGAAGAGTTAGGAAAAGAATTAACAGGTCATATTGCGATTAAGTTACATTCAGGAGAAGAAGGAAATCAGAATTTCTTAACACCTGAGTTCTGGGCTCCTATAATCCGACATCTTGATGGGACAGTTGTAGAATGTAATACAGCTTATGAAGGATCAAGAAATACAACAGAAAAACATCTAAAGACAATCGAAAAACATGGATGGTCACGATATTTTAATGTTGATTTGTTAGATGCAGAGGGACCAGATCTTGTATTAGATATTCCAGGTGGTAAAGTGATTCAAAAAAACTATGTTGGAAAAGATATTGCAAACTATAATGGCATGCTTGTCTTATCACATTTTAAAGGACATCCAATGGGAGGATATGGAGGTGCTTTAAAGCAGCTTTCTATTGGTTGTGCATCTTCTTATGGCAAAGCATATATACATGGTGCAGGTGTTCCGGAAGATATATGGACAGCAAATCATGATTTATTCTTAGAGTCTATGGCTGATGCTGCATCATCTGTTCATAATTATTTTAAAGATAATATTGTATATATCAATGTGATGAAAAATATGTCAGTCGATTGTGACTGCTGTGCAGTGGCAGAAGATCCATGTATGAAAGATATTGGTATTTTGATTTCTACTGATCCTATTGCTATTGATCAGGCATGTTTAGACCTTGTCTATGCTTCAGATGATCCAGGTAAAGAACATCTTATTGAACGTATTGAATCAAGAAATGGTGTTCATACTATTGAAGCAGCTGAAGCATTAGGATATGGTTCTAGAGATTATGAACTTATAGAAATCGAGTAATGACAAAGTCACTATATATTTTCTTGTAAATGTGTGACTATTATTGCTGAGATAAAATAAAAATATAGGTAAAAGACAACAAATGGGCGTTGGAAAACCTATATTTTTTTATTGACTTTTGCAATTACATAGTATATAACCTAATGATACTATTCAGATTACAAAAGGGGGACTTATATGGAAAATAATGTTACATCAGGAAATATATTAAAACATATCGCATTTTTTGCGATTCCATATCTTTTATCTTATTTCTTACAGACACTCTATGGTATGGCTGATTTATTTATCATTGGGCAATTTAATGCGGTAGATGGTATTACAGCTGTTTCTAATGGCAGTCAGGTCATGCATATGTTGACAGCGATTCTTGTCGGACTGGCTATGGGGGTTACTGTTTCTATTAGTCATGCGGTAGGGGCAAAGAAACATAAACTCGTAGAAAAAACAATAGGCAATACGATTACACTCTTTGCATGCATTTCTATCATTTCTACTCTTCTGTTGCTTATTTTTGTAAAACCACTTGTCGTATTACTCAATGTTCCACAAGAAGCAATGACTGGAACTGTACAGTATCTTGTAATATGTTTTATAGGAATTCCTTTCATCACCGCCTATAACATCATCAGTTCTATATATAGAGGCTTAGGAGACTCAAAAAGCCCTATGTATATTATTGCGATTGCCTGTTTATTAAATATTATCTTAGACTATATCTTTATTGGATTATTTCATATGGGACCAATAGGGGCAGCACTTGGAACTACTGTGTCACAAAGCGTGAGTGTTATTATCGCACTCATCTCGATGAAATATCGTACTTCTGACATTCATATCAAAAAAGAAGACCTTCATCTTCAATCTCAGGTATTTAAACATATTCTAAAAGTAGGCTTTCCTGTCGCAATACAGGATGGATGTGTTCAGATTGCTTTTATGATAATTACTATTATTGCGAATAGTCGTGGATTAAATGATGCTGCTGCAGTAGGTATTGTAGAAAAGATGATCACTGCCATCTTTATTATTCCTTCTACAATGCTTGCGACTGTATCAGCTTTATCTGCACAAAATATCGGTGCCAAAAACTACGGACGTGCTCGTACAGTATTAAAATATGCAGTAATGATCACTACTCTTTATGGAATCATTGTTGCTTTGATTGTAGAATGTGCTGCACCTACACTTCTTGGCTTATTTACTAAAGATACTACAGTGATCTTACTAGGTGTACAATATATCAGTTCTTATATTATTGATACAATATTTGCAGGGATTCACTTTTGCTTTAGTGGTTATTTTGCAGCAGATGGTAAGAGCTATATTGGCTTTATTCACAATATTATTTCTATTTCATTAGTCAGAGTACCAGGTTCTTATATTGCTTCTATAATGTATCCTCACAACTTATTTCCAATGGGACTTGCAGCTCCTTTAGGATCATTATTATCAGTGATTATTTGTTTAATCGCATATTGTATATTGAAGAAGAAAGATAAATTAAGTGTGCTATAATTGATTATAAGAGAGGTACATTTATGGATAAAATAAGATGGAATCAATTGTTTGCTCCAAGAACATTAAAGAGAGGATATGAACTGTACCAAAGTGGTGCAGTAGAAGACATTCAACATAATGAATATGCAATCAAAGGAAGCATATTTGACGATGATGACTATTACTCTATTGTTTATTTACGTGATGGAATGATAGAAGATATGGATTGCAGTTGTGAAAATGAAGATGAATATTGTGAACATATTGCAGCACTTCTTTATGCCTATGATCCTAAACAGACATATCAGTTCCATGATTTTCAAGAAGCCGATACTGATGAAAAGTACAAATCTGTGATTAGAGATATTATTACAGAGAGTCGAAGCTATAAAGAGATGATCAATAAACTTATTTCCTATAAACGCTCAATTCTTCCTACAATAACAGAAGACTCTCTTGGATCACTTAATTTGGTATTTGAAACATTCTATCTCATTTCATCTATACCTGAAGAAAAAGATGATATCTTAGAAGAACTTAAGAATGATTTAAAAATAATCATTTCTTGCAGTCATAATAAAAAGACTTTATTAGATGTATTTGAAAGAGAATACCATTTCCATAAGTATGAGAAAGAAGATGAAGAGTATCTCACTGAAGTCTTTCTAGAATGTTTTAATGAAACAGAATTATATGAAGACAAGTATCGTATTGTGAATCATATGATTCTAGGTAGTGAAGCCTTGAAAGATATCTGGGATGGACGTATGCAATACTCTCGCTGGACAAGCATAGGATTAAAGATGTTGCAGGAAGCACATCAGTCCCATCAGGATATTCTTCATTTCCTTGATACATATCATAATTATCCACCAGTGTTTACTCGATATGCGAATATATGTTTAGAAAATAGAAATTCTAGTAAAGCGCTTGAAGTCGTTGAACTTGGATTAAAGTATCATCAAGAAGATGAAGATTTACTTAAGTTGAAAGAGGAGATTTCACCTTGTCTAAACCTTAATATTATAGATTGGGCGGATCAGTTTACAGATGTCATCTTAAAGCGTGGTTATGATTATTTTTATAAGAAGAAGATCAAGAAACTCTATCAGGAACCTTATGGTATTGCGGCTGTAGTAGAAGGATCAGAAGATTATCATGTGACTATAGATTTAAAGGATGAACAGGTCACTGGTATGTATTGTGATTGTCCTTATGCCAATAAAGGACATCATTGTAAGCATATGGCAACTGTACTTCTTGCATGCAGTGAACATGAAAATTATGATGATATCAAAGAAAAACTAGATATCGAGTTTATAAAAGAACTCAAAGAACGTATTCATACACTTCCAAGAGATCAATTAGAACAGCTCTTGTTTAATGAAATGAGATTTAATGAGTCTTTACAGCAACGCTTTATTGATCTTATTGAAACAACGACAATTCAAGATAAATACTTAGACTATCTAGTAGAACTGATAGATGATAATGAAGATCATATACCAACACTTTTAAAGAAGTTGAAAAAGTATCTTCGTATCTCTTTAAGTAAACTTATATCAATACGTGATTACCAGACAGCGCATGCGCTTATTGCCTGCACATTAAGTAAAGTCACATGCTTAGATCCGAAGAAAGAAGTCTATGACTTTCTTAAAGATGTCCATGAGTATTTGAGACAACTTATAAACATCTATCCTTCTAGTGAAGAGGCCTTTAATGCAGTGAAGGAACTTTATAGTGACTGCTGCATGTCATTTTATGAAAGTATGATTGATTCAGTACTCTTAAATGATTTTGATAGTAAGCAGTTCTATGATTTGAAGTTTAATCTTATTCATCAGAAGATTCTCTATTCCTCTCTTTATGATGACAGAGAACTCCAAAAGTTTATCTATGAACGTTGGACAAAATATGGTTTGGATTTACTTATAGAATCAGGTAAAGAAGAATCAGTGATTCTTGATTATTTAAGTCAGTATGCAGATAGTGAAGCAGTACAAGTCAATTATGTTGATTACTATGTAAGAAAAGGTCACTATCAGAAAGCACTGGATATTTTAAATGAGCATACAGGTCATGCTTATGAAGTAAAAAAACAAGAAGTTATAGAAGCAATGAATCATCATAAGGAAGTATCTTAAAGACTGCACTCGCAGTCTTTTTTATTGACTTCTTATCGCATAAGATTATAATAGTTCATATATGAACTATCCAAATATGAAAGAAGGTAAGGGTATGTATTTTAATATAGAGTTTCCAAATAAAATAGCTCATGCATATAGTGTAATGTGTAAACCACTATGTCAGGAAATGAAATTACCACAAACAGCTTTTGATATATTGATGTTTTTATCGAATAATCCTCAATATAAGACAGCAAGAGATATTGTAGAAGTAAGAAAAATTAAAGCCAATCTTGTTTCTATAAATGTAGATAAACTTGTAAAAGAAGGGTATCTAGAAAGAAGAGAAGTGGCAGGAGACCGCCGAAAGACAGAACTTGTATGTACTTCTCAGGCAGATTCTATTATAGAAAAAGGACACTTAGTTCAGAAAGATTTTAAAGACACATTATTTAATAACATGGATGATTCTATGAAAGAAATATTATTTAAAGGTATGGAAATCATGGAAGATAATCTTGATAGGATATTGGAGGATCAATAATATGACAGTGTTAATGACTATTCTTGTTACATTCTTTGCGGGTATGGGGGCAGGACTTGGTACTGGTTTTGCAGGTATGAGTGCTGCAGCTGTGATCAGTCCAATGTTAATTACTTTCTTAGGAATGAAGCCTTATATGGCTGTAGGGATTGCTTTATCTTCAGATGTACTTGCAAGTGCAGTTTCTGCTTATGAATATGGTAAAAACAAGAATCTAGATATTAGAAACGGTTTAATCATGATGGTTTCTGTATTATGCTTTACAGTAGTAGGAAGCTATATCTCTAGTTTAGTACCAGCAGCAACAATGGGTAATTTCTCAGTCTTTATGACAATGCTTCTTGGAATAAAGTTTATCCTTAGACCGGTTATGACAACAAAAGAATCTATGGAAGCAGTCTCTCCTAAAAAAAGAGCCATTCAGTCAGTCATCTGTGGTGTTATTATTGGTTTTATCTGTGGTTTCATTGGTGCAGGTGGAGGTATGATGATGCTTCTTATTCTTACTTCTGTATTAGGTTATGAACTTAAAACAGCAGTAGGAACAAGTGTCTTTATTATGACATTCACTGCCTTAACAGGTGCTGTATCTCATTTTGCGATTGGTGGGACACCTGACTGGGGTGTATGGATTCTATGTGTTATCTTTACATTCATATGGGCAAGAATTGCAGCACGCTTTGCGAATAAAGCCACTCCAGAAACATTAAATAGAGTGACAGGTATCATTCTAGTTATATTAGGTGTTGTGGTATTTGCATTCTCAATGGTGAAATAAAAAAAGTCTTCTTTACATTTGACGTAAAGAAGATTTTTTAATTACTTAGAAATGATTTCTACACCATCTTCTGTTACTAGAAGAGTATGTTCCCATTGTGCTGATAGTTTTCCATCATCTGTATAAACAGTCCAGTCATTATCAGTACCTAGATGGATATGACGTGTTCCCTGGTTAATCATTGGTTCAATCGTAAATACCATTCCAGGAACAATTAATACAGTCTTTTCTTTTGGTGTATAATGATATACATAAGGATCCTCATGCATGGCTTTTCCAATACCATGACCACAGAACTCTTCTACAACACTATATCCATTGGCATGGGCATGCTTTTCAATTGCTGTACCAATATCAGCAATAGTACTTTCCCAAGGCTTTACAGCCTTCATACCTTCTTCAAGACATTCTTTAGTTACTTTTACTAGACGCTGTGCTTCTTCTGATACATGACCTAGCATAAACATTCTTGAAGCATCTGCATAATAGCCATTTACTCCAGTTGTAGCATCCACATTAATGATATCTCCATCCTGAAGTACATAATCTCCAGGAATACCATGACATACTTCATCATTGACAGAAGTACAGATACTTTTAGGATACCCTTCATAGTTTAAATCTGCAGAATAACCTCCATGACTTGATGTATAAGCCACAGCCATATCATCAATATCCTGTGTTGTCATACCAATCTGGATATGTTCTTCAATATAATCTAATAATCCATTATTGACAACAGCTGCTCTTTTAATAGCTTCAATCTGTTTCTCATTCTTAATCATTTTATGATTAGGAATAAGATAACCATGTTTTTTATATTGTTTAAGCTTTTTATCAAAAGCTTCATGACAATCATGATAGTCTAACTGACTACCACACCAGCATTTTCTTTTCATTGCTTTACCTTCTTTCTTTACAAAGTATACACCATTTTTTTAAAAATTACATTGAAAGTTAGTTATATATAACAAGGAGTACACAAATGATTTATTATTTTACAGGAACAGGCAATAGTCGATATATTGCAAGAGCACTACATCAACAATTAAATGAAGATTATATAAGTATGAATACACTTATTAGAAATAACGATCATAGCTTACAGAATATCCAAGGAACATTGGTATTTGTCGTACCTACTTATGCCTGGAGAATACCTCGTATTGTCGAAGAATGGATTCGTTTGACAGCTTTTAAGGATGTTGAAGAAGTCTATTTTGTGATGGATTGTGGGGGAAATATAGGCAATGCGGGTTATTATAATAGAAAACTATGTGAGAAGAAGGGGTTCAACTATAGAGGTACAATGGAAATCATTATGCCAGAAAACTATCTCGCAATGTTTAATACACCAGAAGATGATGAAGCCAAAAAGATTGTTAAACAGGCAGATCCTATTATTAAAGAAGCAGTTTCCTATATCCATCAGCATTTACCTTTTCCTAGTATGTCATTACAATTGAAAGACAAGTTCCAATCTTCTATTGTGAATACAGTTTTCTATCCACTTTTTGTGAAAGCAACTGCCTTCTATAGTACGGATGAATGTGTTGGATGTGGATTATGTGAGAAATTATGTCCGTTAAAAAATGTACAAATAAAGGATCATCGTCCTGTATGGGGTAAGGAATGTACGCATTGTATGGCATGTATTGCGAAATGTCCTAAAAAAGCGATAGAATATGGAAAGAAAAGTAAAGGAAAGAATAGATATTACATGAAGGAGTTATAAGATGTTTTTATTTCAGAAAATAGAAGAAATGATGATGACATATAAAGATGCTAGATATGCAGTAGGAAAATTTGTTCTAGAACAGAAAGACAATTTATATAAATATACTGTTAATGATATCGCAGAACAAACATATACATCAAAAGCAACTGTAGTAAGATTTGCGAAAGCTTTAGGGTTTGATGGATGGAAGGATTTTATTAAGGCATTTATTTCGGAAATTAAATATCAGGAAGCACATCAGACAGATATTGATGCAAATTATCCTTTTTATGAAACAAGCTCTACTCAAGAAATTATTGACGGTTTGGAGAAGGTTCAGATTGAAAGTATTCAAGATACAGCAGATTTATTAGATGTACAACAAGTGAAGCGAGCTGTAGATTACCTGGAAGAATCACATAGAGTTATTATTTTTGGTTTAAGTCCTAATAACTATTTGGGTGAATTATTTAGACGTAAGATGATGGGGATAGATAAAATAGTAGAAATTGCTAGAATAGGAGAAATGGGTCTTATTTCAAGCACAATGACAAAAAATGATTGTGCAATTATGATATCTTATTCTGGAAATAGTGTAAATGAAAGCCCAGTTTTACATCTTCAAACACTACTTGATAATAAAGTGCCTGTTATTGCGATTACAAGTGATGGAGATAATTATTTAAGAAGAAATGTGTCATGCATTCTTACTATGAGTTCTAAAGAAAGACTTTATACAAAGATTTCTAATTTTGCGACAGAAGAGTCCATTCAGTATATTTTAAATATCTTGTTTTCATGTTTCTATGCAAGAAATTATAGAAAGAATAATTCATTTAAATTACGTACATCACATATTCTTGAAAATCAACGCAAAACTTCATTGAATAGGATGAAAGAGGAATAAAGTTTCACTTTGTTTCATAAAAAAACTAACTTATTTCATATTTTTAAAACAAAAATTCGTAACGCTTTGTTTTGTTGCAAAGCGTTTTCTTTTTGGATTAAATAGTTTTGTACAAAAAATCTATATGATTGAGCCGGCAGATGTCATATAAAAAAGGAGAAAGAATATGAGTAAAAAGTACATTTCGCTCGCTGAAGAGATTATTTCTCTTGTGGGCGGTAAAGAAAATGTTATTGATGTTTATCATTGTCAGACTCGTTTAAGATTCAAACTTGCTGATGAATCAAAAGCAGATATTGAATCTCTAGAAAACAATGATGGTGTTGCGAAAGTTATTAAAAATGCAGGTGTATTCCAGGTTGTTATTGGAACACATGTTGCGGATGTATTTGAAGAAATAGAAAAGTTGGTAGATTTAAATACAAAGTCAGAAACCTCACAGGAAAAGAAGGGTGTTGCAAATACAATTATTGACTTTGTAGCAGGTACATTCCAGCCTATCATTCCTGCATTATCTGGTGCAGGTATGGTTAAAGCAGTTTTAGCTTTACTTGTTGTGTTTAAGGTAATTACAACAGATTCTCAGACATATGCCTTGATTAATATTTTTGCGGATGGAGTATTTTATTTCCTTCCATTATTGTTAGCTTATACAGAAGCTCAGAAACTTAAATGTAATCCTATTCTCGCTGCTGGTGTTGCTGCAATGATGCTTCATCCTAATTGGAGTGCACTTGTTGCTTTAGGCAAACCGGTACATTTCTTTGATATTATTCCTTTTACACTTACAGGATATGCTTCAAGTGTTATTCCAATTATTCTTGTTATTTTAGTGCAGTCTTATGTTGAAAAGGCATTACATAGAATTATTCCTAAATCAGTAGAACTTGTATTTGTACCACTTCTTACATTCTTGATCATGGGTACACTTGCATTCTCAGTATTAGGTCCTATTGGTTCGATTATTGGAGGATATCTCGCTACATTCTTTACTTTCTTAGCTACGAATGCAAGCTGGGCACCAGCTGTATTGGTTGGTGGTTTTCTTCCAATTATGGTTATGTTTGGTTTACATAATGGTGTTGCACCTTTAGGCGTTATGCAGATGGGACAGTTAGGATATGATAGTATTTTTGGACCTGGTTGTGTATGTTCAAATATTGCCCAGGCAACAGCTACTGCAGTTGTGGCTCTACGTACAAAGAATAAGAAAGATAAACAGGTTGCTGTATCAGGATCAATTACTGCTTATATGGGAATTACAGAACCTGCTTTATATGGTATTAATCTCCCTAAAAAGTACCCTTTAATTGCATCAATGATTGGTGGTGCTTCTGGTGGGCTTTATGCAGGATTAAAACATACACACCGTTTTGCGACAGGTTCTTCTGGTCTTCCAGCTGTATTGCTTTATATTGGTGATAATACAATGCAGTATTTCTATAACATCATAATTGCTTTAGTTATTTCATGTGTTGTCAGTGGTGTTCTCACATATATCTTAAGTTTAAAATTTGAAAAAAATGAAGAAGTAATCAAATTAGAAAAAAGTAATAGTACAATTCAAGCACCTCTTGAAGGTAATGTATATCCTTTAGAAAATGCACAGGATGAAGCATTTGCATCTGGAGCATTGGGTAAGGGAGTTGTGATCGTTCCAACAGGTAATGAAGTAGTGGCTCCTTTCGATGGTGAAGTAGTGACGTTATTCCCTACAAAGCATGCTATTGGTATTATATCTGATACAGGGGTAGAATTATTAATTCATATTGGTATTAATACTGTTGAGATGAATGGTGATGGTTTTGAATCATTTGTTCAGCAGGGTGAACGTGTAAAAGCAGGACAGTTATTAGTCCGTTTTGATTCAGAAAAGATTAAAGAAAGAGGCTTTTCTACACAGACAATGATTATTGTTACAAATTCAAATAATTATAAAAGTATTACAAAGACTGATGTTAATTTAGCTCACTATTCTACACCAGTACTTAAATTAGAAGCTTAACAGGAGGATGAAATGTTTTATAAACAATTAAAGCCGTTCCCAAAGGATTTTCTTTGGGGGGCTTCTACTTCTAGCTATCAGGTAGAAGGGGCTTACAATGAAGATGGAAAAAGCTTATCTATACAAGATTTGCATGATCCTAAAGATATTGCTGATTTTAAAGTTGCGAGTGACCATTATCATCACTATAAGAGTGATGTTGCTTTAATGGCAGAATTAGGTATGAAAGCATATCGCTTTTCTATTTCATGGAGTCGCGTTATTGTAGATGGTGATGGAGAAGTTAATCCACAGGGTCTTAAGTTTTATAGTGATTTGATTGATGAACTCATTAATTATGGAATTGAACCTATTGTGACAATGTATCATTTTGACCTTCCTTTAAAGCTATATAAAGAAGGTGGATGGGCTAATAGAAAAACCATTGATGCATTTGAAAGATATGCAAAAGTATTATTTGAAAACTATGGTGATCGTGTAAAATACTGGCTGACAATTAATGAACAGAATGTTATGATTGTTCATCCTAATGCGATGAATCCTGGAAAAACTCCATCTCAAAAAGAATTATATCAACAGTGTCATCATATGTTTTTAGCAGGCGCAAAAGCAACTCTATTATGTCATGAAATGGTGGAAGGTGGAAAGATTGGACCGGCACCAAATATTACAGCTATATATCCTGAAAAATGTAAACCGGCTGATGTGATTGCAGCAGATAATTGGGAAGCAATTAGATGTTGGTTATATTTAGATATGGCTGTCTATGGTCTATATAATTCTCTTGTGTGGTCATATCTTGAAGAAAAAGGGATTACACCGGATATTCAAGAAGGAGATATGGCTATTTTTGAAATGGCTAAACCCGATTTCTTAGGTGTGAATTACTATGCAACTGCAACTGTGAGTGAAGCAAAAAATGATGGACATGATCGTCAACCAAGAAACGGTGACCAGCAGGTTATGATTGGTGAAGAAGGCGTTTATCGTGCTGCAAAGAATGATTATCTAGAATTAACTGAGTTTGGATGGATGATTGATTCAGTAGGTATGAGAGTAACTCTCAGAAGAATTTATGATCGTTATCATTTGCCTATTCTTATAACTGAAAATGGTTTGGGGGCAAAAGATGAACTCATAGAAGGACGTGTCCATGATGAATATCGTATTGATTATTTAAAACGTCATTTCCATCAAGCACAGTTAGCTATTAGTGATGGTGTTGATTTAATTGGATATTGTCCGTGGTCATTTATCGATCTTGTAAGTACACATCAAGGTTATGGTAAGAGATATGGTTTTGTTTATGTCAATAGGGATGAAAAAGACTTAGATGATATGAAACGTTATAAGAAAGATAGTTTCTATTGGTATCGAGATGTAATTAAGAATAACGGAATTGATTAAAAAAAAGGGACTGTGATGATATGACATTAATGTCGTTTCTGACAGTCTTTTTATATGGCATGATAAGAAGAAATGTTATTTTAATGATTAATCAACTAGATAGTCATGTTATCATAGTAGAAAAGAAAGGAGTGTCCATATGAGAAAAGCTATACCTTTAGGAGTAGTAGATTATGAAACCTTAAAGAATCAGAATTATTTTTTTATCGATAAAAGTATGATGATTTATGATTTTTTAATGAGAAAAAGTACTGTCACTCTTATTACTCGACCTAGAAGGTTTGGAAAAACAATCAATATATCAATGATGTCTTCATTCTTTGATGTTACTAAAGATTCTAAAGAAATATTCAAAGATACAAAAATTGTTGAAACAGAGTATATATCAGAAATGAATCAATATCCTACAATCTTCATTTCGTTTGCGAATGCGAAGAATGATAAATGGAATGTTGTAAAGGAAATTAAATTACAACTGCGTAAAGAATATGATCGATATGCTCATTTATTTGAACAAAAAATGACTGTATTTGAACAAAACGAGTATGAATCTCTTGTACAAGGATTAATGACAAAAAATGATGGACTTCTAGATAATATTACCGATGCACTCTCTTTTTTGATGGAACGATTAGAGAAATACTACCACAAAAAAGTAATGGTATTCATAGATGAATATGACACACCTTTTATTGAAGCTCATGTTGGAGGATATTATGAAGAGTTGCGAGGGGGATTATCTTCTTTGCTTCATAATGCATTAAAGACATCTACGAGCCTACATTATGCAATGATGACTGGTATTCAAAGAGTAGCGAAAGAGAACATCTTCAGCGATTTGAATAATCTGGTTGTATGTACAGTAAAAGATCCAGAATATTCTCAATACTTTGGCTTTAAAGAAGAAGAAACGAAGCAAACATTAGAATATTATGATTTATCATTCAATGATGAAGTGAAATCTATGTATGATGGATATCATTTTGGAGAACATGATATCTATAATCCATGGTCTATCTTGAATTATGCTTCTAGAAAAGTATTAGAGCCTTATTGGGTGAATACGAGCAGTAATACAATGATTAAAAAAGCAATATCTAGCAGTGATGAAGCTTTTGAGAGAGGCTATGAGGAGCTTATTCGAAATGGTAAACTCGAAACCACTGTAAAAATGGATACCAGCTTTTTTGAAGTAAACAATACAGAAAACTTGTGGGGTCTTTTGGTTAATGCTGGATATCTCACATTACATAAAACAATATCTATTCAAGATAGTTTATATATCATAAAAATTCCTAATCAAGAAGTTCAATTGGAATTTAGAAAGCTTACAGCCTATCATTTGAAAGCGACTGAAACAGATTTGACAGTACTATTTAATTCATTAAAACGTTGCAAAAAAGAAGATTTTGAAGACAGATATCGAAAGATTTTACTCACATTACCTTCTTATCATGATTTGAAAGATGAAAATAGTTATCACATGATGTCGCTTGGAATGTGTGCCTGGCTTTCTAATGAGTATGAAGTAATCAGTAATCGAGAAGTAGGAAAGGGAAGATGTGATATCATACTAAAATCCAAGAAAAATCAAATATCATATATTCTAGAATTTAAATATACAAATGATAGTTCAGTTGATTTGAAACAACTCGCAAAATCAGCAATAGATCAAATTAACAGTAGAAGATATGATAGTGAATTAAGTGGAACAGTGATTCGCATAGGACTAGCACATTATCAAAAAAATGTAGAAATTGAATGGCAATAAGAATATCGGATATTATTTCTGATATTCTTTTTTCTATGAAAAAGAGCTGTAACGCTCAAGTATTCGTTACAGCCTTTCACAAGTATTTTCCAATTTTACTATTCTTATTCTGTTTAATTTCTTCGACAGTTCCCGTCGCAATAATCTCTCCACCAAGTTGACCGCCCTCAGGACCCATATCAATAATGTAATCAGAATTTCTAATAACATCTAAGTCATGTTCAATCACAATAATAGTCGCTTTTTGATTAATTAATGTATCAAATACACGAAGTAGTGTTTCTACATCTAATGGATGTAATCCAATAGAAGGTTCATCAAAGATAAAGATACTGCCATCTTGTACTTTTCCTATTTCTGATGCCAGTTTTAATCTTTGTGCTTCTCCACCAGATAAGGCAGGTGTTGCTTCACCAAGAGTCAAATAACCAATTCCTAAATCTACTAGAACCTGTAGTTTCTCTTTAATCTTCTTACTTTCTTTAAATACATCTAAAGCTTCTAAGATAGTAAGAGACATCACATCCTTAATAGAATAACCATGGTACATTATAGAATCCACATCATTGCTGTAACGTGTTCCATCACAATGTTCACAAGTCATTTCTATATCTGGAAGAAACTGTATATCCATAGAAATAGTACCAGTACCTTCACATACAGGACATCTTAACTTACCTGTATTATAAGAAAAATCACCTGCACTATATTGATCACTTAATCTTCCATACAATCTTCTTAAATGATCAAATACACCAGAATAAGTTGCGACAGTACTTCTGACATTATTTCCAATAGGGGACGCATCAATTAAATCAATCTTATTGACCCATGATGCATCCAATTCTTTTACATGTTGAGGAAGTGCTTCATGATTTAATGAAGCCTTTATGGCAGGATATAAAGATTCAAGAATCAATGTTGTCTTACCACTTCCAGACATACCAGTAATTGTAGTAAGAACTCCTTTAGGAATAGAAATATCAAGTGGTTTGACAGTATGTATTGTATCTGTCTTAAGTCTTAAAAAGCCTTCATTAAAAATCTCTTTCTTATTTCTTACAAGAGTTTGATGTAAATCATTGAGATAAGGTCCAATGATAGAATTCTTATCCTGAATGATTTCATCAATAGTACCCTGACTGATTATAGAACCACCATTTTTACCTGCTTCAGGCCCTATTTCAATCATATAATCCGCTTCCTTAAGAATTCTTGTATCATGATCGACCAAAACAATAGAGTTCCCATCCTTAATCAACTCTTTCATAATCGCAATCAAGCCATCTACATTGGCTGGATGTAATCCAATAGAAGGTTCATCAAGAACATAAAGAACACCTGTTGTTCTATTTTTTACAGTACGTGCAAGCTGTACTCTTTGTAGTTCACCTGTTGATAATGTAGAAGAAGCACGATCAAGAGTCAGATAACCGAGTCCCAAAGACAGCAATGCATTTGCATTAATCATAAATTCTTCAAGAATAGTAGAACCCATTTCTTTCACATCATCATTAAGAGTATTGATTACCTGTGGAAGCCATGCAGTTAAATCCTTTAAACTCATCGCACATACTTCAGTTAAAGTCTTACCACCTAGCAATGTAGAATTCGCACGTGCATTAATACGAGAGCCATGACAAGTCGGGCATGTCTCTTCCTTAAGGAATTTACTGACACGCTTCATATTCTTTTCATTCTTGACCTTTTTTAATGCGTTCAAGACAGTTGCTTTGGCACTATAGTAAGTAAAATCTAATTCTCCTGCTTCCACGCTCTCTTTATTCTTAGGACGATAGAAAATATGTTTTTTTACCATTGGTCCATCATATACAATATGCTTCTCTTCTTCTGTTAATTCTTCAAAAGGAACATCAGTACGCACACCCATTGCACGACAGACATCTTTCATTAATGACCACATGAGTGTATTCCATGGCGCCACAGCCCCTTCATCAATAGTTAGATGAGGATCAGGAATCAAAGAATCGATATTAATTGTCTGTACAATACCAGTGCCCTGACAATCAGGACATGTACCCTGTGAATTAAAGGCATACTCCTGAGCACTTAAGCCATTAAATCTTTCGTGGCAGATTGGACACTCAATCATTTCACCTCTCGCTACATTTATACTCGCAGGTACTCTATGTCCGTTAGGACATAAATAATCTCCACAACGTGAAAATAATAAGCGAATAGAATTCAATAATTCTGTCTGTGTTCCAAAAGTAGAACGAATGCCAGGTATATTAGGTCTTTGATGTAATGCTAGAGTACTAG
>OHQX01000133.1_pt1 | contig 37107 bp, 30 predicted proteins | sample 1578251 | NCBI WGS metagenome assembly OHQX01 (sample SAMEA3879507, study PRJEB24766) | human gut metagenome | biome: human-associated habitat; feature: feces | place: USA | collected 1985/1987
CGGACAATCCTCAAAGCCTCCGTGCCCAAAGAGGCTTATGACCAGTGGACGGAAGCGGTGAATGATCCCTCCAAGCGGGCGGATGTCAAGGCTTTCTACATCAAGGGCATGGTCAAGGACGGGCAGGGTGAGCCGTTCAACGCCTGGGTCAAGCCCAACTTCGAGCGTAACAAGATGGACTTCTTCCGCTGGAATCCCGACCGTGCGAAACGGCAGGGAGCGGAGGTCAAACCCGCCGTTGAAAGCCGTACCCAGGTCGCCGTCAATTCCGAGGGCAAGACCGTCGAGGCGACCCGCAACCTGAAAGAAGCCCTGCAATCCGCACAGCAGCGACCCACCGGGGAACAGAAACAGCAGCAGGAGCGCAGGCAGGAGCAGAAAGAGGACTGGAAACAGGAACAGAAGCAGGAGCAGCCCGACAAGCCCAAGCGCAGCCGGGGTGTCCGCCGCTGATTTCCCCCGCCATTCTGTAAATGAATTACCGGTTATCCCGTCCGATCGGCGGGATAACTTTTGTCAAACCGTTAAATTTTAAAGAAATATGATTACAGCAGTCATCGCTGAAAAGCCTTCCGTAGCGAAGGATATAGCAAACGTGTTGAATGTCCGGGAGCGGCACGATGGCTACCTCTCAGGTAACGGCTACCTCGTTACCTGGGCGTTCGGCCATCTCGTCCAGCTCGCCATGCCCGAAGCATACGGCTATGCGGGCTTCCGGCGTGAGAACCTGCCCATTCTGCCGCAGGAGTTCAAGTACGTCCCCCGCCAGATACGGGAGGGCAAGGAGTACAAGCCCGACCCCGGCGTGCTCAAACAGTTGAAGGTCATCAGGGAGGTTTTCGACCGTTCCGACCGTATCGTCGTGGCGACCGATGCCGGGCGTGAGGGCGAAGCCATTCATCGGTACATCTACAATTACCTTGGCTGCTGCAAGCCCTGCCTGCGCCTCTGGATCTCCTCGCTGACCGACCGTGCCATCTGGGAAGGGCTGGACAACCTCAAGCCCGGCAGCGACTACGATAACCTCTACCGTGCCGCCGAAGCCCGTGCCATCGCCGACTGGGAGATTGGGCTGAACGCCACCCAAGCTCTCAGCATCGCCGCCGGGCAGGGCATCTACTCCCTCGGACGGGTGCAGACGCCCACCTTGATGATGATCTGCTCCCGTTATCTGGAGAACAGGGATTTCACCCCGCAGACCTATTACCGGCTGAAGGTCACGGCGGAAAAGGACGGCACGCCCTTCGCCGCCATCTCCGAATTGCGTTACGAAACCCTTCCGGCGGCAAACGCCGCCCTCGCCGCTGTTACCGCAACGGGAATGGTGGAGGTTGCCGACGTGCAGCGCAGGGAGGTGAGCCAAGAGCCTCCCTTGCTCTACGACCTAACCGCCTTGCAGAAAGAGGCGAACGGCAGGTACGGCTTCTCGGCGGACAAGACCCTCTCCGTCGCCCAGTCGCTTTACGAGAAGAAGGTGCTGAGCTACCCCCGTACCGGCTCCCGCTACCTCTCGGACGATGTGTTCGACGAGATACCCGACCGCATCGCCCTGCTGGAGCGGTACCCGGCTTTCGCCGCCCATGCCGCCGCCCTGAAAGGGGCTTCGCTCAACCGCCGCAGCGTGGATGCGGGGAAAGTTACCGACCACCATGCGCTTATCATCACCGAGTGTCTGCCCGGCGAGCTGTCCGCCGACGAGCGCACGGTGTACGACATGGTAGCCGCCCGCCTGCTCGAAGCCTTCTCCGCCCGTTGCCTCAAGGACGTTACCACCGTCTCCTTCACGGCGGGGAACAGCGTGTTCACCGCCAAGGGAACGGTCGTCAGGTCTGCCGGATGGCGTGCCGTGCGTGGCGAGCGGGACGAGGACGACGAGGAAACAGCCGCTTTGCCGCCCTTGCAGCCCGGCGAGTCTTTCCCCCTGCAATCGGCGGAGTGCGTGGAGAAACAGACCAAGCCCCGTCCCCTGCACACCGAGAGCAGCCTCCTTTCGGCGATGGAGCATTGCGGCAGGGAGTTGCAGGACGACGAGCTGCGGGACAGCCTGAAAGGGAACGGTATCGGCACGCCCGCCACCCGTGCCTCCATCATCGAGACCCTCTTTGCCCGTAACTATGTGCGCCGGGAGAAGAAGAGCCTCGTGCCGACCGACAAGGGGCTTGCCGTGTATCAGATAGTAAAGGACAAGCGCATCGCCGATGTCGAGATGACCGGGCAGTGGGAGACCGCCCTCGCCAAGATCGAGAGCGGGGAGATGAATCCCGACACCTTCCGCAAGGGCATCGAGGTCTATGCCGCCCAGATTACCGAAGAACTCCTGCAAGTGCAGGTATCGGTGGCGGACGGCAGGCATATCCCGTGCCCCAAGTGCCGTTCCGGTCGCATCCTCCTTTACCCGAAGGTCGCCAAGTGCAGCAACGTCGATTGTGGGCTTACCGTCTTCCGTGGCAAGGGGGAGAAGCAGCTCACCGACAGCCAGATTGCCGATCTTGTAACCAAAGGCAAAACATCCCTTATCAAAGGCTTCAGGAGCAGGGAGGGCAAGCCCTTCGATGCGTACCTCACCTTCGACAAGGACTTCCGCACCGTGTACGGGTTCCCGCCCCGCACGGACAAGCCCAAAGGAAAGGAGCGCAGGCGATGAACGGCATCGGTTGGATCACCGTGGCGGAAGCCGCCCGGCTCTGCGGCACGGACGAGCTGCGCATCACCCTCTGGATGAACGGCAACCACATCGCCTACGCCCGTTTCGACGGCATCCTGATGATCGACGGCGCATCCATTGCCGCCCTGTTCAGCCGCAACCGGGTCGCCACCATCTACGAGGACGTGGCGCAGCAGCGGGGCAAGCCCGGCAGACCGGGCAGGCTCCGCCGCCTGCTCGACACCCCGCTCGACGCCTTCGGCTTGTCGCAGCGCATCGTCCGGGCGTGCCGGGAGCTGGGCGTCTTCACCGTGGAGCACCTGCTCGTCCACCTCCGCCGCTTCCGCTTCTCCCGCCTGTACTGTGTCCGCAACTTCGGCAGCGGATCGGCAGCCGAGACCCTCCGGCGGCTCCGGCAGGACGGCTTGACAGACGGCGGCAGCCCACGGGATTTCAAGGTCTTGTACCCGTAATCCCGGCAATACAGATAAATAAGTGCGGCAATGTCGCACTTATCACGAAATTATTTCCGGATATGTTTTGTAGTTTAAGAGATAAGTTCTATATTTGCAACCAATAGAACCTGCCAAGCCTCTTAACAATGCTCAAATAGGCGGGTCGTTTTTTTTATATACACCTATGAAACAACTGTTTACCAAAACATTCTACTCCCCACAACAGCATATTGTCCTTTTAAAAAATAGAGGTTTGTTAATAGCGGACGAGGAAAAAGCCGCCGGATATATTTACAATATCGGTTATTTCCGTCTAAGTGCTTACTTCTATCCGTTGTTGAAGTTCCCCAAGGAACAACATCTGTACAAGCCGGGGGCAACTTTCGTGCAGGCGTTGAACATGTATCGTTTCGACCGCAAACTAAGGTTGTTGCTCTTTAACGAGATAGAGAAGATAGAAGTGGCTATCCGCAGTTGCATAACCAATGCGGTCAGCGAATATTTTAACGATTTGTTTTGGATTACCAACCCTGCATATTTTTTCAATATGCAGAGCTTCCGATACACACAGGACACGATAGATGCGGAATTGAAAAAATCAAAGGAAGACTTTATACTCCATTTCCGTTCCGCTTATACGGACGATTATCCGCCTGCATGGATGATTGCTGAAATTCTGCCGTTAGGATTGCTTTGCAGGATTTACACGAACCTGAAAGATAATGTGATAAAAAAACGTGTCGCCCAACATTTCGGTTTGCAAGTCCCGGTGTTCAGTTCATGGATTGTCATTCTGGCTGGCTTGCGCAATATGTGTTGCCACCATTGTCGGACATGGAACAGGGAACTGGCGACCATCACCACGGAACCACGCAGGACAAAATACGGTTGGATTGACTCTTCCCGGACAGACAAGCGCAGGATGTATTACCGTATCTGCATGATACGTTATTTCCTTTATACCGTATCGCCTGATAACAACTTCAAGGACAAGCTGAAAACCCTGTTGGCAGCCTATCCCAATATAGATACGGCAGCGATGGGCTTTCCGTCCGATTGGGAAAGCGAGGATATTTGGAAATAGGCAACACCGTTGCCTAAATTTAATATTTCTTTGCCATTCAGGATATTTTCGTTATCTTTGCACCAGTAGAACCTGCCAAGCCTCTTGACACGAGTTGTTGAACAACAGTGAAAATGCTCAAATCGGCGGGTCGTTTTTTTATAATCCGTCGCCCTTTCCTGAATGACCTGAGCCGCTTTTCAGCGGCTTTTTACATTTCACGGGCATACCTTTCCGTACACCGTCCGGATTTTCCCGTCCTCCAATACCTTGCTCGATCGCACGACCCATGTCCTGCCGTCGTTCAGCCCGCACTCCAGTGCCTTCTCACCGCCGCCGACCAGCACCGGCACGGTTATCACCACGATTTCGTCCGCCAGCCCGTTATCCAAGAGCAAAGCCCCGGTTTCCGCTCCGTAAGCCGTTACCGTACCTTCGCCGTCCGCTTTTATTCTCCGCAGTTCCGCTGCCGCATCCCCTGTAACAAACCGCACCCGTTCCTTTTCTGTCAGGTCAATACAGCCGCCCGTCACGACCAAAGTCTCTTTTGCCGTGAGCGGCCAGCCCAGATGGTTCAGGTAAATGCGCAGATAGGTTTCTTCATCGATCAGCACGCAGCAGGAGGCATCCGCCGCCGCATCGAAATGCTTGTCCGCTCCGACCGGACAACCGTCAAGGGACTGGTACACGTGCAAGGTAATCTGTTTCATGTCAATGAGTTTTTAAGGATTATGTCCGCCTTGCACCCAAAAGAACAGCGTGAACTCACGCTATTCCGGAATAGAGGTACTGGCATACCTAAAAAGACAGAATAGGCAAGTCCACGCCGTATAAGCATACAGCATGAACATTGCGCTACACATCTTGTCTTTTTTGAAAAGTGCCAGTTTTCTATTCCAAGACGTTCAGCGAACGTACAATATGTATATCAACCCCGCCTGCTTCCAAGCCGGGTATGAATCTTCTATGTCACGACAGCGACCGTGCCCGAAAGCACCGTCCACTGCCTTTGTGGAGCAAAGATACTGAAACTTCCCGAATAACAAAACAATAGCCCCGCCTAATCTCACGATCCGGCAGGGCTTCATCCACCTAAAGCACCGTCAGAAAAATGTCATTCTCACGGGAACAGCCCCCTTTTCCTTCGTCTTTCCGCTTTCCGGGCTTCCTTCTCCTTGCGTTTCGCAGCCCGTTCCTCCACTTCGGCGAAGCGGGTGCGGATGAACTTGTGCACGTCCTTCGTGCGGTAGAACACCTTGCCGCTGATGGTGAAGTACGGCAGCACCCCGATGGCACGGTAACGTTGCAGCGTGCGGATGCCCACCTTCAGCAGCAGGCACAGATCTTGGTTGTCCAGCACCTCCTCGCCGTCGAGCGTGTTGTTCTTCTTCAGCACCCTTTCCAGCAATTTCTCCGTCCGGTCGAAGCGTTCCATGATGCGCTCCATCCAGCCCTCAAACTCTTCCCTGTCCGTGTACATAGCAGTCGCCCTCCTTTTCGATGATTTCCTTTTCCCGCATATAGCGGATGTAGCCTTTCGCCGTCCGTTCCTTCACTTCCAGCATCTCCTGTATCAGCTCGCACAGTTCGATGTAGCCGTACTTCTCCTGCCGGGCGAACGCCTCCCGTGCCATCTCCGCCAGCTCCTTCTCCTTGCGCTTCTCTTTCTCCGCCCTCGGCTTCTCGCCCACATAGACGGGCATCCCGGCTTGCCTGTCCCATCTGAACTGCATCAGGGGGATGTCCAGCGGGCTGCCGTCCCTGACCTTCAACGCCTTCACCACCGACACCTCCGGGTTCTCGTCCTTCTCGATGGAGAGGATGGCGGCGGACTTGCGTTGCAGCTCGCTGCCGAGGTGTCCCCGCAGCTTCAGTCCGTTCGGCACGAAATGCACCACGGCGGCGATACACGTGCGGTAGATTCCCGCCAGCCGGTAGATCTCGTCAATCAGCGCCACGCTCTCCGCCTCGTCGTTGGCGCAGCGGATCAGGTCAGCCACCCCGTCAATGACGACTAAATGAATGCCCCCGTGCAGGTAGTGGTACTTGTCCATGCTCTGCACGATGGCGGTCAGCCGCTCGCTTCTCGACATTCCCGTCAGGCAATATACGTGCAGGTATTCCGGCATCCGCTCACGCCCGGCACGGCGCAGCAGCCGCCCCGTGTTCTTGTAGAGTTGTTGCTCGCTCTGTTCCGTGTCGTACAGCAGTACCGCACGCCCCTTGTGGTTCGGCTCCACCCGCACCCCCAAGAGGTCGGCGTCCGTCTCCCTCTCCATGATCGCCCCGGCGACCAGTGCGGCGGTGTAGTTGCTCTTGCCCGTCCCTTCGCCGCCCGTGATGCAGAGGATGTTCTCCTCCGAGCCTAACGGCACCTCCCCGGCGGTAACGATGGCGACAGCCTGTTCGGGCGGGTGGTCGTAGTCGATCTCGCACGATTTCAGCACCGCCATCGTGTCCCCGTACAGCGTGTCGAGCAGTTTCAGGAACAGCCCCATCAGCTCCTCCCTCGTGTGCCCGGCTTTGAAGTAGTCCGTCACGTCCTTCTCCGCCTTCGTCCCCGGCAACGGCAGCACCAGCCGTTTCACCCCGTACTCCGACAGTTGCGCACGGTGCTTCTCCGAGCACTCCAGCCCCGTCTTGTCCGTGTCGTACAGCAGCACGATGTGCTTGAAGCGATAGACCAGCTTGCGCACGGTCTTCGCCGGGATGACCGAGGTTTCCGAGTTGAAGCAGATGGCATGGAAGCCGTGCGCCGCCAGCGTCAGCACGTCCTTCTCGCCGCCCGTGAGGAAGAGCAGGTCGCCCTTCGAGGGCAGTTGCTCCAGCCCGAAACAGTAGTTGTCGCCCGTGTGTCCGCCATAGACGAAGCGCACTTCCGACATCGGGCGATAGACCTTCACACCCCATTTCCCCTTGTAGCCGAACATCGGTTCCGCCGGGGTGGAACTGAAGCCGAACGACTTGCCTTCCCTCGTCTCGCCCCGGTACTCGGCGAGCGATACCGCCCCGTAACGGTGCAACAGCTCCTCCGTGATGCCCGATGCGCCCCAGTAGGCAAGCTCCGCATCCGTAAACGGCTTTTCCGTCGTCCGGTAGGGCTTCGGTTCGGGACGGTCAAAGGGCGCAACCGCCTCTTCCGTGTACCCGTCCGGCTTTCCCGTGCCGTTCCCGTTTGCCCTGACGGATATTCCTTCACCGCTCCGGTTCTCCCTTGTCCCATTCTCCCTTGCGCCCGGCACGAGCCGCAGGGTACGGCAGCCGCCGTCCGGAACGGCTGTATCTTCCGGGCTGTCATCCTCCAGACCGAGGCACAGCTCCCGGTCGATGGTGTGCAGCACCTCCACGAAGTCGGCGGCGTTCCGGCAGTCCAGCCCTTTCAGCTTCGCCACGAGGAAGAAACAGTCGCCCGAATAGTCCCCGTTGCCGAAGTCCTTCATCCGGTACGTACCGCTCCGGCGGTCGTAATACACGTTGCACGAAGCCTTGCTGTCGGCGTACAGCGGGTTCAGGAAGTTCCTGCCCACCCGCCACTTCACGGGCAGGTAGTGGCGGAACACGTCCAGCCCGTTACTGGTTCTTGCCAGTATCTCTTCCTTTTTTACCATAGCTGCCGTTTTTTCGGTTATGCAGGGGATGTTCCGCTATCATCCGGTCGATCTTGGCGGCGGGTGTTTCCACCATCCACCGCTCACGCAGGCTCTCGACCGCCTGCCGGGGATAGCGTATCTGCCGCCCGATCATGGAATAGGGAATGATATGCTTCTGCCGGTAGCGTTGCAGGGTGCGGTGGCTGATGTCCAGCATCTCGCACACCTCCTTGTGCGTCATCCACTTCGGGTCGGCTTTCCGTCCCTTGGCAGCAGGGCTTTCCGCTTCCTCTTTCCGTTTGCGCTCCGTTTCCTCCCGGTTCCGGGATTCCTCCACGTAGGCGGTTATCTTCTCGATCTTCTCCACGAGCAGGCGGTAGGCATTGCTCTCGATGGTCATTATTTCCATTGTCGTACTCTTTTTTAGGTTTCTGCCGCAAATGTCGCCCGATTCGCCGTTTTTTCCTGCCACCATACCGGCACCTTGGCAAAGATTTTTTTCTGATGCGCATTTTTCATCCTCTTTTTTCACCCTCGCCGCCCTTCCGTCCGCCTTTCCGGGCAACAAAAAGGCTGAAAAAGGCAAGGAAAGAGTAGGAACAACATAAAAACAAGGCGGAAAGGAACTGACATCGAAGCAAAAAAGAGCAAAAAAGAGCATCCGAAAGGCTCTTTTCTGCCCTCCGGACGCTCTTTTTTCATCTCCTGCCGCCTCTGCCGCCCCGTTGCCAACTTGCTGCTGACTTGCCGATCACCTGCTGTCCATGTCCCGCATCTTCTTCAGCAGCTTCTCCTTCATCTCGTCCAAGAACGCCGTCGGGTTCTGCTGTCCCCGCAGCCTGCCGAAAGCATGGTACACGTTGCCCAGATCCACATGGAAGGTCTTCTCGAACAGCGCCGCCAGCTCGCCGATTTCGGCGTTGCCGTTGTCCACGCTCCCGGCGGCATGGATGCCGTAAACAAGCTGTATGGCAGCGATTTTCGTGTCCGTCCAGCGGTGTTCCTTCCCCGGCACGGCATCCGTACCGTCCCCTCGTGCCGCACGCTCTATCCGGCGGCTCAGATAGACCAGCAGCATCTCCACCGAGATCAGGCGTGCCGCCAGTATGTCGTAGCCCGTGGAGAACTCCGCTTCCTCGTCCAGTACGAAGCTGCCGCTTTCAGGGCTGAGTTCGCCCTTCGCCCGCAGGAAATAGTAATCGTCCCGGTATGTCGCCCCGCTGTGGTAATACTGGTAGAAGGGAAGGTAGCGTTCCATCATCCGCTCGGCTCGTTCCATCGCCCTGTGGTAGTACGTTTCGGCTACCCGCAGGCAGCCGGGACAGCCGCTCTCTATCTGATATACCCGGTAATAGTACAGCAGCCTGCCCGTCAGGGCGGGCTTGTAGTATTTGAAATAACGGATTTCCTCCTCGTCCCCGCTGAACGGACGGGCGAGCGCATACGCTTTCAGCTCACGGTTCTTGGCTTTCAGGTACGAAACCATCTCCCGGCAGGTGGCGACTGTTTCCTTTCCCTCCATGCCGGCGGCAGCGGCAGCCATGCGCCGCTCCGTCTCCTGCAACAATGTATTGAAATATTCTTCCATCATAATTCTGTCTCGAGTTGTTTATAAGGAAACAAAGTTAGCGGGGTGCCGGGAAACGGGCGTTCTGAATTTTCACCGCCGTGTTCGGATTGTCCGCCAATCGGCTGCGGGCGGTCAGCCTCTCATTTCTGAACCGGAAAAGGATGCCGGACGGGATGGGCGCACCGGGCGATTTCACGGATTTCGGCAGGAGTAGCCTTCAGGTGCTTCTTGCAGAAGTCCCACAGGTAGCTCGGAGTGGCGAAGCCGCACACGTCGGCAATCTCTTGGAAGGGCATATCCGTGTCCGCCAGCAGGGAGATCACGTGCGCCTTCCGCTGTTCCGTCAGCCAGCGGTGCGGAGTCGTGTTCAGCTCCTCCCTGAACCGCCGACCCAGCGTATTGACCGACATGGCACATTCCCGTGCCAGCTCCTCCACGTTTTTCACCTTGGGCAGAGCCAGTGCGACCTCTTCCCGGAAAGAGCAGCCCCGCAGGTGCGGCAGGTACTTTTCCACCTCCTGCAAGTCCGCCTTGCCGAACATCGGGGGTATGCCCTTGCGGTACTCGGACTCCCGTTCACGGCGGAAGCGGAACAGCAGTCCCGCCAGACGGTTGCAGAGCACGTTCAGGTGCGGGTATTCGTCGTAGGCGTTGATGCTTGCCTGCATCCGGCAGAGGAACAGGAATCCTCCGCAGTCCTTCTCCCGGAAATACGCCTCCGCCGTATCCAGCAGGAAGTCCGCCGAGCCGCCGTGCCGGTGGTAGGCGACCAGTATCAGCAATCCGGCTTCTTCCTGCACACGGCAGGAAAGGACGGGGCGGTGTTCCCTGAGCAGCTCCACCAGCCGCACCATCCGTCCGTTCTCCCGTGCGAGCCGTTCCGCCGCAATCCATGTTACCGGACGCTCCGCATCCGTTTGCGGCAATACCGTCCGCACCTTTGCCATCCACTCCCGCCATCCCTCCCGGATGGCTTCATTCATTAGAATTTGTGTAAGATTCTCTTTCATTCTGTTTCAATTTTAATGTTAATGACGTAAATCTTACACGAAATTACAAATTGTCTGCAAAGCACCCCTCCGGTGCTTTGCATCGGTTACGGTATGTCCTTGCGCTGCGGATTCGGATTTTGCCCCATAGGTTCGGATATTCAGTCGTGAAAAACAGAAAGGCTGTGCCGGTTCCACCCGCAGAACGGCATGAGACAGTAAGCAGGGGGGAGCCGGAAGAAGGTCATTCGCCGGTTGGTGAGTGCGTCTTTTCAACGGGATATTTGCCGTCCCGTATCTCCTGCAACCTTTCGATCAGCGGTTGCTCCTTGGAATGGTTCTTTTGTTCGGCTATAATGAAGAAGGATGCAAAACTGCCGGTAATATACAGCCAGAACAGGCATTGACCGAGCAGTTTCCGGTATTCGCCCATTGTCTCATACTTCGCCTGCATCGCTTTCAGCTTCGCAGGACGGTAATACAGCTTTCTGGCAATCCAGATAAAAGGGGCGAGCATCGCTGCGGCGAACAGGTAGGCAACCGGGTTGAACCTGCTCCATTCCACCTTGTCCGTCAGGGAAGAGAACCAGCCCGTCAGCATATCCCATCCCCATGCCTCGAACAAAAGATGGAGAGCCGTCAGGTTAAGAAACCACAGGATTGCCATCGTCCACGTGGCATTGGAGATAACCGCCTTGTCCTTCCTTGCACGTTTGTTCTTGCTCCAGAAGTAATACATCCAGTATGCCGGTTCCTTGAACATAGCTTCCTCCTTTCCTTGTTTTCCGCTTGCTTATCCCGTTACGAAGAACAGCAACAGGGCGCATCCCGCTGCGGCGGCAACGATCAGCCCCAGCCAGAAACGGTAACTCCTTTCACCCAGCGTACCCAGCCAGAAATTCCCCTCCCAATTTCCCGGACGGGAGTACGTCCACCGCCATCCGCAGACAATCCCCACAAGCCACAGCAGCAGGATTCCCGCCACGATCAGGTAGCCGTACCTCGGATGCGCCTGCAACCACTCCGGCAGACCCTCCATAAACTCGCTTATCTTATCGAACCATTCCATAACAATAACAGAAAAAGCCAAATTCATACCTTACGGACGAACCGTTATACATCAAAGCAAAAATAGTGAAAAGTCCAATCACTCAAAAAGTTTCACCGCAAAATTCTTTTCCGTTTGGAAGAAATACGTTTTATTTGCATATACATAGCCGCAAGCGTATGAAGAAAGCCTCCCCACATAAAAGAACCGGTCGGCCGAAGCTCCCCGGATTCTTCGACCACTTCTTTTATTGGACGTGGCGCAGTTGTCGGCACGGCTTCCCTGACCGTAGTTTTGCGGTCATCAGCGTGGTTCAGTTCGCCTGCCTTCTGTTTCCGGTCGCCGTTGTTTTACAGTTCTTGGACACTCCGGCTGTCCGCTTTCTTTACGAGACAGACGACCGCCTTACGCTTTTCCCACTGATACTGCCGTTCCCCGTACTGCTTTGGAGGAATATGCGCATCTATACCGAGGAGCGTTACCGCATGATGCACGACTTTTACGGGGCGTTCCATGTATCGGTACGGCAACGCTATCGCCTCCGTTTCCTTGTCTGCACGGTGCTTGCAGTCCTTGCCATCCTGCTTGAAATATGGCTGTTCACCCTTTATCATGACCGCTGCACGGCCATATCCTCAGGCAACAGCCATCCCGCAAGCCTCTATGTCCCATACAGGTATGACAACGGCAACGATTCCGTACAGGAAGGCGTTTACCGCATCGTAGATGAAAAAGGGCGTATCGGATATGCGGACGAGCATGGCAATACCCTCATAGAGCCACGCTTCGCTTTTGGCTTTCCTTTCGAGAACGGGAAGGCGAAAGTAACCGACACGGGAGAACAGAAAGAAGTTCCCGGTTCGGATGGGGAATACCACTATTGGGAAAGCGATGATTGGTATTACATCGACCGGAAGGGGCAAAGGATTGAATAAAAGCCCCAAGACTGCCCTAAATCCGACATTCCAGCCACCCACCTGCCAAACCCTTGCAGGGCAAGCACGAAGCCGCCAAGCCCTATCGGAACACCCCGTTCATCCCACCTTTCCCCCGAAACAAACATCAAAATTCAAAACCTATTCATTTACAATAACTTAAAAGGTTTTTGGTGCAAGCCGCAAAACAGCTCTGTGTGGCTGGTGCAAGGTGCAGCTATATATATAAATATAGCTGCACCTTGCACCACAGAAATACACACTGAAAATCAATACTTTACACTTCTTGTAAAACCACGGGTGCAACCTCGTTTCTTGCACCGCCTCCTGCTTTTATGCTTTTCCTGTAATCCGGTGATTCCGAAAAATAAAAAATCCCCCGAAACATTTCCCTTTTTCGGTCAAAATCCCTATATTTGCATCAGTTCCAAGAGCAAAGCGAAGCAATGCAGCGAAACCCGCACAGCTACCAAATCGCTACCGGCTACCGAACTTTCTACTCTTTAAGTCTTATCTACCAACCGATTACAAAAAAACCATTGTTTTTTATGAAAAAGTATTGCGTTTTAATTTATATGTCCTATATTTGCATACGACTAACATTTTTTTTGTCATGAAACAACCGACAACTGAAAACTCTGATATAATTAAACTAGTAGCGATATTAGGTGATTTTGCCTTGTTGAACCTTTCTATGATACTTGTGTTTTTTATTCTGAAAGGAATAGATTCACAGGCCATAGCCCATATTTCATTGAAAACCTACCTGCTGACTTCCAACCTGTGCTATATTCCCTGCATATCCATCTTTGGGGTCATACTGCACAACCGCATAGTGCGTCCGGAACAGATTGTAGGCCGCCTGTTAGGAACAATCAGCTTGCATGTAGTCATCTTCCTCACGGTGCTGGCCATTATTAAGGTAGATAACTTCTCACGCATCTATCTGCTTGCTTTCTATCTGTCTTTCATACCTTTAGCTATAGGATGGCGACTGACATTGCGGTTCTTTGTGAAAATGTTCCGCCGCAGTGGCAGGAACCTGCACACCACTGTACTGATAGGCGACGGGGACAATATGGTGGAGCTGTACCATACGTTGAACGATTTGACTTACGGATACAGGGTTTTAGGCATTTTCTATGATGAGAAGGACTCTAATTACCCCGAAGGGATTCCCTTTAAAGGTCCTGTAAACCAATTATTTGAATGGTTATCCCATAACACCGTGCACGAACTGTACTGTGGTCTGCCATCCAGCAGAAAGGATGATATTCTGGCCATCATGAACTATTGCGAGAACAATCTGATCCGCTTCTATAGCGTACCTCATGTACGTAATTACATAAAGCGTCAGCTGCAACTGGAATTATTGGGTGAAGTTCCTGTATTGTCCATCCGTACCGAGCCGTTGCAGAACCCGGTAAACAGACTGGCAAAACGGTTATTTGATTTGACATTTTCCTCTCTGTTTTTACTTACAATTTTTCCATTTATGTACCTGATTGTAGGTCTTATTATTAAAATTACCTCACCTGGTCCCATATTCTTCAAACAGGAGAGAAACGGGGAAAACGGGAAAATCTTTAAATGCTATAAGTTCCGTTCCATGAAAGTGAACGCATTGTCCGATTCATTGCAGGCTACCAAGAATGATCCCCGCAAGACCAAGTTCGGCAACTTCCTGCGTAAAAGCAATCTGGACGAACTGCCGCAATTCATTAATGTATTCAAAGGAGAGATGTCCATTGTAGGTCCCAGACCCCATATGCTGAAACATACAGAGGAATATTCCCAACTGATTAACAAATACATGATGCGCCACCTTGTCAAACCCGGAATCACCGGATGGGCGCAAGTCACCGGCTACCGGGGAGAAACCAAAGAACTTTCCCAAATGGAAGGCAGGGTAAGAAGAGACTTGTGGTATATTGAGAACTGGACTTTCCTGCTCGACATCCGCATCATGATAAAAACAGTAACCAACATGTTCCGGGGCGAGAAAAACGCCTATTAATCCAAATCGTAGGGACATATAAAAAATAAAAAGATATGAAAGGTATTGTACTAGCCGGAGGTTCGGGCACGCGCCTCTATCCTATTACCAAAGGAGTATCCAAACAGTTGCTCCCTGTCTTCGACAAACCCATGATTTATTATCCTATATCGGTACTTATGCTGGCCGGCATACGGGAAATACTCATTATCTCCACCCCATACGACTTACCGAGCTTCAAAAGACTGTTAGGAGACGGAAGCGATTTCGGAGTACGCTTTGAATATGCGGAACAGCCTTCGCCCGACGGACTGGCTCAGGCTTTCATCATCGGCGAGAAATTCATCGGTAATGATTCCGTCTGCCTTGTACTGGGTGATAACATATTCCACGGCAACGGCCTGTCCGCCATGTTGAGAGAATCCGTACGTGCTGCCGAAGAGGACAAGAAAGCAACGGTATTCGGTTATTGGGTCAGTGACCCCGAAAGATATGGCGTAGCGGAATTCGACAAAGAAGGCAACTGCCTCTCTATTGAAGAAAAACCTGCCCAACCTAAGTCCAACTATGCCGTGGTGGGACTCTATTTCTATCCCAACAAGGTGGTGGAAGTAGCCAAGAATATCAAGCCTTCGGCACGGGGAGAACTGGAAATCACCACCGTAAACCAGCAATTTCTTCAGGACAAGGAATTGAAAGTACAGACATTGGGCAGAGGTTTCGCATGGCTGGATACCGGTACTCACGACTCGCTGGCCGAGGCAAGTACCTACATCGAAGTCATTGAAAAGCGCCAGGGGCTGAAAGTGGCGTGCCTTGAGGGCATAGCTTTGAGAAAAGGCTGGATTACCCCGGAAAAGATGCAGGAACTGGCCCAGCCGATGCTTAAAAACCAATACGGACAATATTTACTGAAAGTTATAAAAGAACTGGGATTAGAATAATGGAAGTTATAAAAACAGCAATAGACGGGGTTTTCATTTTGGAACCCCGTATTTTTAATGATGCAAGAGGGTATTTCTTTGAAAGCTTCTCGGGACGTGAATTTGAAGAAAAAGTATGCAGGACTACATTTGTACAGGATAATGAGAGTTTCTCTACTTACGGTGTATTACGCGGCCTGCATTTCCAGAAACCTCCTTTCACTCAAAGCAAACTGGTGCGTGTGATCAAGGGAGCGGTACTGGATGTGGCTGTAGATATCCGGAAAGATTCTCCTACTTTCGGAAAGCATGTGGCTGTAGAATTGACCGGAGAGAATCACCGGCAGTTTTTTATCCCCCGCGGATTCGCACACGGCTTTGCGGTACTAAGTGACGAGGTGTTGTTCCAATACAAGTGTGACCATTATTATGCTCCGCAAAGCGAAGGAGGAATCGCATGGGACGACCCCGATCTAGGCATAGACTGGCGACTTCCGGCCGACAAGGTTATTTTGTCCGACAAGGACAAGAAACATCCGAGATTGAAAGACTATCAAACGGATTTCGACTTTAATCAAAGTTTATATTAAAGGCTGTTTTGATTCTGCGTTTGTCCGGTTTTTGCCAGTGAAATTAAAGAAGCCGAAAACTGCACACCGGACTATCGTAACGTTCAGGACAACATTTCCGAAGATTGAACCTATAAAAACAGGGTGCACCTCCTACGAAAGAGATGCACCCTGTTTTTATAGGTCAATATCTTTATATCACTTCTTCTCCATCCCCTCCTGAGGAGCATTAAGTCCTGCCTTCAGATTTTCAAAGAATTCACGTCCGAACAAGATCCATGCGGAAGCACCCGCCACTGCTAGGAAAATAAATCCGACAAGAATCACCTTCTTGCTGGTTCCCGAAGGCAGCAACGGCACACTGGCAGGTTCCACAACGGCAAATACAGGTTTGGCCTCCTGTACTTTGGCCCGTGCCACCTGCAATTGGGTAGCCACCTGGCTATACACCTGATATGCCAGATTCATATCATTCTGCAACCGTTCTCTCTCCGTCAAAGCACTTTGAAGGACAACCCCCTTGTTGGCATCCATGTAATTGGCATAATTCTGCTGGGCTACATAATACTCCTGCTGGCGTTCCTTATACAATTGTTCCAGATAAGCACAATCCTGCTGGGCTTTGGAGACCCTGTACGCTGTGATATACTCCTGAAGCTTCACCACTACCGTGTCTGTAATGGCGGCCGTAACCATCGGGTCCTGCAAAGTCACCGTCACTGTGGTGATGCCGGTTTTCTTATCCACATCAGCAGTAATCGCCTTACGCATGGCTTCCACTTTCTTCGCCTGATCTTCTGTCAGGTGGAAAGGATCCAGCCTGTTCCCTTCTTCCTCTTCCTTATCGGAGAAGAGAGATTTCACCCCGCCTATAGCCGCCCCGGGCAATCCCATAATAGCACCCCACCACGGAGCTTTCTGCTCATCGAGATAAGCTACAAAAGTAGTATCCACCTCACCGTCCAACGTGGTGACATGTGCATTAAACAGTTCCAGAATGAAAGGAGTAGACGCTACTATATCCGGGAAAAGAGATACGTTCAACGCATCCGCCTCACTGCCCAGACTCATGCCTCCGATCCCCAGCATGGCAGCCATTCCCGACAGGCTCCCCCCTCCGCTTTTACCGGATTCGGGAGACAATGTCACTTCCACCGTATATTGCTTGGGAATACTCAGAGCGATAATCACCCCTACAATAGCACCTATTCCTGCAACCTTCAGCAGCATCTTTCGGGCAGCCCACAACTTACGGACATACTCCATCAAATCAATTTCCAACTCCTCGTCTTCCCGTGGTCTTTCCGTATTATTCGTATAATTCTTATCTTCCGCCATACTGTTTCTATTTTAAGATATTAGCAATAGATGCAATCATAGTAGCCAACGACGCACTGGTGGTTGCTATGGACAAAGTGTTCTGCAAAGTCCAGTTGCTCTTTTCCTTCACCGGAACAATCACCTCACAGCCCGGCTGGATCAGCTCACGGCTACCCTTCTTCGCTCTCTTCACCTGACCGTTCATATATACAATATACGCCTTGCTCTTCTTCGCACGGAAACCGTAACCTCCGGCCTGCTCTATATAATATTTCAACGTCTTGCCATCTTCAAATGAAACGGTATTGGGATACATCACAGCCCCGCTGATACGTACCGTGTTGTTGTATTCGGGAATTTCAATCACATCCCCCTCACGCAATACAATATCCGCACTGGAGCCGGGTTTAAGCATCGCTTTTTCCAAATCGATACCCACATAATAGATATCTCCCAAATCCAGCCGGTTGACATCAATGGAGTCCTTTCCAGTCTTGCCCATATCCAGAACCGTTTCCATACGTTTGCGTTCATCGGCATTGATACGACGGCTTAAACGGGCCCCTTTGATATAAGCAAACGGAGTCACTCCACCTGCCTTCTTGATCAAATCGGAAAGACGTTCGCTCTTCTCTGTCAGCGCATAATCACCTTCATACAAAACCTCACCGGTCACCTGCACATTCACCTGTTCCTGATAAGCAGGGCTCTTACGCACATATACCTGATCGTATGGCTGCAACACAAAACCCGGTTCTCCGTCTATCACAAAACCGTCTTTCAGAGAAAACGAGTACATTTGTCCTATGGTGGAAACCGCTTCCGTACCTTTGCTATCCTTGATACGGCGGGAAACATCCACACGGACGGTAGAAGCCGATTCCATCAATCCGCCAGCCTGGATTATAATATCCTCCAAAGTCGTATTGTCGGCAAAAGCGAACTCACCCGGACGGGCAACCTCACCATACACCATGATGCTTCCCACATCCTCCAAGTCATGAATACTGGGAATATAAAGCACATCATTACGCTGCAAAGGTACATCGGGTGCAGTACCGTCCATGATGCCTTTTATATCTACTTGAATAACCTCTTTCTTCAGATTCTCGCGCTCGCGATGCAACACCGCACGTCCTGTAAAGGCATCACCCATAAGGCCTTCAGCCTTTTCCACCAGTTGGCGGACTGTATTCAAGGTTCCTCCGAACTGATAAATGCCCGGACGATAGACAGCCCCTTTGATTTCAAGCTTGTTCTCAAAACGGTCCAGAATAGCTTCAGCAGTCAGCGCATCACCATCTTTTACCTGGAATACGGAATAATCAATATCATCAATCGTATAAATCTGATACTCCTTTCCGTTTTGACGAATCATGCGGAGAGAACGGGTATAGGCATCCCCCGAAAATCCACCGGCATACTTCAACAACGTGGCAACACTTTCGTTGTTTTTCATCTCGTATTTCATGGGGCGTTTCACATTACCCTCTATGCTAACCAACGCCTCGTATGGAGGAACGATGATCACATCGCCTTCCTGCAAGCGGATATCATCATTGATTTTACCTTTCATAATAAAATCGTACACATCTACGGTAGCGATTTTCTGTCCTCCGCGCACTACTTGTATATTGCGCAAGCTACCGATATCGCTCACGCCACCGGCACGGTACAGTGCATGAAACACGGTAGAGAAAGAAGACAATGCATAAGTTCCCGGTTGGAACACTTCCCCCATCACGTTCACCTGGATCGTCCGGCTGTTTCCCAAAGTAACCTTGATTTGTGAGGACGGGTTCTGTTCATTATCAAGCCCTGCATAAATCTTATTCAGTTCTTTACGCAAATATTGGTTGGCTTCGGCAATAGTCATGCCGTTCAGATAAATCAATCCCAAATCGGGGATCGTGATAGATCCGTCCGGAGATACATTATCGCGGATGGTGGCCTGGTTTGTACCCCAGATATCAATGATTACCTCATCACCCGGCCCCAGACGGTAATTAGGAGGAGTAGCCAGATTCACACTCGGCTCGAATGTAAGGTTTCTGGTTTCAAAAATGTCCCGTCCGTACACCTTATCCTTCTGCATTTCTTCCATATCGCCCATGCCCATCCCCTCGTAATAGCGATTGGCAGAAACACTGTCCGACGAGTTCTTCCCTACCACTCTGTCCGCAGCCGGACGTTGGTTGAAAGTAAAATTCTCTGTTACATAGATATCTTCCTGCGTCTTTGTCTTTTCACGCAAACGGTTCCGATTTTGCATCGTTGCATTTGCGTCTTTATCAGCAGACCCATTTTGCTGTTCATAAAGTTTCTTTACACGCTTAGCCTGTTCTTGTGTCACTCCTCTACGGGCTAACTCTGTAGCAATCTGACGTTGGTCTTTTCCTTGTTGCATGCCCGTCTTCACATATTCCAACACCTGTTGGTCACTCATAGATTGCTGTGCAAGCACAGAACCTGAGAGGGCAAAAACTAAGACCAGTACGGATAATAGTTTTTTTATCATATAAATTCAATAAACTTAGTAATTTAGCAGCCGCAAAGGTAGATATTATTTTCGATATAGGCGAGTATTATTTCATAAATATCCCTCTAACAAATATAAAAACGGCTGCCACCTGACGGTGTACAGCCGTTTATTCTTTAATAATCCGTTAGCAGAATTCATTCAGACTTCATTGCACAGCCCTCCTTCTTAAAAAAGGTCTGCAAGGGTAAAACTTGTGCAATACCATTCCGGCCGGATCAGCAATACATATTTACGATGGCTTCGTACAATTCCTGTTTACCGCTTACTTGCTTGGGCTCACCATTCTGCTTAGCATAAGCCACTACGTCTTCCAATGTCAGCTTGCCTTCTTCAAATTCTTTGCCTTTGCCACTGTCGAATGAAGCATAGCGGTCTGACAACATCTTGCAGTAAGGAGATTCATTAAGCAAAGCAGCAGCACTTTCCAATGCACGCGCCATAGCGTCCATACCTGCAATATGGGCGATAAAGATATCTTCCAGATCAGTAGAGTTACGACGTGTCTTGGCATCAAAGTTGGTACCGCCATTACCCAAACCGCCGTTGCGGATAATCTGCATCATGGCCTGGGTCAGTTCGTAATTGTCGATAGGGAACTGGTCTGTATCCCATCCGTTCTGATAATCGCCACGGTTAGCGTCAATAGATCCCAACATTCCGTTATCTACCGCAACAGCCAGTTCATGTTCAAATGTATGACCAGCCAACGTAGCATGATTCACTTCAATGTTCACCTTGAAATCCTTGTCCAGTCCGTGAGTTTTCAAGAACCCTACCACAGTTTCGGTATCCACATCATATTGATGCTTAGTCGGCTCCATCGGTTTGGGTTCAATCAGGAAAGTACCTGTAAACCCTTTGCTCCGGGCATAATCGCGGGCGATGGTCAACATCTGAGCCAGATGTTCTTTCTCACGCTTCTGATCTGTATTCAATAAAGACATATACCCTTCACGTCCACCCCAGAATACGTAATTGGAGCCACCCAGTTCGATGGTAGCGTCAATAGCGTTCTTTATCTGGACAGCAGCGCGGGCAACCACATCAAATTCGGGGTTTGTAGCAGCCCCGTTCATATAGCGTGCGTGACCAAAAACATTTGCCGTACCCCATAACAATTTGATTCCGGTTTCAGCCTGTTTCTGTTTGGCATAAGCAACTATCTCTTTCAGATTCGCTTCATATTCCTCAATTGTATCGGCTTCCTCACACAAGTCCACATCATGGAAACAATAATATTCGATTCCCATTTTCTGCATGAATTCAAAGCCGGCATCCATCTTATTCTTGGCAGCCTGCACCTTATCGGCATCACCGTTCCAAGGGAATTTCTTTGTTCCGCCGCCAAACTGGTCACCGCCCTCGGCACACAACGTATGCCACCATGCCATAGCAAACTTCAACCAGTCTTTCATCTTCTTGCCGTTAATTACCTTTTCAGCATCATAATAACGGAACGCCATCGGGTTCTTACTTTCCTTACCTTCAAATTTAATCTTTCCTATACCGGGAAAATACTCTTTTGTAGCCATAATTCTTTACTTATTTTAATAACTTGTTCTAATTTATCTACTATTTTTTTTCAACACGCAGGCGGATAGCCATTTCTTTATCCGAAGGTCCTTAAAAGGCAGCCATCGCTCTCTCCAGATTGGATTTCCAGCGGGCATACGCATCATCGTAAGCAGTGCGCTGTGCCACATCAGGCTCTATCACCTCCAGTTTTTCCAATGTGGCAAATGCCTCGTTGTTATCTTTATAAACACCCGCGCCTATGCCGGCCCCCTTGGCGGCGCCCACCGATCCATCCGTGTCATACAGTTCGATTACAGCCCCTGTCACTCCCGCCAATGTTTCGCGGAAGATAGGACTGAGAAACATATTGGCATGTCCGGCATGAATCTTCTGTACAGGGATACCCATCTGCTCCATGATATCAATGCCGTATTTAAACGAGAACACAATCCCTTCCTGTGCGGCACGAACAATATGCTGCTTTCCATGCAGGTTAAAATTAACTCCACATATAGAGCATCCTGTCTCTTTATTTTCCAGCATACGCTCCGCCCCGTTGCCAAAAGGAAGAATACTTACTCCGGCACTGCCGACAGGAGCCTGTGCCGCCAGCCTGTTCATATCACTGTAAGAAATACCTTCGGGAGCCACATTACGTTTCACCCACGAATTCAATATACCGGTACCATTGATACACAACAACACTCCCAGACGGGTCTGCTCGGCAGTATGATTTACATGGGCAAAAGTATTCACCCGGGATTTCGGATCATAATTCACCTCACCGTTCACGCCATATACCACTCCCGATGTTCCTGCCGTAGAAGCAATCTCTCCCGGATTGAACACATTGAGCGACAAAGCATTATTAGGCTGGTCTCCGGCGCGATAGGTTACAGGAATTCCCTCTTTCAGGCCCAATTCTTTGGCAGCCCATGCATTTACACGTCCCTGCTCGCCAAAAGTCGGTTTGATATCAGCTATCAGCGAACGGTCGAATCCATAATAATCCATCAGGAAGCCCGCGACATCATTTGCCTGAAAATCCCAAAACATCCCTTCGGACAAACCGGACACCGTGGTACAAATATCCCCCGTCAGTTTCATAGCGATATAATCGCCGGGCAGCATTATTTTATAAATACGTTCGTACACAGCAGGCTCATTCTCTTTAATCCATGCCAGTTTGGAAGCGGTAAAATTCCCCGGAGAGTTCAGCAGATGAGAAAGACATTGCGTTTCCCCCAATGCCTCAAACGCTTTCTGCCCGTATGGAACCGCCCGTGAGTCACACCATATAATAGCCGGACGTAATACATTTTGCCCTTTATCCACACAAACCAGTCCGTGCATCTGATAAGAGATACCGATAGCGGCAATTCCATCCGGACCGATCCCACTCCCGGCCATGACAGCCTGAGTTGACAATTTCAGATTTTCCCACCAATTTTGCGGATCCTGCTCAGCCCATCCGGGGCGGGCAGCCATAATAGCAGCCTCTGTTTTAGGGAAGAATGCAGAAGAAACACACTTTCCGGTCTCTGCATTTACCAAACTCGCCTTTACCGACGAACTGCCAATATCATAACCTAATAGGTACATTTAATTGAAAATTAAGAATTTTAAAATAATAGTCTCTGTCCCGATGCTTATCAGCATTATCCTTCCAAGGAAAGGCCGGTGAAGAATCCCAAAACATATACCGATTCCCCGAAACGACCAGGCGGAGTATTCTCACAGCAATCACAACAAGGCTAAAGTTATCTGTCTGTTATCACTTCGTTCCCGACTTATTATATATTGAACGGTCGAACTTATAGAAGCGTGCCGCCCTGTGGCATACACCTACCTGTTTTTCTTCCAAAGGTACTACATATGGCATCAACGCTATCTTCTTATGGAAGTTCCTTACGTCAAACACCTTATCATAAATCAACTGATAGACAGTCCGCAACTGAGCCGCCGTAAACTTCCGGGGAAGCAAGTCGAACATTGCGGAAGGAGCATATTCCACATAATGGCGTATATGCACCAATGCATCCTGCAAAATCTGGAAATGGTCGAACGCCAGGCTTTTCACCTCCGTCACAGGTGTCCAGCAAGCATCGTATTTATCAGACAGCTGTTCGAACCGTCTGTCAATCTTCACCAGTGTCAGGTAAGCAATAGTCACAATGCGGTCTATTTTCTTCTCGTCCAAACGATGAAAACGTTCCAGCCACAGCACATCCTTAGGGTTACGAGTACGGTCTTTCGATCCATACGCCTTAAACTGGGTAAGCTTCACATTCTTCAGGCCCGTCAACTCATTCAACACCCGCTTGGCCGCCTCATCCAGATCCTCATCGTCATAGATAAGGCTGCCCGGCAACTTCATGTTATTATATCCGTCCTCGGACTGTTTCCCCACCTGCCTTACCAACAGGACACGGAACTGCTCTCCATCAAACCCAATCAGCACACAGTCCACAGATACATGTAAATTAATCGTCTGGTTTATTTCCGACATAGTAATATGGCTTTTATCATTTCCGGCAGCAAAGATAAATACTATTTTTCGAATTACACAAAACAATATATTTATTTTTATTATGTTCCAAAACACTATTTTTCAATATAATAAATATCATCCATCATACAATATCATATCTTAATCTTATCATATACACTACAATATATAATGTACAGGAGTTGTCCCGTCTTCTTTTTTCCCTTTTTCCAAAGGACTTTTATTCCATTCAATCCCCTATTTCAGACACTTGGTTAAGGAAAAGCAATCTTTACGCCAAAAAATTAATAGAATAAAGTTGTTTATTCACAATAATTTTCTTTACTTTTGCCCATTAAAATCTAAAGATTACTCTATGAGAAAGAAAATTTTGGTCTTGGACGACAAAATAGCAATTGCAAAAGTCCTTTCAATCTATCTGGCCAGTGATTATGATTGTATTTGGTTACCGAATGGCATCGAAGGAGTAAAATGGCTTCAGGAAGGTAACATACCAGATTTGATTATATCAGATATCCGTATGCCCGAAATGCGTGGAGACGAGTTTCTGGAATGGATAAAATCCAATCAGTTATTCAAACACATTCCGGTGGTTATGCTAAGCAGCGAAGACAGTACCACAGAACGCATCCGCCTGTTACAAGAAGGCGCGGAAGACTATATTGTCAAACCTTTCAATCCCATGGAGTTAAAAGTAAGAATTAAGAAAATCATTGAGTAAATCAGCATGACCTTTCTGCTTTATATAGGAAAGAACAAGGATTTTTTGCGCAAATTCAGCAAGCTCGAAAATGTCCAGATGATTTATGCCCAAAACTACCAGGATGCCATTACAATTTGTATCAGACTGAAAGTACGTGAGAACATCATTGTCCTTCACGAACAAGGGGAGATGAACGGAGATATTGAACAGATCGGTGCTTTCAGGAAAAAGTTCTATCAGGCATATGTCGTACTCATTACGGACAGGCTGACTCCCGAAGCCAGCAAAGTCTATCTGAACAGCGGAATAAACGATACCGTCAGTTTGAACATCACCACCGCCCGGTTAAGGCAGAAAATAGACATCATCAATAAACGGCAGGAACTGCTATATGCACATAACCGGAAGAAAAAAGACGTGAGGCATTTTATCCTTCCCCAATGGAAGCGCTGCTTCGATATCCTTTTCTCCGGTGCAGCGTTAGTCTTCCTGTCCCCAGTCTTTCTGCTGATTGCCATAGCCATACGTATGGAAAGCAAAGGACCTGTTATTTACAAATCCAAACGGGTAGGAACGAATTATACCATTTTTAATTTCCTGAAATTCCGTTCCATGTATACGGACGCCGATAAAAAGCTGAAAGACCTTGCCGGTCAGAACCAGTACCAGCCGGAAGGCACTCCGGAGATTGCCAAAGATTTCTCGATGGAAGAATTAGGAGGACTGATGTTTGGAGATGACGGTGTTATAGATAACGGCGGAATGCTGGTTTCCGATGACTTCATCATTCCGGAAGAAGAGTTTATTTCCAGACAAAACGCACTGGGTGAAAGTCCTTTCATAAAAATAGAAAAAGACCCGCGGGTTACCAAGGTAGGACGCGTTTTACGAAAATACAGCCTGGATGAGTTACCTCAACTGGTCAACATCTTGAAAGGCGACATGTCTGTGGTGGGAAACCGTCCTCTTCCACTCTATGAAGCCGAACGCCTGACAAACGATGAAAGTATCGAACGCTTCATGGCGCCTGCCGGGCTGACCGGCTTGTGGCAGGTGGAAAAACGGGGGGATGCCGGAAAATTATCCGCTAAAGAACGCAAAGAATTAGATTTGAAATACGGTAGAGAATTCTCCTTTTTCCTGGATATGAAAATCCTGTTCAAGACTTTGACAGCTTTTGTCCAAAAAGGAGATGTTTAAATAATTTGTTTTAGGAATAAAAAGGGGATTTATTATATGGGTAAAGTATGTCTTTTTGTCATCTGTATGTATTGTTCTATCCACCATTTAAGCGCACAACAGGAAGAGCAGCAAACACAACCGGTACAACAACCTCTTGTGACACAGGATGATATATTGGGGAATATGAATGTGGATTATGCAAAGATAAAGCTGCCTCCGTTAAGTGTCCTTTATGAGAATGCACGCAGCACTCCAAGCTTACAGATTTTAGAGAAGGAGAAACAGTTACAGAAAAAGTTACTATCGAAAGAGAAAAGGAACTGGCTGGGGTTTATCCATGCCGGCGGAAGTGCTTCTTACGGTATAGCAGACAATGTGGCCAGCAATACGGATGTCAACACCCCACTTATTTACAGGTATGTAGGTACAGAACAGACTTCGTGGAATGTGGGAGGCGGCATCAGTATTCCTTTTGAAAAGCTGTTCGACCTCCGGGGAGGAATCAAGCGCCAGCGAATCCAGGTGGATATTGCCGAGTTAAGAAAACAGGAAGCATACGAAACCCTTAAAATACAAATAGCTCATTTATATGTCCAGATTTTATCCAATATAGAAACATTGCAAAGATCAGCTGAAAATATAGCTTTATATAAAGGTGCATCGGCTGTTGCAGAACAGGAATATAGAAACAGACGTACCTCTATTCATGATGTGGCCAAGACTAAAGAACAGGAATTTGCCGCTAATCAAGACTTTGCCTTACTACGCTCTACTATTAACGACCAGCTGCTGACCCTTGAAATAATCTCCCACACCCCCATCCTGACCATACAAGGAGAAAAGGACGTTCAAGAAACAACGATACAGGAACAGGAAGAAAACAAGAGGCAAAGTAAGAAAAAAGACAAAAAGGAATAAGAAGCATGGAATTATTTAAATACATAGTCAAGTTTATCTACCGTATCCGTTGGTGGATGGTTATATTTCCATGTATAGCCGGTATCATAGCATGGTTTCTTACCAGAAATCTGGAAAAAACGTATGATGTGAAAACCACCATCTTTACAGGAATCATCTCCGGATACAACGTAGATGCCACCGATACCCGAAACGCCACCGTGCACATGAGTAATTTAATGAATATCATTACAACGGAACGCACACTGAAAATAGTATCTCTGAAACTGCTTGCCCGCTGTCTGGTCTATGGAGATGCCGAAAGAAACACCAGTTATATTTCAGCCATACATTACCAGCAGCTGGTTTCCGGTATTCCACGAGAGTTACAGGCATTGATAGACAAGCAAAACGAAGAGAAGACCTATCATAATCTGGTAGCTTTTGAACGCCCGTCCGTCAATAATTTCATCTACCAACTACTCAATTATACCCACCCTTATTTCAGCGTACCTCTACTCTCACAACATATAAAAGTAGCCAGGTTGGGAAACAGTGATATGATCGAGATTGCTTATAGTGCCAACGATCCGGGAATAGCTTATAACACACTTGAGATTCTGAATGAAGAGTTTGTCAAACAATACCATGAACTACGCTATGGAGAAACAAACAATGTGATCAAGTTCTTTCAAGAAGAACTGGCCAGATTGGGCAAAATGCTGACTGCCGCCGAGGATTCTTTAATCGAGTACAATATAGAAAACCGCATCATCAACTACGGAGAACAAACCAAACAGGTGGCAAGCATGGACGCTACTTACCGGATGATGGACAATGATTTGCTTGTCAATTATTCCACCAGTAAGGCGTTGATCGATTTCTATGAATATAAATTAGGTGATGTAGCCAAATTGATCCGTACCAACAATGAGTTTATGGACAAACTTCATCAAATGTCCCAATTGAACACCCAGATCTCGACCATGGAAATCACTCCGGACGAAAAGAACCGGAAAAAGCTGGAAGAACAAAAAAACATGTTAAGTAGTGCCGAACAAAACATCAACAATCTTGCCCTGAAACTAAGTGCCGAAGCCGCAAGTACAAACAATGTATCTTATGAGACACTCATCAGCCAATGGCTTGACCAAGTAGTTCTTGCCGAAAAGACTAAAGCCCAAATGGAAGCACGAGATATAATGAGAGAGAATTTAAATAAAGATTTCCTTTATTTCTCCCCCATCGGCGCTACCCTGGGCCGGAAAGAAAGGCATATCGGCTTTGTGGAAAGCAACTATATGTCTACCATGGGAGCCTTGAATGCAGCCATCTTGCGACAAAAGAACCTGGAAATGACCTCGGCTTCATTAAAAATCATGAATCCGCCCCTGTTTCCACTGACCTCCTCCCCCACCAATGCACGCATGATTATACTTGCATCCATACTGGGGACTTTACTTTTCATCATTGGCTATTTTCTGATTATAGAAATACTGGACCGTACCCTCAGAGACAAAATACGTGCAGAACGAATTACCGGAGGAACAGTTATCGGCGCATATCCTAGAGAAAGCAAGTTAAGATACAGACGTTATAATAAAGCCATAAACAAGATGGCCGTCAGGCAACTCAGCACCGCTTTACTGCCTCATCTAAATACACAGGAACAGCGGGTCATCAATCTGTTAAGTACAGAAGAGAAAGACGGAAAGACCCATGTCGCCCGCCTGATAGAGGAATATTGGAGCAGCATCGGCCTAAACGTCCGCCGCATTACATACGATGAAGATTTTCTAAGCGAAGACAGCCAATATGTACAGGCAAACAATTTGAAAGAACTATGTCCCGATCTGGAAAAGGATGAAATACTTCTAATCGAACACCCGGTCCTGAAAAGCAATCCTCTGCCTCCGGCTTTGTTAAATGAAGCATCCATCAATCTGCTGGTTGTCCGTGCCAACCGTACTTGGAAAAATACGGATCAGGCACTGTATGAGCATTTGTTACAAGTTAAACAAAAAGAAGTACCCCTCCTTTTCTATCTGACACAAGCAGACAGAAATACAGTGGAAGACTTTACAGGACAATTACCTCCTTACACGAACTTTAAGAATATGGAATACAGGCTGTTCCAACTCGGACTGACCGCCATTGAATACAAAGGAAAATAGATAATGATAGCAAAAGAAATAAATATAACCCATACAGGTCAAATTCTGGCCAGCTTCATTATCGGACTGTGCTTATGCCTATGGACAGCCCTCAACATGAAGCCCTCCATAGGAGTTGCAATAGGGTTCATACCTTTTGCCACGCTTTTTATCTTCATATGCATAAACAGACCCGTCATTCTGCTGGCCATCACCTTTATGCTGAATTACCTGATAATGGGAATTAACAGATATCATTCCATCCCTATTGCCATTACCAATATCTTTGATTTGCTCTACGGCATCATGTTGGCCCTTATTCTTCTGAAACAGTTGCAAAGCAATCATCATTTCAGGAAAATACTAAACGTCTATACCTGCATCACATTGGTCTGGCTGCTATATTGTATCATCAACATAGGTAATGGTATAACCGGTGAATTTTACATGGAAGCATGGCTTCGTATTTTAAGACCCTGGGCCTTATACCCTATTCTGACCTGTATTATTCTATCCATACACTGCAATCGCTACACTTTTATCCATTACTTTTTGATACTATGGGGTATCATGACCCTACTGGCTGCCGCAAAAGGATATTGGCAAAAGAACAAAGGTTTTGACAGTACCGAGCTAAGCTGGTTGTGGGCCTACGGAGCACGTACCCATTTTATCCATTCCGGCATCCGCTATTTCTCATTTTTCACTGACGCGGGTCTTTTCGGTGCCAGCATGGGATTATCCTGCACTGTTTTCACGCTTACTTTTTTCTATACAAAGAACCTATTTCTCAGACTCTTCTATTTAATAGTGGGTATGGCAGGATTTTATGGTCTGTTAATATCGGGAACCCGATCGGCCATAGCTGTACCCATTGCAGGGCTGGGGCTCTTTCTGTTCCTGTCTAAAAGTTGGAAAATAGGCATCATCTCCTTTATCCTGCTTGCCGGAGGGATAGGAATGCTGAAATATACCAAGATCGGAGAGAACAATAAGTTGATCCGTCGTATGCGTACTGTCTTTGACACAGAGGATCAATCGATGATGGCTCGTTTCGAGAACCAGAAAGCACTGAATGCCTACATGGATGAAATGCCCTTCGGCATAGGCATGGGAGCCATAGACGGGGTAGTTCCTCCCCATAACAAATATTATTTCGTTTCCATCTGTCCTTCAGACTCCAGTCTGGTAGATGTATGGAAACAGATGGGAATAGTGGGACTGTGTGTGTTTTTGGGTATGCATGCCATTCTATTTCTATCGGGCTCCTACATCCTTTTATTCAAAATCCGAAATCCAGAAATCCGGGGACCGCTGACAGGTATGTTATGCGGTTGTGCAGGCATACTGGTAGCTTCTTACGCCAATATGGTTTATTTCCAGTTTCCTAACGGAATCTTGATTTATTCTTGTTTCACCTTTGTTTTTTTAGGACCTTATTTAGATAAACAATACTCAGAAATACATGGACTACCGACAGCCTGACCTATCCGTCATCACCGTGAACTATAACGGTTTTCACGACACCTGCGAATTCATTGACTCGTGGGCAGCCACTGTATTCTCTGTCAGTTATGAAATGATAGTCATTGACAATGGTTCCACTGCCAATGAAGCCGCCTTGCTACAAAAAACATATCCTTTTATCCAAGCCGTACGCAGTGAGCGGAACTTAGGATTCGCCGGAGGTAACAATCTGGGTATAAACCTTGCAAAAGGAAAATACCTGTTCTTGCTGAACAATGATGTTTGTATGGTCAAAGATGCCATACCCTTGTTGATAAAACGCCTTCTGTCCTCCGACAAGATAGCAGGTGTCTCCCCGTTAATCCGTGATTATGCAGAACCGCACGCCATACAATTTGCAGGATACACCCAACTTTCGCCCATTACCTTAAGAAACAGAGCCATAGGCAAAGGGAAAATAAATAAAGACCACTACCCCGCCCAAAAAACGCCTTATCTGCATGGTGCCGCCATGTTACTGAAAAAAACAATAATAGACAAGCTTAGCCTGATGCCCGAAGAATATTTTCTATATTATGAGGAACTGGACTGGTGCACCTATATCAATAGGGAAGGCTACGAACTATGGTACGATCCCGCTTGCGAAATATGGCACAAGGACAGCAGCTCCACCGGAAAAGAAAGTCCGTTGAAATACTATTACCTGAGCAGAAACAGATTATTATATGCCTACCGCAATCTCTTTGACTGGAAACTTCCGGTTTCCATCTTATACCAGACAATGATTGTATGTCCCAAAAACATACTGACCGCCTTGGGAAAAGGAAAGAAAGCCATAGCCAAAGCACATTGGGAGGGAACAAAAGCATTTTTCAAACTTAGAAACAAAGACAAACAGCCATGATATTTCTAGCATACATAGAACTACTACTTTTCGCGATATGTGCCTTTACTGTTTTTTACCTGCTGGTGTACGCCATAGCGGCAACAGGCAACCGCACCGACAAATATTCCGAATCAAGAGTAAAACACCGTTTCGCCATTCTGATACCGGCCTATCAGGACGATGACTACATACCCTATACCGTCAAATCATTTCTGCAACAAGAATATCCTATAGACTGCTATGACATTATCGTCATTTCAGACCACCTGAAGCCGGAAACAAACAGACAGCTGGCACAATATCCCATCACCCTGTTGCAAGCCAGATTCAAGAAAAGTTCAAAAATGAAATCTGTCAAAGCTGCCATGTCACAATTACAAGAAGGACAATACGATATCGTTTTAATCATGAATGCGGACAATGTAGTGGACACCAACTTTCTTGAAGTTGTCAACAATACGTATGCCAGCGGCTCCAATGCCATCCAAACCCATCGCATCTATCAGGAAAGACCCAGCAATGTCAGCATATTGAATGCCATCACCGACGAGATAAACAATTCCATTCTTCGTGCGGGGCATGTCAATTTGGGACTTTCAGCTTCGCTGAACGGCTCCGGAACCGCAATAGACTTCACTTGGTTCAAAGAAAACATCCGTCATTTAAAAGACGATGACGATGAAAAAGTCATCGAATCCCTGCTACTCCGCGAACGGATATATGTGGAATATTTAAATAATACCCATGTATATGCCTTGAAGAATAGTGGAAAGAAAAAATTCTATACCCAACATAGCACTTGGATTAAAACCCAATATTATTCCCTGTTCACCAATATCGGTAATCTGCCCGGCGCCATTTTAAGTGGAAAATTTGATTATGCCGACCGTATTCTGCAATGGTTCATTTTCCCTCGCACCATCCTGCTAGGTATCCTCCTCCTGTTCAGTTTCCTGTCCGTATACTTCCACTGGAGCGCCTGCCTAAAATGGTGGGGATTATTACTCACTTTCTTATTGACTATGGCAATAGCCACTCCAAACTACTTGGTGGACAGCAAATTCAACAAAGCCATGAAAGCTATCCCCTTTCTGGCGGCAGGCATGATATTCAATATGCTTTTAAGAAAGAAAAAATAAAAGCCCCATGCTATCGGAAATTATACATATCATGGAATATACGCTATATATCTACCTTTCCGTCAGTGTGGGGTATATAGTCCTGTTTTCTGCCGCCTCTCATTTCTTCAAACAAAAGAAATATCCCGCGACTACTGTCCGGCAACGTTTTATCATCCTTGTTCCCGCCTATAAAGAGGATGCGGTCATTCACGCCTGCGTCACTTCCGTTCTGCGCCAAACTTATCCGGCAGAGCTTTACGACCTGATAGTCATATCCGACCACATGCGTCCCGAAACCAATGCCTCACTGCGCAAAGAACGCATCGGCTTGATAGAACTGCATGAAAAGGAAAGTTCCAAGGCAAAAGCCCTGCGCATTGCAGCAGAGACCATCACAGACCAGCCATACGATTATGTCCTCATACTGGATGCCGATAATCTGATCTCACCCTGTTATCTTCAAGAACTGAATAAGGCAGTTTCACAGGGTATAAAAGCCATACAGACACACCGCAAAGCCAAAAATATGAATACAGACATAGCCCTATTGGATGCCGCCATCGAAGAGATGAACAATTCCATCTTCCGCAAGGGACACATCCGGCTGGGATTTTCATCTGCCCTTACCGGCTCCGGAATGGCTTTCGATTTCCGATGGTTTGTCCGGAACATCATCCATACCCATAGTACGGGCGAAGACAAAGAACTGGAAGAACTCCTGCTCCGTCAAGGCATTCACATTGAATATATAGACACCCTAGAAACATTGGACGAAAAAGTCCGGCAACCGGATGCCTTGCGTAACCAGCGCCGCCGCTGGATAGCCACCCAGCTTTTCCTTGCATTAAAAATGGGACGTAACCTCCCCACAGCCTTACTGAACGGAAACGGAGATTATCTGCTGAAAACCCTCCAAGCCTTTATCGCCCCCCGCAGCATTCTGTTGGCGCTCATCGGATTCTTTTCATGTGTTCTCTGCATTTTCTCTCCGGCTTCTTCCATAAAGTGGTGGATTTTGCTTATCTTGCTGAACGGTGCGTTATACCTGGCCATTCCGTCCAATATGAGATATAAATACATGAGCAGAATCCTCAGGCAGACACCTTATTTTGTAATCATTATGCTTCTCAACTTGTTTCACTTGAAAGGAATGGCACAGAAGTTCAACCATACACAGCATGGATAGAATTATGAATATAAAAGAGTACTTACAGCAACACCCGCAATGGAAAAAACGGATACACGGTTTCATCATGCATCCGGTAAAGACACGCCCCTATTGGTGGATACGCGTATGGCAGCCTTTCTACATAAAAAAAGGCCGGGGCTCAGTCATTTATTCCAGTGTACGGAAAGACCTTCCACCGTTCCACCTGTTCCAGATGGGAAAATATTCGGTAGTGGAAGATTTCTCCTGCTTGAACAATGCCGTAGGCGACATCGTAATCGGCGACTATTGCCGGATAGGACTCGGCAATACGGTCATCGGTCCCATCCGGATAGACAACGGGGTCAATATTTCACAAAACGTAGTCCTGATAGGATTAGATCACAATTACCAGGATATCACTCAAGGCATCATCGAACAAGGTATCACCACTTCTCCTATCCACATCGGAGAACATACCATCATAGGAGCCAACGTGATTGTACTGCCCGGAATCACCATCGGCAAACATTGTTTTATCGGTGCCGGGTGTGTGGTTACCCAAAACATACCCGACTATTGTGTCACGGTAGGAAATCCCGCACGCATTATCAAACGCTATAACCCTCAATCACAAACATGGGAAAAAATATAAAAATATTAGTATGTGCCCATAAGGACAGCCGGCTACCACAGCATGAGTACTTCTGTCCCATACAGGTGGGGGCCTCCCTAACCAGTGCCCGATTCTTCCCTGTACTAGATAACACAGGAGATAATATATCCGACAGGAATCCTCACTTTTGTGAACTAACCGCCCATTATTGGGCTTGGAAAAATCTAAAGTGTGACATTATAGGGCTCAATCATTACAGGCGCTTCTTTGATTTTCATCGCCCGTTTCCGGCTTTTTCACCAGACAGGAGTTTCATCAACATAGATTCATTTCTAAAAGAAACTTACCGATTTCCTGATTTAGAAACCTTATTAAATGATTATGACATCATCCTCTCTCCCAAGCGTCATTATCCCTATAACGTCGCTACACAATATGCCATATTCCATCTAGTCAATGACCTCAATTTGCTGAAAGAAGTCATTCAACACCTCACACCCGAATATGCTGAGGCTTTTCATACATTCATGTATCACTGCAATGCCTATTCCGGATATAATATGTTTATCACCGGACGGAAACATTTTGACGAATACTCCCAGTGGCTATTCAGCGTATTGTTTGAATTGGAAAAACGGGTAAAACTGTCCGCCTATCCGGATCAGGCACGTCTGTTCGGCTATTTATCAGAAAGATTGATCAATGTCTATTGCATAAGGCACCGGTTAAAGATAAAGTATGTTCCCGTCATCATGCCCTTGGAAGAAACGTTTCAGAATCCGAGCAACCTGCTTTATACGCTTCGCCGACTAAAGAATGATCTTATTTATAAACTCACAGAATTATAAGTTATGCCGTTGGTTTCTGTCATCATCCCTATATACAATACAGAAAAATTCCTGCCTTTGTGTATCAACAGCGTCTTAAACCAGACACTAACAGACATTGAAGTACTGCTGGTTAATGACGGAAGTACGGACGGAAGCGGGAAAATATGTGACGAATACGCCTGCAAGGACCAACGAATACAGGTAATACACACTCTGAACCAAGGAGTCAGCCATGCACGAAACCAAGGACTGGAAACCGCAAAAGGAGAATATATAGCTTTCATGGATAGCGACGACTGGATAGAAACGGATATGATAGCCACTCTTTATCAACTTATCCGGACAAACGAAGCCGGTCTGGCTACTTGCGGATATATCATTGAAAATGAAGATGGTCGTCCGATTTACCACATCAACGAAGTGAAATCCGGCAAATTAACCCAGTGGGAGGCCATTCACTCCCTGTTTAACGACAGGCATTACAAATACAAAGGAAACTTATGGGATAAATTATATCATAAAGAAATCATTGACAAACATCACCTAAAATTCAATGAACATATTTATTATAATGAAGACAGGCTCTTTATTTTTCAATACCTGAGCCACTGCCAATCAGCCGCATACACCACTTCCCCCTATTATCACTATGTCACAAGAAAATCAAGCGCCATGAACCTGTCGCAAAAAAACTACACCCCCAAACTGTGCACTTTCATGGATGCATTCGACCTGATGACTTCACTTTCGGCCACATTCCCCACCTGTATTCTACGTGCTTTGTCGGCCGATTACATAAAAAGTTCGTTCTTGTTCTATACCCAACACTCACGGGAAATCCCCTTCAATGAATTATGGGACAGAATGCTAAGAATCAGAAAAAACAATTATATACATCTTCCACTTTCTCTAAAAATAAAGTATGCGCTATATGGCATCAGACTTATCCTGCGGGCATGGCTCAAGTGAAAAGACCAATTTACTGCTTACTTAACACGCACCCGTTTTATCTTTCCATGCACCCACAACAAGGCACAGACCAATTTGTATGCCATCTGATGAAGGCCCGCAGTTTTATTCAGTTCGGGAATCAGTTCCAATAAAGGAGATTCCACCTTTTCCAGTCTTATATAATCCTTCATCATTCTATCCGGAAACAGTTCCTTATACACCCGCTTTCTTTCCATATCTCTTGTTCCGGCATCCGTTTCACTGACCCCTCCGGGTACAAACCTACAAACGATGGAACGAATATTACGGAACGTCGCATTGTTGAATATCAAGGTCTGAATATAAAATTTCCAATCGGATACAATCTTATAACTCTCGTCATACCTGTTTTCATCAAAAAGTTCTTTACGGAAGAATGAAGCCTGATGCAATACAGTTCCCCGAATCAAATCCATCAGCGTTATATCCTCCTTATGAAATCCCCACACCTCTGTGCCATGCACTATTTTTCCAACAACAATATCGCTGTCCAATGAAGGTGCCACCTCCTGCAACACACCATTGTTATAAAATTCATCACCGGAATTCATAAAGTTCAAATACTCTCCATGCGCCTGTAAAACTCCTTTATTCATGGCATGATAAATACCCTTGTCCGGCTCCGATACCCAATAGTCCACTTTACCGACATACTCTTTTATCACTTCAATACTTCCATCCGTAGACCCTCCGTCAATAATAATATACTCAAAATCCCTAAAAGACTGGCCGACCACACTTTCTATGGTTTTCCTCAACCCTTCTTTATTATTATAATTAATGGTTATAATCGAAAATTTTCTTTGTGACATAATTTTCCGCTTTTTACAATCTAAAGTTTCCATTCGTCATCCAGACTGAGCGATTTTTCGAATCCGACATACAGAGGCACAATCCGGCTGACATTCGAAGTATAAGTACCGATAAAAAATGAAGAATGGATCAGAATATCCATATCCAACAGCATATTCAATGTATCTATATATCTACTTTTTTTATCCTTTGTATTAAACAAAGACTCGTCAAATCCTGTTTGTGTCACAGCTGTGTTCCAGTAAACATTAAATCCTTCGGCAACCAGTGCGGATTTCAACTTATCCGTCACAGAACCATCATCCGTAGCTACAAACACATTACGGCTGATATGCTTCTTCCCTTTAACAGCATCAATATAAAGAGACAAACCAAGTTCCTTCATCTCACGGGAAACTATCTTATCTCCCCGCCTTATATGTACCGCTATGTAATCTACCGGCAAATTCATCTCGCTTTTCCTTTTTTCTATATAGCCCGTTGTCTTTTCATTAAATTTTAATATTTTCCGCAAGGCAGAGCCATAATCATTTCTAATATCTTCCAGTTTCTCCAGAAAATCCTCCGATCTCATTTTTAGAAAGACCTCATTCCCTAGTTCCGTTTCCGGATGAAATAACAGATATATCCTATT
>OHQX01000139.1_pt1 | contig 36485 bp, 39 predicted proteins | sample 1578251 | NCBI WGS metagenome assembly OHQX01 (sample SAMEA3879507, study PRJEB24766) | human gut metagenome | biome: human-associated habitat; feature: feces | place: USA | collected 1985/1987
CTCAGCAGGTAGAGCACAACACTTTTAATGTTGGGGTCCTGGGTTCGAGCCCCAGGCGGATCACCAAGTAAGAGGAATGAAGTTAATACTTTGTTCCTCTTTTTTTGTGCCTAAAAGCCTTAATTACCTGTAAGTTATGGCTAATAACGGGTCAACGTAACAATCTGAGGGATTTTATATTTAAGCATATAATTTAGCAAGTCTATATAAGAAAAAAGCTCTATCTCTTACTCCTCTGAACTGTGCTCTAAATGCTTTGATTTTAGCATTGAATGACTCAGCTTCGGCATTGGTTGCCCTCCTTTCAAAAAAATTGATTATATCCAGATAATGTGTTTGTATAGAACGTGCGACCCTTCCAAAGGTGAGGAACCCTGATTTATCTACTTCATCATACCACCTTGCCAGCCTTGTCAAAGCAATATCCTTAAACTTACACTGATGATAGATTAAGCCTAACCGCATAGACAGATAATATCCTTTCTTTATATCGGGATATTCCTTGAAAAGAATTTCAGCCCGTATTCTTTGAGACTGAGTCCATAAGGATTCCTTCTTGTAAAGCAGATAAATACTTCTCGCTAACAACTGCTTTCTTGTATCTCCATTAGCGAAAACAGGTGCATGATACATCTTTCCACAGGCCTTTGCATAAGCAATCTGAGTGGACTCTTCATCCAAAGCCTCCCAGCGAGCTTTTACACGCATCTCCTGCACAGCTTCATAAGCTAACTTCTGTACGTGAAAGCGATCGGTAACACGTTTGGCCGCAGGAAAGCAGATGCGTGCAATCTGCTCCATGTTAGGAGCCATATCCAAAGTAATCTCGCGCACTTGGTAACGGCGGCGACGGGATAGCTTAAGCAGGACAGAAGTGACCGTATGAACGTCCGTACCTTTAATGATGGCAATCATACTACCTTTACCACCGTGAGCTTCTTTATTGGTCAGTACAGTATAGAGTTCTCCACGCGAGAGGGCTACTTCATCAATACAGATATAAGCACCGATATTCTTTTCGAATAGTAGCCAATCCTCTGCATGAACAAGTTGGTCCCAATGGAGATAACCACTTAGATGGTTACGGTATTGACGCTCCAATAAATCCCCGTCAACTCCAGATAAAACACCTAAGAGCTTGCAACTGATCGGATAGCTATCAATATAGTTCTTTTAAAAAAGACGCAAAATCTTGCGTCATACGAGTACCTTCAGCCACTATACGCCAGTTACGAGAGATATACTTATTATGCTTCTTTAAGAGCCAGCGACGACGACGAATATTAAGGAAGACCTTCTTGCCACGAAGAGGAAAATCCTGAACAATAACAGGATCATAAAAGCCTTTACTCTCAGTATCCTGATCTGTATACTTCTCAGGAACGATATTTTTCTCCTCAAGATAGATCACAACTTCATTTACGCTTTCCTTCACATCAACAAGATCAAAGTAATCTAAAGTGCCTTCAGGAAGAAGAAGGCGATAACCGTTTAACTCCATAAGCTATGAATTTGGAGACAAAGATAACAATTTATAAATTTACCCCTCAGCTTTTTACATTGACCCGTTACTTCTTGGATCCGTCCGGGATTGTTTATATTTTTGTAGTGCTGGTTCTCTGTTCCGCTTCCATATGGTTGAATATCCGTTTGGCTACACGGATGCAGCAGTTACAGGACAACGATATAAAATACCGTTTTTTGCTGATGCAGGGTTGGGTAAACGGAGAAGTCTTTGATATACTGGAAACCAAATTCAACAGGCAGAGGGATAACGCTTTCATTCAAATTCTGACTGATTCTGTGATAGATTTTGAATATCGCAGTAAGAAACAGACGGAAGCATTGGAGCGTGCAAGATTGCTCAATGAACAAGCCGAGCAGCTGAGAAAGGAAGCTGATAAGCTGGATAAGCAATAAACGAAGTAAAGCCGGAGTGATGAAATAAAAACCTTTTTACTCCGGCTATTTTGCTGCTGTCTTAAGTGACAGATATGCGGATTTAAATGCTTAGGTAGAAGGAAATCCCCATAAGAATCAATGCAATGGAGGCAAGCACATATCTTAATGTCTTCTTTGATAAGATGGCACACAAACAGCTTATGGCTACAGCTTCTTGAGCTCAGTTCGGTGGTCTTAAATATGCACATGGCAATGAAGGATATAGCTATAATAAGCAGTATGCTATTCAATACATATTTCAATATCATAATGATGTATTTTAGGAAGAGGACTTATTTTTTTGCTAAGATAATGAATTGGACACTCCAATAACAGGAATCAACAAGATAATCATTGAATATAAAATTTTGTTCACCTGAGTACATTTTGAACGTATAACATTATGAATTACGTCTATATCTAAAGCACGTACCGATATGATTAGAAGGAATGTTATATCCATAATGGTTTGTTTTTTAACTTTATGTGCTCAAACTAAAAATCTGCCGGTTGCAAATGCACCGGCAGATTCTTGTTACATCAGAAAACAGATTACCTGAAACTCCTTATTCCGTTGTTGTTGAAACTCGAAAAGTTTCAATCAAATCTTCTTGTGCCGTTTCATATTCTTTGGTTAATCGGTTTACTTCCTTATCGTTGATATAAGCCGTTACAACGACTTTTAACTTCTTACCCGGTTCATCTATTATATTGTGAATAGCTCCGGAACAAGTCATGTAAATTGCATTATCTCCAGTATAACAGGAGGCTTTGGCTTTATCCATAGTTATGCCGTAAGTTTCACCGACATATTCTCCAGCATCATTGTATAACTTAGCAGAGGCGCTTATGCTGCTTGCTCCAAAACTTACTTCCAATGCAAAAGCATCAGTATCTCCAGACTGTTCAACTACAATTTTATGAACTCCTGTTTTGTAAATCTCACCTGATCCGTTGTCATCATCTCCGCAGCTTACAAGAAATGCACACGCAATCAAGGCGACTATACCCATGAGGGAAAATTTTACGTTTTGTATCATATTGCTTTAATTTTGTTAGGTTGCAAATATAATGTTTTTTCTTTATTTAATTTGTTGCTTTTATAAATGGATTTACACCTTTTGTAAAGGTCGTTGTTTCATTCCACTTTCCATACTTTGAGTGCTACCGGCTTATTGGATGGCTGCGGTAGTTCGTAGTGTATAAGAAGCCACGACCGTCTTTACTCCAGCATTCGGGTATTTGGATTGGTAGAACTGCGTAAGGTCTTTATATAAAAAGAGAGTGTCAGGTGTAGGACCTGTACTCTTGGTTAGGACAGCGTAGCCAATGAATACGTCAAAAATAAGAGGATTTACTGGATTTTCAGATTCATCCAAGAACGTCCATTCGATACCGTTTCCCACTATACGACCTTCCGGAGGAAGTAGTTTGTAGGATTCCGGCATTTCTTCCGGTTTTTTTGTGTTCTTTACAATGTAGGGACCAAAGACGCTGTTTTTGTCTTGTATACCTATCCATTTTAAGAAATCACCTTCACTGCTATAATACAGATAGTGGCAATCTAAAGGAAGGAGTGTACTCGTTTTTAAATCATCTTCAATTAACGATTTGTTTTCTGCTTCTACCGCATATCTGTAACGAGGAAGAGGGATATGCTTATAATAGATTTCAGGAACAAGGTGTAACGGCAAGTCTTCCGATTCTTTTTTGTCCTTGGAAATCACTTCCAGCAGTTCACGCTCTGTACACGATGGATCACCAATTGTATAATCCAGATAGGTGGTTTCGCTCACCTTGATCTTGTATTCGTACCCTTTTTCATACTCAAATCCTGCAATGTTACCATAGGCTATCCATTCGTCTGTCTGTTCTTTTTTAACAGCATATACTTCTGATACAAAATTATGCCCGTTAAGTAGCACACCGGGTACTTCATTTGATGCCACGGTCAGCACCAGTTCCTTGTAGTCGGTTACTTTTCTGCCTTCTTCATCGTCGTTGCTGCAGCCGATAAAGCTGAGTGCACAGAGGAGTAATGTAAGTGCTCTCCATAAATGTTTTGTTCTCATACTCTTTGATTTTGAAGTTTATATTTACTTTTATCTTTCCTATTGTTTTTTGCTCGTCACATACTTGGTAGAGCCCTGTATTATAAATATATATAAATAAATGTATTAATGATTGTTAAAGCTAATGCTATGATAAATAGTGAATTTTTAAGCATCTTGTGTTCTGACAGGAAATAGGTATTTGCTATCAAAGCACAAGATATGGCAACACGGGCTATTATTGAATCTATTTCTATATTTTTAAAAATAATAGGGGCAATAGAGCATGTTGAAAGAGAAATCAATATAATATCAATAATCAGTTTATATGTTCTTTTCATGTTGTTTGTCGGAAAATCTTTGGATGATACTTTTTGGAGATATAGGCTATTCATTGCAATCGCATTTCTGAAAAGTTCTTTCTTCTTTAACAACCTCTTGCTTTATAAGTTTATCATCAATAAAAGTAAAAGCTGTTGTTACAATATACCACGTTCCTTTGTATAATTCTTCTTTATAGAATAACTTTTCTTTCTCTTGATTGTCTTGTGTATAAGATGTTTCCTTATTTAAAGGCTTTCCATATCTTTTTATGAAAAGATTTTTTTCTATACCCAATTCGATATTTTCAGAGCTGAATTTACTTATTTGGTTGGATGCATAGCATGATGTAAGTACGATTGTCGTCAATATTGTTAGAATAATATTTTTTAGTTCCATATTGTTCTTAATTTAAATTTTTACATTGAACAAGATTATAAGTCGGTCGTGTGCAGGGGAGGAATGTAAGTGCACCCCAAAAAGTCTTGTTCTCAGGTAATTTCTGTATTTTAATTCTCAATCTTCTCTAAACTCTGATTTAAGCATTTCATCATTATTTTCAATTTTTACAGCATTTCGCACAATAAACATACGCATAAGGAAACCAACTAAAAAAATAGTCACTATGTCTGTAATTGTTACCACTATTGTCTTAAAAATGAGTTCTCTATTCTTCATATTGTTTTGATTTACAATCTGTATTTATATTATCTCTCTATAGCTTCTGTCCGTTGCATACTCGATGGAATACCCGAAATGCTGCATTTCTTGAATTCTTTTTTTGCTTCTGTATTTGCCTCTTTTCAACTACATGGGCAATCAACTCAGACCAGCAGCTGGTTGGATGTTTGCTTTCGAACAATAATCACAAAAATAGCTAGCGATTTTTATAGTAAATCAATGTCTTCCTGAATATCTTATCAAAAGAGTGAATTTCTAAACCTATGTTTATTCTTTGCTGCCAAAACTATGTTTATGTCTGATGCGACTTAAATGTATCGGAGTAATTTTAAGGTAAGATGCAATGTCTTTCAGTGGTACCATTTGCAGGATAGATGGGCATCTTTTCAAGAGTTGAAGATAACGTTCTTCCGGTGTGAATCTGAAAAAATCCAAGTAACGAGAATAGGATTGAAAGAACATCTGTTCAGCAGCAATACGGGCAATATGTTGGTTCTCTATACTTGTGCCGAATTGTTGCTGCAAAAATGTGGAAGAACAGATGTAAATGTCACAGGAAGTAATTGTTTGCATATTCAGTTCAGACTTCATGTCATATAAACACGTGGGATAGTCGGCTAAAAATTCATTGGGAAATGAGAATCCCACATTATACATTCTGTTTTCTGTCCGGTTGGTACAACTGTATTTTACCACCCCCGACATAATAAAGCCGAAGAAAGAACATACATCTCCTTCACGAAGAATAAACTCATTTTTTTTATAATGTCGTAATTCCCCATGTTTCAAACACAATGCTTTGAAAAAGTCTATGTCTATACTGCTTATATATGGATTAAACCCAGTAATCATTTGTTCGTATACAGTACAAATGTATAATAAATATCAAAATACCTTTGATTGTGTTTTATCATATCTTTAAAAGATACACTAAAAGGTGTGAATTATTGTGTGCTTACTGTTATTGGATAATTAAAGTTTAGTCTGTTTTTTTGTCTATATATCCAAAACGGACTAAACCTATTTCTTTTTGTCGGCAGATAATATGTTGCTGGCGAAAAGAAAAATAGTATTCTTTTTTTCGCCAGTATTACTTTTTATGATAGGTTAGTAATTTGAGGAAGCAATGAACTTCTTGATTTCTTCCTCGCTCGGCAATTCTATCATATATTTCTGTACGAAGATATTCGGATCTAATCCGGCAGTGGCATACTTCACTAATGTATCACCCTTTTCAGTACAAAGCAGAATACCGATAGGCGGATTATCATCCGGCTGCATCACTTCCGCTTTGAAATAGTTCAGATACATATTCAGTTGCGAAGCATACTCATGGCGGAACTTGTCTATCTTCAATTCCACAATAACATGACATTTCAAGATGCGGTGATAGAATACGAGGTCGGCAAAGAAATAATTCTCATCAATCAAGATACGCTTTTGCCGAGCTTCAAAACAGAATCCATGCCCCATTTCCAGCAGGAAGTGTTGCAGGTTGTCAAGAATGGATTGCTCCAAATCGTTTTCTGTTACTAAGGCACGCTCGTTTAATCCTAAGAACTCTAAAGTAACAGGGGGGGTGATAACATCTTTAGGCTGTAATAAGGTTGCTTGTTGCTGGACTAAAGCGGAGAGGGCTTCTTTGTTTTTGGAGAGTCCACTACGTTCATAATATAAAGATGCTATTTGTCGTTCTAACTCCTTATATGACCAACAGCCACGAATGGTTTCCATTTCATAAAAAGCTCGTTTTACAGGGTTGTCAATAGCGGAGATGAGCATTAAATTAGAATATGTGAGTTTATTAAAGAGTCTATCTGCCAGAATTATCCATTCTTTTGCAGTTCCCAATTCGGCGGACGGTATCCGCCGAATCTGCAATGAACATTCGGCACTCAATGTGTGCCGAATTTGGATTTGTGATGCAATGTATTGTGTGATAGGTTCTTTCAGTTGTGGATAAACAAGGTACAGCCGTCTAAACTCTCGGAATCTACGTTCATTCAGACCTTTTGTTTTCAGCCGTTGTTCCAGCTTTTTCAACAATTGTTCACCGTAGGCGGCACGGTCTTCTCCGTTCTGTTCGAACTCCACGATATAGCAACCCATAAGCCAGTTACGGGAAGTAAGGGCAAGGTTTACAGCATGTGCGGCTTGTGCCTGCAACGTGTTCTGTATCGTGCTGATATGTTTTACTAATACTTCAAAGTTCATAGTTACAAAGATAAGTCTTTTGTGGTTAAAACTTTAGTTCGGACAGGCTATTTATTGCTTCCTCTTTCAATTTATCCACCGCACGGGTGTATTTCTCCGTATGCTTCAATCCGCTATGCCCTAAAAGGCTGGCTATGGTTTTGATATTTGTCCCATTGTTCAAAATGTTCACGGCAAACGAATGCCGAGCACAATGCCAGCTCATATGTTTGTCTATCCCAGCTCTCTTTACCCAACGCTTTACTGATTTATAGCAACTTTCGTATGTAGACAAATCGAATATCAAACAGTTCTTATCTGTCGGAGCTTCACCAATGATAGACAATAGACCGTCATTCAAAGGAATAACCACACCACTACTGGCAGAATGTCCCTTGGCCTTGCTTTGCTCGAACTTCAATAATCGGTTAGCATAATCCACATTTTTAAAAGTAAGATCTTTTACATTGCAGAAGCGCAGACCGCAATATAGGCAAAAGATAAACGCTTGTCTGACTGTAGGGTTTTCGTTGTCATAATGACAAGCCATCAGCTTTTGTACTTCTTCGGGCGAAAGCACATCTTTCCGAAGCATCTGACTATCCACTTTGCAGGTAATATCTTTACAAGGGTCTTTCGATTCTTCCAAAGGAGAATTTCGCTTATGTGGTGTTACGGCTGATGTTGGCGGACATTCTTACATGAACTATCTGAAAGTTCCTGCTAAGGTGGATGAACTTTGTGCGATTCTGCAAAAGAAGCAAAAGACCGTGGGAGCATTTCGGGAACAATATGAATTGAGTTTTAATGCCCACCTTAATTTAGTAACCATACATCCGTGGGTGGATGGCAACGGCAGAACAGTTCGATTACTGATGAACTACATCCAGTTTTGTTATCACCTTTTTCCTACTAAGATATTCAAAGAGGATAGGGAAGAATATATCCTTTCTCTACGCCAATGTCAGGACGAAGAAACCAACCAGCCGTTTTTGTCGTTTATGGCAGGGCAGTTGAAGAAATCGCTTTCTTTGGAGATTGAAAGGTTTAAAGCTTCGCAAAAGAAAGTGTTCAGTTTTATGTTTTAGAAGTGTGAAAACCTGTATCTCTGTGATAAATGCTGAAAATCAGTAGATTACAAAATAGATACTCAGTTTTATATCCAATAATGTAAAGCTGGGTGTTTTTGTATTATTTAAGGTTTACTACTTTGGTTGTGATTATATCAATAGCCATGTTAAGTTGATTGTCTTTTCCTCTCAAAAAATCAATGAAATCCGATTTCACTTCTATGTCTGGTAATATTCCAGTGTCATTGAGTTGTGAGCCTTCGTTTGTAATATAAGCCTTTGCGCTTATCATAGCTTTATATCCATAAGGTAAATCGATGAGCATAGGTTCCCCTATACAGCCAATAGTTGGTTCTCCAACAATAACGGCACGATTGTTTTCTTTCATTAGTTGCACAAAGTCTTCAGCTGCAGAGCCAACATATTGTCCAGACAAAATAGCCATAGGTTGGGTTAGCTTTAAAGAGTCAGGAACTCCGTTTTTGTAAGGTGGATAATAAATTTCTTCCATTGCTAGTCCCTTAAAGTATTCTTCAAACGTTTTGTCTGTTGAGCCATACCCTTTATACGAGGCTATATGTTTTCTGGTTACCCATTTCCCTTTATTTCGAAAATCTTTTCCGGGCATTGAACAATACGCCAGTAAATACCAAGCTTGGTCAGTTCCTCCCCGGTTTCCTCTGACATCAACAATAAGCCCTTTGCATTTCAATAGCTTTGGTAGATTTCGATAAAAGATTTGTTGGATTTCTCCAACTTTATTTCCAGCACAAGTTGATAAGTGTATATATACAATGTTGTTTTTCAGGTATTTGATTGTTATCGGAACAGTGTAGGCTGTGTCAGCCATTATGAATTCCCTTTTGTTCTGTAAATAATTGCGTGTAAGTTCAATATCCTTTCTTTTACCTTTCGGCGTTTTTATTGAAAGATGAACTTTGGAATTAATTTTACCGTATAACATTTCAGTTACAGCTTTGTCGAATTTCCAATGCGCAGTGGATGCACCTATATATTGGTAAACCGAATCTTTTAGAAAATCCATTACTGGTATTCCATTTACTGCGGTTATTTCGCTTTTTATAGGTATTGATTTCAGCAATTTTTTATCTATGTTTTTTACGTAAATGTGTTCCCCGATGTTTGATGTTATGATAGGGGGCATATCATAAGGCAGCTTTTGAGGGGGGATGATACGTGTATGGGCTTCGTTCATATTTGCCATAAAAGAAGAAAGGATGCGGTAATATTCATATTCATCTTTTACATTTTCTATTTTAGGCAAATAATTTAAGTACAGGCTGTCTAATCTGTGCTTTTGAAAATAAGATGGAAAAGCAAAATTATATTCAAGTTCTTTCCAAATCATAGATAACGAATATATGCGTTCTTTTTTACTTGGAAGGTTGCTTTGAGGAAAGATATTCAGTGGAAATGTAATACATAATGCAAGTAATGTGATTATAAGCTGTTGCTTCATAGATTCAAATGATTTATTAGATGAGATAATACATCACAAAAATAATAAAAGTAGAACTTATTAGCAATCAGAATTGTATTTTTATCTTACTGTAATTGGGGATGTATCCAAGGAATTCTTAAAAAACGTGAGCCACCTATGTCACGTTTAAGTGAAGGTCGTAGGAAACCTTTGAAGCATATGTAGCAATAGTCGTCCACGCTATATGCGTCAGAACCACTATGATATCTCTTGTATCAGTCTGAAAATTTCCTACGTTTTCACTTATAAAATAAACATAACGTTTCTTCTTTTCTTTTATGTCTTGGAAAGAGTTGTTTCTATCCGAATACAAAATTCGGCTATTTAATTGATTTTTGTATATATAGAACGGAATTATAACTTGAATCCTCTGCTTCTTTCTTAGCTCTTCCGCAGACTGTCGCAAACCTTGCCTTAATTTCTCCCACTGCTCCTTAAACCATTCGCCTATTGGTTGCCTGTTTACTGTAAGCACTAATTTATTATCATCAACCGGACTTTTTCCCACTTTGAAAATGTCATTCTTGATTTCAAATTTTCGTCTATGTTCTTCGGGATAAAGTTTTCCGCTGCATCTGATAGCTTTCTTTTTTCAAAAGACTATTTACCATATCTTTGGTAAATTCGATGGCATAACACGGCTTTTCCGTTCTTAGTGCCTCTTTGTTTGTGTAACGGGAACCAACTGAATGCCTTTTCAAGGAAGGTGTTCAGCCGTAATATTTTCTTGTTTTTGGAAGCAAGTTTCTGGTGATGTATTAGTTTGAACAATGTCAAGACGAAGAAACCAACCAGCCGTTTTTGTCGTTTATGGCAGGGCAGTTGAAGAAATCGCTTTCTTTGGAGATTGAAAGGTTTAAAGCTTCGCAAAAGAAAGTGTTCAGTTTTATGTTTTAAGTATCATATAAATGGAGACACCAGTGTTGATAATAGCAGCTGTTCTGTTTGTATTGGGAATGCTCGTAAGGAAATATCCCAACCTCATAGCGGGCTATAACACAATGACTGCTGAGCAAAAAAAGAATGTGGATGTCAAAGGACTGTCTAACTTCATGTGTCGCTCGCTTTGCGTGATTGCTGTGCTTATGATTGTGTCATATTTCGTAATGGTTGCAAGGTCAGTAAACGAAAAAGCGGTGTCAGTTGTGTCGACAACGCTCATATCAATCATCGGTTCAATATATATGGTGGTAAAGGCGCAGCGATACGATAGAAACGGTAAATGAATAAAACGGGAATCGGGTCGGTATGGGAAATCTGATATTCGTCTTTTGAGGTAAAAGGAACGACGGCATACCTGTCCTTCCGCCTGCAAGGGTGTAAATCAAGCATTGGGTTTATACCTTTTTTTACGTTCCAAAAATCAACTACAGGTTTAGTCTTTACTATGGGTAAACCTATTCACTCCCTTCTTTATATGTATTATATCTCCTCTTTTTTAGCTCCTGTAATCAAAACTACTCTACAGGGTAGTGGAGAAGTCTTCGGAAGTGTGGAACTTTGCTGCAGAAATCAAAAAAACATCGTACAATGAAAAATGTATTTTATATTGTAACAGTAATTTTCTTGACTGTCATAGGTTTGACAGTTAATGCAAAGCCACGTTGTCAAGGTTTCAACAATTACGACAACAAAGTAACCATCGTTTTCACGGACAATCAAGCCAAAGACAAATACACGGTTTCTGATGTAAAACTCATTCCGTCATCATGGAGTGAAAAAGAATATCCGGCAACATCCGTAGAAGTAACAGTAAAAAAGGGGGTGGCCACTGTCACACTCACATTTCCTCATGTCACGCAATTCTCAAATCCCCAAGTGACGCTCCGGATAAATGGAAAGAAAAGCAAATTCAAAGTGTGCCAATAGGATATATCAATGAAAAAGATGAAAATGTATTTGGTCATGCTTGTCGTGAGCATGTTGCTGCCGATGAGAGTGTCGGCACAAACCGTGAAGGGGAAACTTGTAGATGAAAGTAACCATCCGTTGCCATATGCCAATGTGGTGCTGCTGTCTCTGCCGGATTCGGCATTTGTAAGTGGAACCATCAGTGGTGAAGATGGTTTGTTTAAGCTGGAAGCTACATCGGTAAACCAGATAGTGAAAATATCCTCTATCGGATATAAGACAGTGTATAAACCGACTACTCCTGCCAATATGGGTATCGTGCAGCTCGTATCGGATGCACGGATGCTTGGAGAAGTGGTAGTAAAAGCCAATTTGCCTGTGACACGCATAAAGAATGATGCTCTGGAAACCAATGTGCAGGGTACTGTTCTCTCGAAAGCCGGAACAGCTGAAGATGTATTGGCACATATACCCGGTTTACAAAAAAAGGCTGATGGATTTGAGGTGTTGGGTAAAGGTTCACCGCTTATCTATATCAACGGTAGAAAATTACGTGATATCGCTGAACTGGACCAACTGACATCGGAGGAAATTAAAAGCGTAGAAGTTGTTCGTAATCCCGGTGCCCGTTATGATGCAACGGTAGGGGCAGTTGTTCGTATCCGTACTGTCAAACGACAAGGAGATGGATTTGGAGTGAGTTTGCGAAGTTCCTATGATCAATCTCAAAATTCAGACTTTGTAGAGCAAGCCGATGTAAACTATCGGCATAACGGTCTTGATGTTTTCGCTATGGTCCGTTTTGATAAAACTACCTCCTTGCAAAACGATATTCTGGAGCAAACGGCCTTTACCGATACCATATGGACGCAAAAGAATTATCAGCACTTTAATACCGATTCTCGCAGTATAGACGGACGCATCGGATTCAATTATGATTTTAATGAGTATCATTCCATAGGTGTACGTTATGATTTGAGCAATGCCCTGCATACAGATATGTTTACCGCCTTCGATAGCGAGATTCAGGCAGATGGATTGCCTTACGATATTTTATATAGTACCATTGCTGCCGATGCAAAATCACAACCGGAACATCAGCTTAATATTTACTATGCAGGACAAATAGGCAAAGGAGAACTTACCTGGGATGCAGACTATTACAGCAATACATACACGCAATATACCATTAATATGGAGAATAGTCAGGACCATGAAGACCGTACTGTCACTTCTGATAACAGGGTGGAAAATCAACTTACTGCCACCAAAGTTTCATACACTCATCCCTTATGGGGAGGAAGTATCTCTGTGGGAGGAGAATATACCTATACCAACCGGCATGATGATTATGTAAATCAGGAAGGATATGTACCTACAACCTATACCCGCATCCGTGAACAGAATCTTGCCGGCTATGCACAGTACAGCCATCCTTTACCATTCGGTCAGGCAAACATTGGCTTGCGATATGAGCATGTGGATTTTGATTATTTTGAAAATGCTACATTTGTACCCGGACAAAGCCGTGTATATGATAATATCTTTCCAAATATTTCTGTGAACGGGCAATTGGGGAAAGTACAATTCCAAGTCAGCTATGCTGCAAAAACACAGCGTCCCAACTACAGTCAGTTAAGAAATAATATCACTTATGCCAATAGGTTTACATGGCAAACGGGAAATCCACTCCTAAAACCAAGTGTTACGCATGATATAACCGCTGTTGGTGTATGGCGGTTCTTTCAGGCAATGGTAAGCTACAAAGTGGTTCGGGACTATATCCTTTATTGGGGAACACAGGTGGAAAATCAGTCGGCTACTACTTTAATAAACTATATCAATCACGACCGTTTACCGAGTCTGACAGTAATGCTGGCAGCTTCGCCTACTATTGGTATATGGAATCTTAATGCTAGCGCAATTGTGATGAAGCAGTGGTTCTCGTTGGATGCCGCCGGTCAGAGAAGGACCTATAACAATCCACTTTTTGTAGGTTCCTTAAACAACACTTTTACTCTTCCTGCAGGATTCCTTCTCTCTGCTGATTTTAATTATCAAAGTCGTGGTCAGGTTCAGAATATCACCCTTAAACGTCCACAATATACTTTGAACATAGGCTTACGCAAATCCCTTTTTAATGATGCCCTAAGTATAGAAGCGCGTGCAAATGACTTGTTGTTAGGTTGTAAGCAGGAAGCACTTCTTTATATGGAGAGTGCACAAATGAAGGATTTGTCTTGGAGTGATACACGCTCGTTCAGTCTTACAGTGCGCTACAAGTTTAATGCAGCCAAAAGCAAGTATAAAGGTACGGGAGCAGGACAGGATACAATAAACCGTATGTAAATTATGACAGCATCAATTTCCTATATAAATCTCTCATGGGCAGTTGTGGGCATCATCGACAAGGACGTTCGCAACGGCCTTCAATCCATGAAGCGTCCGGACGAACCGATAGAAGTTACCATCGAAAGGTATGTAATCGGTTATCTGGTCTTCTGGCATATTGCCTTTATTGATAAAGAAAAGATGAACAGATGTAACGATGAAAAGGTCATCGAACTTGGACGGAAGAAAATGGAGGAATACATATTCTCACATCCTCCTATAGCTACTTTGCCAAAGTTCTACATTGTGTTCCTAAATCAACCTCAGATTGGCTGCGATACCCACGGCCTCAGTGATGTTTTCTGCGTGTAGCTTCTCGAAGATTTTCTTCTTGTGAAACTTGACGGTATTGGCATCAATAAAGAGAGTTTCTCCAATCTCAGTGTTCGACAGTCCTTTGACGGAGAGCTGGAGAATCTCTTTTTCACGGTCGGAAAGAATTAGTTCCGGCTGTTTTCTCCATCGTCTGCCCTCGAATGAATAGATATAGTGGTCAGTACATGTATGGTCTGATATGACTACATCTCCGATGTTTTTCTCCGGTGAAAGTGAAACTGTACATAGAGCCAGCCATATATCTCCCTTGCCACTTAGCAAAACGGGTGTTAGTTTGTGGTGGATAAGGTGCGGATGCTTTTCTGATGTGTGGATATGAAAGTTATACTCGATAGACAAGTCAAGCCTTTTTTCTATAGGCTGGTCATAGTAGAACCGGAATCCAGCTTCGTTGATTTCCATAAGACGGTTTATCTCGTCAGACGGAACAACCTCAAAGTAGAAGGCATAACCTTTTTGTTGCACTTCTTCCGGTGAATGACCGCAGAGAAAAAGCGGGTTGGACGATACGTAAAGGAAATTCTTGCGGTGATAGTCTATGATATATAGGCTATGATTGGTATTGCGGGCCAAAGCATCAGCCATGACAATACATACATCGGTTTTTGCATACTCGCTATCTGGTATCTGTATGTCCGTATTTATAGGGCGAAAGAAATTGCTTATAATATTTTGTTGCATAATTGATGTTCCGATTTAGTATTGCAAAGTTATAAAAAGTACAGACCATAATAAAAATGGTCTGTACTTTTTAGTTTATATTCTGAGCCCTCTATTTTTTCTTGGCTCCTCCTCTGACTGTCGTAAACTTCGTCTTAACTTTTCCCATTGTTTAGAGGTTTTATCCCGATTTAGGTACTGTAGCCAGGTAATTATACTAAATAGTTGATTTTCTTTTATTTCCTGATATTACAAAGGTACAAAAGAAAATGAGATTTCAAAGTGTACTAAAAGCGTACTGAATAATAGGAAACGGGCAAAATAGGGAAAAATGGAGAATATAGGAAATATGCAAATAGTTGATAATAAGGGAAATAAATTCTTTTGTTTTCCTATGATTTCTATGGCTTGTACCCGATATTTCACTTGGGTGAAAAGGGCTTTTCATCTGTGTGAATAGCCGTTGTCACTAAAGTGGAATCACTGCTTCACATAGGTGAGGCAACAGTATATATCGGAAGTTAACGCAATGACATCCTATTAAATTAAATGAAAGCACGGCATGTCCTGTCAGATCCAATCTGATATCTGCGGCTCTTATACAAATAATGGGCGAATGTTTCCATCTCCATTGCCTACATACCGGTTCAGGGACATTATGGATGTTTTTACACGGTAAATTGCTGGTAATGAGAGGAATGGTGTGACAGAAGAATTTTATGTTTTACATAAGACGAAATCACCTTTTCCTTTGGTTCTTATCCGGATTACTCTTGTTGGGCTCTTTCAGCCGCTTGGCTTCACTTCTATAAAGTAATACTAAATCAAAATCGAGCATTACTTTTTGAAACCAACAGCTTCTCCTGATGTAGTAACGTTTTACGTTCTTGCCTTGAATACAGGACTTGCTTTTTGTATCTCCGACTCAAAGCCGAACCAGTAGCCATGTTCCCCCTTTTCATCGGCAGGAAGGAAACACAGACGAAGGCTTTCTTTGTATTCTCCATAAATGATATTCCAAGTGGCAGGAGGGATTTGTCGTTTGGTCCATACTTTCTCGGCAGGGAGTTTTTTCAGTGACATGCCTGCTTCTATCCAGGCAATAGTAGCCTGTATCTGGTATTCGGGGTAGTTTTGTTTGCAGAACTCATACAGTATCAAGCCTCGTTTCTCCAGACTCATGGGCTGGTCTATCAGATTGGCTTTTGTTAAATATGCAAGAAAACGATGGAGGAATTGTTCGTCATTCAAAATGAGTTCACGTGTCAGTGTCTGCCATGCCGGTGTGTTGTAAAATCCGTCCAACAAGCGTGAAAGTTGGCGGGCTGTCTGCAATTCACTGACACTGATCTCGTGGGTTTGTAGCACTTCGTATGGCGGCAGAGGGGAATATTTGATTCCTAACTCTTCCGCCCTCCGGCGCATTTCGGTTCCGGGAAGCAGCTTGAGTGACTCCAGTTGGATTTCTCCCGCAGCATATCCGGCAAGGGTACGGACATCTTCAAATATCTCATGAAGGTGATAAAGAGGCAGTCCGGCAATAAGGTCGGCGTGGGTTTCCATGTTGGGCAAGGCGCATAGGAATCTCAGACCATCCAGTGCATCAGATAGTTTGCCCATCCGGCGGCTTTTCTCAAGTACAGGTTCGCGCAGGCTCTGGATGCCGGCTTCCAGATGAAGCAGTCCTTTGGGCAGCAGGCTGAGTTCTTCTTTCAGCTCTTCTGACAACAGGGCGGGATGTATTTCCAGATGGAAGCGGATATCGGGATGGAATTCCAGAAAGAGCCGGAGTAGTTCTTTGGCTCTTCGAGGGTTGTAATTAAAAGTACGGTCTAATACGCGTACATTTTTGATGCCATGTGCATGGATGAGTTGTAGCCTTTCGCGGATGCTTTCGATGGAAAGGGTGCGTACCGGTTTTTCACCGCCGCTGACACAGAAGGCGCAGGTGTTGAAACATCCGCGTGTTGTTTCCAGTTGGACAAAGGGCTTGCTCCAGTTAAAGAAACGGCTTTGTTCTGGCGGGATGAGTCCGGCGAAATTCAGTACGCGGGCTATACCGTTGTCTTTATATTCTTTGTTAGGAGTGAGGTAACAGAGTCCGGGCACGGTGTGCCATTGTTCCGGATGGTTCCAGCAGGTCAACCATTGTGGAAAGACTTCTTCTCCTTCTCCTCTGAAAACACAATCCACAAATGGATTTTTGCGGAGGAACTCTTCATTGTCTCCCAGAAATTCCGGACCGCCCAGCACCAGGCAGGCTTCGGGGAGCAATGCTTTTACTCTGGAAGCGACATGCATCAGTTGCTCATGGTTGAAAAGCCAGGTGGTTGCGGCAAGGATGTCGGGTCGGTGGCGGTAGATCTCATCGACAATCATTCCTGTATTTTCGTTGATGGTGGCAGATACGATTTCCCATTCTATAGAAGGGTCTGTCATGATTTGTGCATGTAGGGCTGGCAGTGCCAATGAGGAATGGGCATATGAACTGTTCAGGTCTATCCAGAGAATCTTCATGTTTCTTTTTCTTGTTTATTCGGTCGGCAAAGATAACTCTTTTTCGGTTAATGTCCGCTGGTAAGCGATGCGGGATGTGCCATTGTGGGTATAAATGATGCCACAACGCCGGAAACCGTACTTTTTCAGGATATTCTGCATCACAAGGTTGTCGTGGTGGGTATCTACCCGGATATTGTTGCAATGTTCGAAACACCATTTGAGGCAGGCGTCAGCTACTCCCTTCTGTTTGCCGTTGGTAGCCATGCGGTGAATGACGTAATATGGTTCGTTGTTCAGCCAGTTGCCGTCATCAATGCGGGCATACGTGGGGTCCTCTCCGGGAATAAAACAGAATGTGCCTATTATTTCTCCGTTTTCATTTTCGCAAACATAGTTGGTTCCGTTGGTTATTTCTCGCAGAATCAATTCAGCGGAAGGATAACCGTTTATCCATTGGTTGGGGTTGCCATGCTCTTTCATGAACTGACGGGCATAGTGGAATATTTCTATAATTGCATCCAAATCTTTGGGCAATGAATGTCTGATTGTTATCATATTGAAATAGGAATGGGTTATTCTAAATTCATTCTGTACACATTGGTCTGCTTTTGTTCGAAGCCTAATTTTTGATATAGCTTGTTGGCTGCTATCCGTGTGGGGTTTGAGGTAAGCATAATAAGAGGTATGCCTTGTTCCTTCACAAACCGGACAGCGTGGGTGACCAGCTGTTTGCTGAGTCCTTGTCCCCGGTATTTTTCATCCACTACCACATCTTCAATCCACGCTTTGCCGCCTGTGGGGCTGTGATAGATGCCTACAGTCAGCATTCCCGTAATTTCCTGATCAGCCAGTAAGAAAAACAGATGGGTGTTTTCTTGGGATATGATCTTTCTGAGGGTTGTCCCGGTCAGTTTTACCGGGCGGTTTGTGAGCTGCTCCAGCAGTTTTTGTACTGCATCGGTGTAGGCTGGGATAAAGTCTTTTACTTCTACTATTTCTGTCATTTTTATAGCTGAAATTAGAATCGGCTGTAAATATAGTGATTATTCTCCAGATAACTGATTATTTTTTTATATCTTGCTTACGTTTTAATAATAGATATGACATTATGATTAGACGAGTGGAACTTCAGGATGCCAAAGCCATCACAACGATATACAATGAATATGTCGGGCACAGTGTGGCTACATTTGAAACGGAACCTTTGAGAGAGGAGGATATGCGTAACCGTATTGCCGGAATTGCCGTCCGTTTTCCCTATTTTGTGTATGAGGAAGAAGGGAAAGTAGTAGGTTATTGTTATGCCCATTTGTGGAAGGAGAGGGCTGCTTACAGGCATACGTTGGAAACAACGGTCTATTTAGCTCCCGGATACGAGGGGAAGGGCATAGGCAGGGAGTTGATGGAAAGATTGATTGAAGAATGTCGTAGGGACGGGTATCGTGCACTGATAGCCTGTGTCACAGAGGGAAATGTTGTCAGTGATGCTTTGCATTTGAGGCTGGGATTTAAAAAAGTTTCCCATTTTAAGAAGGTAGGACTGAAATTCGGACGATGGTTGGATGTAGTGGATTACGAGTTGCTGTTATCCTGAAACCACTGTCCGGAATGAACTTTTTAGGGTTATATGGAGTTATAAGCTTGTACCTAAATTAAAATAACCAACTATGACTCAAGTAAACATCAAGAGGGTTTATGATGAACCTTCTGAACAAGACGGCTATCGTGTTTTGGTAGACCGCCTGTGGCCCCGTGGCATGAAGCGGGAATATTTGAAATACGATTATTGGGCAAAAGAGGTCACTCCATCCAATGATTTAAGGAAATGGTTTCATGCGGATATAGAAAAAAGATGGGGGACTTTTGCAGATATGTATCAAAAAGAATTGAATGAATCGGATGCCGCTAAAGCGTTCATTGATAAGATAAAAGCTTATTCGAAAGTAACATTACTTTACGCTTCGAAAGAACAGGAGCGAAATCATGCCAATGTATTGAAACATTATTTAGACACACATTTGTAGTTTTTGTGCAAAAAACAAGTATCTTTGCAGCCAATTATGGCTCCCACTTCTAAAAAACAGGGAGTTTTCGTTAAATAATCAATACTAATGAGAGATGCCACCCATGTAAGATGTGTTCATGTATAATGAATGCATCTGTAATTTTGTGTGACATTTCGGGTAAAAAGAGAAAGATTATGATACAAAAGGTTCTAATTGCCAACCGTGGCGAGATAGCCGTGCGCGTTATGCGCTCTTGCAAAGAGATGGGTATCCGCACTGTGGCTGTTTTCTCGGAAGCCGACCGTACGGCGCGTCATGTGATGTATGCAGACGAAGCCTGTCTGATAGGGCCTGCCGCTTCCAAAGAAAGTTATCTGAATATAGATAATATCATTAAAGCTGCAAGGCAACATCATGCCGATGCCATTCATCCTGGTTATGGTTTTTTGTCCGAGAATGCTGATTTTGCCCGCCGGTGCAAAGAGGAGGGGATCATCTTTATCGGTCCTGCCGCCGAGACGATGGAAGCGATGGGTGACAAGATTGCCGCCCGTAAGCGTATGATTGCCGCAGGTGTTCCCGTAGTCCCCGGTACGGAACAGCCGTTGCAAAGTGCCGAAGAGGCGGTACGTATCTGTAATGAAATAGGCTATCCTGTCATGTTGAAGGCTTCTATGGGAGGCGGCGGTAAAGGGATGAGGCTGATACACAGTGAAGATGAAGTGGTGGAGGCATATAACACCGCCCGTTCCGAGTCCATGTCTTCTTTCGGGGATGATACGGTTTATTTGGAAAAATTTGTGGAGGAACCCCATCATATAGAATTTCAAATACTGGGTGACAATCATGGCAATGTAATCCATCTGTTTGACCGCGAGTGTTCTGTTCAGCGTCGCAACCAAAAGATTGTAGAGGAGAGCCCGTCTCCGTTCCTTACTCCGGAACTCCGTCAGGAGATGGGGGAAAAGGCGGTGGCTGCTGCCAGGGCAGTGAACTATTCGGGAGCCGGGACTATCGAGTTTCTGGTGGATAAGAACCGCAATTTCTATTTTCTGGAGATGAATACCCGTCTCCAGGTGGAGCATCCCATTACCGAAGAAGTGGTGGGCGTGGACTTGGTGAAAGAGCAGATCCGCATTGCCAATGATGAAGTGCTGCATTTGAAACAGGAAGAACTGTATCAGCGCGGTCATGCCATCGAATGTCGTATCTGTGCGGAAGACACGGAGAACAATTTCATGCCTTCGCCGGGTATCATCAAACAGCTGACGGAGCCTAACGGCATCGGCGTACGCATTGACAGCTACGTGTACGAAGGGTACGAGATTCCTGTCTTTTACGACCCGATGATAGGCAAGTTGATCGTGTGGGCCACAACCCGCCAGTATGCCATAGAGCGTATGCGCCGTGTGCTTTACGAGTACAAGATTACGGGCTTGAAGACCAACCTCAGTTATCTGAAACGCATCATGCATACCCCCGACTTTGTGAAGGGTGAGTATAATACCTTATTTATAGAGAAGAACTCCCGTATGCTGCTCCGTGGCAACGGCAACAATGAGGAGATTGAAAACATGGCCATGATCGCCTCTTATATTGACTATCTGATGAATCTGGAAGAGAACAAGAGTCCCCAGCTGTCTGATGCCCGTCCCATCAGCCGTTGGCGTGAGTTCGGCTTGCAGAAAGGAGTGTTGAGAATCTGATTCTTCATTTAATTAAGCAAAAGTATGGAAATACATATTGGAGACCGCGTAGCCGATGTGACGTTGGTGAGCAAGGAAGGAAACAAGGTACAGTTTATGATTGACGGAAAACCGTATGATGTGGATATCGTTATGGCCGAGAACGGAAGCTGTTCCATCCTGCACGATGGCAATTCCTTCAATGCCGAACTGATCCGTGGGGAGGGTGGAAAGAGTTATGATGTGAATATGTTCTACCGTTCCTATCATGTGGACATAGTGGACACCCAGACCAAGTATCTGCGTATGAAAAAGGGCGGCGAGGAGAGACAGGATGACAAGATTGTGGCTCCCATGCCCGGAAAGGTTGTGAAAATTCCCGTCCGGAAAGGTGACCGTCTGTCATCCGGGGATATTGTGGTAGTGCTGGAGGCCATGAAGATGCAGAGCAACTACAAAGTGACCTCGGACTGTACGGTAAGGGATATCCTGGTCAATGAGGGGGATTCCGTCAATGCTAACCAGGTATTAATAGTATTGGATATAATAAAAGAAGATTGATCATGACAAGAGAAGAAATATACAGCCGGTTTGAAGAGCTGGACAAACGCGCGTCGCTGGGCGGCGGTGTGGACAAGATCGAGAAACAACACGCCCAAGGGAAGATGACCGCTCGCGAGCGTATCGGAATGTTGCTGGACAAAGGTACGTTCAATGAACTGGACAAGCTGGTGAATCACCGTTGTACCAACTTCGGCATGGAGAAGAAGCAGATTGCCGGAGATGGTATGGTCACCGGTTACGGAAAGATAGACGGCCGTCCGGTGTTTGTCTATGCATACGATTTCACCGCGCACGGCGGTTCGCTGAGCGAGACCAATGCGGCCAAGATTGTAAAGGTTCAGCAACTGGCTTTGAAGACGGGAGCTCCCGTTATCGCTTTGAACGATTCGGGGGGTGCACGCATACAGGAAGGGGTGAACAGCTTGGCCGGATATGCCTCCATCTTTTATCAGAATACCATTGCATCAGGTGTTATCCCCCAGATTTCCGCTATTCTGGGACCTTGTGCCGGAGGCGCCTGCTATTCCCCGGCACTGACCGACTTTATCTTTATGGTGAAGGAGCAGAGCCACATGTTTATCACGGGTCCGGATGTGGTGAAGACCGTGACTAACGAGGAGGTGGGCAAGGAGGAACTGGGTGGTGCCCAGACTCACAGCGGCAAAAGCGGTGTGACCCATTTTATGTGCGATAATGAGGAGGAAACGCTGATGAGTATCCGCGAATTGCTGAGTTTCCTGCCTTCCAACAATATGGAGGATGCGCCGCTGGTTCCCTGCAACGATGACATCCATCGTCAGGTGGAGGCGTTGCAGACTGTCATTCCTGAAGATCCGAACATGCCTTATGATATAAAGGATATCATCGAACCGGTGCTGGATAACCAGTATTTCTTCGAGGTGATGCCTCACTTTGCTAAAAATGTGGTGGTGGGGTTTGGTCGCCTGGGAGGTCGTTCCGTAGGTATTGTTGCCAATCAGCCCGCCTGGCTGGCCGGCGTCCTTGACATTGACGCCAGCGACAAGGCTGCCCGTTTTATCCGTTTCTGTGACTGCTTTAATATTCCTCTGATCACTTTCGAGGATGTTCCCGGCTTCCTGCCCGGAACGGTACAGGAACACAACGGCATCATCCGCCACGGTGCGAAGATAGTCTATGCATACGCTGAAGCTACAGTGCCCAAGGTTACTTTAATTACCCGTAAAGCTTATGGAGGTGCCTACATTGTCATGTCCAGCAAGCCGACGGGAGCCGATGTGAACCTGGCTTACCCACAGGCGGAAATAGCCGTCATGGGTGCAGAAGGGGCAGTGAATATCCTTTACCGCAAGTCTGCTCCGGAAGAGAAAGCTGAGATCATCAAGGAATACGAAGATAAATTCTCCAATCCTTATCGTGCGGCAGAACGTGGTCTGATTGATGAGGTGATTATGCCCCGTGACACTCGTTACAAACTTATTCAAGCTTTGGAAATGTGTCACAATAAAAACCAAAGCAATCCGCCTAAGAAACATGGCAATATGCCTTTATGATAAAATCAAGATTCCGTCACAGATTGCTCAGATTGACATCGGTCCAATTTAAACAGTGGGTCCTCAATGGAAATAACCGGTGACAATCTGCGTAACCTGTGGCGGAAAAGCTTTTTATCTCGTCTCTTTGCTATTCTTTATTCAGCCATGCATTGATCTGTGTCTTGATTTCTTCTTGTGTGTCGGTGTCAAAGCTGCCGATACGGGTGGTATGGCTGCCGCCGGGTAACACATAAACTTTTATGTTTTTCTTGTTCTTCAGCCAAGTGACACCCGAAGCTGTCCAAGGATCATCGCCGCCATAAATATAGATCATTTCGGGATCATTCTCTTTCAGGAATTTTACCACCTTATTATATAGTGTCTTGTCAAATTTGAGATTTGACAGTTCGGGCGGTAACATTACCTTATGAAGATAGTCACGGCTGCTCTTTATCGTCAGATACTTTTTGAAAGGTTTGATGTCATATCCGTAATACCCCAGTTCTTTGGCCGCTTGCACATTAAAGGAAGGGTAGGGAGATTGTTCGGAGAAATAATCCGGTTCACAAATAGCCATGAAATGCTTGAATAGCGTGTGGTCATCGGCATTTGTTTCCGGAATCTTATTTACAGGAGTTCCCCATTGCCATAGGGCAAATGAGTATTCCAATACATTGAAGTCGTATACTTCGGCTATAGGAATGCGGAAGGTATATCCTTTATCCGAGCAATATTTTTCGAACATCGGTAGCAGCCGGCTCTTGCGTTTAAGTACTTCCAGTTGAAAGTTTTCAACTCGTTTACGGTTTTCGGGAGTCGAAACTTTATTGGCAATGAACGGTTCGTGACGGCCGTCCTCCAATGATTGGTTGAGGGGGGCTACGTAAGGTACGGAGATATCCACATCATCGGGAAAGTAAGTGCGGTAGAACATCGTAGTCTGTCCGCCTTTGCTGATTCCGGTAGCTATCCATTTCTCATCGTATAGTTGTTTCAAGGTCGTGGTTACATGATGCAAATCATACAGTGAATTTTCAACCGTGAGATAATCCCAGTTACAGGGCTTCGGCATGGACTCACCAAAATAACGGTATTCCACGAATACCAGATTGGCGTTGAATAATTTGGATAACTCTTCTTGATAACGCGGATGGGTGGCATAATGGGCGGCATAGCCTTCGGTAACCAGTACGGTAGGGCGGTCAAAACCTACATGCGAGAGAATAACCCTTTGCTTGAAATTCCCTGCTTCGGGGTGATGCGGATCCAATAGTTGATTAATGAAGAATACATATTTCTCCGGATAGGCATCACTTTGCATTGGTTTAATGTCACTGATGTCCGGAAGATTTTGAAGTCTTTTCTGTAATTCAGTGGGAGGAGCTGCGGCCTGGGCCATTTGTAAAGGCAATAAGATAGCCAGTATTGCCCATACCATAAAAGAGAGTGTGTGTTTCATCGTTTATAAATGGTTTAATAACTAATGGGCAACAAAAATAGTATTTTATTTCGATATTGTCGGGTAATCTTTTATCTTTGTGTTACTTAATAAAGCTGAGAAATATGTTTTTTCTTCATCGTATATGGAATTGGTGCAGTCGCTTCCGTCACCGTTGTGGTTACGGAGTACACTCTCCGTCTGATTTTTTTCTGATTACTTCTGTTGTTTATGAAAAATATCACTACTATGCTTATCGGGTATTGAAGGAAAGGGGATTTCCTGCTTATTTGCCACATTATCGAAGGAAAGTGAACCGTTTGCTATTCCGGTTGGTTAATTATTTCAGACCAAAGTCGTTGATTGAAGTGGGGATTGGTAATGGGGCATCCATAGGATATATGCGGGCTGCGTGTCATACTATGGACTCCGTCACCTTGAAAGGCAGGGATTGGGCAAAGACTTCCCGGCAACTGGAGGAGAAACTGGCGGAGGTGCATACATTAGATTGTCTGCATATAGGGCATACTCCTTTTTATAAAGAAGTTTTTGAACTGGTACTTCCTTATGCCGGACCTCGTAGTTGCTTTATTGTCGGAGGAATTCATGAATCGAGGGAAAAACGGAAATGGTGGGAGCAAATTGTAGCCAGTGAGTCGACGGGTATCACTTTTGATTTGTATGACATAGGGTTGGTCTTTTTTGATAAAGCGAGATATAAACAGCATTATATTGTAAATTTTTTATAACCGGAACCATGAAGAAAAGCATGATATACACCAAAACAGGTGATAAGGGAACCACATCATTGGTAGGTGGTACCCGGGTGCCGAAAACGCATATACGGCTTGAAGCCTATGGCACAGTGGATGAATTGAACTCCTATTTGGGATTGTTGCAAACGTATTTGACGGATGAGGAGGATAAACAAATCATTTTTCGTATACAAAATAAATTATTCTCTGTCGGTTCGTATCTGGCAACGGATCAGACACAGACCAAGTTGCGTATGGAAAGTCGTATAGAGGATGAAGACATCCGGATGTTGGAGCAGGCAATTGACGTAATTGACAATGAACTTCCTCCTTTGAATGCTTTTATTCTGCCGGGGGGTGACCGTGGAGCAGCCGTTGGGCACATTTGCCGGACGGTGTGTCGCCGTGCCGAGCGACGTATTCTTGCATTGGCTGAAGAATGTGACATAGATGCCCGTGTAACAGCATTTGTCAACCGTTTATCTGATTATTTATTCATTTTGACCCGAAAGTTAAATCATTTAACTAAAACGGATGAAATTTTTTGGGATAAAAGTTGCAAATGAAATAATTTATTATACTTTTGCGGCTAATTAGAGAACGAAAGAAAAGTATTTACTTAAAAAATAAGAAAACTATGTACTGGACATTAGAATTGGCCTCGAAGTTAGAGGATGCTCCCTGGCCTGCTACAAAGGATGAGTTGATTGACTATGCAATGCGTTCGGGCGCTCCGTTGGAAGTAATCGAAAACTTGCAAGAGATGGAAGATGAAGGCGAAATCTATGAAAGTATAGAAGATATTTGGCCGGATTATCCGAGCAAAGAGGATTTCTTTTTTAATGAGGAAGAATATTAGAAAGAGAACATGGCGGACAGAATAAAAAATTCTGTCCGTTTTTTGTTTGATATTTCTTCTTGGAAGGGGGGATTGGAAAGCGTAATGTAACTTTCCTGGGAGATTGAACATTATACATGGAAAAAGTGTTTATCTTTGTGGCGTAAACTAAAAATAGACAAACATGAAAAAGATTATTAGTGTATTAATGGTAGCTGTATGTTTGATGATGGCTGCTCCTGCTCAGGCTCAGTTGCACTTTGGAGTAAAAGGTGGTTTGAATATTTCAAAATTGAGTTTTTCAAAGGATGCTTTTAAAGGGGATAATAAGACTGGTTTTTTTGTGGGTCCGATGGCTGAATTCACCCTGCCTATTATCGGGATAGGGGCAGATGTTGCCGCTTTATATTCTCAGACAGACTTAGGGGTCGATGGAGAGAAAACAATGAAGTTAAAGACATTTGCAGTTCCTGTGAATTTGAAATGGTCCTTTGGTCTTGGTAGCATGTTGGGTGCTTATATTGCTGCAGGTCCCCAGTTTGATTTTAATATTGGCAATAAAACATGGACGCGTGAATTGTCATTGAAAAAATCTACAACCAGTTTCAATGTAGGAGCAGGTCTTAAATTGATACGTCATTTACAGTTAGGGGTTAATTATAATTTTGCTCTGAGCAAGACTGGTACTTATGAATATTATACAGAGGGTGAATCGGGTGATGGACACCATTCTGTTAATATAAAGAACAACACTTGGCAAGTTTCTTTGGCATACTTGTTCTAGACAACCTTATTTAATAAAAGATAAAAAGGAGGCATTCAGTGAAGAATGCCTCCTTTTTTGTAATTTTGCACCATGAAAAAATTCGTAGATGTCATAGTTCCATTACCTATTGCCAACCAATACACTTATTCCCTTCCTCAGGAGATGGAAGAGATGGTACAGATTGGTTGTCGGGTGGTTGTTCCGTTTGGAAAGAAAAAGTTCTATACGGCAATAGTGACAAATGTACATTATGCGGCCCCGGAGGGGTATGAAACGAAGGATATAGCTGAAGTGCTGGATTCATCTCCGGTACTGTTACCGAAACAATATGAGTTCTGGCAATGGCTGGCGGAATATTATCTTTGTACATTAGGAGATGTGTACAAGGCGGCTATCCCTTCGGGTATGAAACTGGAAAGCGAAACGTTGGTGGAATATAATCCCGATTTTGAAGCCACTGCACCCTTACCGGAGAAAGAGCAGAAAATTCTGGATTTGTTGAGCCGGGATACAGAACAGTGTGTAACCCAGTTGGAAAAAAACAGCGGACTGAAAAATGTGTTGACTGTCATCAAGTCTTTGTTGGACAAAGAGGCCATCTTTGTCAAGGAGGAACTGAAACGTAATTATAAACCGCGTACTGAGGCAAGGGTGAGGTTGGTGAACGGAGAAGCGGATGAGGCTTACTTACAACGGCTGTTCAATGAATTGTCACGTGCTCCTAAACAATTGATGATATTAATGAAGTATGTGGAATTGTCCGGTTGGGTAGCCAGAGGGTATGCTTTAAAGGAAGTAACAAAGAAAGAGCTGCTTGAAAAGTCTGGAGGGTCTGCGGCCGTTTTTAACGGATTGGTCGAAAAGAAAGTCTTTGAGGTCTATCATCAGGAGATAGGACGTTTGGATAAAGGAATTTCGGATACCGGTGATATTAATCCGCTGAATATTGCGCAGCAACAGGCTTATGGCAACATTCTTCAATGCTTCAGAGAGAAAAATGTGTGTCTTCTGCATGGCGTTACATCCAGTGGCAAGACGGAAATTTATATCCACCTCATTCAGGAGGTGCTGAAAACAGGAAAGCAGGTCTTATATTTGCTTCCGGAAATTGCACTGACCACTCAGATAACTGAGCGTTTGAAAAGGGTGTTCGGACATCGGCTGGGTATTTATCATTCCAAGTTTCCGGACGCTGAACGGGTGGAGATATGGCAGAAACAGTTGGGAGAGAAGAACTATGACGTGATTCTCGGAGTCCGTTCCTCTATTTTTCTGCCTTTTCGTAACTTGGGGCTGGTCATCATAGATGAGGAACACGAGAATACGTATAAACAGCAAGACCCCGCCCCACGTTACCATGCCCGTAGCTCAGCCATCATGCTGGCCTCTATGTTCAAGGCGAAAGTGCTGCTGGGGACGGCTACTCCTGGTGTGGAAACTTACTTTAATGCTACTTCGGGAAAGTATGGCTTGGTAGAATTGAAAGAAAGATATAAAGATATCCGGCTTCCTCATATAGAACTGGTTGACATCAAGGAACTGGCGCATCAGAAGCGGATGCAGGGCCCTTTCTCACCGGCGCTGGTCAAGCAGATAAAAGAGGCATTGGAGTGTAAGGAGCAGGTTATCCTGTTTCAGAATCGTCGCGGTTTCGCTCCGATGATAGAATGTCATACCTGCGGCTGGGTTCCTAAATGCAAGAACTGTGATGTGAGTCTGACGTATCATAAGGGGCTGAACCATCTGACTTGCCATTACTGCGGATATACCTATCAAGTTCCCCGTTCCTGCCCGGCGTGCGGCGGAGTGGAATTGATGCATCGCGGTTTCGGTACAGAGCGTATAGAAGATGATATAAAACTGATATTTCCCGAGGCGAAAGTCGCCCGGATGGATTTGGATACCACCCGTACCCGTACCGCATACGAGAAAATTATCGCGGATTTTGAACAGGGCAAGACGGACATCCTGATTGGTACGCAGATGGTGTCCAAAGGATTGGACTTTGATCATGTCAGTGTGGTGGGGATTCTGAATGCGGATACGATGTTGAACTTCCCGGATTTCCGGAGCTATGAGCGTGCTTTCCAACTGATGGCCCAAGTAGCAGGACGTGCCGGGCGTAAAAATAAGCAAGGACTGGTCATCCTTCAGACCAAATCGCCGGATTTGCCTGTTATTCATCAAGTGATACATAATGACTATGAACAATTATACTACGATCAATTGGCAGAACGGCAGATGTTTAAGTATCCGCCTTACTATCGTTTGATTTATGTATATTTGAAACATCGCAAAGAAGATGTTCTGGATCTGGCGGCGGATACCATGGCAGCACAGCTCCGTTCCGGATTGGGCGACAGGGTATTGGGCCCGGACAAACCGCCGGTGGCCCGTATCCAGACCTTATTTATAAAGAAAATGATTGTGAAAGTGGAGCAGAATGCTTCTATAAAGAAAGTGCGTGATTATCTGCTTGCCGTGCAACGTGCCATATTGGAAGATGAACGTTTCCGTTCGTTGTTAGTATATTATGATGTAGATCCACAGTAACCGGTCCATGCACTGGACGATAATAGAAAAGATAAACGAAAATAAAGATGAAGATAGAATTAGACGTACATACCCATACCATTGCCAGCGGGCATGCATTCAGTACTTTACAAGAAATGGCGCAAGCTGCCGCCGATAAGGGATTGAAGGTTTTAGGGATAACGGAACATTCGCCCGGTGTTCCCGGTACTTGCCATCCTATTTATTTTAGAAACTTGCATGTGGTTCCCCGCCGGATGTATGGGGTGGAGCTGTTGTTGGGGGCTGAGATTAATATTCTGGATGGTAAAGGAAACCTCGATTTGGACGAGGATTATATGAAGATGCTTGATATCCGTATTGCGGGTATCCACTCTTTATGTTATGAATATGGAACGATAGAAGAAAACACCCATGGAATGGTACAGGTTATCAGCAATCCTTTTATTCATATTATCAGTCACCCCGGAGACGGTACGGCGGCGTTACATTTTGAACCGATGGTATTGGCAGCCAAAGAACACCATACTTTATTGGAAATAAATAACAGTTCTTTAAAACCCACCCGTAACAAACCCAATGCCCGTGAGAACAACCTCACCATTCTCCGTTTATGCAAGAAATATGAAGTTCCGGTCATTTTGGGAAGTGACGCGCATATTTCGTTTGATATAGCCCGTTACGATAATTTGTATGAATTGTTGCAGCTTACCGGGTTTCCTGAAGAGCTGATCATGAACCGTGATGTGAAATCATTTAAAGAATACCTTCATTTGTAGATTATATATGAAAAGAATACTTTTTGTCTGCCTCGGTAACATTTGCAGGTCTTCTTCGGCAGAAGAAGTGATGCGTACTCTCATAAAGAAAAAAGGACTGGAACACGAGATAGAGGTGGATTCTGCCGGAATCCTGAGTTATCATAGAGGGGAATTGCCCGACAGCCGTATGCGGATGCATGCTTCCCGCCGCGGTTACAATCTGACCCATCGTTCCCGTCCTGTCTGTACGGAGGATTTCTATCATTTTGATATGATCATCGGCATGGACGACCGTAATATAGAGGACCTGATGGAGCGTGCTCCCGATCTGGAAACGGAAAAGAAAATCCATCGCATGACGGATTATTGCCGCACCAAAGTGGCAGACTATGTTCCCGACCCTTACTATGGCGGTGCGCAAGGGTTCGAGAACGTGCTTGATATACTGGAAGATGCTTGTGCAGGATTGCTTACTTCCTTAGTTCCGGGTAACTGATTCGGGTGTGATACATCGTTTTCAGCTTTTCTTTAAACAGTGCTTTGACTGTTGCTATATCCTTGAACGTAATAGGGCATTCTTTGAAATACCCCTCAGATACCTGTGTGTCAATAATCTTATCTACCAGTGTGCTGATGCTTTCTTCCGTGTACTCCGGCAGGCTGCGTGAAGCCGCTTCTACAGAGTCGGCCATCATCAGGACGGCCTGTTCCTTGGTGAACGGGTTCGGACCGGGGTAGCGGAACTTTTCCTGATCCACTTCTTCGTCAGGATGTTCGTTTTTATATGAAATGTAGAAATACTTCGTCAGTCCCCGTCCATGATGGGTACTGATAAAGTCTTTGATCACTTTGGGCAGATTATGCTTTTCCGCCAGTTTCAGCCCGTCGGTGATATGACTGATGATAACCTGGGCGCTTTGTTCATAACTTAAACTCTTGTGCGGGTTGACTCCCGACTGGTTTTCTGTGAAAAAAGCCGGATTCACCATTTTACCGATGTCATGATATAATGCTCCCGTACGCACCAGCTGGCTTTTACCTCCAATCTTGTTTGCCGCCGCAGCAGCCAGGTTTGCCATCTGCAATGAGTGTTGGAAAGTGCCCGGAGCTACTTCGGACATTTCCCGAAGCAAGCTATTGTTGATATTTGACAGTTCCACCAAAGTCACATCTGAAGTAAAACCGAATATTTTCTCCAAAAGGAACAGTAACGGATAAGCGAACAGCAGTAAGATACCGTTGATCATAAAATAGATGTACATGCGCGTATTCAGCTTGGTCAAATCATCTTCATGAATCAGCTCGAAAGCAAAATATAATAAAGCGTAACTGATAAATACAACCAAAGCCGTCCGTAACAATTGCGACCGTTGGGACAATTCTCTCAAACTATAGATCGCCACCATTCCTGCCACTACCTGTAACAAGATAAACTCATGTGGAAAACGTAAAGTGATGGAGCAAAGCAAAATGATAGTGACATGTGCCATGAATGCCGTTCTTGAGTCAAGGAAAACACGGACTATAATCGGAATCATGGCAAATGGAACCACGTAAATACTTGACAAGTTCTGTTCCACCATAATGGAAGACAGGACGGGGAAGAACACAATCAGCGCAAATAGCAGGGTGAGTGTTCCTTTCCGTTCATAATAATCTGCCCGGAACAACTCCAGATAGGCCATGAAGCAGAACAGGAAGATTCCTACATATAATATTTGTCCGGCCAATGTCAGTCTTTTCTCTTGTACCGAGTCGCTACGTTTTTCCCATTCCTTGCGTAAGGATTCCAATATGTTGTAAGTCTGCTCATCAACAATTTCTCCACGGTCAATAATCTTTTGTCCGTTCAGCACAAAGCCGTTTGCCCATGAAATATTAGAGAGCAGGTCTTTTTGCGCCGCCTCGGACTTTTCTTCATCATAAACCAGATTAGGTGTAATGTAATCATTCAGATTACATTGTTGTAATATCTTCTTTTTGTAGTGGGTGGTATCTGCATTCAGCAAATATTCATAGGCTTCCTTCACGGTGTACAATTGGTCGATAAAACGGCTTGTAGCTACATTCTTGTCTACCAGCCGTATGGCAATGATACTGTCTTCCTCCATACGCTTCAAGTCATTTCCGGCAATGATTCCGTCCTCATACAGTGCCTTTAATGTGCGTTCAATATAACGCACATAGTCCGTGCCCGGCAGTGAATGGCGTAAGGTTTTGTTGTAATCCTCCCTTAATTTGGAAAGGACATTTTTTTCGGCTTCCTTGTCTATCTGGAAATAAGGTTGATAGTCTGCCAGGATGCTGTCCTGTTCCTTTTGTACTTGTATGTCGTTTTTGTAAATCGGAAAATCAAATGATGCCTGTAACAGTCCGTATTTCCAAGGCTTGTTTATATCAAATTGATAGTTGAACTTTCCTTCATTGGGTAAAAAGTAGACTATCACTGATACTGTGGCAATGAAAATAAGGCTTTTATAAATCAAATTTTTATATGAAAACCGTTGGTTGGTCTTGAAACTTCTCATAATCGTATATTTTTGCGCGCAAAATACGAAAAAATCGGGAAATTTAGATTAATTTTGCGGCGTATTTTATATAAAACAACAATGTCAGAAAGAAAAGTAAGAGTTCGTTTTGCTCCGAGCCCGACGGGAGCGTTGCATATCGGCGGTGTGCGCACAGCCTTGTATAACTATCTGTTTGCTCGCCAGCATGGTGGAGATTTAATTTTCCGTATAGAAGATACCGACTCAAATCGCTTTGTTCCGGGTGCGGAAGAATATATCATTGAGTCGTTTAAGTGGTTGGGGATAAACTTCGACGAAGGAGTCAGCTTTGGTGGTAACTACGGCCCCTACCGTCAGTCTGAACGTCGTGATATTTATAAGAAATATGTACAGGTGTTGCTTGACAGCGGTAAGGCGTATATTGCTTTCGATACTCCGGCGGAGTTGGACGCCAAACGTCAGGAAATCTCTAATTTCCAGTACGATGCTTCTACCCGTATGTCTATGCGTAACTCTTTGACTCTGCCGAAAGAAGAAGTGGATGCACTGATTGCCGATGGGAAGCAATATGTGGTACGTTTCAAGATTGAACCGAATGAAGATGTACACGTACATGATATTATCCGTGGCGAGGTAGTGATCAATTCTTCCATTTTGGATGATAAAGTTTTATATAAATCGGCGGATGAACTGCCTACTTATCATTTGGCAAACATTGTGGACGACCATTTGATGGAAGTTTCCCATGTAATCCGTGGTGAGGAATGGTTGCCTTCCGCTCCGTTGCATGTCCTGCTGTACCGGGCTTTCGGCTGGGCGGATACCATGCCCGAGTTCGCACATCTTCCCTTGTTGTTGAAACCGGATGGTAACGGTAAACTGAGCAAGCGTGATGGTGACCGTCTTGGCTTCCCTGTTTTCCCGTTGGAATGGCACGACCCCAAGACCGGTGAGGTGTCTTCCGGTTATCGTGAGTCGGGTTACCTGCCCGAAGCTGTTATCAATTTCCTTGCCCTGTTGGGATGGAATCCGGGAAATGACCAGGAACTGATGTCCTTGGATGAACTGGTGAAGCTTTTTGACCTGCACCGTTGCAGCAAAGCCGGGGCAAAATTCGACTTTGAAAAAGGAAAATGGTTTAACCATGAATATATATTGAAGAAAAGCAATGAGGAAGTAGCCGGGCTTTTCATGCCGATTTTGAAAGAGCATGGCATTGAAGCTCCTATGGATAAAGTGGTGACCGTGGTAGGCTTGATGAAAGATCGTGTAAGTTTTATCAAGGATTTGTGGGAAACTTGCAAATTCTTCTTCGTCGCTCCTACGGAATATGATGAGAAGACCCGTAAAAAACGTTGGAAAGAGGACTCTCCCGAACGTATGCTGGAGTTGGCGGACGTATTGGAGGCCTTGGACGACTTCTCGCTGGAGAATCAGGAGGCTGTGGTCATGAAATGGATAGAAGATAAAGGTTATCACTTGGGTAATATAATGAATGCTTTCCGTTTAACCTTGGTAGGCGAAGGTAAAGGCCCGCATATGTTTGATATTTCAGCCGTTTTAGGGAAAGAAGAAACATTGCGACGCATTCGTCGGGCTGTGGAAGTGCTCAAGTAATAGCCGGTAGTTATGATTTATAACCTAGTCATCTATATTTATCTATTCGGGGTGAAGGTTGCCGGCCTGTTCAGCGCCAAGCCCGCCAAAATGGTGAAAGGACACCGGGAAGTATTTGATATCTTGCGTAACAAGATAGACAAAAATGCCCGTTATATTTGGTTTCATGCAGCTTCATTGGGTGAGTTCGAACAGGGACGCCCTTTGATAGAACGTATCCGTAAGGAGCATCCCGAATATAAAATATTGCAGACTTTCTTTTCTCCCTCAGGGTATGAAGTGAGAAAGAACTACCAGGGGGCAGATCTTGTCTGCTATCTGCCTTTCGACACTCCGCGTAATGTCCGTCGGTTTGTAGAATTGGCTAATCCCTGTATGGTGTTTTTTATCAAGTACGAATTTTGGCAGAATTACTTGAATGAGTTGCATAGGAGAGGTATTCCCACCTATAGCGTATCTTCCATTTTCCGTCCCAATCAGATTTTTTTCCGTTGGTATGGGAAGAGATATAGTGAGGTGCTGAGGACTTTTGCTCATTTGTTTGTACAGAACGAAGTTTCCAAAGAATTGCTGGCGACAATTGGCGTGACCGATGTGACAGTTGTGGGCGATACTCGTTTTGACCGCGTGCTGGATATCTGCCATCAAGCCAAGCAGCTTCCGCTGGTGGAGAAGTTCAAAGGTGATTCGTTGACTTTTGTTGCAGGCAGCTCATGGGGACCGGATGAGGATATTTTTATCAAGTATTTCAATGAGCATCCTGAGATGAAGCTGGTTATTGCTCCTCATGTGGTGAGCGACAGTCATTTGAGGGAGATTTTAGATAAGGTGAAACGTCCGTGCATCCGCTATACCGAGGCTACGGAAGAAAATGTGACACAGGCCGATTGTTTGATTATCGACTGTTACGGACTGCTGTCCTCCATTTACCGATATGGTGAGATTTCGTATATTGGGGGTGGCTTTGGAGTTGGAATTCATAATGTGCTGGAAGCGGCTGTATATGGTATTCCTGTGATATTCGGACCTAACAACAAGAAATTCCGCGAGGCGCAACATTTGTTGGAGCAGAAAGGCGGTTTTGAAGTAACCGGTTATGATGATTTTAAACGGTTGATGGACAAATTCCTGTCGGATGAGGCTTATTTGCAACAAGCAGGGAAAGCTGCCGGAAATTATGTGAACCATAATGCCGGAGCATTAGAAAAGATAATGAAAGATATCACTCTCTGAATGTTTCAAGGTGATTTGAGTATATGCAGGTTATAGAGAAGATTTGGCTCTATAACCTGTTTTTTTTCCTTCAAATCCTTCATTTTAAGCTAATTTATTGTTAATCAGTTGGTTATAATGAACCATTTTCACTTTATTTCCTTCATCCGGATATAAATCCTTCAGCCTGCTGAAATGAGGGCTTGTCCGGCTTTGGGGTCAGCAGAAATTTAGTGGGGATTTTATTTCATGCGATTGTTTGTGATACCCTGTACGAGCGTTCGTAATTTTATGTATGGTTTGTATGGCAGGCAAAAGTAAGGATTGGGATTGCATATATGCCCTCACTTTAGCATTTCGACTTGTTGCTATATACCATATATGTAGTCAGATGTATATCTTCCTGCCCATATGCTGTTTCGCTTTTTTAAAAGAAGGCTGTCTGGGGATTTTTCCTCCCTACGTAAGGAATGCGTAGCCTTGTAGTCAGCTTCATCCTTAAAAGATCTTATCCATATCTCTAACCCTTTCCCGCCGTATGGTTAAGGGTTTTCTTCCTGCCTGTTTTATCTCCACAAGCCTTTGGAGTTGACTCCATAGTCTTGGGAGATAACTCCAAAGCTTATGGATATAACTCCAAAGGCTATGGAGATAGAATACATCCGTATAAAAAGGTTTAATCAGGAGATAGAAAAGGTTTATGCAACAGGGCCCGATCTATTGTTATTTCCACAATAATCCCAAATGCTCCCGGACTTTTATAGTAGAACTTTTAAAAAAAGCTGGTTGGCG
>OHQX01000164.1_pt1 | contig 32669 bp, 36 predicted proteins | sample 1578251 | NCBI WGS metagenome assembly OHQX01 (sample SAMEA3879507, study PRJEB24766) | human gut metagenome | biome: human-associated habitat; feature: feces | place: USA | collected 1985/1987
CCTTGACTTTACAAAAAGAAAAACTGCAACAGCAGATAGGTTCCTGCTCCGATAAAGAACGAAGAAATCCTTGCCTTAAGCTTCACCCTTCCTGCAATGAACAAAGCAATCGGTACCCCCATCGAGAGGACAACGGAGCAGATAACTCCCGCTATCGCCAGACCTGATATTGTGTTCAATTCCATCTTTATACCTCCCTGATTCTCAAAAAATTCCTTTATTGTATTTGAACTGTCCATACAATATAAAGCCTAATCCGACAATAACTGCTGGAAGAATGATATAATCTATAATTATTTCACTCCAAAACGAAACAATAAAACCTAATACAAGAGATATTCCTATAATCAGCGTTCCTGTGCCGACTGTTTTTCCATACTTTGGTATATCTTCTTCCTTTACTTTTCGCCTGTTATAAGAGTGAATTGTGCTGATATTGCCTTTGATATTTACAATTCCCACAACAGATATGAACACTCCCAAAATCAACATTATAATATTTTCCATAATGACCTCCTAAAAATAGAATAGTTCCTCAAATTTTTTGTCCAATGCAATACAAAGAATTAGAGCCAATTTTGCAGTTGGATTAAACTGTCCTGTTTCAATAGAACTAATGGTATTTCTTGATACCCCTACCATTTCTGCAAGCTGAGCTTGAGAAAGATTTGCTTCTGTGCGAACTTCCTTTAAGTGATTTTTCAGTTGTAATTGTTCTTTCATATTCTCACCTCTAAAAGGTGGCTAACAAATCCAACAAATGCCAAAATGGAAAGCACAAAAAACAGAACAGTCAAGACCAAATCGCTCTTTCGCTTCATTTTGATAAAACGAACTAACCATTGTGTTGCAATAATGCTGAAGTATATAACCCACGGACTGTAAATCATAGTATGAGCAAGCACAGAAGATAACAGCGAAAGCAAACAACACACTAAAGCACCAACTCTGCTTGCGTGACTTCCGGCTTGATATACCACTTCCATTTCAGCCAAGTCCTTATTGCGATGTTCTTTTCTGCTTGCATTTAAGATTTCGTCCTTTTTCATAAAAACACCTCCATGCCAAGTTTTCTTTGCATATTTTAATTATACACATACCAAGTTTTCTTGTCAATAGAGTTCATAAAAAAGTTACAACCGATATAAGAGATAACTTTTCTACCACTTCGATTATACTCACGACTTAATGACTTCTTGAATACTTGCCGAAAAAGAAAAACTGCCATCGGTTTGACAGCAGTTCTTCTTCGGTTGGTATCCGTTAGGAATACACAATATCATTCAATACAATCTCATCGGCACAGGCTCGAATGTTATTCATCAATCCTATCCATCTCATCATATCCGTTGCTTTCAGTTCTTCCGTTACACCCTGCTTAAACGCTATTTTTTGCCCTTTAATTGTGGTATTACTTATAGCAAAGCACAAAATAAGGCCCAAAAGGGCACTTTCCCTTTTGAGCCTATACACTTTATCAGCTAACGTATTTTGCTTTCATTTTTCCTCATGGTCATGAGGCTTTTTTCTCTTAAATCGCATTCTATGAATCCTTTGATTGTTCCTTCTGTTCTTCAATAATTCGTTCTGTTGCTTTATGAATTCTGTCCTTAGAATAGGGTGGTCTTAAATTCAATGATAACCGTCCCTTTCTGATCATATACGTTTCACTGCCATCTTCCGAAGCTCCTTTCAACCAGCAATCATCCGGATACTTCTCAGCGAATGCCCGTAACCGTTTCTGCAAGCTCTGATTGAAGGTATACACATCATAGAATCCGTCATCTTCATTGGTCAGAATAATCGTTTCTTTTTCACACTTTAACCTTCGCATATTCTACCCCCGCTTTCTTTCCATTTCCTGATCCAGGTACTTTGGTATCGGCTTTCCGGACCGACGAGCAATAGCAATCTGTTTCTGATGCAGTCGTTTAATCACGGATCTTCGTTTCTTAGATTTTCCATCCTGTTGATTTCGGGAGGTCTGATTGTTGCTGCTAGCATCAGAGGTCTTTTCCTGATTCTTCTTCTGATTATTCACCAGACCGTCCACCATATCATAATTGGCTTCGGTACCAGATTCTCTGCTTCGTTCATAAGTGCCGTTCTGGTAGAATTTCTGGTAATGTTCCAGACGGATTTTACCATCTTGTTTTAGCTGTTCGACCGGATTTAGCGGTACTTGCTGTTGGATGTAATCATGAATCTTTTGTTTTGTCTTTTCATCGAATTTCTTACATTCTTCGACAACCATTTTTCCATAGGCATCCAGGATAACACCTTGAGCCTGATCCCGGTATACTTGATGCTCCATCAGATAAAACTGTTTCCCGTTGATGATGATGGTGTCTGTTGCAATCCAGTTCCCTTTTTTTCCGTCAATTTGATAATTCTCAGTCTCCATAGTGATCAGTGCGCCCGATGTATTGATACGAATGAATCCGGCCAGATACTGTGGATAGTTCTCATCTACATAGTAGCAGTTGATTTCTCCATCCCTGTTCAGTACAAGTACGTCACTGACTTCGCATTGCTTTTTCATTCGTTTCCAGATGTCAGCGACTTTTTCATTTTCCTGCATTTCATGAATCGAGACTAATCGGTAATTTTCGACAGTAATCGACACATTCTGCTGTCTTGCTTCTTGATATGGCAGATGCCACAGTGCTTTTCCTGCTGTCTGCTGATCTACTCGGTAGACTGCAAATTGATTAAGCTTCATAGGCATCGTCCTCCAAGTTATTCAGATAATAATTCAGATCCAGAGAATAGTAGTATTTGTCTTCGATCTGCTGTAATTTTCCAACTGTAGAATTGATGATCTCAATCATTTCATCATTCTCAGGATCACTTTCTTCCTGTTCCATAACTTCCAAAGCTTCTTTCAGTGTTTGGATTGTTTCTTCCTTTGTGTGCTGCTGGAAGATAGCAGTAATAGTCAGTTCGTTTTCTTCCAGGTTTACATTTCTCATAGGCTCATTTCCCCCCTTTTCTTTTTCGGTATTGGTTTCATCTGTATATTCAGCTCCTTCTCGTTTTTTTCTTTGCTTATATTTTTTTCGTTATCCACTTTCTTATTGGATTCCAGAGGATTTTCCACATTTGGATGTCTTTCTTCCAAGTACTTTTCCACACGACTGATTGCATTTTGCACATAAGAATTTTCTCTAAATCCAGGAATCGAATTCAAAAATTCTTTCTGTATTTTTCCTTCAATCATCAGGCTCTGCATCCCTTCATAATCACTTCCGTCTTTCAGATCAAAGCCAACACATTTCAGTCCATGCATACGTTCTGATGGGATTTTCTCATAAGCTTCCAAGGCTTCCGGTAATGTCAGGTCATAATGTACTTCACCCATCACAGGAAATTCAGCACATTCAGCCGCATAAAAGCTGATACATGTAAGATCATTTTCATAATCCACATTTTCTATTTCCGGGACAATATCGAGTATTTTTTCTCTTTGTACTGCAAAGTCTGGAAGTTCTGCAAATCCAAATCGATCCACGTAATATGCCTGCATATCCCCACCACGGTTTGTAATGATAACATCACTGACCGACATAGAATGTGCTTTATAATCTGCCGGTGGATTATCGTTGAATACGGCATACAAATCATCCAGCTTTTCATTTTCATGTAATCTGCCAGAATAGACACACTTATAATTTGCTGCATCGATTGTAATTCCATCTTCTTTGACCATTGCCATATTCATAAATAAATGTTGTTTTCCAGGTGTGTCTTCATCCACGTGGTAAATCGCATAGCGGTCACCATTACCTCTGAACATTTCTTCCTCTAGGGTATAATCAAACTTAAATGGATACAAAGCCCGATCAACTCTTTCCGAAATATCCGTTCCTTCTGCAATCGTATCTTCCAGCCAGTCTTTGATATCTCCCCATGATTCAAACTGCAAGTATCCGGCAATTTCATGTGTCCCATCCGGCGCCAGTACAATATGTCCCGGTTCGCTTTCCCGATAATCATAGCGGTATCCGGCTGCTTCCAGTGCATCTACCAGAATGCCGTATTTATCATGTAATTCTGTTTTCTGTTTTTCTTCAAGAATGATTTCCAGCTCTTCTGTAAGCTGATCGATCATTTCACCGGCTGTCTTGCGGATCACATCCATAGATGCTTTCATTTCTTTCATTTCCCGGCTGCTGCTCCAACCTGCAATGTAAGGGAAACTATAATCCGATGTATCCAAACCAAAGGAAGAACACACACAGTAAGCAACGGATTCAGCCTCAACCTCTTTTGTCAATCGGTCTTTTTCTACACCAAGGCTTTCCATGATCTCCCTGTCATGCAATTTTGCATGGACTGTTTCATGAATAGCAGTCTTTAAGGTCTGGCTTTCACTGAGTCCTTTTTTGATCACAATTTCCTTATCTGCATTATGATAATATCCATTAGCATTGCCATCGATCTCATCGAATCGTATCGGTACTGGGGATATTTTCTGAATAGCCTGCATGAAAGAATCAAAATCCTGTACAGCTGCAGTCAGTAATTCTGGTGCCAGTGTCTGGATTGGTTCTCCGGATGTCTGAGCAATATCAAATACCGTAACTGCTTTAAAATGCGGAACTGTAACTTCCACCTGTTCAGTCTTAGGTTTTCCATCGCTTCCCATGATCGGTCGCTGATTTTCATCCAGAACCTCTTTTTCCTTCATTTTCTTATATGGTGCCGGTGCAATGATTGTAATTCCTTTTTCACCTTTCATGACCTGTCTACCCATGGACTGCCAGTTTTTGTAGCTGGTAACAAGTGTGGCATCCGGTCGCTGCATAGCGATCAGCATTGTATTATTAAAGGAATAATTGTGAAACTTTGCCATGGTTTTAAGAAATTCCTGATAGCGGTTACTTGTAAAAAGTTCTTCCACACCGGATTCCAGTGACTGCATAATGCTGTCCATATCTTTTCCCTGAACCGGTAATGGAATTGTTGCTGTCTGCACTGTTGGAATATCTCTTACGTCACCCTTTTCTTTTGTATCTGTTACTTCTTCATAGGGTGCGGTGGCTTCAGTCACCATTCCTTTAGTCAGATCAATATCTTCAACACGAGTAGAAAAACGAACCCTGCTATCTGGAAATTCTCCTTTATCTCGAAAGGAATAGTAATTCCCATTCCGTCCTGTAATGATGTGATCAACCAATGAAATCCCCATCAATTCCCCTAATTCCTGCATTCTTGCTGTAGTCTGGATATCCGATGTAGATGGTGTCAGATTTCCGGACGGATGATTATGAATGAGCATCATTGAATGAGCATTCGAAAGAATTGCACTCTTAAATATTTCTCTTGGATTAATTAATGCTTCATTCAGCGATCCTACAGATACGATATTCATATTGATCGGTGTTAAATCTGCCTGTAAATTAACAATACAAAAGAGTTCCCGATCCATCTGGGAAAGAAATTCATTCATAACACGAATTGCTACATCTGGATTATTCATAGGTTCATTACTATAAAGTGGTGGCTGTTCCACCATACGAATTGCTACCTGTTCTAATTTATCTGCCATCAGCAACACCTCCAATCGGCACATTTATAATAAATTCCTGATCATGTAACGTCTCAATTTGCTTCTTCAATTTTTTAAACAAAAATGTGTGTGATAATCTTTTTCGATACTGGCTGTATCTTAAGCTTGTATTTGTTTTAATGTTCTCTTTCGTCATAATCTTCTCCTTTTCAAAATGCCCCACGACATTTCCTTATGCCGCAGGGCGTTTGCTCATTTAACGGGTTTCATGCTTGATATTAGAGTTCCATATCGTGCTTCTTTGTTTTCGGTTTCTGATCCGGCTGTTCTTTTCCTGCTTTCTCTGTTTTTGCAGCCTGCGCTTCTTTTTCTTTCTGACGTTCTGTAAATCTGTCGGCTTTTTCAAAGACGTGATCCTTTGTGTCAAAGTGATATACATCATTGGTAAGGCGTTCTGCTGGTGCTACCTGAGTCGCATTGACTTCTTTTACCATATCTCTTAACATTTCTGCATCCACTTGCCCGTCATCTGGCAAGACCAGCATTTCATGGATGGATGATGGCAAAATGAAGAAATCATTTCCCAGAAGTTCCCCCATGTTATCCATGAATTCCGGATAAAAGATCACACCGGCTCCATCAATTCTTTCTGTATTTGTAACAACAAAGAATGTCGGCATCTCGCTTGATTCCTGCAATGTTTCCTGCAGCATTTCACGTTCATCCGGTGTCAGCATGAGAATATTTTTCTGGTACATTTCATCTATCAATGCACCTATACTTGATACCTCCGGAGCCATGACACGCGGTGAACTTTTCATCGCATCTTCATGAAGCTGTTCTGCAGAGATTCCATACTGTTCAAGCAGATCATTCTTGATAAACATGGAACTTAATCCATCCTGATCCTTGCCTACTGCCACATGATAGGTGATTGCGAGATCTTCCTTCAGATGGTGTGGCGCATTTTCGAGGACTTCCTTATTTGCTTCGGCTGATGATACACGGATAAACAGCTTGTCCTTCACATCTTCATAATTTAAAATGGATTTCAGATCAACCTGTATCGGTGCCTCAATAACTATATCTGCAATCTTTCTGCATACAGTTTCCATTGTTACGCCAGGCTGTGCTTTATATGCTTCATACAGTTGGTTAAGATTAATTGTTGGAGTAAGCATCTCCCCTTCTTTTCTCACCATCAATCCCGTATAGGCACGGTTCAGTTGCTGACACTCCATCGTTGATACTTCTACATTCTCATACTCCTCTGGTAAAAAGAGTTTGATATTATCCTTTACTTCACTTACAAATTCGTTAAAATTCATTCTTCGTTTCCTCCTCTAATCTGTTTTTTTATTTCTTTTTGCTTTTGTTTTTTGGTTTCTTTTTGGGAAAGGATAAAGAAAAATTCACCCTTCCGGTTTCATCTGCATCCATATGAAGATCTGCCTCAAAGTACATATTCTTCTTTCTGGAATACAGGTCTTTTACATGCACACATCCACTTTTCAGAAGTTCTGCAGCCATCTTTTTATCCATGGTTTTTTCCATGCTCTGCAGATAGCGGTTATCTTTCCAGAGAGCAAAGTGACAATCGTGGTTGCTACAATAGAAGTTGGTTTTGCTTTCATATACCAGGCTTCCACATACCGGACATGTTCCAATGCTTTCTCTGGTCTGAAATCTTCTTGTTTCTTCTTCGGAAATCGCATCGCATCCATTCAGCATCATGGTCAGCATGTTTTTGATCCCGGTCATAAACTGTTCCGGTGCAATCTCTCCATGCTCCATCAAGAGCAGCTGATTTTCCCATTCTGCAGTCATACTTGCAGATTTCAGAAAGTCTGGCAGGATCTCCACAAGGACTTTTCCATCATCTGTTGGAAGGATCTGTTTCCCTTTTCGGGTGGCATACTGGGAATAGATCAGTTTTTCGATGATACCGGCTCTTGTTGCCGGAGTTCCTAATCCTTTCTTTTCTGTGTCTTCATCGAATTCCTTATTTCCAGCAGTTTCCATTGCTGCAAGGAGAGTATCTTCACTGTATGGTTTTGGTGGCGATGTAAAATGTTCTGTCTTTTCTGCAGCTACAGCATAGAAAGTCTGTCCCTGGGTTACTTTCGGCATCCTCTCTTTCATTTCCTGATCCGGATCTACGATTGCCATGCGATCCTTATTCTTGAAGCAGTTTTCAAAGAGTTTCCATCCATCCTGCAACACAGTTCTTCCTTTTGCTTTGAAGATTTCTCCCTGGCATTCCACTTCAATCTCTGTTTCCTGGTAAATGTGATCCTTACTCATTGCCATGACCGTATGGACTGCAATCAGGAACAGAATCTTTTCTTCCCAGGATTTCAGTTCATCCAGATGGCTGGATGCAAGCTCCATCGTTGGGATGATTGCATGGTGATCTGTCACCTTGCTGTTATTCATGACTTTCTTCACATCTGGCTGCTCCGGCTGATCAAACGGACCTGTCAGTTGATATTTCTCATAAATCTGACGAACCACATTTCTTGCTGTCTGCTCCATATCTTCGGTCAGATACTGGCTGTCCGTTCTTGGATAAGTGATCAGTTTCTTTTCATACAGGCTCTGAGCGGTATCCAGTGTCTGTTTGGCTGTCATTCCGTAGATACGGTTTGCTTCTCTCTGCAGTGTGGTCAGATCATAAAGCTTTGGTGCTTTTACTTTCTTTTCCGTTTCTTTTACTGCTGTGACAATAGCTTCACTTCCCTGGCATCTACTTCTTAACTGTTCCGCCTCATCCGGATCAAAGATTTTTGGCTTTACAGCCGGAATTCCATCACAATCGAGTTCCACATTGAAATACTTTTCTTTCTGGAAATTGCTGATCTGTCCGGCACGTTCCACCAACATGGCAAGTGTCGGTGTCTGAACCCTTCCAACGGTCAGCTTTTTGAAGTACTTTGTGGTGTAAGCTCTGGTTGCATTCATTCCTACCAGCCAGTCAGCCTGAGAACGGCATACAGCAGCTTCGGCCAGATGTCGGTATTCCTCTGCGGATCTCAGATGCTGCATTCCATCAAGGATTGCTGAATCTTCCAGAGAACTGATCCATAATCGTTTCACCGGCTTTTTACTTCCGGATAAGTCATAGACATGTTTGAAGATTAATTCTCCTTCACGTCCGGCATCACAGGCATTTACGACGTATTCAATTTCCGGACTGTTGAGCAGTCTTTTTAAGATATAGAACTGATCTTTCTTATCTTCTGAGACTGTAACTTTCCAGTCTTTCGGGATGATCGGGAGATCTTCATATCTCCACTGGTTAAATTTCTCATCGTAAGCATCCGGTGAAACATATTCGGCCAGATGTCCGAAGCACCAGCTGACCATACAGTCGGTTCCTTGTAAATATCCGTCTTCTCGTTCCTGTGCTCCAATCACTTCTGCGATTGCTCTTGATACACTTGGTTTTTCTGCAATTACTAAATACATGATGTATTACCTCCTTCATATAACGAAACGGAGAGAGCATGTTTTACAGCCCCCTCCACTAAAAAAGTTTATTTATTTTTCATTTTCTTCAAAATCTTCGTCTTCAGACTCTTCCTCATCCGGAACTTCTTCCAGTCCACCTGTTTCCAAACCTTCCGGCTGATCATCCTCATCTTCCTCTTTTTTAGGTTTATAGATCTTGAAGTAGTAGTAAGCTGCCACACCGCCGAGAGCCAAAATCAGGATTGTTGCCATTGCACCCATATTGGTTTTGGTAGATGCTGTTTTCTCCGGATCAATGGTAGCTTCCTTGTCTACATCCTCATTATTTGTTTCATCCAGCACTACCTTTGATTTATCTGGCTGTGGTGTTACGACAGTAGCAGTGCTGTCTTTATCCAGAAATTCGGACAGATCATTCTCATCAATCTGGGATAACATATAGACATTCTGTGATGTGGCACTACGGTCGATCACGATATAGAAAGTGTTGTTATTCTTCGTTGTAACCGTAAGAAATTCCTTTGTGGAATCATCGGTAATGTCATCCTTGACTTCACCATTGCCAGGTGTCGTAAATGCAGTTCCCTTGTCTGTTCCATCTTCCGGCAGCACCTCGTTTGTGTTTGTCGCCTCGTCCTTTTTCTCTTCTTTGTCTGTTGACTGTTCCGTCTGAGTTGTCTCTACTTTGGATGCCTCTGCCGATTCATCCACATAGGCAAATGCTGTGGTTGATGCTGTAAAAAGCATCATGACTCCCAACAGCAGTCCTGCCATTTTCTTATTCATTTTCTTCCATTTCACCATTCTGATATTCCTCCTTATTTTCTTCTGTGAATACAAAGGAGCCTGAACCTTCATCGTCAGACTCCCTGCTTACCTGAAATTTAACTGTTCCACTCTGGATACCATCCAAAAGATCATATAACTGATCATTATCCATCTTCATACCACGGATGCACCTGATCATCTCATTGTCCTCTTCCTGCTTTAATGCAGCCTGGACACCCCTAAGATATTGCTGCAGATCCGCGATCTTTTTCTCTGTCTTGGCAATCTCATCCAGATATTTTTTAATCTTTTTATTCAAACTTTCACCTCCCTTCAATCACCCATTTATGGCAGTCTTCCAAAGCACATGAAGTGTTGCTGCCAGTAGGATGTGCTGATATTTGAGTAATGGATCGGATCCCCGCAATGGATCATCATATTGTTACCGACATAGATACCCACATGGCTTGCACCGGATGTGTTATACGTTCCCTGGAAGAAGATCAGATCTCCTGGTTTTGCTTCTTGCGGTGATACATAAGTACATACGCCTCTTAATCCATCTGCGGTCAATCGTCCATAGTTCCAGCCATTACCACAGTGGTTAATGACATAAGATACGAATCCTGAGCAGTCAAATCCGGACGGAGAGTAACCACCCCATACATAAGGTACTCCCAGATATTTTTCCGCTTCTCGGATCATCCGGGCAAATTCTTCATCCTGCAGTGCTTCCGGTGGAATCTCATAGCTCATTCCATTACCGCCTGATCCACTGGTCACATTGTTTACATCCCACAGATAATTTCTGTTTCCATAGGTCGTATTTAACGCATTGTAAATAATCAGCTGTTCTGCATTCAGATTGGCTCTTGCCACAGCATCAAAGCCTCCATTTGTCAGTGTCACATACAGAATCTTCTTGGTACTTGTACTGGTAACGGTTACTTCCTGACTGCCATTGTCATCTGCGATATAAGCTTCCCAGGTCTGGTGTCCATGAGCAGAGGCTGCAGCATGGTTATCATAGTAAACGTCAAACTGGACACCATATCGTGCAAAGGCTCCGGTATCCTCAACTGTGTATTCCACACCATTCATTACTACCTTAGTGCCAATCGGCACAAATGGATTGGAAGCATCTACAGCAATGGTATGGTTTGCAGTTGGATATGCACCACTGGCAGTTGGACCTCCGGACCATACACCACAACAGATTCGACAGTTACAATATCCGCTGGTCACTACCTGTCCTAATGATTCTCCGACTCGAACATTTCTGGTTTCTGTCACCGTTTCTGTTCGACCTTCTGTATTCAGATGATATTGTGCTTCAAAAAGAGATTGCAGCTCGTTTTCAACATCTGAGTACGTCCAGTCCCCGTATTTTGCGGTAAGATACGAGATAAGATGGTATGGATTATGACCAATCTCAGCAATGTTGTACTGATACTCGTCATAATTTGGATGTCTTCGTTCCATCTCATTGATCTGCTGATTCAAGGCACTTTCCAAAGCGGCATATCTGTTTTCGGCAGCATAGATATCCTCGTCTGAACTTGGATACGTTGTAATACCGATCACAGATCCAGCACCCTCAATAGAGGCACTGCAGCTCCCCAGAGATACTGCTATGACAAGAAAAAGAAGCGCAAAAATACCGATGCCTGCGAACATGGCACGATTACGCTTTATAATCTCTTTCAAGGCAATCTTTGCTTTCACCGTCATGTTCTCGACACCGGCAATGGTTGTTGCTCCACCCAGACTGCCAGCGGATTTTCCGGCTCTGGCTGCCCGGTATGCATCCTTATATCGTTTTTTCTGAAAGAAGCGGTTATAGAAATGTCTCTTTTGCTCAGCGTTCTTTACCGATTCTGCATGTTTGACTCCTTCCATACTTTCTGCAGAACCAAATTTCAGTTTCTTTTCTACAGTAGCCTCACGATAACCTCTGCGATGGGTTTTCACATCCGTTCGTTTGCTTCGAATCTGAGCATGACGCAGACCACGTAACGCAGCTTCTGTTTCACGCTCTGCAAGTCTGGCACTTTCCACACCTGCATTTTCATCTGTTTCTTCCTCTTCGGAAGAGACTGCTTTCATACCAGATATAACAGCTTGTGTGGCAATGTATTTCCCGGCTGTCCCTCCCGGTTTCATGCCAGCACCTTTCACCATCTGATTTCCTTCATCATCAAAGGATAATCTTCCGGCTTTTGCCTGTTCTTTGGTCATCTGTTTTTGCAGCTGTTTCTTCCGAATGGATTTCTTTTGGCTGTTCAGATTATTATCATCATCCGGGATTTTTTCATAACGATGCAGTTTCTTTTGATATCCGGATACTTTTTCTTCCGGTGTAACTTCAACTGTATTCTCAACAGCTTCCTGCCGGACAGAAGATTTCCGGATTTTTTCCATCTGCAGTCGTTTACCTTTTCCCGATTTTGAATCTTCATTCTCAGCCTTTTTCCGTTCCCGTTCAGGAACAAATTCTTCCTTATTTTCCGGTCGTCCTCGACTCCTGTGACTGATATCTTTTACACTACCATCATGGAGATTTTCTTCTGTCAGACCATCTCTGGTCATCTTTGCGACCTTTTTATCTTTGCCTTTAAATTCTTTTCCAGCTATAGGTCATCACCTCCTGGCACAACTTTTCTTTCTGTACTCATTCAGTTCCTGGCGTCCTATAATCGGGATACCAGGATAACCATCTGCCTGTGTCCTGATTGCCGGAGAGCTTGCCTGAATATGAAATACCCAGTTCAGCTCACTCGGATCTCTTGGCCAGAATCCATTGATCAGCATGGCTTCCTTGAACTGGTTATTGTACAGATGGATCTGGGTTCGTTTATACAAAACTTCTTTCAGATCATCACTGGTAAGATGTGGGTAGATCTTTTGTGCCGGATAGAAATTCCAGAATACCCAGTCAAGGATAATATTCTGTGTTTCCAGCGGAAGCTCATACAGATGATGATCGTCATTAACTGTATGAACACGGTATCCAGGCTGCGCATTTTCCAGATTTTTCATCTGAATGTAAGGATTATCCTGGTTCCACTGCCTGATTCGGATCTTATCGATTTCCTTCATGTTTTTCCGCCTCCATTTCTTTCTCTCGTTTTTCAACTTCTTCCGGTTTTGTAGTCATCAAACTGTACAGCTTCAAGGTCTTATCGAACTTGTCCTTAAATGGAATAATTGTTGTTCCATAGAAAAGAAGTCCTTCTCCTTCCCCGGAATTCGTCACATAAGACAACTGATATGGGGAAATATTCAACTGTTTTGCAAGGATCTGTCTGTCACCTGCCGCCTGGTTCAGCATCAGGATAAAATCACTGTTCTCAAAGATATTTTCAATTTCCCTGCTGGCAAGAAGATCTTTGATATTCTGTGTGATTCCAGTCGGTACGCCTCCCCATTTTCTGAATCTCTTCCATATTTCTACGGAATAAGCTGCTGTCTGTTCTTCTTTGAGCAGAAGATGAAACTCATCGATATAGTACCTGGTAGATTTGATGCCACGGTTGATCGTAACTCTGTTCCATACCTGATCCTGAACGATGAGCATTCCAATCTTTTTCAGCTGCTTTCCAAGTTCTTTGATATCAAAGCAGACAATACGGTTATTCAATTCCACATTGGTTCTATGGTTGAATACTTTCAGTGATCCATTTACATAGATTTCCAACGCTGTTGCAATTCTCTGGGCCTGCGGTTCTTTCTGCTTTCTAAGACAGTCATACAGGTCACCGAGAACCGGCATATTTTCCGGTTTTGGATCTGCAAAGTACTTCTGATACACCAGTGGAAGACAGCGGTCGATCACTGATTTTTCCTCTGCTTCAATTCCATCCCTGCTTCCCATGATCAGCTCGCATAAAGACAGGACAAAATCGGATTTCACTCCAAGTGGATTGTCATCATCGGAATAATCCATATTGATATCCATTGGATTGATATAATCCTTACTGGTCGGTGAAATGTGTACTACCTGTCCGCCAAGTGCATGGACCAGTGGATAATACTCACCCTCCGGATCTCCGATGATAATGTCATCCTTCGTGACAAAGAAAGCGTTGGTGATTTCTCTTTTTGCAGCAAAGGATTTACCGGATCCAGGTGTACCAAGGATCAATCCATTCGGGTTTTTCAGCTTTTTACGATCCACCATAATCATGTTGTTGCTGAGTGCATTTAATCCGTAATACAGGGATTCTCCTGCCATAAAAAGTTCCTGAGTGGTAAACGGTACGAAGATAGCAGTGCTGGTCGTGGTCAGTGCACGTTTGATGGGGATATGATTGACTCCCAGCGGAACACTGCTCATCAGTCCTTCTTCCTGCTGATAGTCCAGACGTTTCAGTACACAGTTGTATTTCTGTGCAATTCCGGCAGTCTGGAAGATGGCATTGTCCAGTGCCTGTTTGGTCTTTGCTGTATTTAAAAAGAGCGCTGTTACAAGGAACATACGCTCATTTCGTGACTGCAGGTCTTCTAACAGACGCTTAGCTTCTCCGCCATACGTGTTCAGATCCGATGGAATGATATCCATATCGTATCCGGCCCGGACTGCTTTTTTCTGTTCTTCGATTTTCATACGGTTGATATCCGTCACTTTGCTTTTTACCAGCTTGATTGCCTTCATCTGATCCACAGACTGGACATGCAGGTTGACGATCAGGTTCTTATCGATATCCAGAAATTCTGCCAGCATCTTATCCGTAAGCTCCGGTGCCAGGATCTGCAGATAAGAGACAGCCCCGATAGTATTTCCCATCTGGAACGTATTTCTGTCTCGGAATACAAAACTGGTCGGTGCCACATAATCCTTTGTATTGAGTCCTGTCCGGATCATGGAACCATAATCAAACTGGAAGTCTGTCATGATATCCGGATTGAAAGTCTCATACAAAATCTGCAATCTTTCCACTCCATTCAATGGATAGGCTGGAACTCCAAGGATCTTGAAATTATTCAGGATATCTGACTCAATACGTTCCAGCTTTGGCTTTGCTTCCCGGATATTATCCGCTTCGATGGAAAAGGTGATATATTTTGACTTCACCAGACCGTTGTTTCCTTTTGCCAGCTGCTGTTTCAACATCTTTGCGTATTCCATACGGACATCATCAAAAGCATCCTCCTGTGGTCGGATCCGGATGACCTGCTCAAACTCCTTCATGCTGCTCTTATGGTTGATAAAGCTCAGCTGAAAATGGATGCTGCTGTCAAAGTAATTGAGGAAGTCACACCAGTTTTCAAAGATTGCATTTTTATCTTCATTCTGAGCCAGCTGGTAGTTGATGTCATAAAAGCGGATACACTTAGAATAAGTTTTTCCCTGTACCCTGCAGATTCCATCTCTTCCCATTTCCTTATAAGCGATCGACTGCTGAACAGACAGTTTTTTCTGCCTGCGTTTTTCTTCCTGCTTTTCCTTTTTCTTTTTCTCTTTTCTGTCTACTTTTTTGTACCCGGTATCTGCGACAGTTTTCTTATTTTTCTTTTTTCGCAACCGTTTTTCCTCCTTTCGTTTTTCCTGCATCCGGTGACTGTCTGATCTGTTCCGGATCTGTTTCATAATAGTTTTCAGTCTCATATTTTCTGACGGGTGGACGAAGAAACTTCACCCGGATCATGTGCATCAGAACATCTTCAAGATGCATCCCGTCTTTTTCGTACATGGCAAATAAAAATGCCGGTAACATTAAAAGCACCATGACCGTTGCTGCATTACTATTTCCCATCACATTTCGCAAGAGGAAATAGCTTGGAATTCCCATTGCAGCACCTATACCGATACAGATCAGCTGTCTTTTGGTCAGGTTAAATACTACTTTATTTTTTACCTTCGTTAAATCTTTCGGTACGCTGACATATGCCATGATTTTCACTCCTTCCTGTAATTTAGTGCGCGTTAAATATCGACTTACTTAAGGATGCCGTCTTAAAGAGGCTGTAACATAAGATCACTGTGTAAGCCATAACGCCAAATAATGAAGAACTCAGATTATCTGAATACTGGATACCTGCAACAAGCACTGCATAGATTGCAACGCATACCATCATCAGAAATGCCTGGAAAGCCAGGGCAAAGAGTCCTCTGAAATAATTTGTGCCGATCTGTCCCCATTCTCTGTTACTCATAGTTGCGAATGGAATCGGCGCAACTGAGGTATATAGGTAAATCTCTATCATACGTCCATACATGATCACTGTGATCAGTACAGACAAGATCTTCATACAGAAGCCGACGATAAGGGTTTCCAGCGCCAATACAACAAGTTCTCCGATTTCCATACTTTCCAGGGTTGTGGAAAGATCCGTCAATGCCGAAGAAATATCAATGGCGGTACTTCCTGTGATAACACCGGCCGCAGAATTAACTACGTGCTGGCCCACATCGAATACCGCCATTGTGATCGTAAATGTGTTACTCACCAGATACACAGCGATCCACATTTTTACGAAGTACTTGAAAAACATCCAGGTATCAATATCATGCATGTTGTTGCGCTCGGTCAGCATAGAAATCAATTCGTAGCAGAGTACGAGTGTGATAATAATACCTGCGATCGGCATGATCACGGAATCCGATAAGTTCCGGATCATACTGAATATGCTGCCGTTCCACCCTTGCGGGGTCTGTCCAACCTGGGTAGCGATCTCACCAGTCTTTTGATTGACATCAGTAAACATCGTGTCCAGGTTGGAAGTGATCATCCCGGTTAAGAGTTCCCTCATCCATTCCTCAATCGCATCAAAAATCTGACTGAACATGGATCTCTACTCCTTTCTCTTAACCAAATAATCCACTCAGAAGCGGGATCAGCTGTGTTCCGATCAGGATAACACCACCACCGCTCATCAGCTGCTTAATTCCCTGGGATTTTGCACCCGGGTTGTCGTTTCCATAACCTTCCATCAGGTTGATTACGCCCCAGACACCAAGGCCGGCACCGATTGCAACGACCAGTGTCTGAAGGATATTGATTGCACTGCTAAAAAAAGCCATAATCAAATGTATGAACAAACGCTTTTTCTTATGGTCTGTAAGCATTTGGCTCTACTCCTTTCCCTTTTATTCAGACCTTTTTATATCCTTATCAGTAGTAGCAGGGGGCTCGAATTCTTTCTTTCATATCAGTCCTCACCTTCCTCAGCTTCAATCGCTGATACATCTTCTTGTGTTACAGTTACTTCATACATTTCAAATTCTGTATCTTCCGACAGCACCAGTCGGTGTGCCAGATATTTTTCGACATCAAACGCATTATTCTTATTGAAATCGGCAAGCTCTTTGTACCGTTTGTGCTTTGTGATGTCATATTTGTTGCTTAAAAACGGCCGGACTCCACGAAGCTGTAAGATACATTTTTCTCCATCCATGACCGCCAGCTCATCTCTACTCATCAGTTCTTTTCCAGTCTTTTGATAGTTCAGTCCATAGGACCGGTTGCTGCCTCTGGTGTCGGATGTGTTGTAAAGATCAATGGTTTCCTTTCCCAGGGTTTCTGATATTTCTTTCAGTGTGGAACTTTCCTTTCCCCCCAGGAAAAGAACAGTGTCACAGTTACCTGTGATCGTCTCTGCAGCATCCTTATAGATGGTTTTCAGCTGAGATTGTGACTGCAGAATGATAGAAGCGGAAATTTCCCTGCTTCGGATCGTAGCAATCAATTTGTCGAATTTTGGGATCTGTCCGATATTGCTGAACTCATCAAGAAGCAGTCGTACATGATAGGGAAGCCTGCCGCCATGCTCATCATCCGCCTTATCACAAAGCAGGTTAAAAAGCTGGGTGTACATGATCGCTACCACAAAGTTGAATGTGTCATCGGTATCACTGATGATGACAAACATGGCTGTTCTCTGATCACCGATCATATCCAGTTCCATTTCGTCATACGACATAATTTCTCTTAGTTCCTGAATGTCAAATGGTGCAAGTCTGGCACCACAGGAAATCAAAATCGATTTTGCAGTTTTGCCGGCCGCAAGCTTGTACTTGCGATATTGCCTTACTGCAAAGTGTTCCGGATTTTCTGCTTCCAGTTCTTCAAACAATTCATCCACTGCATTTTTAAATTCTTCATCATCCTCCCTGGTCTCACTGGCATTGATAAATTCCAGCAAAGTAGAAAAGTTCTGTTCTTCCTCTGGTGCCTCATACCAGATGTATCCGATCAGTGCAGAATACAATAGACGTTCGGCCTTGACCCAGAAATCTTCCGTTGATTTTTCGCCCTCACCCTTGGTATTTGCGATAATGGTATTGACCAGCTTCAAGATGTCTTTTTCACTCCGGATATAATGGAACGGATTGTAATGCATGGACTTTTTAAAGTTGATCGTATTTAATACCTTGATCCGGTATCCTCCATTTACCAGCATCTTCCCGCATTCAACGATGATCGTTCCTTTCGGATCGGTGACCACATAGGATACGTGGTCCGTCATCTGCATAAGATTGGGTTTCACATAGAATCTTGTCTTACCGGATCCGGAACCACCGATGACAATCACATTCTTATTTCTGGCATACTTTGGGGCTTTTGGCCGGCTGTTCATGGTCAGACGTTCCGTTTCTGTGAGGATGACATTGTTTTCAAAGACCGGATCCATAAAGGGTTCGATGTCTTTTCTGTTTCCCCATCTTGCAGATCCATACTCCACACCTTGTCGGAACTTCTTTGCATTTTTAGAACGATAGTAGACCACCAGTTTTAATGCACCTGCAACCAGAACACCTACTGTAAGATCCTGCAAAGCGATACTTGGCAGCCAGCTTAAAAATGCCAGTCGGAAATTGACTAACATCACGCCAAGTCTCTGGACCATGCTTTCTCCCAGGCAATGCCGGTACAGCCAGGATCCTTTATCTGCTACATAGAAGATAAAGAAATATGGGAGATTTAAGATCACCAGTCGTTTGACCTGGATCTTCTGTAATTTTTCCCGGATCATCGTTCCTGACCTCTGGATTTTTGTCTCTGCTTCACACGCTGGCGGTGCTTTGCTTTTCTTTCTACAGATTTCTGCAGTTTCTTTCTGACAGATGGTTTCTTCACCTGTTTCTTTTTCAGTTCTACTCCGGCATATTCCCGGAAAGCCGCTGTCATCACATCCACATCTTTAGCCTTAAAGAAGACCAGATATTTTGGTGGATCAGCACCGACTTCTTTTTTCAGGCTGTAATCAATCCCGTACTTTCTTGCCACACGGTCAAAGGATTTGATATTTTCATCTGTGATCTTTATGTTGGAAAGCTGTACTCCCTGTGCATTCAGCTGCTTGATGGTCTGCTTTCCATGTGGCTTTTTCTTTTCAATCTTTTTTCGGGCTTTTTCCCTTCCTTTCTCCTGGGCCCGTCCGGTCTTTTCAGCCATTTTCACCTGCGTTGCTTTCTGTTTCCTCCGGTTGTCCATTTCCAGGAACTTCCGAAGGGCTGCTTTTAGCACACTGGCAGTGATCTTGACTCCCTGGATGCTCAGGCTGATCACTTTCTGATTTACTTCTTCCTGCAATTACCCACGTCCTTTCTTTCCTTTCATTTCAGAATGAAGACGGGCAATACAATATCCGATGCATGGAACATGTTTTCCATACGGACAGCCACCACATGGTGTTGTTTTTACTGCTTTTTTCTTTTCCGGAAGCAGATAGTGGCACTGTTTCAAGCTACAGCCTTTCTTTTTGCCTCCCCACCAGTAACAGTACTTGCAGGACCATGGCTTTTCTTCGCTGTACTTTCTTCCCTCAATAGCTGCATTTGGTTCTATGATCAGATCTTTATTAGTCTTCATTCTGTTCTTCCTCTTTTCTCATGATTTCTGTCAGTTTTTTCTCTGCCTGACTTCCGGCAGCAATGAGACAATACAAAACTGTAAATATTGCCGCTGCTCCCAGAAGAGCAACAAAAATAATGATATTTCTCATGGTTTCTCCCATCTAAAAAAGCGTCCACAGATTCCTTTCGGTTTCCATGAACGCTCATTCTTATTTAATTAGTGTTTCTTTTTTCTCATAAATGCAAGGGCTCCTGTACCAGTCGCACCAATGCCGAGAAGCATAAACCACAGCCACAGATTGGTGTTATCCCCAGTCTTTGGTGAATCACTGACAGGTTTTCCACCTTCCGGTGTCTTTTCTGCCGGTTTTTCCTCATCCACCATAGTTACATGCTGTACTTCACAGGTATCCTTTACTTCGAATTCCACATCTTTTGCAACCAGATAGCCATCCGGTGCCGTTTCTTCACGGAGAGTGTATTTTCCGATCGGAAGCATTTCGATGTAATGTGCTTTCTCTGTACTGGTCCAGCTTTCCACAACTTTTCCATCCTGATCAAGGATTGTGAGTTTCGCTCCCGGAAGTTCTTTTCCGGCGATATCCTGTTTGGAGATTTTCACCTTCGTCACATCATCCTTCATCTCAACTTTCTGCACATCGGCAGTATCTTTGATCGTGAACTTTACGCTTTCAGCTGTCACGTAACCATCAGCAGGTTTTGTTTCAACCAGTGTGTATTCTTTTCCGACAGTCAGCTCACGGATCACATGTGCTTCTTTACCGGAAGTCCATTCATCCACGATATTTCCATCAGCATCTACCACTTTCAGCTTACATCCTGGAAGTTCTTTTCCGGTTGTCAGACTGGATTTGGTAAATTCAACGACGGTTGGCTGATTATCAAAGGTAAAATCATAAGTGACTGTCGGCTGATCTTCACCTGCATACTCAAAGGTAAATTCCTTTACTTCATCGTTGGTTACGAATCCGTCCGGTGCATAGAGCTCTTTTACATAGTAAGTTGCTCCTATTGGAAGATCTGCAACAAATGTGATCTTTCCTTCTTCATCCGTAGATTTCAGCTCAATGATCTCATCGGCTTCGATCAGGACTTTACCTGTTGTCTCAGACTTAATGTCTTCTTTGGCAAATAATCCAAAGATAGCGCCTTCCAATGTACGGTCAGAATCTTTTTCTTTCTTAAGTACACTGACTTCTACTCTCTGGCGGTTGTTCTGCCAGTCTTTGTCATAGACTACAACTGGTGTATTCTGATCCACGTAAGTCAGATCTACATGACGGATCTCACCATCCAGTACATGACCGTAAGCAGTTCCTGTTTCTTTCACATAGTATTTACCAAGTGGAAGATTTTCCAGTTTTGCAATACCGGTTTCATCTGTCTTGATCGTTGCGATCAGTTCATCCTTTTTATAGTAATCGTCACTGACGCCATCTGCAGCCTTGATGTCTTCCTCAGCATAGACTTCAAAAGTAACATCTGTCAGCTTTCCGGTTACATAGTTGAAAATGTGTTCCACCACACCTTTGACCTTATCGGCCAGCGTAACAGAATCCAGAAATTCTCCCTTTTTGTTGATGATGAGTTCACCAACCGGTACCTCGTCCTTCATTTCCACTTTCTGAACCTCTCCGGTATCTTTGACTGTGAATGTCACATCATTGGCTACCAGATAACCATGCGGTGCAAACTCTTCATGTAGGGTATAAGTCTCACCCACTTTCAGATATTTGATCACATGCGGTGCATCTTTGGAAGATGTCCAGCTATCTACTACATTTCCATCTTTATCCGTTACTTTCAGATAAGCTCCATCCAGTTCTACACCGGTTGTTGCATCTGATTTTGTGATCTCAACAGTTGTCGGCTGGTTCTTCTTTACGGATTTTAATGTTACTGTCTGTACATCCTGCCCCTGATAAGAAGCATCAAATCTCAGTACTTCATCCGAAGATACGAATCCATCTGGTGCTTTCAGTTCTTTTACATAATAGCTTCCAAGTGGAAGATCCAGTGTACATGCTGCCTGACCTTTTTCATCAGAAGTCATTTCCTGTAAAAGAGTATCTGCTTTGACGATCACTTTTCCATCTTTCGTCTGAATGTCTTTTGCATTGTAAATACCGAACACTGCTCCGGCTACTGTATTGCCTGTCTCAGCATCCTGTTTTTCGACCGTAATCGACACTTTCTGTCGTTCATCTGTGACAGAGATTTCTTTCTCGATCACTGCAGTATCCTGATCCGCATAAGCAAATTTGACATTTTCCGGCACGGTATTTAACACATAAGTGTCCGGTGCATTCTTCTCTTTAACATAGTACCTGCCAAGTGGAAGATTCTTTACGGTTGCATAACCATCTGCATCCGTTGTGACGGTTGCTACCAGGGCATCCTTTGCAAAATACAGAGTTCTCTGTCCATCTGCATCTACCTGATGATCGGCAGTATAGATATCCTCTGCCGCATAGACTTCAAATTCAGCACCTGCAAGTCCAGCCATTTCATACTGGAAGTCCTTATCAAATCCCTTTAACACTTCACCCTGTTTATAGATCTTTAACTGACCTTTGACCGGGGCATTGGTATATTCCACATCAATGACTGCATCTCCTGTGACAGGATCGGTCAGATAAGCAGTATCTGTATCAACTGCAACTGTCACATAGTTTTTGGATATTGTGTACCCATCGGGTGCCGTCACTTCCTCAATCCTGTAGTTACCAGGTTTCAGATTCTTTGGCAGTACCAGGTATCCTTCCTCATTTGTGAAATAGGATTTGTGTACCGTTGGCTTCGGATAGGATGTTGTCTGTTCCACATATTTCTGATTATCCAGGTCGTATACCTTGAACTCAGTATTAGCCAGGAGTACAGATTTCTGTGTTTCTGCATCCTTTTTGATGATCTTTAATTTTGCTTTGAATTCTTTATCCAGCAGCACTCGCCATGTCTGCGGTGTATCCGGATGATTCTCTGTGATCTTCACTACAAAATCATCAACCGGTGCATAGTTGTGTTTGCTTGTGGTTTCTCTTACCACATAAGTTCCATATGGAAGCGGAATCGATCTTGCATATCCTTTTTCATCGGTAAACATTTCTGTCTGACCATCTGCAGTCAGTACAACTGGTCTGGCTGAGTCAAAATTATAACTTCCATCTGCTTTTACTTTCAGATCACTGACAAGCCATGCTGAAAAACCAACTCCCTGCAGAAGATCTGCATCGGTCTTTCCGTTGTTTGCTGCCTTGATGATCTGAAATGGCTGTTTGATGACAGTTTCTTTACATACAGAAGTTCTTTCTACTGTCGGAACAGTAGCACCTTCGTAAGTACAGTCCACATCATGTTCTGTCGGATCCAGTACGTATCCAACCGGAGCACTAAGCTCTTTCAGATAATACTTTCCGAGATAAAGATCCGATACAGAATCTTCGCCATTCTTATCTGTTGTCAGGGATGTGATCAGGCTGTCTTTCTTATGGATTGTTCCGGTTCTTCCATCCGGATGAACAATGTCTTCTCTTGCATAAAGACCATATACCGCACCTTCCAGTGTTGCATCACCCTGTGCTGCATTCCCTGTCTCAGCATCCTGTTTTGCAATATTGATCTTTGCATTTACACGTTTGTCTGTTACGTTTTTAGTCGTTGTCTTTCCGATAGCAAGAGTTACATTATAAGACTTTGTATCGATCTGATATCCTGTCGGAACAGAGATTTCTTTCAGATAAACAACTTCCTGTGTCTTTTCCATTGTGAGCTGTGAAGCACCATTCTGATCTGTTGCAGGCATCTCTGCGATCAGCTTTGTACATGCAGCATCGGAATAGATCCCGTACACTGCACCAGCCAGTGCATTGCCTGTATCCTGGTCTTTCTTTACAATGGATACCTTGCATTCTTTTGTCCAGGTTACTTTAAAATCCACATATTTCTCATTTCCGACACCTTCACCGAAAACAAGAGCCAGATCCTGTGTTCCGGATCCTGTTACAATCTTGTAAGCAGAGTATTCTTTATCAATGCTTCCCTTCATCTGAGAAGAAAATGTAGCACTGACGCTCTCTGCCTGATCAAGTGGTGCTGTCAGATAGAACTTTGTACCACCGGAAATCTCCACATTAGCCCCTGCAGCACTTGTTTTTCCGGTTGTCACATTTACAAGTTTTACACCTTTCGGCAGCTTGAAAGTGATCGTCTGCAGTTTATCCGCTTTGAATGTGATCACACTTGTTCGCTGGCTGTTTCCTTCCACATAAGCCTTTACATTAGATTCGGAAAAGCTCATATCTACAGACGGAATGTCCGGCATATTTACACAATAATTGTAAAGCTCCATTGCCAGGTTCTTTCCTGTTGCATTAGTTCCGGATGCCCAGTCACTTGATCCATTTGCATAAGCTGCTGCAAGATGGGTAATGATGAATCTCTTTCCTGCCGGAAAATCCGGATGTTTCTCATCGAAGAAACCATTCTCATCACTTGCTTTTGTTCCGTAATAGCAGACCTTTGCAAGTGTCTTTCCATCGGCAAGTTTCTGGATCGTATAAGTTCCATTTCCCGGTCCTTTTTTCGATGGTTCAACACAGTATGCTGTCGCATTGATGCTTCCCCATTTCACATAATATGGACAAGTCAGATAAGAACCTAATCCATAGTCTGCGTAATAGTACCAGGAGCCGGCTGTAACTGTGACTGATTTTGTTCCTGTTTCACCGGAAGCAAGCATCATTGGCATATCAAAAGTAATACTTTCGCCTGCTTCAAGATCTGCAAGAGCAACTTCCTGGTCAACAGCTTCCTGCATAACCTCTGAGAGTGTGATCCCTGTTTCCGGATCAACGGTCTCCTGATCCTCCGTTGCTTCGATCTCTGCATCAAATTCTTTTTCTGTCAGTTCTGTTTTGCTCTCCGTTTCAGCAGCACCAGTTTCCTCTGTAGACGAGTCAGCCTCAGAATCCTCTGTTTCTGTCTTATCGGAAGAACCAGCATCCTGATCAGAAGAACTTTCTGACTGCGAATCTTTCTGCTGATCCGCTTCTTTTACCACGATCTTTCGATTGATCTGGTAGGTTGGGTGATCCGTTGTCTGTGGTTCTACATAATAGACTGCCTTATAGGAATTGGCATAATCGGTAGAAAAGTCATTTCCATCCGTATCTTTTGCTTCCTGAAATGTAACTTTTACTTTGCTGTCATCCTGGATCGTAAGACCGGTATAATCACTCTTTACATCGAAATTGTCTCCAACCTTGATCTCATAATCCTTTGCAGTTACCACTTCATCTTCATCCAACTGATCCTTGATCTCCTCATAATACGGAATCTTTTTTACAGATCCAGCATCATCAGAAGCATAGGCAACAGCGGGAGAGAGTACCGTCGATAGAACCGTTACTGCAGTCAGTAAACCGGACATCACCCTGCGTGCTTTCTTTTTCACGTTCATTCTCTTAAATCCTTCCTTTCTGATTCTTTTGTGTATGGTTATCTGTTAGTTTCTGCATATTATCTTTTATACGAAGATGATTGCCTCCTTTCCTGAAATTTGCGCTATTTGGGACAGTCAGCACAAGCTGAGATAACAGCACAAATATATGGCGGTACCTGTTTGTCACAAATACCGCCACATGATTTCTACTGTCATCCTCTTTTTAGATTCAGACATTTTATTTTGATTTAAGATTTAAGCGTTTTCCTGTTTTCTTTCCCGGATCCGTTCCTATATCAGTTTCCATCTCTGATACGTTTTCTTCTGGCAGACACGCAGCTTTTCGCTCTATGCATGTTCAAACCGAATATCACTCCGGGCAGGCTATTCATTTTTCAAGGTACATGAAGGTGTTCTATGCAAACCCTTCATATAACGAAACGCTCAGAGCCTGTTTTACAGTGGTCTAATTCAATTTTTTTAAAATTCTTCGTTTTCCGCCTTTTTTTTCATCGTTTTTAATGCCCTGTTCAGGAGGTCATTTACACTCTGCTGTTTGATTCCCAGATAATCTGCGACATCCTGCTGACGCATTTCTTCGAAATAAACCAGATTGAGTACCATCTTTTGCCTCTCTGTCAATTCCTTGATCAGCGCATGCAGAATTTCTCTGTCGATAACATCGTCAACAAAATCTTTTGAAGATCCTCTCATAATCTCCGCATCATCTGTAACATCGCTGTTAGAAAATACACCATGATTGGTGCTGATTTTGCTCTGGCTGTATGCCATACGGTCTTCAGCCTCTATCAGCAGACGGATATACCAGTTCTCGTTATCAAAGAACTCTTTATTGAATTCCTTGTTATCGCCAGTTACACTCACATATTCATAGTCATCACAACTATGAAGTGGAAATACGGTTGATTGATTTCCTGCTGTATAAAGTACATATCCGTGATCATAAACAGAGATTGTTGTATCTGCATTGATCATTTCCTTTACTACAACTTTGTGTTCCTTCAAGGATTTCACGCTTGGGATTCTCTTCTCCACATCAGCAACTTTCACGATTTTTTTCAGTTCTTTTAATGTCAACATAAAGACCACCTTTCTGCCTTTCGGCTCCGGGTGGTCCATTCCATCTTTTATGAAATTTCTGCACAGACATAAAGAACTGCAGTACAAGAGGTCACGAACTCACCCGTTTTTTTTGAACGGGAATCCGCGACTCCTTTGTAACGCATGTATCTGCGTTTAGATTAAGTTTGCCAGATTGCCTGGCTTATTCAGTTGCTATGTGCATCTTCTGATTTATTCTCTGTTTGCTGTTTGCGAAACATGGAATAATCGCCCATAGCATCGTAAGGACAATGCCTTACAAATTCCTGGTATTCGATTTCAGTCATCTTTGCTTCCTCCTTTGCGCCATATTATCAAAATCTCTCTCTGCAATTATTTTTGCAGAAGAGAATTCAACCTCTATATAACGAAACGCTGAGAGCCTGTTTTACAGTGGGGTACGACAAAAAATTTAAAAATTTTTCGAAATACGTCAAAAAAGCCCGACAAAACAAATACTTCAACAATCTCCAAAACCAGAAAATACTTCTGATCTTGCAGTGTATCCGTAAATGTTTTGCCGGGCTCTTAGTGATTCCAGTCAGGTTCAGCTCCTTGACAAACTCTTGCTATCTGGTGCGTTCTTGATGGTTCCTGCCAAATCCAACACTTACTACAGACAGCTCATTCTATTCTGTTATGATCCCTGATTCATCATCTTTCGGGAATACGTCCGCATCCTGGACTTTAATTGTTCATCTCGGATGTGGATCGGACGAACCGACACCATATCATCCTTTACAAATATCTCCAATGTACTGCGACATTTTTTGCACTCCACTTCTGAATCGCTTTGTGCGCTCTTTTCAATAAATGCTCCACATACAGAGCAGTGTACATGCCATTTAATAGCACCTGATCCCATATAGGCTTCCTCCTTTAAGCAATAAGATATTTCTCCATTTATTACTCAACGGACCAAAGGGAAATCAAATCCGCCTTATGAGCATCATGCCATCCATTCCGTAAGTGCCAAAGCTACACGAACAGCACGATTTCTATTCTGATCAGATCTGCTTTGTCGATCTGTGCATCCTTTTTTATCCTTCCACCAGCTACCACTCACTCTTTCCGGTATAAAAAATTCCGCTGTGATTAATTAACATGATATTTCAATAGTTTCAAATACATCACCAGTCAGATCACAGATGTCCTGGATCTGAATCTCGGTATCATCAATCCGTAAGTGGACTGATGGATCAAAAAATTCTACGGTTCCAGATAATGTATGGTACTGACCAATTAATGGATTCTTCCATGACTTTTGAAAATAAGTTGCCTGTATCTTCATTCCATATGCCAGGATTCTTAATTTCATATCCAGCTCATTTTTCTTTTCCTCAGATAAATCTCTTTTTGGTTCGTAAATGATTTCCTGTTGCCGGATCGTTTCATCCAGTCCACGAAGTGCCGCAAATGGAGCAAACTGTTTTGCCCTGCGTCCTACATCCATGGGATGTCTCCTGGAAACCGGTCTTGGTAAATATAAATACGGTTGATATGCACTTGCCAGCACTTTTTGCACCTCCTCTAAGCACGGTGACCACCTATTTGTTCATTGCGTTCTCGATAAGTAGAACACTCTAGCAGATTAGATCCACGCATGATCGCATTCTTTCCATAACGCTGCTTTACATTCAATACTGCTTCCTGTAAATGCCGTTCTTTATCGGTCTGTTTTGGATCATCAAACAGGCTGTACTGCACATAATTTTCAGGAGCAACCCTGTTCGCACACACCTCGATTCTTCGGATTCCGGTATATTTGTCTGCAATCCTGAGATATAAATCTTCCACTGCATCTATGATCTTTTTGGAACTGTTACTTTCTCTTTCGAGTTTTACGGTTCCTTTGGATGCCTCATGCTCATACCTGTGGTCATAGGCGATCCATAAGGTGAGAGAGCTTGTCACCAGTCCTTTTTCAAACAGATCCAGGACCAGGTTGTCTGTCATTTCCCTTACAATCACGAGTGCTTCGTCAAAAGAATAATTTCGCATCAGCACCTGGCCATTCGATAGGCTGTGCTCTTCCGAATGATAGTTCTTGATGTCACTCATCCGGCATGTTTCATAGCCCCATGCATGATCGATCAACAGCTCTGCATCAATCCCAAACATCTTATACAGCCAGTCTTCGGATCTTAAAGAAGCCATTGCGATATCGCCCATCGTATGGATCCCGTAACCAGCCAGTTTCTTTTCAGTCCGGGATCCAATCCTCCAGAAGTCACTTAATGGTTTATGATCCCATAGCTGCTCTCTGTAAGAGAATTCATCCAGGATTCCAATATGGTCATCCACATGCTTTGCTACGATATCCATTGCGATCTTAGCAAGATACAGATTGGTTCCCACACCTGCAGTTGCAGTGATGCCAGTTTCCTCCATGACTGCCTGCATAAGCTTTACCGCCATTTCTTTTGCAGTGAGATGATAAAGCTGCAGATAGTTTGTCACATCAATAAAACATTCATCGACACTGTACACATGGATATCTTCTTTTGAGACGTACCGCAGATAGATTCCATAGATCTTTGCGGAATAATCCATATACAGCTGCATCCTTGGCATGGCTGTGATGTACTTTACACAATCCGGTATCTCATGGATCCGGCACCGGTTCTTGATGCCAAGAGACTTCATAGCCGGAGTGATTGCCAGGCAGATTGTTGACTTTGATCTGGTCGGATCTGCAACCACCAGGTTTGTTTTAAATGGATTCAGCCCACGTTCTACGCATTCTACAGAAGCATAAAAGGACTTTAGATCAATACAGATAATAGAAGTCTGATCCTGACTCACATTGTCACCTCCCATACGTCTTTCCTCTTTTTGTAACATGTATCCCATTTTGACTGTCAATGACTGTACATCCTTCCTATTTTCTTTAAAATATAGGAAATTCATTCCACATATTCATTGACAAAAGAGGAAATATTGTGTATCTTATAGGAAAGATGTTTCCCTTATCTGTGATTCACATTATAGGAGAGATATTTCCCTTTGTCAAGATTAATTTTTATTTTTAAGGAAACACATTTCCCGTTTTGCCTTGAAGCGGCTAATGAAACTTATAAGACAAGGCTTAGAAAGAGGTATGTTTATGACATTCGGTGAAAAAGTAAGATCATTAAGAAAAGAAAAAAAGATGAGTCAGCAGGAACTGGCCAGTATGGTTGGTGTTTCATATAGGACTATTCGATCCTGGGAAGTAGAAGGACGTTTTCCAAAACAAAATGTTCTGTATCAGAAACTGGCAGATGCATTACAGTGTGACGTTTCTTATCTCATGAGTGAGAATGAAGCTTTTATCACAGAAGCATCCGAACAGTTTGGTAACCGTGGTGCCAGACAGGCTCAGCAGATCCTGGAACAGGCTGCAGCTATGTTTGCCGGTGGATCACTGACAGACGAAGATAAAATAGCTTTTATGGATGAGATTCAGAGCCTTTATCTGGATTCCAAAAGACGTGCAAAGAAATTTACACCGAAAAAATATCTGAAAAACCAAGAGGAAAAATAATAGAAGGCGGGATTATTGTACACCTAATCTGTTACCTTATAGTTACAAGGATATTTCTGCCCTTTTATTTTTTACTTTTGAGGTGATTTATTTGAGAAACACTTACATATATACAGAAACAAAGAAATTAATCAAGAAATATGGAACCCGAGATCCATTTGAGATCATGGATCAGATGAACATTGTTGTCGGGGAAACTTCCAGATATAAGACACTGAAAGGGTATTGTTTTATGAGCTGCAAGACAATCTATGTCATGATCAGCAGTTTCCTTTCAGAAGAAGAAAAGATGATCGTTGCCGCCCATGAATTAGGGCATATCATCCTGCATCGTTCCCAGCTGAAAATGGCTCCGATGCAAGATGATACCCTCTACAATATGACGGATAATACAGAATACCAGGCCAATCTGTTTGCTGCCGATCTGCTGATTGATGATGAGGAAATCGAAGATATGGTTCAGAACGAGGACCTGGATTATTTCGGACTCTGCAGTTCATTGAATGCGACTCCGGAACTAATGAGCTTTAAATTATACAGCCTGACAAAACGAGGCCAGGCTTATCATATGCCGATGGAGATACAGAGTAATTTCCTGGCAAAATAATAAAGGATAAGTGTATTCTACAATAAGAAAACTATAGATTTATCTCACTGAAAGGGGGATTATTTATGTCAAAACATCATATAGAAAAGGTAACCTGCCCTTCCTGCCATCATGAGGGAGATTTTGAAGTCTGGGACAGCATTAATACTGTCCTGGATCCTGAAATGAAGGAGAAGGTACTTAATCAGTCTATTTTCCTTTATACCTGCCCGAACTGTGGAGAGACCTTCCGTTTAAACTACCCTATACTCTATCACCAGATGGAAGATCTTGTCATGATTTATCTGGTTCCTGAATCAGAAGTAGAGAAAACATATGAAATATTTTATGAAAAAAATGCTTTGGCTGATTTTCATACCGAAAAGTACTTAAACCGGATTGTGACATCAGCAAATCAGCTCGTTGAAAAGATCCAGATCTTTGATGCTGGTAAGGATGACAGGATAATGGAACTTGTTAAATTGCTTGCGACAGATTCTATTCTCAAAAATGATCCTGATAAAGAATTTGATGAACTGCGCTTTGCTGTCGATGACGATGGAACTAATATTCTTGTAATCATTAATAAGGGTGAGATCACTGGTGCAGTTGACATTGACAATATGTATGAATTTGCTTCTTCACACTGCAATGATTTCAAGGATCTCCGCGATGATGATGAAATAGTTATCAATAGGGAGTGGATCCTTAACAAACTTGCCGAAGCAGAAAACGAATAGTATATTTGGTGGCTACACCCCCAAGCCCCTGTAGAATAAATAACGCCAGTACTGGATATCAAAAATCCCGCACCGGCGTTATTTATTAAAATATTTTGTTTTTTAATCTTCAACACTCTCTACTGAAACTTCTTTTTTCTTCCTACTTTTACCAGAAATCATCTTGTGTCCTGTATAAATAGCCATAATCATGCAAAGCAAAGAACTTGCTGCAAAGTACTTATGGCCTTCTTTTGATCCCTTATAACCTGTATAAAAAGTTCCAAGCATTGTAATCAGTGCACCGATAGACCAATATTTATGTGATTTCATTCAGATACCTCCTGCCGTTTTTCTTAATCATATACCTTTTAAAAGATATATACAAACTGGAATTTATCAGTTAATAAGTTTACTCGCCAGTTTGTATACTTGATTTATTTCTTTGCTTTCTAACTTCCAGTTATTGAGTTCATCTTTAATCAGCTCCGGAAATTTTTTACTAATATCTCTTAAAGCATTACCTACTGATTTCCTAACATATTCACTCGGATCTTCTTTTAAGGTTACAATCCGCCTAATTGCTTCATTCGGATTATCTTTGAAATATGGTCTACTTGTCCATATTCTTAATCCTTCCGTAACTGCTCTCCTCGTATTTGGATTATCATTTTCTAACCATTCATCAATGATCGGAAGTGCTTTTTCATATCCTGTATTTTTGCAAAATTCATCAAATGCCTTTGCTAATACTTCCTGAACTCTCCAATTATCATCTTTCTTGTCCTATAACTGAAAATGCTTCTAATTCACGAATTGTATATTTCATTTCTTTTCCCTATGTGCCGTAATAATCGTATAACTATAAGCATTTACAGTTATGATACAGTTATCTATATTCACATACCAGTTCTTCCCACTTCTTGTGATTACAGCCTTTACAGAATCGATTTTAGCTTTACACCAGACGACTACATCATCTGTATCTAAAAACAGATTTCTTTTAATGCGTTCTACGCCTAATTCTGTTGTGTGCAATTTATCCAAATTCTTTAGTAATTCATCATCTGCATTCATTTTATAATTATCCATTTTTCTTCATAAAATATCGATTTGCACTTCAAATCGTTTTCTTCATTCTATCACAGCATCTATTATTCTGCCATCAATCTTTCGAACCAGGTATCCATGACAATAATAAACTGGCTTGCCCCTTTCCATTCTTGCAGCATTTCATCCAGAGTTTTGTGCTTCACATATTTCTGTACATACACCCAGGTGGCAACACTGCTGGCCTGAGAAATAATTCCTGCTATAATTTTACGCATAGTTTCTTCAAATTCCGCGATTTCTTCTTTTGGAACGATGTCATAGAGATCTGGAATCTGAAAATCTTCCTTCTCACAATTTTCATCCACATCAATTAGATCTGCCGTCACTCTCTTTCTGGATTCCTCAGGTAATTTCAAATATTGCCAGATCATTGAGACCACTTCGGACGGTGTGTCTTTTTTGATTGGTGGTAATTGTATAAAATCATTCTTTTCACTCATTTTCATATCCTCCTCAAGATAAAATAAAGTCAATAATACATTCTCTTGTCATGTCCAGTACAGTATCTACAACCACTCCTGCAAACAGAATCAGATACAGAATAGTGCTCAGCACAAACAGGAATGCAACCTGAACCCAGTCATGGTAACAG
>OHQX01000167.1_pt1 | contig 32320 bp, 39 predicted proteins | sample 1578251 | NCBI WGS metagenome assembly OHQX01 (sample SAMEA3879507, study PRJEB24766) | human gut metagenome | biome: human-associated habitat; feature: feces | place: USA | collected 1985/1987
GACAGAAATAAAATGACATCAACTTTTAAAGAAGTTTTGCTACCATATGGATTTTTGCTAGATTAAGACTAAATAAACAATAATTAAATGGGGGGTTGAGTTTTGCTACCATATGGATTTTTGCTAGATTAAGACCGTTAATAACTCTAAGGAGACTAACGATGGGTTTTGCTACCATATGGATTTTTGCTAGATTAAGACATTGCCATGGTTTGAAATACCTAGAGATGTGTTTTGCTACCATATGGATTTTTGCTAGATTAAGACCTTGCAGTCTAACGAGGTGTATTTATTAGTGTTTTGCTACCATATGGATTTTTGCTAGATTAAGACTACTCGTGACGCGTCTTTTGCTTTTAGTCCGTTTTGCTACCATATGGATTTTTGCTAGATTAAGACGGTGGTTCTTTTCCTTTGATACGCTCTTCAGTTTTGCTACCATATGGATTTTTGCTAGATTAAGACTTTTGAACAGCGGTTGGCGCTCAATATATGGTTTTGCTACCATATGGATTTTTGCTAGATTAAGACGTAAGTGTTATTGCAGAATGCATGAATGACGTTTTGCTACCATATGGATTTTTGCTAGATTAAGACTAATCCCCTTATGTGATGCGATTGTATTGAGTTTTGCTACCATATGGATTTTTGCTAGATTAAGACGCTCCTTCCACGTATTTTTATACCATTTCTGTTTTGCTACCATATGGACTTTTGCTAGATTAAGACCATAATTCCTCTTGCAATTGATGTCTTACCGTTTTGCTACCATATGGATTTTTGCTAGATTAAGACCAGATAGGAGGAATAAACATGGCGGTAAGTGTTTTGCTACCATATGGATTTTTGCTAGATTAAGACGCTGATGCTGAAAGAACCAATAAGACTAATGTTTTGCTACCATATGGATTTTTGCTAGATTAAGACTTTCTTTCAATATATCAAATGGAAAGATGAGTTTTGCTACCATATGGATTTTTGCTAGATTAAGACACGGAAACCTTGTCGAGGATACCACTAGAAGTTTTGCTACCATATGGATTTTTGCTAGATTAAGACCTTTAGGGGATTGCTAGAGAAGGAATATGTGTTTTGCTACCATATGGATTTTTGCTAGATTAAGACTTTCATCAGAGAGATGTTACAAGGTTGAAAGTTTTGCTACCATATGGATTTTTGCTAGATTAAGACCACGTTCCAATTGCCGAAATAGTTCCTGCAGTTTTGCTACCATATGGATTTTTGCTAGATTAAGACTTTATTTGCAAAATTCTATACTAACTTGTCGTTTTGCTACCATATGGATTTTTGCTAGATTAAGACTGTCCTCTGGAGCAACACGAACAATGTAATGTTTTGCTACCATATGGATTTTTGCTAGATTAAGACCACTGATGGCACACGCACAAAAATATAGAAGTTTTGCTACCATATGGATTTTTGCTAGATTAAGACGCCGACTTCTCCTATTTCAGCAATCCAGAAGTTTTGCTATCATATGGATTTTTGCTAGATTTAGACTACTTATAAGCAGTTCAAAATTACACAACTAATTTGCTTCCATATATTTACTAGCTAGATGTAACATATGTATTTATGCAACTGTTGTTATTTAGTGTTTTAACTGATCAAAAGATAGTCTAACCAAATACTTAAAAGACCAATTTTAAACGATTGGTCTTTTAAGCTCAATCTGTATCCTTACTCCATATCTATACACTTTTTGATTTCTTGAAATCAATAAATCAATCAGTATAATAATTATGGGAAGGGGTAAACAATTATGAAACTATCTGAATTCCACGCATTTAAACGCAAACTCAACGAACTCTATCTTTATGTAAAAGACAGTAGTATGTATAAACAACTCTTCAGCAGCATCAAGGCGTTAGATTGCTTGGAAACCTATTGTTTGGGTATAAGTTATCAAATCGTTTCTCATAGTACTTTATCTAGAGAACATCAAATAAAATTATTGGATGAATTTTATGAAGGAGCACACATACCCTTTGATCCAGAAGAAGTATATACTATGATGGAAAACGGACCATATACAATAGATGAGAATCCTATTTGGTATGGTATAGATGCTATGACATCTAATCGTACTGGTTCTGTTAACTTTTGTCTCTATTATTCACTTATGACAGGTATGATATCTGAACAAGATGGAATTAATTACTACAATGACTTAACAAAACTCCTAAGTGGCTTCTTACATTCTTTTAATCATCATACAGATGTATATGTCGATGAGTACATCAAAGAAACAGAACATTATACAACTACAATGGCTGCCCAATTTGTGGAGCACTGCCAAGAAGAATACATGCAGGCATCAAAAAAAGTAAATTAAACGCAAAAAAAAGACTCGAATGGGGGAATATTCAAGTCTTTTTTTCTGCTTTTCTTTTCGTCTATTATTATAGCATATATTGTAATCGCTATCAATAATTATTTTACATATACCCAATCTCACTATATAATGATACAGTATTGATATGGAGGAATTACAGAATGTTGGAAAATAAGAAGAATGTATTATTTGATATGGATGGCTTGCTTATAGACAGTGAAGCCTTAGGAATCAAGATGTGGGAAAAAGTATTTGCTAGTCACAACGAACCCTTTAACCCAGAAGCTGCCTATAAAACAATTGGATCTAATGGATTAGCAGCACAAGAAATGCTGGAGAAAATCACAGGCAATAGATACTACTTTACTCGTTTCAGAGATGACAAGATCAAAGAAACAAGAAAATACTTAGAAACAAACCCTATGCCAGTTAAAAAAGGAGCTCATGAATTATTAACATATCTAAAAGATAATGGTTATACATTGGTCCTTACTAGTTCTACTTTTGAACCAGATGTACTATTTTCTCTCAAGTCTGCAGGTTTAGACAAGTACTTTGATAAGTTTGTATGTGGTGATCATGTTACTCGTGCTAAACCAAATCCTGAAATTTTCAATAAAGCAATAGAACTATACAATCTTAAGAAAGAAGAAACATTTATTCTAGAAGATTCTAGAAATGGTATTATTGCAGCAGATGCTGCAGGTATTGATGTCATTGGCGTACCTGATTTAGTAGATATCAGTGATATGACACAATCTCACTTGTTGTGCACCAAAGAAAATCTTCTAAAAGTACTAGATTTAGTGAACTGCTCCGACTTAATATTTTATTAAGTCGTTTTTTTAGATGCTTATGCATCCGTTTAAGAAGTTTGATATTTAAGTCTCCACCTATTGCTAGGCAATCCTTATTCTTATAGGCGTGTCCACCTCGCCTCTACTGTATAGGATGTTTACATCCACAACGCTACTTTTACGCATGATATTTAATGCACCATTTACATCTGCATTCAGAACTTGTCCACTGGCTGTTCTATACTGTCCACGATGTATTCTCTTTCCACTAAAATGGTATTCTTCAGTATCATCACTCTTATAGACTGGTATGACATCCTTATCCCAGAAGCTTGCTTTTGATGTATAGGACTCCTCCTGCATTACAAGTATGATGCCATTCAGCTCACAGAGATATTCAAGCTTATCCCTCAGCTTCCCATATGGAATATTGACAAAAGTCTGATTGTTTCTTCTGCCTATGTTGGAATACCTCTGAAATGTTTCATTATAGCCTACAACAAGAGTTCCAATATCATGATCGATACAGTAATCAATCACCTTACGCGCTGTCTTGTTCATATAGTCATTTATTCTATTGTTACGTCTGCGTGCTAATGCCTTCTGTCTGTTGGTTGTCTTCTTTCCAAAATGCTGCTTATCCTTGATGGACTGTAATCTTGCATTTTTCTTGTTGAACCACTGGTTAATGGACTTCAGTCTTCTTCCATCGATGATGAATGTTTCACCTTTACTTGATACTCCAGTGACAAGATTATTGATACCTAGATCTAATGCCAGTGCATTTGTTGTATTGAGATTCCTTTGAATGCATTCAGCTTCATAGATATACTGAATTTCAAAGAACCTGGCATCTGCCTTTGGTATGATACGTATTTCCTTCACTTTCTTATCAAGCAGTATAGGTGGAATAGTAATCTCAACAGCCTTATGTGTCTTTTTGAAGCTGTTTGAATATGGAAGTATGAGCTTATTCCCTTTAAGTCTTACAAATCCAATGACGAGTGTAGTATATCCATCCTTTGGAAGATAGCGTGGAAGTCTGCAGTCCTTAAGTGCATGCTTTCCTTGATTTGCCTTTTTAAGAAGACCAAAGAATGATTTAAATGAACCATCTACTTCCTTCAGTATCTGCTGTGCCATATTGGAATTAAGCGTTCTATAGTTATCAGACGACTTCAGAAGAGCATAGTTCTTTTCATAGCTAAGATACTTGCCTTCTGCAAAATAATGCTGTCTGATGTTATAGATTGCCTGATTAGTAAGATTCTTTGCAATATGACATAATTCCTTGATGGAACGATAGTCTTCCTTGGACAGATGCTTTACCTGCTGCTTGACTGTAAGATACATATATTTAGCCTCCTTTCTGTAGATTTAGGAAAAGAAGTTTCCTATATGTATTATACTATTTCTTACTCCAAATTTCTCCATCAGATGCATTAATAGCATTCATCCCCCACCTATTTTATATTGAGGTGGGGGTTTTCTGCCTTTTTTAGATAAAATAATTTAAGAATACAAACCTCTTATCATCTCTAACATGGTACAATAGAGAAGGAAGGAGGTTTTTTTATGGATTATAATGGTTTAAGTATTGTATCGCCACAATATTATCCTGATGATGAAGAATGGAATGATTTCTTTAACCTTTGGTTTCAGGGCTATGATCTGAATACAGATATCACAGAACATTTTCATTATTTAATATCTCATTCAGATTATCTTGTAATGGTTCAAAGACCATTAAACAATGATGATCAAGATTATGAAATCATTTCTGTATCTAATGAGCAACAACAATCCTATTTACCTGCTTTCACAAATATAAAGGAGATTACAGACTATATAGGCCTTCCAGAACCACAAGAAGGCTACCAGGTAGAAATAATGGTAGCATCCTATAAACGCCTCTTAGAAGAGATATATATGCGTACAGAAGGGTTGAATGGTTTAGTGATTAATCCTTTCTCACAAAAGCTTATTGCGGATGAAAAACTATTAAACTGTATAGGACACAATACAACAACAGGTATTAATCATCATAAAGACTTACCAAGTCTTGTGCCAGCTAATTTAAAGTTTAGAAAAAATATGAAGATCTATCATTCTAATGGTAAAGATCCTCATGTAAAAGAGTTATTAAAAGAAAGTGTAGAAGACCTTATGGAGGATGGGGTCTTTGCCTGTCCAGTACTTGTAAATAAGAAAGACTTATATACAAATAAGACAGGAGAACTTGCAATGCATACAGGTGCTGATATTTATATTAAACCACTTATGTGTTCTCATGCTGATCCTAATAAACTCTATATTAGTTTATTTACAGGATTAAATGATATTAAAAGAATGGATCTTGATCATGATGAACCAGACATGGAAATGATTATTACATGTCAGTCATTTGATTCATACAGAGATGTACTCTTTTCTAGTGATGCATTTTGTGGTATTCTCATTAATCCTTTTACAGATCATCTAGGGTTTTCTAAAGACATGTTAGATGAAATGTTTTATAATAAAGAAACTATCAACTAAGGAGGAAAACAAGTTGAATTACAAACCTTTAAAAGATGCTCAAGCATTTACTACATCAAGATGGACTGACTCCCTTGATGCATGGAAAAAAGCTCAGGGTGACAAAGAAGTAGCTTACAAAGCATTCCTTAAGAACCTAACAGAATCACATTATTATGGTTATATGAATTTACCAGAAAGCGGTGAAAATTTAGAATATGATCATTCATTCTTTACTATTTCACCACAGGATGGAAGTAAGAACTTTATTTCTGTTTATACTTCATTAAAAGAATTAAAAAGCAGTCTTGCGAAACCTGAAACATCAATGCCAGGAAGAAAAGTAGAAGCAGTAGAAGTCAACTATGCTTTCCTAGCAAAAGAACTTACACTTACTGATGGTAATCAAATTGATGGTATTGTGATTAACCCATTTAGTGATGACTATATTCTTACAAGAGAAGAACTAGTACAGATTTCTAAACGTTTATGTAATGGTTTAGACCATACAGAAGATTTAGGTAACATTACTCCTGCAAATATCTTTATTAAAGAAATTTGGAAGATTTTCCAGAATACTGAAGATGATGATAAGAAAGCAGAAATCTTTAGTCATATGGCTGAAGCATTTGATGATGCTTTATTCGCATTACCTATTATGGTAAGAAAAGAAGATTTAGTAGTAGAAGATGGTAATACATATGTTGCTAGATCAGATGCAGATTTTGCGATTAGAATGTTATCAAGTGAAGATAATGGTGATCAGGCTAATATTGTTCCACTCTTTACATCACAGGAAGATATTGAAACATTAGATGGCTGGAATGCTGAAGATGAAGAAAGAAAATCTATGCTACTAACTGCTGATCTTGTTACTCATTTAGGAGGACTTAATAATGGTGAAGCCTTTGATGCACTCGTTATTAATCCATTCACAGATAATATTGTACTTACAAAAGAAATCCTAACTACAATGGGATTAATAGAAGGGGAGGAGTAAAAGAATGAGTAAACCATTATTAAACACAACACCAGTAGAAACAACTGATAAAGAATGGAAAGAAAACTGTGGTAAATATGGAGAAGCTTCTTTTACTGCCACTAAACTAGAAGATGATTTAATGCATACATTAAAGGCTTCTACATTCCTTACATATATTTCTGTAGACGATGATGATGAAGATTCATTCTTCTTACAGACAGTATGTGATGATGACGGAGATGAATGGTATGCAATTTATACTACGGTAGAAAATGCACAGAACTCTTCTATTCTAGAAGATTCTGATTTCCCAGATCGTCATAATGTATTAGTAGAAGTAGACTATGAATTCTTATTAAATGAATTATTTAATACAGGTGATGATGAAATCTATGGTATGGTTATTGATCCAGAAACAGATGCATTTACTCTAGGTAGAGATACATTAAGTAATATGGGTGTTGAAGAAAACAATGGTGTGGACCATCATGAAACAATTGGTCATAGAGTACCAGGTAATATGGAGTTCTCTTGGTTATATGATGAATATATGGAAGCGCAAGGTGAAGAAGAAAAAGATAAATTCCAATTACTTATGGAAGATGTAGTTGAACGCTCATGTCTTGCATTAATGACGATTGTGAATAAATCAGATTTAGTTACTTTACCAGATGGCACATATGAATTAAAAAAGGATGTATCTATGATTATTCCTTCATTATCTGCAGAAGATGATGAAGGTAATGAATTAAGCTATTTCCCACTCTTTACATCTAATGAACAGATTGATAAATGGGGCATCAAAGATAATGTTGAATTAAAGGAAGGACAGGTATTAATCAGCGAATGTCGTCCATTTGATCAGCATATTGCTACATTCTTCGGTGCTGGAGAATATGACGCTTTATTAATCAACCCATTTGATCAGGCATTTGTTATCGGCAAGGAATTCATTAAGGCTATAAGCGGTCATCAGGAAGAAGACGAAACACCTGCTGCATAAACTAAATATAGGAGAGACACAACATGAAAAAGCTATGGAACGAATTCAAAGAATTCGCATTTAAAGGTAATGTCATTGATATGGCTGTTGGTGTAATTTTAGGTACTGCTATTACTGCTGTTGTCACATCTCTTGTACAGGATATTATCATGCCTGTATTATCTGCAATCATTAAAATTCCATCTGATATTACTGAATTAACTCTTAAGATTAATAATATTAATATCAAGTATGGATCATTCCTTTCTAACCTCATTAACTTCTTATTAATGGCTTTCTGTATCTTTATCTGTATTAAAGCGATTAATAAGGTCGTGAGTTTCCGTAAGAAGGAAGAAGAAAAAGCAGTACCTGCACCAAAGCCAGAAGACATTGTATTATTAGAAGAAATCAGAGATCTTTTAAAAGAAAAAAAATAAGCACCTAAGTGCTTATAATGTAGGATCTTCTAGATCATCATTAAGATAAGTTGTTCTTTTAGACTTATCTTTTTTTATTTGGTCTGTACTAAAAGTGACGGTTTCTTTTGTTTGAGTAGGTGCTGTATTTACAAGATTGACACCTAATGACCATTCTTCTAGTTCTTCCTCTAGAGTATCTGCATCCTTTGCTTTTACTTTAATAGCCATACACTTCACCTCTTTCGAATTAATTATATACATAATGAACTCTTTTTAAAAGCGAATAATAATGTTAAAATATGGGAAAGGAGTGAACTCAGTATGATAATAGACTTAAACCAAATCCTATCTACTTTTAATATAGATTATGAAATCGCAAAAGGAAACAATAAACTTGGTGGAGCCTCTTTACCTAAACAGTTTAATCAAGGAGGAGAAATTCAAGGTAATTTTCTCTCACGTAAATTCTCATTAATTTATGATCCTGATAAAATTAAGCCTGAATGGGATAAGGTAGGACATAAGAAATATGGAATGTTATTTGAAGAAGAAAGTCTAGGTGTAATCTATCAGAAAACAGGTTTTACATCTCAATCAGGTTACTTTGTATTAAAGTATGACGGTGCTAAATATAAGATGTATAGAGTTGGATTAGAAACAGGTTACGTATATCCTATCTATGAAGGTTCTAAACTAGTAGCCTGTATTGTGGCAGACAAATCCATTTTCAATGATTTAAACCTCTACCATATTTATGCATTAAACAAGTCATATAGTTATATTTCATCTATATTTGGCTTATATCTAGATGCCTGCATCCAGTTAAAGTATGGTCCTCTTGTAACATCTCCAAACTATATTGCTGGAAAGAGTCTAAGAAAGAAATATGATCCTGCTTTTATTGAAAAAATAAAGGATATGGAAAACAAAGCGTAACAAAAATATTGTTGTAATAGAAAAAGTATGCTAATATGACTGTGGGAGTCGTATTACGATTAGAATAGCTCTTGGAAAGGTCTGAAATAGGGAGTCAGATCTTTTTTTTATTTATGTTCATACTTAGTTCATATACTAAGATTATATTAATAACTGTAAAGAGGGCCACTCCCTAATAATAAAAGCGTCCTGTTTACGATTCATAAATAAAACTCCCTTCTAATTGTATTAAATTGTTTTTTTTAGAACCACTGGCTCTCCTCCAGTGGTTTTTACTTGTATTAAAATAGAAGAAGACTATACTATAGTTAGATGCCGACTTAGCTCAGTAGGTAGAGCAACGCACTCGTAACGCGTAGGTCACAGGTTCGATTCCTGCAGTCGGCACCATTTATTTTATACAAGTTATATATTTTGTCTATTGTAGATGAGTAGTAGGTATTTTACATATATATGAAATCGATAAGTGAGGTTACTTCGGGGATACGGACTGCTGCCGCAAAATGATGGAGACATCATTCGCTGGTTTGAACAGTCTATGTCGTTAAGGTATAGACTATTGTAGTTACATTGCCCTTTAGAACTAAAGCCCAAACGGAACATAAGATACAGGACCATATATCCGATTGGGTATATGGTTTTTTGTTTGAAAGCTAACTATTGCATAATTATCAGATGGAACAATTGTTTCTTATAGAAAAGTATCCTCATCTGATGTAACTTCAGCTGTAGATATCAATATTAAAAAGAGTAAAGAATCAGGTGGAGTCAAACAACAAAAAATACATTTTGTAAAGGAATAAATGACTAAAATACAAGATTATAGATGCCTCAATTGTATAGTAAATACATGTGAGAAATAGCAGTTGAATTGTAACGACAAAAGCGTTACAATATAAGAAACAAGGAGGTGTGATTATGGGAAAATCAGCAACATTAAACTTAAGAGTAAACCCAGTCGTCAAAGAGAGGGCAGAAAAAGTATTGTCTCAGTTAGGTGTTCCTATGTCAACAGCGATTGATATGTATTTGAATCAAATTTCTCTTACAGGTGGAATTCCATTTTCTGTTTCTTTACCAAAAGCACCAGTATCGATTCATGCAGATGGCATGACAACAGAAGAAATTCATCAGAAATTGGAAAAAGGTTACAATGATATAGCTGCAGGAAGAGTGCAAAATGCAACGGAAGCATTCGCAAAATTCAGGGAGAAGCATTGATATGAAACACTATACGGTTGAGATTACAAATGAAGCATTGGCTGATATGGAGCAGTTGTATAATCATATCGCTTATGTTCTTCAGGCACCGGAAAATGCGATGAATCAATATAACCGGATTGCGGACGCTATTTTGACATTGGATACTATGGCTGAGAGAATCTGTATTATGGAATCAGAGCCGGAACGAAGCAAAGAGATGAGAAGATTGTTGGTAGACAATTACTCTGTCTTTTTTGTAATCCAGGGAGATAATGTGATTGTAACAGATGTATTATATAGTGCATCAGATATTGAAAGCCGATTAAAAGGTTAGATGATAAAATACTATCTATTCGTTATAGCCCTTTCTCTTGCATAAAAGAAGAATATCACATATAATAAAAACGCAATAATATTCGTCTAGTCGCGGAAATATATTGCGTTTAGACCAGGTGGCAGTGCACTTGGTTTTTTATTTGTCTCGATTGACAACGCTTACACTATAGGGTAAACTATATATAGAAAGAAGTGATCCTGGCGGTATGATCTTATTATGTATTGTATATATATAATAAGTATGATAACCAGGATCATTTTTATTTAGGAGGATTTGTTATGAAGATTATGGTACGTGCTGATGATTTAGGTTACAGCCGAGGTGTGAATTATGGTATATATGATACAGTAAAAAATGGTGTGATTAAGAATATTGGTTTTATGGTGAATATGCCTGATTCTGTAGAAGGCTATGAACTTGTAAAGGATTTAGATATCTGTTTAGGACAGCATACCAATGTATGTATTGGGACTCCCATCAGTGATCCAAAACTTATTCCAAGTCTTGTAGATGAAAATGGACAATTTAAGTCAAGTAGAACATATAGACAAAGTAAAGAAGACTTTGTAGTACTAGAAGAAGCAATTATAGAAATAGAAGCACAATATAAAAGATTTAAAGAGATAACTCATCTTGAACCTTCTTATTTCGAAGCTCATGCAGTAGCCAGTGATAATCTATTAAAAGGTATTGAAATTGTTGCGAAAAGACACAATCTAAAGTTCAATGATATTTCTTTTGATGGGACACCTGTTGATCTGGCAGGAGAAAAACTCTATATGCATATGGAGAGTATGAAGGAAGGCTATGATCCTTTTAAATCTTTTAAAGAAATGGTAGAGAATGCACATGATGATGGTTGTGATTTATTAGTTTGTCATCCAGGATATCTAGATGCACAAATACTACGTACTTCTTCTCTCACTCTTGATCGTACAAAAGAAGCAGAGATGTTATGTTCAAAAGAACTTAAAGCCTATCTTAAAGAACATGATATACACTTATATACATATGACGAAATAGGACACTAAAAGCTGCCACAATCGGCAGCTTTTACTATTCGCACATGATTTTAATAATTTCCTGGTCAGTAGAAGCCATACCCTGACTTCCTAATACACCGATGTTGTGGATTGTATTTTCTATACCCTTAGAAATAATACCATCTCCACCATAGAACTGCTGACCGTTCATATACATATCATAACCTAGAATACCAGCTTCTACACTGACCGCAATCTTTGCAGCACAGCTTGCTTTAGCACCATCACAGATAATACCAGAAGTAATAGCCAAGGCATTCACGATTGTATGATTCATCACTTCTTCACTTGCATCCTTTAAATAAGCAAGTCCTGCACCACATGCAGCACCCGCACTCACTGCACCACAGAAAGCAGATAAACGACCAATCTCAGTCTTTAAATGAATGGCTGTTAAGTTAGAAATCACAAGAGCACGATATAACTTCTCTTTATCTAAATGTTCTCTTTCTGCATAAACAATAAGAGGTACAGATACAGTTAATCCCTGGTTACCACTACCAGAATTAATTACTACAGGTAGTTCACAACCATTCATTCTTGCATCACTACCAGCTGCTGCATAGGCCTTTAATAGACTTGGTAAATCTTTTCTAATCGCAATCACCTTACCAATATTAGCCCCATAATCACCATGCATTCCTTCTTGGGCAATGGCAGTATTACATGCAATCATCTGATCTAATAACTCTTTTACATCATCAATCTCTACTTCTTTCGCAAAAGTATAAATATCATGCATAGTAAGAGTGAGATAATCTTCATCAATAGTCTGTTTTAATGCTTCTCCACATACAATAGTTTCATTATCTTTTGTCATTTCTATAATATGTGTATGTGTTCCCGCAATATGTACCATTGCTTCATGTTCATCATTAGATACAGTTAAACGAATATCTAAAGAATAAGGGGATTCTAAAGGATGTACTTTAATAGAAGCACTATTCATAAGTTCAGTCATCGCAATAATATCTTCTTCCGTCACATGACTAATAACCTCTAATTCTGCTTCTGCATCTCCGCCTGTAATCCCAATACAGGCAGCTGTTTCAATACCTTTGTTTCCATGAGTATGAGGCACAATAACACTCTTAACATTCTTGATGATATTACCACTGACTTCAATCAAGATCTTATTTGGCATACCACCTAACGTCTTTCTTGCGAGACTTCCTGCATATGCAATTGCGATAGGTTCTGTACATCCCATGGCAGTTACGAGTTCCTTGTTTAAGATTCTTACATAAGTCTCATAAAGTTTTTTATCCATTCTTTTTCTCCTTATTAAAAAGGCAATGAATCATTGCCTTATTGATCAATTTCTTTTCTATAAATGTCAAAGCTGCTTACTATCATTGCAAATAAGAATCCAGTTGACACAAAGAAGATCGTATAATCAAGTAATCCATGAATATAGATCATCACAATATAGCCTACAATTAAAGCAACAAGAGTAGGGTTGCACTTAATTCTTAATAAGCGATATAAACGTTTAATATTTTCAATGAAGAACGGTGCGATCACCAATAATCCTATAATCCCAAAACATAAAACAGGATCAATAAAGATATTATGTGAATGCTGTGTAGGATGCCCATTATATTGTGCATAAATATGCCAATATGTCATAGGTCCTTCACCAAATAAAAAATGTGTCTTAATGTTCTGAATAGCAACTTCCCAGATATGTTTTCTTACCCCTAAGTATTTCACAATATTGCTCATACGTGGAATATATTGAGGTTTCGCAATAAAGAAACCAACACCCGTTGCACCTACAGCACAAATACCACCAAAACTCTTATAATTACGATTAAACAACAACATAATCGCAAGACCACCAGCAAGTGCAGGCCATGCAGTACGACATCCTGTTAAATATAGACAGAATAAGTTAAGTAATGTAATTAAACCAATAATCAGTATTTCTTTAATATGATTCATGAATCCATGATTGTGAGTATATTTCAAGAACTTATAGAAGCAAATAGCCACAAAGAACTCAATCATCATTGCATAGTAGTTCGCATTAAAGAACATCGCATTCGTACGATACTGTGGTGCATTAAATACAACCAAATACCATCCCTCAAGATCAAACTGTCTTAAGATGTAGATATATTCAATAATAGCCCATACACTTGCAAATACACTTAAACCAATCACTAGGTTCAACATTGTATCAAATAGTTCTTCACTTGCATGACGTCTATATACAAGTGTCATACTATATAACATCAAATAACCTAATGATACACCAGCTCCTGGCCAGTTCTGATAAAAGACACTTGTTAAGAAAATAAGTGCTGAGAAGAAAATAATATATTTGCTTCGTTTTGTTTCTTCATAACCTTTCTTTACTTCACCCTGTTTGATCCATTTAAAGAATATAATCGCATGAATCACTACAGTAATATAGAAAGGAAGGAATATTGCGGCAATCGCAATAAGAAAATCACATTGAACAGAATCAAAACGTGACTTTAAGTTTTTAATAATATCCATGAGAACCCCCTTTAATTACATTCTATATTATACACGAAAAATCAAAAAAAATATTGTTTACTCACGAAATATTGGTAGAATACTCTATGGAGGTAGAATATATGAATATGAACACTTCATTCTTCTCTTTTAAGTCAGGATCTCCATTCATGATTATCCTATCTATTATTTTAGGAACATTACTCATGGCTTATGGAATCTATGAAATCTTCTTTAAGAAAGATAAAAGAGAAATTAAAGGAATTTACCATGGTTATAAGAAAGTCAATAACTTATATTGTCGTCCTATCTTCCAGTATTCTTATGGTACAAAGAAGTATAACCAGGCATCTATCCAGGAATTTAAAGTAGAAAAGATTGAAAAAGATTATGTAAAAGGACAGGAATATCCTATTTATTTAGGGGAACAGGCGAATACATTCTATTTAAAGAAGAAAAACACTTGGTCTAACTATTTATTAATCGTTGCAGGTATCTTATTCTATGTCAGTGCTATTCTAGGTTATCTAGGATTCTAAAAAGAAGTAGTTTTTAATAACTACTTCTTTTTCTTTTCTAATCTTTTTTCTACAGCACGATAAAGTGGTTCTAATAGTTTCTTATTCTTTTTCTTACATACAAGATAGAAACTATTAGTTGCTTCTTTATCTATGATTGGAATAATCTTTCTATTATCTGGCTTGCCATCTCTTTCTATAGATAAATCAGAAATAAATGTAGGAAGAGTAGAATTCTGAGTCAGATCCATAAATACTTCTCTATTATCCTGAAGAATAAAATGAGTATGAGGCTGTGTTTCTAAATGCATGGGATACCATACACCAATTCTAGAATACAAAAGCATTGTCTGACCATCTAGATTCTTAAAGAATAATGCTTTACTATCTGCAAGAGGATGATCAGGTGCTAATGAGAAATACAATGTTTCTGTATCATATAACTCATAATATAATTCTTTACTCTCAGGAATCTTATTTAATACAACAGCTGTATATAAATCATTCTCCAAACCAGATAATAAGATATCTGGCATTTTAATTTCTGAAGAAACAGCCATGTTTTCATATATCTTTCCTGCATAAGGTACTAAATCCCATAAAGGTGCAGGTGCACATGCTCCAATACTAATTGTATGAGTCATACGATCATATTCACGTACACGAGCAATCATATCATTTGCAGAAAATAATACTTTTTGTGCATAATCAACAGCCACTTTACCAGTCGCATTTAAAGTGATACGATTCTTTTCACGGTCAAAAATAGGAACCTGCAGTTCTTCTTCAAGTTTCTGCATGGCACGAGAAAGTGCTGGCTGAGAGATATGTAATGCTTCAGCTGCTTTAGATAATGTTCCATATTTAGAAACAGCCAATAATTGTTCGACTTGTCCAATTTCAATCATTTAATATTCCTCCTCACTATGCACTCACATTATAGCATAATACAAAACTGGCATTGTACTTTTCTACTTATTATTAATAGAATAGTTGTAGAGGTGAAGACTATGAAATATACTTTTATGGAAAATTTTAAAGACAAAGATCCAGAATTTTATGACTTTTATTCACATTTTATAGGTGAAGAAGTAATCAATGATACTACTTTGGATGATAAGAGTAGATACTTATCTATTACTGCAGTACTTGTAGGCACAAAATCTCATGATTTATTTAAGGATATGTTAGATGATTTATTGAAATATCTCACAGCTGATGAAATTCAGGAAGTCCTTTATCAAGCTGTGGCTTATCTTGGTATTGGGATGGTTTATCCATTCTTAAATATTATGAATAGACATGTGAATAAACCATTAAAGAGTGCATCTACCACAAATAGAGACAATCGTATAGAACTTGGTAATGAAAAACAATGTGAACTCTTTGGTGAACATATGAGAGGATTCCAAACAAGTGGTCCTGAAGAAGAACGCCATATCAAGAGATGGCTCGCAGGTAACTGCTTTGGTGATAACTATACAAGAGTGGGACTTACTGGTGCACAAAGAGAAATGATTACATTTTGTTTTCTATCAGCACTCGGCACTGAGCCACAATTAAAATCTCATATTGGTGGAAACTTCCATGTAGGTAATGATGCACATTATCTCCTTAACGTGATTTCTAACTGCATGCCTTATATTGGTTATCCACGTACTTTAAATGCGATCAGATGTATACATGAAATGGAGAAATAATCATGAATTATACTTTAGAAGATATCAAGAAACAGAGTCCTTATCCTATTGGTGAATTGAATACTGCATATGCTAAGTATTTTGTAGGTAATAGTTATCTCTATTCTATTAATAATCAAGAAGTAAATATTTCTAATGTTACTTTTGAACCAGGATGTAGAAACAACTGGCATATCCATCATGGTGCAGGACAGATCTTATTATGTACTGCAGGAAGAGGGTATTATCAGGAATGGGGAAAACCTGCTCAGGAACTCAATGTAGGTGATACAGTTTATATTGCGCCAGAAATCAAACATTGGCATGGCGCAGCACCAGAAAGCTATTTTGTACATATTGCAGAAAGTGTACCAAATGAAAATGCTTCAAACGAGTGGCTTGAAGCAGTGAATGAAGAAGAATATCTAAAATTGAAATAAAACAAAACGATCAGGAAGGGAAGCCTGATCGTTGTTTATTTCAAGAGTTATTTTGAAGGGAGTTTGGGAAATTTTAGGGATCACTCTTGGTAAAAAGAAGCTTTAATTATTATCGGGAGTTGCTTTCTCTTTACAGGTACTATTATGCTTTTTATCTATGAACACATTGTGAACTCATTATTTTTTTTCTAGGAAATATGTTATAATGATGTCCGAGGAGGATTTTTTATGAAAAAATCAATCATTACATTCTTATGTTTGATGTTGATCACATTATCAGGATGTACTTATAATACCAAATATTCAGAAAGTGATGCCCCCTTAACTATTACAGGTGGTCTCAGTGATACATTGATTGTGTATTATTCATTCAATGGAGAAGAACGTGAACTCGCAAAACAAGTACAGTCATATACAGAAGGGGATTTACTTTGTTTACAGACTTCTAAGAAGTACTCTACAGACTTTAAAGAGAGAATTAAAGAACATAGAAAAGAAAGAGAAGCTTACGCAAAAGCACTTAAAGAAAACAAACATGATTATAAGAATAAATGTGTATTAGATACATTACCTGCTCTTAAAAATCAAATTAATGATATTAATCAATACAAGACAGTGTATCTTATTTATCCATGCTGGGAAAAGGATGAACCTTTAATTATTGATTCATTCTGTATGGATTATGACTTATCAGGTAAAACAATTGTACCTATGTGTATAAGTGAAAAGAACTGGCGTGGCCATGTGAAATATTCCAGCAAGAAGAGTGTTGCTCACTTTAATAAGATGATACCAAATGCGAACTTTAAGCGTGCTAAGGCATTTACTGATGTCAAAGGCGTTAAAGAGTGGCTAGAAACTATTGATATGATCTAGACTGGATATGCATCCAGTCTTTTTTTGGAGAATTATAATGAGACATATATTTTTACTTAAACCAGTGGATGATGATTATGATCATCATCCGTTTATAGAAACAATTAGAGAAGTGATGCAGGGTTATGATTATGATATATTCATGAGTACTTATCCTGATCACGCCAAGAAGATTATTAAACATTATAAAGAACCCACACGTTTTTATAGTGTTGGTGGGGATGGAATGTTGAACCAGGTCATTCAGGGACTTGTAGGTACACCTCATGAACTCGTAGTTATTCCTTATGGAACAGGAAATGACTTCTTTAAGATGATTTCTAAGAATAATGATTCTAAAGAAGTACTTAAAGCATCTTTAAAGGGTAAAACAATTCCTATTGATACAGTGTTAATGAATAATCGTTATTTTATTAATAATGCATGTTTTGGTTGTGATAGTGTGATTGCGAATCATGTTCATGATGATGTGAAGATTCCTAAGATGTTTAAAGGACATCAATATGAGTATTCTATTCTAAGGAACTTTGTCCAATATCCATTTTATCATATTAAGATGACAAGCCATGGAACACTATTGTATGAAGGCCCTGTTACTTTATGTGCCTGTGCGAATGCGAAATATTATGGTGGAGCTTATAAGATTGCCCCTCATGCATCATTAGATGATGGTCTCATGAATATTGTGATTCTAGATCAAATTAAGAAAGGACTCATTCCTTTATATATTAAGAAGATAGTAAGTGAAACACTTGATCAGGATAAACATGCTCATGTCTTTACTGTAGATGAAGTGGATGTAGAATCTCAGTATCCATGTAACTTAGATGGTGAAGAAGTAAAAGCATCTCATTATCATTTAGAGGTAAAGAAGAGTAGTTTAAATCTTGTAGTCTTTGATGATTAAAGAAATAAATGTTTCTATGATTGGAGATAGTTCTTCTTTTCTTGTGATAAAAGCTGCAGACGTATACAGACCTTTGTCTTTAAGTTTAGTATAGGTTTGTGAATTTAAGTCTATATATGGTATAGCTGCTTCAGGTATAATAACTACCTGATCAAGTATAGAACCCCATACTAAGGCAGTACGTATATCATCTGTAATAATAGGGATATGTGGCTGGAATTGGAGTTCATTTAAACAGTAATCTACTATAAACTGACGATAACGTCTGTGAATCAAAACAGGATCATCTCGATAATCAATGAGATGGTTCTTTTTTTCATTCACAAGAGTAGAAGGTCCTACCGCAATCATTGGTTCAGGCTTAAATAAAAATGATTTCACGTTTGTAGAATCAAATGGAGTTCTGACTAACGCAATATCTATTTCATGAGCTAGCAAGGCATCCATCATCTCATAGGTCGTTCCTTCTTTCATATGAATATCTAACTTAGGATATTTCTTTCTAAACACATCCATATGCTCATGTGTAATTAAATAACCATTAGAAGAAGTAATCCCAAAACGTAAAATCTGTGTGGCAGCTCCTTGTACTTCTTTACTTGTCTGTTCATATAAATTCAACATCTGATTACATCTACGATAAAATAAGTGCCCTGCAGGCGTTAATGTGATATGACGATGTCCTCTCTCTATCAGTATTGTATCTAATTCTTCTTCTATCGCTTTTAACTGCATAGAAAGAGGAGGCTGTGAAATATGTAATACACGCGCAGCCTGTGTTATAGTCCCTTCTTCTACAATTGTCTTAAAGTATTTCATCTGTTTTAGTTCCATATGTATCTCCTATAGATTCTATATAAAATATATATTATACATATAGTATAAAACAGGATTATAATGTTGCAAGGACAGGGAGGAAAAATATGTATATAATGAAATATTTAAAGCCTTATAAGTGGCAGGCCATTTTAGGCTTTATATTTAAACTTATAGAAGCATTTCTAGAATTATGTATACCAATGGCTGTAGCTCTTATTATTGATAATGGTGTTGCAGTACATAATACAAATTATATTACAAAGATGGCTTTTGTGATCTTTGGTTTATCTACAGTAGGATATGCTAGTTCACTAGTGTGTCAGTACTTTGCGTCTCTTACATCACAGGGGGTAGGTACACTTATGCGTAAAGATATGTATCGTGCAATTAACCGTTATGATTATCAGGATCTTGATATTATTGGTACACCTTCTTTAATCACAAGAATCACCAATGATATTAATCAGATTCAGTTAGCTGTCGCCATGGTTATTCGTTTATGTTCAAGATCACCATTTTTAATTATTGGTTCTTTGATCATGAGCTTTGTGATTAACTGGCAGGTAGCACTTATCTTTGTGATTGTCGCACCACTTATTGCGTTTAGTATTTACTTTGTGATGAGTCATACAGCGCCTATGTATTCTCATATCCAGCATATCCTTGATGAAGTATCACTCATCACAAGAGAGAATCTTTCCGGTGTCAGAGTCATTCGTGCTTTTAACCAGCAGGATAATGAACAAAAACGTTTTGAATCAACAACCACAAAACAAAAAGAAGAGCAGATTATTGCAGGTAACCTCAGTGCTGTATTAAATCCAGCTACTACAATCATTGTGAACTTTGGGATTATCGCAATTCTTTATATCTCAGGCTTTAAAATCAATGCAGGTAGTATGACACAGGGAGAAGTCATCTCTCTTATTAATTATATGAACCAGATCTTACTTTCTATGTATGTCTTTGCGAATGTTATTGTGATTTTAAATAAAGCCAGTGCATCATATAAAAGATGTGTAGATGTATTAAGTCAGAAACAAGATATTGTCCAGGGAATCAATGAGGCTCCAAGTGACTATCAGAACCTTATTACTTATGATCATGTTTCATTCTCATACTATTCAGGCAATGCCTTAACTGATGTGTCATTCAATATCCTTCCAGGTCAGACAATCGGTGTCATTGGAGGTACAGGTTCAGGTAAAACAACACTTATTAACCTGATTCCTCGCTTTTATGATGTCACTGAAGGTGAAATCCGTATCAAAGATCTTCCTATTAAATCATATAAGTTCAAGGATTTAAGAAATATGATTGGTATTGTACCTCAGCAGGCCACACTCTTTGGAGGAACAATCAGAGAAAATATGCAATGGGGTCATCCTCATGCCACTGATGAAGAAATCTATGAAGCATTAGAACTTTCACAATCTAAAGAATTCGTCGATAAGATGACAGATGGCTTAGACACCTATATTGAACAGGGTGGTAAGAATGTGTCTGGTGGACAAAGACAAAGACTCACTATTGCCCGTGCATTAGTCAAAAAACCAGAAATACTTATTCTAGATGATAGTGCCAGTGCACTCGACTTTGCGACAGATGCAAAACTAAGAAAAGCTTTAACTACGCTTAATATGACAGTTATTATTGTCTCTCAAAGAGTGAGTGCTTTAATGCATGCAGATTCTATTGTGGTATTAAGCCATGGTGAGGTTGTAGGACAGGGTACTCATGATATGCTTATGAATACATGTGATGTCTATCAGGAAATTGTTATGTCACAGATGGAAGGAGGACAGAATAATGAAGAATAAAAGTACTTTAAAAAGACTTATGGCATTCTGTCGTCCTTATCGTATCTATCTTGTAGGTGCATTATTATTTTCTACAATTAATATTATATTCACTCTTTTGACACCAATTCTTATTGGGAAAGCCATTGACCAGATGATTGGTTATCATCAGGTTTTCTTCCAGGGACTCAGTCAAAAGATCTTCTATATTGCATTCTCTGTATTGATGACTGCATTATTCAACTATTTCTTAGTTAGAGCATCTAATAAGATGACTTATGAAATCACAAGAGATTTAAGAACAGAACTCTTTAAACAATATCAGATCTTACCTCTTTCTTATATCGATTCTCATACACATGGTGATATGATGAGCCGTATGATTGCCGATATTGATCAGATTTCAGATGGTTTATTACAGGGCTTTACCAATCTCTTTGGTGGTATTGCGACAATCTTAGGTACAATTGGCTTTATGTTATATGTGAATGTTAAGCTGGCTTTGATTGTGATTGTATTAACGCCACTTTCTCTCATTGTCGCAACACTTATTGCGAAATATACATTCAAGTTCTTCCAGGAACAATTATCTATTCGTGGAGAAATGAGTGGTTTTGTAGAAGAAATGGTAGGAAACCAGAAAGTCGTCAAAGCATTCCAACATGAATCAATCAATGAAGAGAAGTTTGATGAAATCAATGATCGTTTATTTAAGAGCGGTGTTAAATCACAGTTCCTAGGTGCACTTGCGAATCCTTCTACACGTTTTGTGAATGCGATTGTTTATGATACAGTATGTATCTATGGTGCCTTTAGTGTCATTGGTGGAGGTCTTACAGTGGGTGGTTTATCATCATTCTTGACTTATGCCAATCAGTACACAAAGCCATTTAATGATATTTCTAACGTATTTACTGAATTAGAAACAGCTTTAGCCTGTGCTGAGCGTGTCTTTAAGATTATTGATGAACCAGGTATTAAAAACCCAGAACATCCCAAGACTATTGATAATCCACAAGGTGTTATTGACTTAAACAATGTGAATTTCAGTTATACACCTGAAAGACCATTGATCACTGATTTTAATCTTCATGTCAATGCAGGTGAAACAATTGCGATTGTAGGACCTACAGGATGTGGAAAAACAACATTGATTAACTTATTAATGCGTTTCTATGATCCTCAAAGTGGTTCTATCTCTATTGATGGTATCAATACACAAACGATGGATCGTTCCTACTTAAGAAGTCTCTATGGTATGGTATTACAGGATACATGGTTATTTAAAGGCACTATTAGAGATAATATTGCGTATGGCTCAAATAATGCGACAGATGAAGAAATCATCGAGGCTGCTAAAAAAGCCCATGCCCATAAATTCATTATTCAGTTAAAAGGTGGCTATGATGCGATGCTCGCAGAAGAAGGCAGTAACTTATCACAAGGACAAAGACAGCTTTTATCTATCGCAAGAATCATGCTCGTAAATCCACCTATGTTGATTCTAGATGAAGCCACTTCATCCATTGATACACGTACAGAAAGACAAATTCAGGATGCCTTTGATACAATGATGATTGGTAGAACAACCTTTATTGTAGCTCATCGTCTTTCTACTATTCAAAAAGCAGATCAGATTATTGTGATGAATGATGGACATATCATTGAACAGGGTAAACATGAAGAACTATTAAAGAAGAATGGTTTCTATCATAACCTTTACTATAGTCAGTTTGAAAAACCAGAGTAAATAAAAAAAGATTCCTCACGGAATCCTTTTTTATTAGCTTCTTCCTGTTACTGCTTTTCTTAAAAGCTGTTTATCAACCCAACGTGTAGAGAATCTAAAGTTCTTTTGCGCGAATACAAATGTGATTTCATTATTTGTATTGAAGTTGATTTTCTTCATCTTACGATAATCGATAAGAAGACGACCTACAAGCATATTTTTTCTACCAACTAATACAAGATTCGCAATCTGCATTGAATAGATGATTGAATAAATAGCCCATACACTTAAAGCGTTTGAAATGTAGTTCATTTTGTGAGCATTGTATGTTGAAATCATAAAAGCGATACAACCAAATAATACTACAAAATAAAGTACTGTAAGACCAATATAAAAAGCCTTACCTGCAGGACTCATACAGAATTTTAATGAATGATCTCTTTTCTTAGATTTAATAATAGTTACAACTACATTCACAATCATATATGTAAAGTAGAGACCAACGAGTCCAACAAGAAATGCAAGTATAATTAAAACCTGATCCATTCTGTTCTCTCCTTTATTCTTCTTATAATTATACATTGAACTGTTCAATTTGGCTATACCCTATTTGTATGGACAAATGAAAAAGAAGAAGTATAATACATAAAAAAAGGGGGAAAATGAAAATGTATACACTTCATTACACAATACAAAACGATCAATGCGACTATACAGGTCGTTTAAGAGATGAAAATATTTTTGTCTATTTCTCACGTCTAGCAACTGTAGATGGTTCTCTATCAGGGTTCTATAAAGAATCTATGAAAGGGAAGTATGGTTATGTAGTCTCTAAACAATCACTTATATTAACTGAACCTATTTATGAAGATGATGAAATTACTCTTACTACAGATATTGGACATTATTCTAATGTGATTTTTCCTCGATTCTACTATATAGAAAAAGAAGGTAGACGTATTGGTGAATGTCGTTCTATCTGGACTCTTATTGACCTAAAGAGACGTCGTATTACATCTCCTAAGCGTGCAGGACTCACTCTTCCTGATAATCCTGAATTAGTTAAAGAAGACCCAGAAACACTCTTTACGCAAGATGATAGACAATTAGTAAGTACTTATACTGTACCTTATAGTGATATAGATACAAATAGACATTTAAACAATACCCATTATTTACGTATTGCGTCTAACTTGATTCCTGTAGAAGCCTATGAAAATCACTTTATGGATTCTATTTCTATTAACTATAAAAAAGAAATACTTGCTCATCAGACAATTGAACTCTATCTTACTCATAGTGATGATACCTATATCATTGAGGGAGATGTAGAAGGAGAAAACTGCTTTATTATGAAAATCCATATGAAGGAGTACATAAAATGAAAAAAGAACTTCCTATCATGATCTTTCATAAAGATAATCAAGACTATTATGGTGGAGACCAGGATTGGTTTCCTGATGAATGGGCAAGACGTGCAGGATGTGCAAGTGTCTGTGCTGCAGATATGGCCTGTTTCTATGAACATAAGCTAGATATCTCTTATCCGGATTTTCTAGAACTGATGACAAAGATGTTTAAACTCAATACTCCAGGTATTATGGGTTTCCCTTATTTTTATAAGTTTGCGAAGAACTTTAAGAAGTATATGAAACATATTGGTTTAGATGTAGAACCTATTTATCAGAAGATTACTGAATCTCCTGAACAGGGTGTACATTTTGTGAAAACAGCTATTGATCAGGGACATCCTATTGGTATGTTGATCTTAACTCATGAAGCACAAATATTAGAAGAAGAAACATGGCATTGGATGTGTATTACTGGCTATGAAGAAACAGCCTCTGATACATCTATTATCTTCTCATCATGTGGTGAACGTGTATGTGTGGGTGCTTCTACACTCTTCAATAAGAGTCATAAGAATATTGTGAAACTTGTAACGTTTAACTAAAGGAGAATTCATAGCGCATAGAGAAACAAAAATAATCTTTATGCAAACTAGATTAATCCAACTTGCTTCAGAAGAGTGGTAATTACTTGTTGAACAGGTTATTCACATATTTAAAAAATATGATGTTCTTGGATATATTGAAATAGGTTATGGAATATTTGGTTGTGAAGGTGATGAAGCTGTTCTTGATGATATCACTGATTTCTTGAAAAGAAAGGGTGAGAAGATATGATGAAACTACAAAACTCTGGTGGAGTGGACCTTCATACATCGCTGAAATGTATATGCAGGAAGTGAATAAACAATAATGAAAAGGAGATGTTGCCATCTCCTTTTAAAATTCCATAGGACTATATAAATTAATCTCAAGATGAGTGATTGGTTCTTCAAACTTGATATAGGCTGCATGAAGTGCTAGACGTGGATAATCAGAGCCTTCATTATAAAGGGGATCACCTAGAATAGGATGACCAATAGAAGCCATATGAACACGGATCTGATGCTTTCTACCAGTCTCTAGACGACATCTTACAAGTGCATGATCTTCCTTATTCTCTAGACACTGGTAATAAGTCACAGCAGGAATACCCTTAGAATGAACACGCATCTTAGAAGGACTATGTCTATCCTTACCTAAGTTCTGTTCAATCTTATATTCCTTACCCTCTTTGATATGACCTTCTACATAAGCCAGATATTCTCTTTGTATCTCTTTAATAGACAATGCATGATCTAGATAAGCCTGTATCAAATGACACTTACAGAATACTACTAAACCGCTTGTATCATTATCTAAACGATGAATATAACGAACAGGAATATCATATCCCTGTGTCATATAATAAGCACTCACTCGATTAGATAAGCTGTCTGTCTTATGAGGATCATCTGGATAAACCGCAATCCCAATAGGTTTATTCACAACAAGAATCAGATCATCCTCATATACAATATCTATATCCTGAAAGTCAGGTGCATATGTTTCATCATCATGTTCATAAGCAAGAACATCTAATACATCATTTGTATGAAGTATAGGATTTATATTAAATACATGATTGATTTTATAGTCTTTATTCTGTTTTAATAAATGAATTGTTTTGCGTGATAAATGCAGATCTGCCCACAAATCAGATAAAGGACGATTTTCATATTCTTCATCAATAGTGATAAGAAGATGCTGTCCTTGTTTCTTTATTCTCATGGACGATATACAGTGACTTTGATATCAATAGTGACATCAAGTGCTTCTAATGTATCAAGAACATCACGCTTTTCTTTCTTGATATGATAATAATGTGGTGTCATCTTTAAAAGATTTAATGCATCTTCACGATTCTTAATAGAAATAGTCTTTTTAAAATCATGACTCTCTAATACATTAAATGGAAGACGGATATACTTATCAGACTTAGTCTTTACTTCATCATAAATCAAATGTTTAATTTCGATTAAGTGATCTCTATTGGCAGTTACATGGATAATATAACCATCCTCTTTAATACATCTAGCAAGTTCTTCCTGATTGACTACAGTGAACATTGCGGTAATAACATCCATAGAATGATCAAGTACTGGAATATTCTTAGAATTACCTACAATCCAGTGAATAGACTTATCATACTGTGTAGCCATTCTTACAGCCAACTTAGAAATGTCTAAACCACAATAAGTATTCTCATCACCAAGAATCTGTTTCATACGATATGTATAATAGCCTTCACCACAACCTAGATCTAGGATATTTAAAGGACCTTCCTTCTTCTTGATTTCATTTACTACTTCAAAAAGAATAGGATCATAATAACCCTTATCAAGATAAGCTTTTCTCGCAATCAATGATTCTTTAGAATCACCTGGATTATTAGATGCCTTATCAGGATTTAAAAGTAGATTCATATACCCCTGACGGGCAATATCATAACAATGGTTATTAATGCATTTACATGTTTTACCTTCAATTTCTAAAGGTTCATGACATTTAGGACATGCAAGTATACTCATTTTTATTTACCTCGTTTCTATTACTTATTCGCAATGATATAATAGCATACTTTACTTGAAAGTTGTAAAATTAATATGAAAGAGAGGAATAACATGAACATAAAAAAAGCTTTTTCTAACAGTCTTCTTTCACTTCTCTATAAGAAGCCGCTTTCTAAAATCACCATAGGCGACTTACTAGAGGATACTGAACTCTCAAGACAGACATTCTATAATCATTTTCTAGATAAGAATGATCTTATTGCCTATGTATATGATACAGTGATTGTGAATGAGTTTGATGAAGATATGTCTATTGACTTTACATCATCACTCACTCAGACATTAAACAGCTTAAAGAAATATGAAACATTCATTGAACAAGCCTGTTTAATAGATGGACAGAATTCATTGAAGGAGCATATGCTTTATCATTGTATAGCGTTCGATTTAAAATGGCATGAATATTGTATAGGAGAACCATTATCCAAAGAACTTAAATTTGCGACACTCTACCATACCAATGCCTCTCATAGTATGGTCCTTCAATGGATTCTAGATGGTATGAAAGAACCAGTAGATGAACTTGTAGACAACATCAATCATATGCGTTACTTAGGTTTAAAGGATTTATTGAAAGATCATTCTCCATATAGATAATGACCGCTATTTGTCTACTTATGGATAGAAGTACTTTTTTGTCTTTCGCTATTTATTCTTATATATATTATGATAAGTCCAGGAGGAACAACTATGAAATATACACAGATTGGTTCATTAAAGGTTTCTAAGGCTTGTTTAGGATGTATGGGATTTGGAGATGCCTCTCAAGGCATGCATTCCTGGACATTACCTTATGAAGACTCTAAAAAGATTATTTTCCATGCTTTAGAATCAGGCATCAACTTCTTTGATACAGCGATGGCTTATCAATCAGGCACAAGTGAAGAATACTTAGGACGTGCTATTAAAGAGTATGGACATCGTGAAGATGTTGTCATTGCGACTAAGTATACCCCTAAGAGTGATGATTCTATTGATTCAAGAACATATTTAACTGAGTGTTTGAATAATAGTTTAAGAAGACTACAGACTGATTATATTGATCTCTATATTATGCATATGTGGGATTATCAAACACCTATTGAAGAAACATTAGAAATACTCAATGACTTCATTAAAGAAGGTAAAATCAAAGAAATAGGTATTTCCAACTGTTTTGCATATCAATTAGCAATGGCCAATACTATTGCGAAAGAAAGAGGCTTGCAAGGGTTTGTAAGTGTACAGGGACACTATAATCTGATCTTCAGAGAAGAAGAAAGAGAAATGAAGCGTTATTGTGATGAAGAAGGTATTGCGATGACACCATATAGTGCACTTGCATCAGGACGTCTAGCAAAGCATCCTGGAGAAACATCACAAAGACTTGAAAAAGATACATATGCGAAAGGTAAATATGATGCATCAAGTGATTTAGATTTAAAAATCATTCAACGTGTAGAAGAACTTGCATCAAAACATCATGTTTCTATGAGTGAAGTATCATTATCCTGGTTGATGTCTAAAGTAGCATCACCCGTTGTAGGGGCGACTAAACTTAAACATGTTGATACAGCTGTACTTGCGACAGAGTTTGAATTAAGCGAAGAAGAAAAACAATATCTAGAAGAACCATACCAGCCACATCCACTCGTAGGTGTCATGGCAACGAATACTAAATAGTCACATTATTTGTGACTATTTTTGTGTTCTATAGTATAATAAATGAGATGAAGGAGGAGGTATTTATGGGACTATTTTCTAGAAAATCAAAGGTGGATTATGACCTTGTATTTAGAGAACAATATAAATCATTAAATCGTATTCATCAGCAGGCTCGTGATGAATTAGATTACAAAGTAAAAGAATCATTAATGGAGGTTGTAGTAGAAAAATATCGTGAACTACTAGAACTCATTGATAAAGGGGCTAAACAAGATTCGAAACACTTTGAAGCATTAAAGAAGAATGCGGAAGATGAATTACAAACTATTAAGAATATTAATGAAGATGCATAGAGGAGAAAAATATGAAGTTATATAAAAAAGGTGATGACTCCTCTTATACATTGGGTGTCTTTCCTACAATAGAATTATTAGAGCATAAACCAGATATTGTGAAAAGAGTGGTTGTACACTCTTCAATAGAAGAAAACAGAGGATATCCTAAAATCAAGGAATTATGTGCATTACATCATATTCCTATTGATGTGCATGATGCGACAATTAATAAGCTTTCACCAAAGTCTAATTGTTATGCAATCGGGGTATTTAAAACATTCTATGAACCTTTACAGAAGGGAAATCATATTGTATTAGTGAATCCTATGGATATGGGTAATATGGGTACAATTATGCGTACAATGTTAGGATTTGGTTATCAGGACTTAGCTATAATTCGTCCAGCAGTCGATATCTTTAATCCTCATGTTGTCCGCTCTTCTATGGGTGCATTATTCTCTTTACGTATTCATTATTATGAAAGTATTGATGAGTATCTTAAAGAGTTTGGTGATCATCAATGTTATCCATTTATGTTGAAGGGGGCTAAGAATATTCATCAGGTGAAACCTGTGACGCCTCATTCACTGATCTTTGGAAATGAATCATCAGGACTCGATGATATTTATATGACATATGGACAAAGTGTCTTTATTCCTCATACGAATGCGATTGATTCACTTAACTTAGCACAGTCTGTCGGTATTGGTTTATTCCACTTCTCACAGGATGCGTTTAATAAACAGGAGATGTTACGATGAAATATGATTTTGATACAGTCTATGATAGACATCATACAAACTGCGCAAAATATGATTCTGGTCATACAGATGATCCTGATATGATCCCTATGTGGGTGGCAGATATGGATTTCAAGACATTACCAGATATTCCAGAAGCACTCTCTAAACGTGTGTTAGATGGTATTTATGGTTATAGTACAATCCCGGAAGAATACTTAGAAAGTGTTGTAGGATGGATGAAACGTAGACATGATTTCCATGTTGAAAAAGACTGGATTGTCCCTACACCGGGTGTTGTCACTGCCTTTCATCTTGCAGTAGAAGCTTATACTAAAAAAGAGGAGAGTGTATTGGTTCTTACACCAGTTTATTATCCATTCTATCGTGCTATTAAAAACAATGGTAGACGTATGGTAAGAATGCCTCTTGATCTAAAAGATAACCAATATACACTTGATTACAAAGTATTTGAAACTAAGATTATAGAAGAAAACGTCAAAATGATGATCTTCTGTAATCCACATAATCCAGTGGGTAAAGTATGGACTAAAGAAGAATTAAAAACAATTGGAGATATCTGTAAAAAACATAACGTTTTTGTAGTATCGGATGAAATCCATATGGACTTTGTTTATGCGCCTCATAAGCATATCGCATTCTATGAAGTAGATCCTGAATATAAGAACTTTTCAATTGTATTAACTGCAGCATCTAAGACATTCAACTTAGCTGCACTACAGACTTCTGCAGCTATTATTGCGGATGAAAAGCTAAGAAACCAATTTAAGAAAGTGAAGATGAGTCATTCTATTTCTGATCCTACAATACTAGGATTTATTGCGACAACAGTCGCTTATACTAAGGGGGATGAATGGGTGGATCAACTTCTAGATTATATTAAAGGTAATATGGATTATCTTGATCACTTCCTTAAAACTGAATGTCCTGGTATATCTTTAATTGATCCACAAGGCTTATATCTTGCCTGGGTGGATATGAGAACACTTGGTATGAGTAATGAAGAACAGGAAGACTTCATGTTAAATAAAGCACATCTTTGGTTAGATGAAGGTTATGTGTTTGGTGAAGAAGGATTAGGTTTTGAAAGATTTAACTTAGCATGTCCTAGAAGTACTTTAGAAAAAGCTTGTTTACAGTTAAAGAAGGCATTGGATGAAAGATCTGCATAGTTTAAGACTTCAGGGATATATCGATGATCTTCCATTAGATTATGCTTGTGAATATACGAATCGACAATTAAAGAAGTTTCTTCATACAGATATTGCCTATCAACAGACACTAGCAATACGCTTATTAAATAAGCGTATTGGCTATCAAAAAGACTATCAAAAGCAGTTGAAAGAGATACTTGATGATAATCCTGCTTATTATACAAAGCAGGAAATAGAAGGCTTTTTAAGTCTCCTAAATGAAAAAGAAAATAAAGTAAAATAAAAACGTTTACATCTTTTAATTTTCCTAGTAATAGACAAGAAAAAAGAGTATTATGGAAATATAAAAGAAAAGGAGAGATAATATTATGGGATTAGTTTCCGCAACAGAAATGTTAAAAAAGGCTAAAGCAGGCCATTATGGTGTTGGACAGTTCAACATCAATAACCTTGAATGGACAAAGTCTATTCTTTTAGAAGCACAGGAATTAAATGCACCAGTAATCTTAGGTGTATCTGAAGGTGCTGCAAAATATATGACAGGTTTCACAACTGTAGCTGCTATGGTTAAAGCAATGGTAGAATCTTTAAATATCACTGTACCAGTAGCATTACACTTAGACCATGGTTCATATGAAGGTGCTAAGGCAGCATTAGCAGCTGGATTCACTTCAATCATGTTCGATGGTTCTCATTATTCAATCGAAGAAAACATCGAAAAGACTAAGGAATTAGTTGAATTATGCCATGCTAAAGGTGTATCTATCGAAGCTGAAGTAGGTTCAATCGGTGGAGAAGAAGATGGTGTTATTGGTATGGGTGAAGTAGCAGATCCTAAAGAATGTAAGATGATTGCTGACTTAGGAGTTGACTTCTTAGCTGCTGGTATCGGTAATATCCATGGTGTATACCCTGCAAACTGGGCTGGTTTACAGTTCGAAGCATTAGATGCTATCCAGAAAGAAACTGGTATCTTACCATTAGTTCTTCATGGTGGTTCAGGAATTCCTGATGAACAGGTTAAGAAAGCAATTGGCTTAGGTGTATCTAAGATCAACGTTAACACTGAATGTCAGTTATACTTCCAGAAAGCTACTAGAAAGTACATTGAAGAAGGTAAGGATCAGCAGGGTAAAGGTTATGACCCTCGTAAATTACTTGCTCCAGGTGCTCAGGCTATCAGAGACTGCGTAAAAGACAGAATGGAAGTATTTGGTTGCATCGGTAAAGCTGCTGAATAATTTATTTAAGAGAGAAGCTGAGGCTTCTCTTTTTTTTATGTTCAAATAAAAAGATTCCTACCACAAATGTGGTAGGAATAACTATTTTAGTTCCAGTAATCTAATTGATCATAATCAGTATAATGTGTTGAGGATGCAAGTTTCTTATAATTATCTTTATTCATTCTCGCATATTCTTTTATTTGAGAATCATCACTCTTATTTGATTTAGTCACAAGTACATCTGAATTACTAGATAATCTATAGAAACGATATGCATCATTCTTTATCACAACAGTATAAGAAGGTGAACCATAACGTGTCTTGCTTTCATCATACTTATGTATACCATCAGGTAAGTGATCTATAAAATCAACATC
>OHQX01000190.1_pt1 | contig 30453 bp, 25 predicted proteins | sample 1578251 | NCBI WGS metagenome assembly OHQX01 (sample SAMEA3879507, study PRJEB24766) | human gut metagenome | biome: human-associated habitat; feature: feces | place: USA | collected 1985/1987
GCGGAAATCGCCCCACTCCCGTTCCAGCGCACTGCCGACGAACCAGGTAAAATAGATGCCCAGCACCACGCTGAGCGGCCCGCCGCCCGAAAAAGGCACCAGAACAAAGGTGAACAGCCGCCAGATCTGCCCGGCGAACAGGGCACTGCGGCTCAGGGAGAGATAAAAGGAAATATACTGGTTGACGAACAGTTCAATGGCGTAGACCAGGATCTGAAGCCTCCGTTATTCGTAAAATTTGCGCCCCGTTGGCCGGGATCGCTCTCTTTTTTCATTGTACCATGATTGGCAGGGCCATTCAAGGCGAAGGGTGTGAACAAAGGGATCTGGCTGTCTGTTCATCCGAGTGCTAAAACAGCAGGTTGTATCCACTTTTGGTGTGTTCAGATGGATTTATCCACTCTTTCCACTGGGTTTTCCACCGGAATTGTGAAAAAAGTCCCGGTTTTCCCACGATGTTTTCCACTTTTTCCACTGAGTTTTCCACATTTTCCTGCGAGGTGGTTTATACATGGTGTATTGTGCCGTGCGGATCTTTGCGAAAATCAGAGGAATTATGGGCCTTTGCACCTTTTTTCCGAAAGAAAGTCAAACCCGAAAATTTACTTTTTACAGCAGGCAGAAAATCCGCTCGTTGAATTTCTCCCCGTTGGAATGAAGGAGACGGTAGTTTTCCACACCCGTTTTCTACAAAAATCGACCTGTGGAAAACAGCGGGAAAACTTGAGTTTTCAACAAAAAGAAACAGCCCTCTCCGTCATCGCTGCGCGATGCCACCTCTCCCAAAGGGAGAGGCAAGAGCACCATCGGAAGCTTTCTCATTGCGCCTAATACTTTAGCAACGGACTTTAAACCTTGGCTCTCCCTTTGAGGAAAGACTTCCCCCGCTCCGGGGGAAGATGTCACCGTAGGTGACAAAAGGGGGAATCTGGCGCGGGAGCGCCTGAGAGGGCGAGGCAAAACCCTGACGGCTTTGCCTGAGAGGGTAAAAAAAGTGGGTCAGAAGCGCCCACAGGCGTTTCTGACCCACAAATAGAACGATATTTTTGTTTTACAGCTGGCAGGCGGTATCATAGCCGGTGCGGATGGCGTTGGAGATATCCGCAGCCTTACCGGCGGCATCGCCGATGGAATACACCGGGATACCGGCTGCTTCCAGCGCAGCAGCGTCAAATGCGTTGGAGCGTGCGCCCATGGCCAGCACGATGTAATCGCAGGGGATGGTCACCTCTGCGCCGTCCTTGTTCTCGCAGACGACGGCGTCCATGCGGAACTCCTTGACCTTGTGGCTGGGGTACTGCTCCACGCCGTAGGTCTTGTAGTTTTCCAGCAGGGTGGGCAGAATGGTGGTGCTCTCGCCTGCGGCGATCTTGTCCATCATCTCGATAACGGACACCTTGCAGCCGCGGGCAGCCAGATACTCTGCGGTCTCGCAGCCTACCATGCCGCCGCCGATGACGGCAACCGTGCCGTACACCTGCTGCTCACCGGCCAGCACCTTCCAAGCGTCGGCAACATTCACGCTGTCGATGCCGGGAATGCGGGGTGCGGCACTGTGTGCGCCCACAGCGTTGATGACGGCCTCGAAACCGGCGTCCTTCAGCTGCTCTGCGGTGCGGGTCTGACCCATGCACAGGTGCACACCGGCGTTGCAGACAGCGTGGATCAGGTCCTGTGCGGCACGGCGCATCTCCTCCTTGCGGGGAGGTACGCAGGCAATGTTCAGCTGGCCGCCCAGAGTGGTGGTCTTTTCAAACAGGGTCACGTCATGGCCGCGCAGCGCTGCCACACGGGCGGCTTCCAGACCGGCAGGGCCGCCGCCGAGGACGGCGATCTTCTTTTTCTGCGCTGCGGGCTGGATGCTGCGGGTGTTCTCGTAGCCGTTCTCCGCGTTCAGCACGCAGGAGAGGAACTGGCGGTTCTGGATGGCATCGGTGCAGCCCTTGTTGCAGCTGATGCAGCGGCGGATATCGCAGGCCTTCCCGGCAGCGATCTTGGTGCCCCAGTCGGGGTCTGCCAGCAGCGGGCGACCCATGGCAACTATGTCGGCCATGCCGCTCTCGATGACGCGTGCAGCCATGTCGGCGTCCACGATACGACCCACGGCGCTGACCGGTACATTGACAGCCTTTTTGATGTCCCCGGCGATCTTGACAAAGAAGCCGTAGGGCTGTACGCCCATGGGAGGAATGGTGTCGGCCATGTTGCCGGTGTGGTTGGCCTGGGCAACGTGGAACATATCCACGCCGTCCTCTACCAGCCACTGGGCAAACTGCACGGCGTCGGCTTCGTCAATGCCGCCCTTGCCGCGCTGCGGGGTGACGATGGACAGCTTGTAGTCGATGACCATATCCGGCACAGCCTTGCGGATGGCGCGGGTCAGCATACGGGCAAAGCGGACGCGGTTCTCCAGACTGCCGCCGAACTTATCGGTGCGGTGGTTCATGCGGGTGGAGCACAGGCAGCCGTTCAGGCGGTCGCCGTGGATCTGGATGACGTCCACACCGGCCTTCTGGGCACGCACTGCGCAGGCGCACATCTTATCGATGATGGACATCAGCATCTCCTCGCTGGCCTCATCGGTAAAGAACATCATGTCGTGGTGCAGGCGCTGACGCATCTCGTCAAACTTCTTCTGCATGAACAGGCTGTTGATGGCGTCCACATCGTACTCCGGGTGGAAGATCTGGACGCCCAGCTTGGTGCCGTAGGCGTGTACGCTGTCGGCCAGTGCCTTGAAGGCAGGGATCTGGCTGTCGTCAAACAGCTTGGGGGTGGGAGAAAAGCTGTTGATGGGTGCCACATCGCCCATAACGATGTAGCCCACGCCGCCCTTTGCCAGACGGGTGTAGAAGCCCATGTCCTGCTCGCTGATCATGCCGTTTTTCTCGTAGCCGGTGGTCAGCGGGGGGAACATGATGCGGTTTTTAAAGGTCTGTCCGCCCACCTCGATGGGCTGCAGAATTACGTTTTCCATACAAAAGCCTCCTTGCAGATACGCTTTGCTTTACAGATTTGCTTTGATGAATGCTGCGGTCTTTTTCTCCACGGTGGCACGGGCTGCCAGCGTAGCAAAGTTGTGGCCGCCGCCCGCAATGGTATCCACCTCGGGTGCGGTGTACACCTGTGCGTAACGGCTGCAGGTGCCCTCGTCCACCAGACGGTCATCGTCGGCGCGCAGCAGCAGCACCGGGCCGTTGTAGCCCTTGGCCTCGGTAAAGGGATCGGGGTGCTTGGCCATCTCGTAGTTAAAGGCCATCTTGTAGCACAGACCCTCCATGTCGGTGTAGTCCTTGCCGGTCTGCACAACGCCGTCGGCACGCTGTGCGCAGCCGAACCACATCCCGGCGCCCGGGCACAGCAGGATCAGGCCGTGGGGCTGGATGACCGGTGCGCAGGAAGCGGCAATGTAGCCGCCCATGCTCTGGCCGGAGAGGAACAGCTTTTCGCTGTCCACATAGGGCTGCTCAGCTGCCCATGCAAAGATATCCTGTGCATCGGTGTGCAGGCCGTCGAAGCTCATATCCTCGAACTCGCCGTCGCTCTCGCCGTTGCCGTAGAAATCGAACCGGGCGCTGCCGATGCCCTGCGCTGCCAGAGCGCGGGACAGGTGGGTGTACATGGACTTGTAGCCGCTGCAGCTGCCGGCAAAGCCGTGCAGGTGCACCACAAAGGGTACCTTGCCCTCGGTATCGGGCAGGGTCACGATGCCGCGCAGGGTGTGGCCATTGCGGTTTTTAAACTGGACCTGTAAAATCTTCATGGTTTACTTGCTCTCCTTTGCGGCGCGGCGAGCCTTCAGCTCGGTCAGCATCTCGGCAGTCTTCTGCTTGGTCAGGGGGTAGACGAAGAACAGGATGGCAACTGCAATGCCGTAGCCCAGGAAGTAGACGCCGGTGTAGCTCTTCCAGATGGCGTTCACAACGCCTGCGGTCTGCACAGCGCCTGCGGTCACGTTGTAGCCGATGGCACCCAGCACAAAGCTGGACAGGCTGCCGGAAATGGCGCTTGCAAGCTTGCGGAAGAAGGAGTAGGTGGAGTAAACGATGCCCTCGTTGCGCTCGCCGGTCTGCAGCTCGTGGTAGTCGATGGCGTCGTTGACCATAGCCCAGATCAGCACCTGCATGCCGGAAGCGCCCAGATAGCAGATACCGTTGATGACGATGAAGGTCACAGGGTTGTGGACGGGGAAGAAGAACAGGATGCCGAACACGATGGCGGCAAAGCCTGCGCCCATGCAGCACCACTCCTTCTTGCCGAACTTGTTGGCCAGAGGCTGGGTGATGGCAAAGGACAGCACAGCGTACAGCACGCTCAGCATACCGGAGACAGCCTGAATTTTAACGTTGCCGAAGAAGTCCTTATACAGGTAGGTGTTCAGGCCGTTGACCACGGAAGCACCGATCATGCCGGTCAGGCTGAAGAACATAACGCCCAGCAGAGCCTTATTGTGAGAGATCTCCTTGAGCACGTGCAGGTAGTTCAGCTTTTCGCCCTGCGGACGCTCGGGCACTTCCACGCGCTCCTTGCACCATACGCAGGTGATCTGCAGGCACAGCAGGCCCAGCAGAGCGCAGATGCAGGCCAGCATCAGGAAGCGGCCGGCCACGGGCTTGTTGTCCACATACAGGAACAGGGGGCCGATCATGACCATGACGGTCATGAAGATGGTGCCGCCAAGGCTGCGGTAGCGGGACAGTGCGGTGCGCTGGCTGACATCATCGGTCATCACGCTGGACAGGGTGCCGAAGGGCACGTTGACGCAGGTGTACAGTGCCTCGTACAGAACGTAGGTGACGAACATGTAGGCCAGACGCAGGCCGTAGTTGATATTGCCTACATTGACAAAGCCAAGTATGCACAGCACTGCCATGGGGAAGGAGAAGGCGCGGATCCAAGGGATGAACTTGCCGCCCTTGGTGGCCTTGCGGGAGTCCACGATGGCGCCGATGATGGGGTCGTTCACGGCGTCCCAGATCTTGGTGACCAGCAGCAGGATACCCACATGGAAGGGGTTGACCTGCAGGATCAGGGTGTAGAAGATCGACAGATACATGGCGCGGTACTGCTCAGTAAAGCAGCAGCCCAGATCGCCCAGTGTATAGCCGATCTTGTCCTTCATGGAGAAGGGTCGGACGGTCTTTTTCTGGTCCATTGTATTTTATCCTCCTTAAAAACAGTGAAACCAAGAGACTTTTCGCACAAGTCTCTTTTCTACACTTGCATTATACGTTAAATTTCCATCAATACATATCCAAAAAATGATTGAAAACTATCGTAAATTGATGTATTATGCAATTATAACAGTTGTACTTTTCTGTTGTGTACAACAATCTGTTACACATGACAGTTTCACGGAGGTTTTTTTGGTGAACTATACAGTCAAGCGTTATTTTTTCGAGCAGAGCGCCGTCCGGGAATTTTATTCCGGCGCGTATTATGATTTGTTTCTGGTCATGCGGGGCAGCGGCGTATTCCGGTGCAGTGAGGTGGTGCTGCCCGCACAGCAGCAGAACCTCATCATCTTCAAGCCCGGTCAGGGCGGCAGGCTGGAATACGCCGGTGCTTACGGCCCGCTGGAACTTATTCGGGTGCAGCTGTCTCCCCAGACGCTGGCGCAGCTTTCGGACGCGGACACCGACCTTGAAAAAAGCTTCAACGTGGTGCCCTTCCGGCAGGTGGCTGTGCGCCCGGACAGCCAGATCTATATGCTGCTGAAAAACCTTGCCCGGAAGATGCTGATGCTCTCGCAGGAGCGCACCCAGTTCGGTGCAGCGGTGTTCGAGCACGGTATTCTGCAAATGTTCGTGGTGCTGGCGCTGCGTGCCTGCATCCATGCAGAGTTCCACACCGCATCGGTCAGCCGCCACCACCTGATGCTGGACGAGGTGTTTTTGTTTATTCAGGCGCACCTTACCGAGGAGCTGACGCTGGAACGGCTGGAGAAGGAGTTTTTCGTTTCCCGGGAACATATTGCCCGGGAATTCAAACGCCAGACCGGGCAGACGGTGCACCGCTATATCGTAAAGGCGCGGTTAGACCGCTGCTGCACCCTCATCGAGCAGGGGCTGCCCATCACCGAGGTGTACAAGACCAGCGGCTTTGGCGGTTACAACCACTTTTTCCGCGCCTTTAAAAAGGAGTACGGCATGACCCCCAAGGAGTACTTCCAAACCACCCGGCAGGACGCCCGGGGATGAATTTTGCAAAAGCAGCGCCGTCTGCGCCTGTGAAAAAAGCCGCCCGGGAAAATCCGCAGATCCTCCCGGGCGGCTTGCTTATCCTATTTTTTCTTTTACTTGCGGCGGGTGAGGCAGTTCAGCGCCATCACAACCAGCACGAGAAAGCCGATGACCAGCAGGATACCGGTCATGCCGATGAGCATCATGGGCAGGGTGGTCATCCAGGAAGAAAGATGAAGCATAAAGGCACCTCCGTTAAGCCATCAGGGAAAGGATCAGTCCGCCGGCAAGGACGGATGCGATCTGCCCGGAAACGTTGACGCTGATGGAGTACATCAGCAGGAAATTCTGGTTGTCCTCGGCCAGACCCATCTTGTTGACCACACGTCCGCTCATGGGGAAGGCCGAAATGCCTGCCGCGCCGATCATGGGGTTCAGCTTTTTGCCCTCGGGCAGGAAGAGGTTCACCAGCTTGGCGAACAGCACGCCGCCAGCGGTATCAAAGATAAAGGCTACAAGACCCAGCGCCATGATAAGCAAAGTGTCCGGCCGGACAAACTTGTCGGCGGTCATCTGCCCGGCTACGGTCAGACCCAGCAGCAGGGTGATGAGGTTTGCCAGTACGTTCTGGGCGGTCTCGCTCAGGGAGTTCAGCACCCCGCATTCCCGCAGCAGGTTGCCGAACATCAAAAAGCCCACCAGCGCCACGCTGGCCGGGGCTACCAGACCGGCGACCACCGTGACCACAACAGGGAACAGAATCTTGGTCAGCTGGGTGACATTGCCTTTTTCGTAGGGCATACGGATGCGGCGCTCCTTCTGGGTGGTCAGCAGACGGATGACCGGCGGCTGCACGATGGGCACCAGCGCCATGTAGCTGTAAGCTGCCACCATAATAGCGCCCAGATACTGGGATTTCAGGGTGTTTGCCACAAAAATGGCGGTGGGGCCGTCTGCTGCGCCGATGACCGCAATGGACGCGGCGTCCTTCAGATCAAAGAAGAACCCGGCCAGAAACAGGGTGAAAAAGATGCCGAACTGTGCCGCTGCGCCAAACAGCATGAGCCACGGCTTTTCCAGCAGCGGGCCAAAATCGATCATGGCTCCGATGCCGATGAACAGCAGCAGCGGGAACAGCTCGTTGGACATGCCTGCCTCGAACAGGGCAGAGATGGGGCCAACGGTGTCTCCCTGCGTGATGGCACCGGATGCGGGAAGATTGACCAGAATGGCACCGAACCCCATGGGCAGCAGCAGACTGGGCTCCATCTTTTTGACGATGGCAAGGTAAATGAGCAGGGCACCGATGCCCCACATGACCACCATCTGCCATGTCAGCGCCCCGAAGTTTGAAAAGAGCGCGGCGAATGTGTTCCAGAAATTCATATTTTTTTCTGCCTCCTTTTGTTCTGATGCTGCGGCAAGAAAAAAGAGACCCTTGCCACAGCGTAAGATCTGTGACAAAAGTCTCAAGCGAACACATGACATCGGGCATTGCTGCCGTGATGACGCTGCCATGCAGCGGCCTGCCGAAAAAAGCCTTGACCGGCGGGCTGCCCTTTACTCCCCTTTATCATTTTTATTGATACCAGAAACTGCCGCTTCTGTCAAGGGGGAAAATGCGGTTTTTCGCAAAAATTCAACCGTTTAAATCGTCAGTCCACCACCGGTACATCCAGCCCGAACTCCTGCGGGCGGAAGCGGGGACAGACGTTCTCGGTGATGCAGATGACCGAAGCAGCAAGACGGCTGCCGATCTCGCAGGATTCTGCCAGCGTTTTGCCGTAGGTCAGGCCGATGACCGTGCCGGCAAAGAAGGCGTCCCCCGCGCCGGTGGTGTCCATAACGTCCACCTTTTTGGCGGGTACGATGCCGCAGTCACCGTCCGCACAGGCGTATACCGCGCCCTGCCCGCCCATGGTCACCACCATACTGGGAATGTTGGCGCTGCGCACGTTGCCCGTGAGCACCCGGCACATCTCGTCCGGGGAGAGGTGGTCGTAGTCGTCCGAGAACAGCAGCCCGGCCTCCTGCTGGTTGCAGACGAAACAATCGATCTGCTGCAAAAAATCCCGCCGCTCCATGGCGATGCTCATGTTGGAGACCACGGCAAACACCTTTTTGCCGTACTTTTTGGCGTAGCGCAGGGTCTGCTTCACCGTTTCTTTTTCAAGGTCCAGCTCCAGTGCAATGGAATCGCAGTCTGCAAAAATGGCGTCGCCCTGTTCTTGCAGAAGGCCGGTCAGCGGGGTGGTGTCCGGTCGCTTGGAGATGGCGGCGTGCACATCGCCGTCGTTGTCAAAAATGGCCAGCCATGTGCCCATGCCGTCCGGCTTTTTCTGGATAAAGCGGGTGTTGACCTTGTGCCTTGCCAGCTTGTCGATGACATCCTGTCCCATGCCGGTGTCATCCACCAGACCCACAAAGGTGGGGCGCAGCTCTACGTTGGCGATATCCTCCACCACGTTGCGGCTCACACCGCCGTGTACCTGCTCAATGCGTCCGGCGTTGCGCCCGCCGGGGATATAGGTGGAAAGGGGATAGCCCTTGATATCCACAAAAACAGCTCCGATGACTACGATGCCCATAAACGATAAACCTTTCTGACTTCAGTTGATTTTACCTGTATTATACAGGAAGCAGACAAAAGATGCTATCCCTTTGCCGTTTTTTGCGGAAAAATATCTCTCGGTCACGCCCCCTTTCCGTGAAAAAGGGCTTCCGAAAAGTCCGCAGACTTTTCGGAAGCCCAAATAAAAAATAATTTTTCCTCTGATAATGCCCAGAGCGCAGCGGAGGGCATTCTGAATCAGCCCCTGTCACATCGCCGTGCGGGCGGTGCGCACCAGATACTCCATGGCCTGCACCGGGTACTGCCCGACGGCGGTCTCGCCGGTGAGCATCAGGCTGGATGCGCCGTCCAGTACGGCGTTGTAGATGTCGCTCACCTCGGCGCGGGTGGGTACCGCCCGGGTGTGCATGCTGTCCAGCATCTGGGTCACCACCATAAAGGGCACCCCGGCTGCCCGGCAGGCAGCAGAAAGCTGCTTCTGGCAGCGGGGCAGCTCCCATAGGGGCATCGCGTTGCCAAGGTCGCCCCGGGCAATGACCACCTCGTCCACCAGCGGCAAAAACTCCGGCAGCGCCTGTACGCCCGCAAGGTTTTCAATTTTGGCAAGAATTTTCAGTTGCGGTGCACCGGCCTCTGCCAGCGCCTGCCGCAGGTTGCGGATATCCGCAGCGCCGCGCACAAAGGGCAGCATGACCCCGGTAACGCCGCAATCGGCGGCGATGGCAAGGTTCTCCTTGTCCTCGGTGGTCAGGGTGGGCATCTGGATGTCCGCCCCCGGTGCTGCCAGACTTTTGCGGCTTTGCAGCACTCCGCCCCGCACTACGGTGCACACGAGTGCTTCCGGCTCTGCGGTGTCCACCCGTGCCAGCAGCTTGCCGTCATCCAGCAGCAGCTCCTGCCCGGGCTGCACGCTGTGCACCAGCGCGGCAGGGCAGGGGATGCCCTGCGCGCCCAGACGCACGGTCTGCCCGGCGGTCAGGGACAGCGGCTGCGGCAGACGGCCGATGCGTAATTCCGGCCCTTGCAAATCAATGAGCAGCTTTTTGACCCCGGCTTTATGCAGCATCACCAGCCAGTCCTTGTGCGCTGCCAGCGGCCCGTGAGAAAGATTCATGCGGATGCCGGTCATACCGGCTTCCACCATCTGCTGCAAAAGCTTTACATCGGCACAGGCAGGGCCGATGGTTCCGTAAAAATCCATAATTCCTCCTGCAATTCACGTTTTCTTTCTATTGTAGCATGACCGCGCTGCAAAAGATAGCCCGGCGGCGCACAAAAAAACACCGGAAGCTGATGCAAAGCCTCCGGTGTCTTTTTATGATGCCTTATGGGGTTTACTGCTACACTTTGCACCGCCTGCGTTCAGTACAAAGCTTACAGCTCCCTCTATTTTTAAAGGTTGTACTTAGTTTACAGCATTTCAGGCATTTCGTCAAGGGCATTTTCCAGCTTTTGCCGGGAAAAACTGGAATATCACAACATTATCACAACTGCAGCTGGTGGTAGCACACGCCCTCCATGGTCTTCCAACAGGCGGTGCTTCCCTCCAGGATCATGTAGCTGTGGGCGGTGTTTTCCTTGGGCAGGCTTACAGAGCCGGGGTTCAGGTAAAGGCTCCCCTGCCCGAAGTTTGTCCATGCGGGCACATGGGTGTGGCCGTGGAGCAGAATGTCCCCCGGGGCAAGGGGCGGCAGATGGTTCAGGTTGAACACATGGCCGTGGGTGACGTAGACCAGCCGCTGCCCCACCGGCAGCACGGCGTAGTCTGCCAGCACCGGGAAGGTGAGCACCATCTGGTCTACCTCGGCGTCGCAGTTGCCGCGCACACACAGCAGCTTGGGCGCAAGGCTGTTCAGCAGCGGGATGACCTGCTTGGGGGCGTAATCCCGGGGCAGGTCGTTGCGGGGGCCGTGGTAGAGTAGGTCTCCCAGAAAGAGCAGACGGTCGGCCTGCTCCCGTTCAAAGGCCTGCTGCAGCTGCTGCGCATAATAATAGGAACCGTGCAGGTCTGATGCGATCATCCATTTCATATACAATGCCCTCCCTCAGAGCCGGTTTGCCTTATTGTAGCGCCTGCTGTAAAAATGGTCAAGTGATCACAAAAGTCATACTTTTGCACCAAAACCCCTTGACACGCCGCTGAGGATGTGGTATTCTGCTAAAGTTGCAGCCCGCAAATGCGCAGGCTGCATATCGCGGACAGCTGCCGCGATCATAAAAACCGTGTGGATTTTTACAGCAACATTGCTACTTTTCGCCACACAATGACCTCACAAGGGTCATTGTGTGGCTTTTTTGTGCGCCGGAAACCGGCTGCAGGCCGGTGCTGCGCCTTCCACGCTTTGAACTTTTACAGATAGCAGGTGAATTTTTTTCAATGAACGAAACTTTTATGAAGGAGAAGCCGGTGCTGCCGCTGCTGCTCTCGATGGCGCTGCCCAACGTGGTCTCCATGCTGGTGAACAGCCTCTACAACATCGTGGACAGCCTGTTTGTGGCGCGCATCAGCGAGGACGCCATGACCGCTTTAAGTCTGGTGTTCCCTATCCAGAACTTTTCCAACGCCATTGCCATCGGCTTTGGCATCGGCATCAACGCCATGATCGCGCTGTATCTGGGCGCGGGCGACCGCGAAAAGGCCGAGACGGCCGCCACCCACGGCTTTGTGCTCAGCCTTGTGCACGGCGTGGTGATGATGGCGGTCAGCATCGCCATCATGCCCGGCTTTCTGCGCCGCTTTACGCAGGACGAGACACTGATTGCAGCCGGCATCACCTACTCCACCATCGTGTTCCTGTTTTTGGTCGTGAACATGGTCTCGCTGGCCTTTGAAAAGATCTTTCAGGCGGTGGGCCGCATGAAGGTGTCCATGGTCGCCCTCATCACCGGCTGCGTGTGCAATATTTTGCTGGACCCGGTGCTCATCTTCGGGCTTGGGCCGGTGCCTGCCATGGGCATTGCGGGCGCGGCACTGGCTACCGGCATCGGTCAGGTGCTCAGCGTGGTGGTCTACCTTGTGGTCTACCTGCGCACCGAGCTGCCGGTGCGGCTGCGCCGCAGCTGTCTGCGCCCGGACGCGGCGCTGGACGGCAGACTGTACGCCATCGGCGTTCCGGCCATCCTGAATCTGGCGCTGCCCTCGCTGCTGGTCACCTTCCTTAACGGATTGCTGGCGGCTTTTTCTCAGAGCTATGTGGTGGTGCTGGGCATCTATTATAAATTGCAGACCTTTTTGTACCTGCCTGCCAACGGCTTCGTGCAGGGTATGCGTCCCCTCATTGGCTATAACTACGGTGCGCGGGAGCACGCCCGGGTGAAAAAGCTGTTCCAGCTGACCCTGCTCATGAGCGCAGCCATCATGGCGGCGGGCACTGTCATCTGTCAGGTTGCCTCCGGGCAGCTGATGGGGCTGTTCACCCAGAACCCCGAAACCATCGCCGCCGGACAGACCGCACTGCGCATCATCAGCATCGGCTTTGTCATCTCGGCAGTCTCCACCACCGTCTCCGGTGCACTGGAGGGGCTGGGCAAGGGCGCAGAATCGCTGGTCATCGCCCTGTGCCGGTACGTCATTTTCATCATGCCGCTGGCTGCACTGCTGTGTAACTGGCTGGGCGCAGACGGCGCATGGCACGCCTTCTGGCTTACCGAGGTGCTGGCGGCGGTGGTCTCCGGTATCGTCTACCGCCGGGCGGTCACACATAAAAAATAAGAATTTCTGATAGGGGCGTTTCATAACGTCCCTATTTTTCATTGACACTACGGGAAAAGTACGGTAAAATAATTTTCGTGTTTTGACAAAAACTGTCAGTGCGCAAGATATTACAGAGGATGTGGAAGTATATGATCGAGACCATTGCCGCCGTCAATCAGGCGGTGAACAGCTTTATCTGGGGCATCCCCGCCATGGTATGCATCATTGGCGTGGGGCTGCTGCTCAGTGTCCGCACGGGCTTTTTGCAGATCCGCAAATTCCCTTACGCCATCCGCACCACCGTGGGCCGGATGTTCCGCAAGCGGGATGCTTCGGACGGTGCCATGACCCCTTTTCAGGCGGTGTGCACCGCGCTGGCGGGCACAGTGGGCACCGGCAACATTGCCGGTGTGGCGGGTGCTATTGCCATCGGCGGCCCGGGTGCCGTGTTCTGGATGTGGTGCTCTGCGCTGCTGGGGATGTGCACCAAGTTTGCCGAGGTGACGCTGGCCGTGCATTTCCGGGAGCGCAGCGATACCGGCGAGTGGGTGGGCGGCCCGATGTACTATATTAAGAACGGCCTTGGCCACCGCTGGCAGTTTCTGGCCGTGCTGTACGCACTGTTCGGCGTGCTGACCGTGTTCGGTACCGGCAACGCAACGCAGGTGAATACCATCGTGGCAGCGGTGGATACCGCCCTGCTGGAATACGGGCTGGTGGGCGGCAGCTTTCTGCCAACCCTCAACCTCATCGTGGGCATCCTTGTGGCGGTGCTGGTGGCGCTGGTGTTGCTGGGTGGTATCAAGCGCATTGGCAGCGTAAGCGAGAAGCTGGTGCCCTTTATGGCACTGTTCTACATTGTGCTGTCGGTGGGCGTGGTGGTGCTCAACTTCTCCCGCCTGCCCTATGTGCTGGAATCCATCGTGGCGGGTGCGTTCAACCCCGCTGCCTTTACCGGCGGCACCATCGGCAGTTTGTTCGTCAGTATGCAAAAGGGCGTTTCTCGCGGCATTTTTTCCAACGAGGCCGGTCTTGGCACCGGTTCTATCGCCCATGCCTGCGCCGACACCAAAAAGCCGGTCAAGCAGGGCATGTTCGGTATTTTTGAGGTGTTTGCCGATACCATCGTCATCTGCACCCTGACCGCGCTGGTCATCCTGTGCAGCGGCACCCAGGTCAGCTACGGCGCAGCGGCGGGTGCTGAGCTGACCATCTCCGGCTTTACCACCACCTACGGTGGCTGGGCGTCTATCTTTACTGCCGTGGCGCTGTGCTGCTTTGCCTTTTCCACCATCATCGGCTGGGGTCTGTACGGCTCCCGCTTTCTGGTGTTCCTGTGCAAGAGTAACAAAGTGGCGCGCCCCTTCTTTGTGGTGTATGCTCTGGTAGCCATTCTGGGCGCTACCATGGATCTTGGTCTGCTGTGGAGCATCGCCGACACCTTCAACGGCCTGATGAGCATCCCCAACCTCATTGCATTGCTGCTGCTTTCCGGTACGGTGGTGCAGCTGACCCGCGCCTTTTTTAAATCAGAAGGGTGAGCGGCAGCTCTGCCCATAGTGGACAGAAACGCCGGAACGCGGTATACTGAGAAAAAACAACGGTGGCTATGCACCACAGGAGGTTTTAACGTGGAAAACTTTAACGAATTGCTGCAGAAGTATGCAGATTTTATCGTCCGGGTGGGTGTGAACCCGCAGCCGGGGCAGACCCTGATTATCAACTGCCCGCTGGAAGGTGCCCCGCTGGCACGGCTGTGCGTGCGCAGTGCCTACGAGGCCGGTGCGCGGGACGTGCAGGTGAACTGGCAGGATGACGCCGTTACCCGCATCCGCATGGAGATGGGCAGCGAGGAGGCACTGACCGACCACAAAGGCTGGCAGCTGCGCCGCTATCTGGACTACGCCGAGAGCGAGGGCAGCGTGTGCGTGCTGCACCTCATCGCGGACGACCCGGAACTGTTTGCCGGGCTGGACGGTGCCAAGATCAGCCGGGTGAACAGCGCGAACCGCAGTTTTATGCAGCCGTGGCGGGAGTACACCATGAACGACCGTGTGCAGTGGTCCATCGCCGCCCTGCCCGCAGAGCCGTGGGCAAAGAAGATGTTCCCGGAGCTGGACACTGCAGCCGCCATTGAAGCACAGTGGAAGCTGATCTTCGACACCTGCCGTGTGACCGGCGGCGACCCGGTAGGGGAGTGGCAGAAGCATCTGGACCGCCTGAACGAGCTGGGCGCAAAGATGAACGCCCTGGATCTGGAAAGCGTGCATTTTGAAAGCGCCAACGGCACCGACCTGACCGTGGGTCTGGCCGAGCAGGCGGTGTGGGAGAGCGCCGGCAGCAAAAACGAGAAGGGTGTGCCCTTCCTGCCCAACATCCCCACCGAGGAGGTGTTCACCGCGCCCCATAAGGATAAGGTGGACGGCATCGTTTACGGCACAAAGCCTTACGTCTTTAACGGTCAGCTCATCAAGAATTTCCACGTCACCTTCAAGGACGGCAAGGTGGTGGAGCACGGCGCCGACGAGGGCGCAGACCTGCTGGGTCAGCTGCTGGACACCGATGAGGGCGCACGCCACATTGGTGAGGTGGCACTGGTGCCCGCCTCCAGCCCCATCAACCGCAGCGGCAAGCTGTTCTACAACACCCTGTTTGACGAGAACGCTGCCTGCCACATCGCCTTTGGCGACAGCTACCCCGGCACCACCGTGGGCGGCACCGGCCTTTCCAAGGAGGAGCTGGCAGCCCGCGGCATGAACCACTCCTCCCTGCACGAGGACGTGATGATCGGTGCAGAGGACAGCCGCATCACCGGCAAATGCCGCGATGGCCGCACCGTGCCGCTGTTTGAAAACGGCGTCTGGGTGCTGTAAAAAGCCCCAAAGGGTGCACAACGGCAAAAAAATTGCGAAAATGCTTGCATAAATCGCAAGAGTATGCTATATTCTAGTAGTACGATATAGTTTAACCTGAAACGTGGGCCGCAAGGTCCGCGTTTCTTGTTTGTTTGGAGGTTTTTATGGCGAAGCAGTCTGGCGGCAACACCGCGCAGAGAGTGGAAGCGCTTGTCCGTCCCACGGTGGAAGGCATGGGTCTGCGCCTGTGGGATGTGGTTTTTGAGAAGGAAGGACCGGACTGGTATCTTCGCATCCTCATCGACCGGGACGGCACCATGGATACCGACACCTGTGCAGAGGTGTCCCACGCACTGGACCCCATTCTGGATGAGGCAGACCCCATCGACCAGAGCTATTATCTGGAGGTGGGCAGCCCCGGCCTTGGACGTAAGCTGACCCGCCCGGAGCACTACGAGGCGCTCAAGGGCCAGAAGGTGCGGGCAAAGCTCATCCGCCCCAACGCTGACGGCGTGCGGGAGCTGTCCGGCATCCTGACCGGCCGCGAGGGCAGCACCGTGACGCTGGAGACCGAAAACGGCCCCGTGACCTTTGAGGTGAACGCAGCCTCCGGCGTGCAGCTGTGCGACGACGAGGATCTGTTCAACTGAGAAGAACCGTCTCTGATGGAGAAAAGAGAACAAAATATATAGGAGGAACCCGAAAAATGACAGCAGCGAATAAGGACTTTTTTGAAGCGCTCTCCATGCTGGAGCATGAGCGCGGCATCACCGCAGAGTACCTGATCGAAAAGATCAAGGCGGCTATCATCATTGCCGTCAAGAAGAACTATGAGGTCGAGGAGGATCACATCCGTGTGGACATCGACCCCGACACCGGCCGCTTTGACGTGGCACTGATCCAGGATATCGTGGCAGACGAGGACTGGTACGACGAGCACGCCGAGATCGGTGTGACCGAGGCACGCAAGATCCGCAGCAGCTACGAGGTGGGCGACCGCATCATCACCCCGCTCAAGACCCGCGATTTTGGCCGTATTGCCGCCCAGACCGCAAAGCACGTCATCCGTCAGGGCATCCGCGAGGCCGAGCGCAACCAGCAGCTCAGCGAGATCCAGTCCCGCGCACATGACATCGTGCAGGCCACCGTTACCCGCGTGGATACCGAGAAGGGTATCGTAGCGCTGGATCTGGGCAAGGGCGGCGAGGCTGTTCTGCCCCGCAACGAGCAGGTGCCCGGCGAGGTGTACACCGAGGGCGAGACCCTGCAGGTCTACATCGTGGACGTGGTCAGCACCGAGCGCGGCCCCCGCGTGATGATCAGCCGCACCCATCCCGGCCTTGTCAAGCGCCTGTTTGAGCTGGAAGTGCCCGAGATCTTTGACGGCACTGTGGAGGTAAAGGCCATCAGCCGCGAGGCCGGTGCCCGCACCAAGATGGCTGTCTGGTCCAAGGACCCCAACGTCAACCCCGTTTCCGCCTGCATCGGCGAGCACGGCGCCCGCGTGGCCGCTGTTGTGGAAAAGCTGGGCGGCGAGAAGATCGATATCGTCAAGTGGAGCGAGGATATCTCTGAGTTCATTTCCGCAGCCCTGAGCCCCGCCAAGGTGGTCAAGGTGGAGCTGCTGCCCGGCGAGACCCGCTCCTGCCGCGTCACCGTGCCCGACCAGCAGCTGAGCCTTGCCATTGGCAACAAGGGTCAGAACGCCCGCCTGTGCGCACGCCTGACCGGCTACAACATTGATATCCGTCCCGAGAGCGGCTACTACGGCGAGGATGAGGAGCCCAAGAAGGACGCAGCAGACGCTGAATAAGCCCGGCACCATCTGCCGAAGGAGGGAAACCGGATGGCACAAAAAAAGATCCCTGCCCGCCAGTGCATCGGCTGCATGACCAGCCGCCCCAAAAAGGAGCTGGTGCGCGTGGTGCGCGCACCCAGCGGGGAGATCAGCATCGATCTGGTAGGCAAAAAGCCGGGACGCGGCGCATATCTCTGCCCGGACCCGGACTGTCTGACCAAGGCAAAAAAGAAAAAGGCGCTGGAACGCTGCTTTGAGCAGCCGGTTCCCGCCGAGGTATACGACGCGCTGGCTGTACAGCTGGCCGCAGCCGCAAAGGAGGCAGCAGCCGATGGCAAAAAAGAATAACGCCCCCGCAAAACCCAAGCTGCCCCCGGAGGAGGCGCTGTATCAGGCCGTGAGCCTGTGCCGCAAGGCCGGTGCGCTGACCATGGGCTTTGATGCCGTAGAGGAAGCCTGCGTCAAAAGCAAGGCATGGCTGGTGATGACCGCATCGGACATCAGCCCCAAGACCTTGCAGCGTTTGAACTACGCCGTAGGGGATTTGGTGGACGTGTTCACCATGCCGCTGACGCAGGATAAGCTGGCCGATATCAGCCACAAGCCCGTGGCTGTTTACGCGGTGACCGACCGCAACCTCGCAAAGCTCTGCTTCGACCGCCTATCGGACTGCGGAGCAATCAAAAATGAGGAGGATATGAGCGAATGATCGTAAAATATAAAGTGAGTGACTTTGCAAAGGATCTGAACCTTTCTGCAAAGAAGGTACTGGACGAACTGGCCGCTATGGGCAGCACCGGCAAGAAGAACAGCTCCAATCTGGAGGAGAACGAGCTGAACTACCTGCTGGAAAAGTTCAGCAAGGATAACAGCGTGGCAAATCTGGACGAGTTTTTGAACAGCGCCAAGGCTCCCAAGGAGGAGCCCAAGGCCGAGAAGAAGGCTGAGAAGAAGGCTGAAAAGAAGCCCGAGGCTCCCAAGGCTGACAAAAAGCCCCAGCAGCCCGCCGCAAAGGCCGAGCAGCCCAAGGCAAACAATAATAATAACAATAACGGCAAGCACGGCGACAAGAAGCCCGAGCAGCATAAGAAGCGCGAGGAAAAGACCGTTTCCTTCAGCGAACTGGCACGCGAGACCGGCGCAAAGGCTACTGCTGCCCCCGCACAGGCAGTTTCTGTCCGCCGCGAGGATAATCAGGTCACCGTGGATACCCGCACTGTGGATATGAACGTGGATCGCTTCGACGCCCGCTACGATGATCTGGCTTCCACCAAGAACACCGAGAACCGCCGTAAGCCCACCCCGCAGGGCAACAAGCAGAAGTTCACCCAGCGCGGCCAGCGTCAGCGCCAGCAGTTCCAGAAGGGCAAGCGCGAGACTGAGTTCGAGCGCCTGCAGCGCATCCAGCTGGAAAAGGCCCGCAACGCCCAGCTGAAGGTGATGATCCCTGACGAGATCACCGTGGGCGAGCTGGCTGCCCGTCTGAAGCAGCAGGCCGGTAAGGTCATTGCCAAGTTCATGCAGATGGGCGAGATGCACGCCATCAACGATGTGATCGATTTCGACACCGCAGCTCTGCTGGCAGAGGAGTTCCACGCAAAGGTCGAGCACGAGGTGCACGTCACTATCGAGGAGCGCCTGTTCACGCAGGAAGAGGATGCACAGGAGGATCTGGTGGAGCGTCCCCCGGTGGTCTGTGTCATGGGTCACGTTGACCACGGCAAGACCAGTATTCTGGATGCCATCCGCAAGACCAACGTCACCGCAGGCGAGGCCGGCGGCATCACGCAGGCCATCGGTGCATATCAGGTCAAGGTCAACGACAGCCTCATCACCTTCCTGGATACCCCGGGCCACGAGGCATTCACCTCCATGCGTGCCCGCGGTGCCAACATGACCGATATTGCAGTTCTGGTGGTTGCTGCCGACGACGGCATCATGCCCCAGACCATCGAGTCCATCAACCACGCCAAGGCTGCAAATGTCAAGATTATCGTGGCAATGAACAAGATGGATAAGCCCACCGCAAACCCCGAGCGCGTGATGGAAGGCCTGACCAAGTACGGCATCATCACCGAGGACTGGGGCGGCGATGTGGCCTGCATCCCGGTGTCTGCCCTGACCGGCATGGGCATCAACGACCTGCTGGAGCGCATTGCTCTGGAAGCTGAGGTCATGGAGCTGAAGGCAAACCCCAACCGCCGTGCCAAGGGTGCGGTCGTCGAGGCCCGTCTGGACAAGGGCCAGGGCCCCATTGCCACCATTCTGGTGCAGAACGGCACCCTGCACTCCGGCGACGTCATCATTGCCGGTACCGCTGTGGGCCGCGTGCGCACCATGCGCAGCGACAAGGGTCAACTGCTCACCGATGCCGGCCCCTCCACCCCTGTGGAGATCACCGGCCTGACCGCAGTGCCGGAAGCAGGCGACCTGTTCGAGGCTGTTGAGGACGAGCGTCTGGCCCGTGAACTGGCCGAGCAGCGCATCGCTGCCGCCAAGGAGAAGCAGTTCTCCTCCTTCCAGAAGGTCACGCTGGATAACCTGTTCAGCCAGATGGCACAGAACGACATGAAGGAACTGGCCATCGTGGTCAAGGCCGACGTGCAGGGCTCTGCCGAGGCTGTGAAGCAGAGTTTGGAGAAGATTTCCAACGATGAGGTGCGTGTGCGCGTCATCCATGCCGGTGTCGGCGCCATCAGCAAGTCCGACGTGGATCTGGCCGATGCCTCCAACGCCATCATCATCGGCTTCAACGTCCGCCCGGACAACGTGGCCAAGGAAGAAGCCGCTGCCACCAAGGTGGAAATGCGTATGTACCGCGTCATTTACGACGCCATCAACGATGTCACCGATGCTATGAAGGGTATGCTGGCACCCAAGTTCCGCGAGGTCTCTCTGGGCGAACTGCAGGTGCGTCAGGTGTACAAGATCTCCAACGTGGGCACCGTTGCAGGCTGCCGCGTGACCAGCGGCAAAATCACCCGCGACAGCAAGGTGCGCGTGGTGCGTGACGGCATTGTCATCGCCGAGGACGAGATCGCATCCCTGAAGCGCTTCAAGGACGACGCTAAGGAAGTGGCCGAGGGCTACGAGTGCGGCGTGACCCTGGAGAAGTTTGCGGACGTCAAGGAAGGCGACGTGTACGAGGCCTTCAAGATGGAAGAGTACCGCGACTAAGCAAAAACCGAATATATAACAGCTTCCCGGCAGAAAAGGCTTCCCCCGTCCGGGGGAAGCTGTCGAACGAAGTGAGACTGATGAGGGCGTATCTTTCGCAGGTGTGGAGCGTGCGCCCTCATCCGTCGTTTTGGCAGACAAATGCCGCCTTGCCCCGGCCGGGGCAAGGCTTTGGGAAGCTGCCGGACAGAATTTGGAGAAAACTATGTCTCAGAAAAATATGGGCCGTCTTGCGCAGGATATGAAGCGCGAGGTCATTGCCATCATCGGCCGGCTGAAGGACCCGCGGCTGGAGGGCGGTCTGCTGACCGTCACCCGTCTGGACGTGACGCCGGATCTGGATGTGGCAAAAGTGTATGTAAGCGTGATGGGCCGCGCAGACGGCCCCAAGCCCGCAATCGAAGCGCTGAACCGTGCCGCAGGCCATGTGCGCACCGAGGTCAGCAAAAAAATGCACATCCGCAAGGCACCCCGCTTCATCTTTGTGGAGGATGACGGTGCCGCCTACGCCGCCCACATCAACGAGCTGTTGCGCAGCCTGAACGTGAACGGCGAGGAAGAAGCACAGCCTGCTGATACCGAACAGACCGAGGACTGACTGCCTTTGCGGAAAGGATGGATCATTGGATGACAGAACAACTGGATGTGCAGCAGATGGCGCAGCGCCTGCTGGCTGCGGACAACATTTTGATTCTGTGCCACAAAAACCCGGACGGTGACACCATCGGCTGCGGCAGCGCCCTGTACTATGCGCTCAAAGCGCTGGAAAAAACAACGGCGGTGCTCTGCTCCGATGACATTCCGTCCCGCTACGCCTTTACGAACCCACGGCTGTTCAAGGGCGAGTTCGAGCCCCGCACCGTGATCGCGGTGGACGTGGCCGGTTTGCAGCTGTTTGGCGAAAATAACGGTGTGCCGCAGTTTGCACGCCATGTAGACCTGTGCATCGACCACCACGCAGGCAACAACGGCTATGCCGATTTTACCCTTCTGGATGCCGGTGCCGCTGCGGCAGCGGAACTGCTGTATCAGGTCATCGTGGAGATGGGGGTGACTATCACCCCCCACATTGCCGACTGCCTGTACACCGGCGTTGCCACCGACACCGGCTGCTTCAAGTTCTCCTCCACCACCGCCAACACCCACACGGTGGCGGCAAAGCTTATTGAGGCCGGCTGTCATGTGGAGGAGCTGAACACCCTGCTCTTCGACACCAAGCCCCGTGCCCGCATGGAGGCCGAGCGCATCGCCCGCAACCATCTGGAGTACTATCTGGACGGCCGCTGCGCCCTGATCTACCTGACGAGGGACGAGATCCGGCAGAGCGGGGTAGACCCCGCAGATCTGGAGGAACTGACCAGTCTGCCCATCAGCATCGAGGGAGTCAAGGTGGGTCTGACCCTGCGCCAGCAGCCCGGCGGCAGCTACCGCATCAGCGTGCGCACCGCAAAGGGCGTGGACGCCTGTGCCATCGCCCGGCGTCTGGGCGGCGGCGGCCACACCCGCGCAGCGGGCTGTGAACTGCTGGGCGACCTTGAAAACGCCAAAAACGCGATCCTTGCAGAGGTGGAAGCCGAGCTGGACGCACCGCAGGAGGAAGCATGATGCAGGGCATCCTGATCGTAGACAAGCCCATGGACTGGACCAGCTTTGACGTGGTGGCAAAGCTGCGCGGTGTGCTGGGTACACGCAAGCTGGGGCACAGCGGTACGCTGGACCCCATGGCCACCGGCGTTCTGCCGGTGTTCTGTGGCGGTGCCAGCAAGGCGGTGGATCTGCAGCTGAACCACGACAAGACCTACCGCGCCACCCTGCGCTTGGGCGCACGCACCGATACCGGCGATAGCACCGGCACGGTGCTGGAGAATGCCCCCGTCACCGCCGGAGAAAAGGAGCTGCTGGCTGTGCTGCCGCAGTTTATCGGCCCGCAGATGCAGGTGCCGCCCATGTACTCGGCGGTCAAGATCAACGGCCAGCCGCTGTATAAGCTGGCGCGCGAGGGCGTGACCGTGGAACGCAAGGCGCGCCCCATTGAAATCTACGGCATCGAGTACGGCGGCAGTCCGGCAGAAAACGAGTATGTACTGACGGTGCGCTGCTCCAAGGGCACCTATATCCGCACCCTGCTGGAGGAGATCGCCACCGCCATGGGGCAGAAGGGCACCATGAGCGCGCTGCGCCGCACTGCTGCCGGTCTGTACACCGAAGCAGATGCCCACACGCTGGAAGAAATCCTTGCAGCAAAGGAGCAGGGAACTGCCGCGCTGGAAGCACTGATGCTGCCGGTGGAAAGCGTGTTCACTCCGCTGCCGCTGCTGGTGGTGGAGCCATGGGTGGAGCAGCACCTGTACAACGGCTGTCCCACCAGCCGCTACCCCGCAGCAGACGGACGCTACCGGGTGCGCAATGCCGACGGGCAGTTCCTTGGCCTTGCTAACATTACCGGCGGGGTGCTCCGGGTGGAAAAACTGTTCGTGGAACGTAATTGAGCAATAAAGGAAACAAGACCCATGCAGATCATTTCTCAGTTTGCCCCGCTGCCGCTGGCACAGCCCGCAAAGGGTACCGCCGTGGCCATGGGCTACTTTGACGGCATCCATATCGGCCACCGGGCGGTGATCGAAGGGGCGGTACAATGGGCAAAGACCCATGATGCAGCTCCGGCGGTGTTCACCTTCCGCCTGCCGGTGGAAAATAAAATGAAGGGCAAGCGCCTGCTCTCCACCGAGGATAAGCACGCCCTGATCCACAGCCTTGGGGTGGAGTATTACCTCACCCCTGATTTTGAGGCGATCAAGGCACTGAGCCCGGAGGAGTTTGTGCGCGGCATCGTGGAAAACTGCCACGCCCGGGCGCTGTTCTGTGGCGAAAACTTCACCTTTGGTGCAAAGGCTGCCGGTACGCCGGAGCTGCTGCGCACCCTCTGCGCCCCTCTTGGGGTAGAGGTAGTGGTGGTGCCCATGGCTCAGTTTGAGGAAAAGCCGGTGTCCTCCACCCGCATCCGCACCGCGCTGGAGGGCGGGGACATCCCGGCCGCCAACGCCATGCTGGGCATGCCCTATGCCATCCGCTTTGCGGTGCAGCACGGGGCAGGGCTGGGACACACCCTCGGGGTGCCCACCATCAACCAGCTGTACCCGCAGGGCTTCCAGATGCCACGCAGCGGCATTTATATCACCCGCACCTGCATCAACGGGGTGTGGTATCCCTCGGCCACCGGCTTGGGCAGCCGCCCTACCGTGAACGATGACGCCACCAAGGTGACCTGCGAGACCTTTATCCCGGGCTTTTCCGGTGACTTGTACGGCACCGACCCGGTGGTGGAGTTCCACGCTTACCTGAGCCCCAGCAAAAAGTTTGATACGCTGGACCAGCTGCGGGACTGCATCAACGATGCCGCTCGCCGCGCACAGGAATATTTTGCATAACGCATCAACAGCGGAAAAATTATTTTTATTTGGGGTCGAGAAACGCCTGTGGGCGTTTTTCGACCCCTTTTGTCATGAAGGAAAACAGCATTTCCGGCGTCTGCGGGCAGAAAAAACCGCACTTCGGGCAAAATAGACACATTTCCGTGCAACAATGGCAAATGTTTGTTAAACAATTATCTATCTCATATCCTTGCAATGCACGCAGTTTTTGTTTATAATAGTAGCTGTACGGGGCAACGCCCCGATTGTGAGCGAGACTCTGGTTCAGAATTATAACTTGAGAGGAGTTTTTACCATGGGTTTAGGTAAGAAGACGATCGACGATCAGAACTACTGCGGCAAGAAGGTGCTTGTCCGCTGCGATTTCAACGTCCCGATGAAGGACGGTGTCATCACCAACGAGAACCGCATCAACGCAGCACTGCCCACCATCCAGAAGCTGGTCAACGATGGCGCAAAGGTCATCCTGTGCAGCCACCTGGGCAAGCCCAAGAACGGCCCCGAGGCTAAGTTCAGCCTGGCTCCCGTTGCTGTGGCTCTGAGCGCAAAGCTGGGCAAGACCGTTGTGTTTGCTGACGACGACAACGTTGTGGGCGAGAACGCAAAGGCTGCTGTGGCTGCCATGAACAACGGCGACGTCGTTCTGCTGCAGAACACCCGTTTCCGCAAGGAAGAGACCAAGAACATGCCCGAGTTCAGCGAGGAGCTGGCTTCTCTGGCTGACGCTTATGTGGACGACGCCTTCGGCAGCTGCCACCGTGCACACTGCTCCACCGCAGGTGTCACCGACTACATCAAGGATACCGCTGTCGGCTACCTGATGGAGAAGGAAATCAAGTATCTGGGCAACGCCGTCAACGACCCCGTCCGTCCCTTCACCGCTATTCTGGGCGGCGCTAAGGTCGCTGATAAGCTGAACGTCATCTCCAACCTGCTGGAGAAGGTCGATACCCTGATCATCGGCGGCGGCATGGCTTACACCTTCGTCAAGGCTCAGGGCTACGAAGTGGGCAAGAGCCTGTGCGATGACACCAAGCTGGACTACTGCAAGGAAATGATGGCTAAGGCCAAGGAGAAGGGCGTCAAGCTGCTGCTGCCCGTGGATGCAGCCTGCATCAAGGACTTCCCCGATCCCATCGACGCTCCTGTGGACGTGACCGTGGTGCCTGTCACCGCGATCCCCGCTGACATGGAGGGCTGCGACATCGGCCCCGAGACCATGAAGCTGTTTGCTGACGCTGTCAAGGCTTCCAAGACTGTTGTCTGGAACGGCCCCATGGGCGTGTTCGAGAACCCCACTCTGGCAGCCGGCACTCTGGCTGTTGCTAAGGCTATGGCTGAGAGCGATGCTACCACCGTCATCGGCGGCGGCGACAGCGCAGCAGCTGTGCAGCAGATGGGTCTGGGCGACAAGATGACCCACATCTCCACTGGCGGCGGCGCTTCTCTGGAGTATCTGGAGGGCAAGGAACTGCCCGGCATCGCAGTCATCCAGAACGCATAATTTTTCCGGCATCACAATGGGTGCGGCGGCATTTACGCCGCCGCATCTTTTCTTTTTGTGCAGGCAATTTGTAAATAGTTACGAAGGTAAGGAGAAAATAACAATGGATAAGGCAAAGCGCAAGGCTATTATCGCTGGCAACTGGAAGATGAACAAGACCGCCTCCGAGGCTGCTGTTCTGGTGGATGAGCTGATCCCCGCTGTGAAGGACGCTACCTGCGAGGTGGTCATCTGCACTCCGTTTACCGATCTGGTCACCGCTGTGGCTAAGACCAAGGGCACCAACATCCATGTGGGTGCCGAGAACGTCCACTTTGAAAAGTCCGGTGCTTTCACCGGCGAGATCAGCGCCGATATGCTGGTGGATCTGGGCGTGGAGTACGTCATCGTCGGCCACTCTGAGCGCCGTCAGTACTTTGCAGAGACCGACCAGACCGTCAACAAGCGCACGCTGGCTGCTCTGAATGCCGGCCTGAAGGTCATCCTGTGCGTGGGCGAGAGCCTGCAGCAGCGCGAGGAGGGCGTTACCGAGGAGCTGGTCCGTATGCAGACCAAGATCGCCCTGCGTGACGTGACCGCTGAGCAGATGGCAAACGTTGTCATCGCCTACGAGCCTGTCTGGGCCATCGGCACCGGCAAGACCGCTACCTCCGATCAGGCAGAGGAAGTCTGCGCACAGATCCGCAAGGTGGTGGGCGAGCTGTACGGCGAGGCCGTGGCCGAGGCTACCACCGTGCAGTACGGCGGCAGCATGAACGCCAAGAACTGCGAGGAGCTGCTGAGCAAGAAGGACGTGGACGGCGGCCTGATCGGCGGCGCATCCCTGAAGGCTCCTGACTTTGCAGTTATCGTCAATGCAGCCACCAAGGGCTGAGCAACTGCCTTTTCTTAACTAAGCTGTTTCAGCGCCCGGCTGCGCCGTTTTTTCAGCGCTGAGCCGGGCGCTGATCTGTTTTTACAGCAGCCGCTCGGGTGTTATGCACCCGCTGGCTGCACCTCCGCAGGCAGGGCTCTGGCCTTGCCCGCAACGCGTGATAAATTCAAAGGAGATTCAATTTTATGGCAAAGAAACCTGTTCTTCTGTGCATCATGGATGGCTTCGGCTGGGTGCCGAACGAGACCTTTGGCAACGCTGTTGTGGCTGCCAAGACCCCCCATCTGGATGCTCTGATGGCAAAGTACCCTATGACTACCATTGATGCCTCCGGTATGGCTGTCGGCCTGCCCGATGGCCAGATGGGTAACTCCGAGGTCGGCCACACCAACATGGGCGCGGGCCGCATCGTCTACCAGCAGCTGACCCTCATCACCAAGTCCATCCGTGACGGTGAGATGCTCAAGAACCCTGTGCTGGTCAAGAACATGAAGGCTGCTATCGAGGCCGGTAAGGCCATCCACCTGATGGGTCTGGTGGGCACCGGCGGCGTGCACAGCCATGCCGACCACTGGTTTGGCGTGCTGGAAATGGCAAAGCATCTGGGTGCAAAGGAAGTTTACCTGCACTGCATTACCGACGGCCGTGACACCGACCCCCACTCCGGCAAGGGCTTCCTGGCTGACCTGCAGGCCAAGCTGGATGAGCTGGGCGTGGGCAAGATCGCCAGCGTTTCCGGCCGTTACTACGCCATGGACCGTGATAACAACTGGGATCGCGAGGAGAAGGCCTACGCTGCCTTCGTCTACGGCGAGGGTGAGCATGCTGCCAACGCTGCCGAGGCCATCGAGGCTTCCTACGCCGCAGACAAGACCGATGAGTTCGTGCTGCCCTGCGTCACCTGCGAGGGTGGCCGCGTGCAGGATGGCGACACCGTCATCTTTATGAACTTCCGCCCTGACCGTGCCCGCCAGATGACCCGCATCTTCTGCGACGATGCCTTTACCGGCTTCGAGCGCCGCGGCGGCCGCAAGCAGGTGCATTACGTCTGCATGGCCGAGTACGATGCCACCATGCCCAACTGCGAGGTTGCTTATCCCCCGGTGGAGCTGAAGAACGTTCTGGGCGAGTATCTGTCTGCCCACGGCAAGACCCAGCTGCGCATTGCCGAGACTGAGAAGTACGCTCACGTCACCTTCTTCTTCAACGGCGGCGTGGAGGCTCCCTACGAGGGCGAGGATCGCTGCGTCATCCCCAGCCCCAAGGTTGCCACCTACGACCTGAAGCCCGAGATGAGCGCCCCCGAGGTCGCTGCCGAGTGCGTCAAGCGCATCGAGAGCGGCAAGTACGATGTGGTCATCCTGAACTTCGCAAACTGCGATATGGTCGGCCACACCGGCGTGTTCGAGGCTGCTGTCAAGGCCGTTGAGGCTGTGGATACCTGCGTGGATCAGGTGGTCACCGCTGTGCTGAACGCCGGCGGCTGCGCTTTCATCACCGCTGACCACGGCAACGCCGAGAAGATGATGAACCCGGACGGCACCCCCTTTACCGCCCACACCACCAACGTTGTGCCCTTTGTGGCAGTTGGCTGCGGCGATGTGAAGCTGCGCGAGGGCGGCTGCTTGGCCGATATCGCACCCACCATGCTGCCCTATATCGGCCTGCCCGTTCCCGCCGAGATGACCGGCAAGAGCATCATCGTGGAGTGATGCCGGACGGGATAACCGGATAAATAAAACAAAAGGCTGCTGCACATTTTGTGCGGCAGCCTTTTTGCATAAGAAAAATTTCCGTGAAAAGGGAATAGCGGAGCGTCCGCAGACGCTCCGCTATTCCGAAATTAAAAATAGATTTTCCGCTGATGATGGCCAGAGCGCACGCGGAGGCCATTCAAAACGGTTCGCCTGCAAAACGGTAAAGCTTACTTTTTCAGATGGCTGTCCCAGCCGCTGGAGGTGGTGGCCTGCTTATCAGGCGTACACCACATGGCCTCTACGTCGTCCAGCGATTCCACCAGCTTCTGCCCCTCTTCCAGCGGCATACAGAACAGGGCAGTGGTCAGGCAGTCTGCCATGCCGGAGTCCGGGCACAGCACGGTGACGCCGTTGTAGTAGGCGGCGGGCCACAGGGTGTCGGGGTCGATGATGTGGTGGTAGCGCTTGCCGTCCACCACAAAGTAGCGCTGGTAGTCGCCGCTGGTCACCAGTGCAAGGTCGCTCATGTTAATGGGCGAGCCGAAGATGGAGTTGGTGCTGGTATACACCTCCGAAGCGTTCCATGGGTCCTCCACACCGCCCGTCCACTGGCTGCCGTCCGGCTTTGTGCCGATGGCGCGCAGGTTGCCGCCTACGCTCACCAGTGCACTGGTCAGACCCCGGGCTTCGGCGGCGCGGCAGACCATCTCCACTGCGTACCCCTTGCCCACGCTGCCCACGTCCAGCGACATCTCCGGGTCGGACAGATAGACCGTTTTGGCCTCCTCGTCAATGACGAGGTCGTTGATATCGCAGTGCTGGGCAGCAGCTTCCAGCTCCTCCTGTGTGGGCAGGGTGTTGTCGGCCTCGGAGGCGTCTTTCTCGGCGGCTTCGCGGTAGTCGTGCCAGATGCCCAGCACGCTGCCCATGGCAATGTTGATCTTGCCGCCGGTCAGCTCGTACATCTGCCGCGCCAGCTCCAGCATGGAGAGGATGCGGTCATCTACCTGTACCGGAGCTTTCCCGGCGTTTTCGTTGATGGTCTTAACGTTCACAACGCCGTCGTAGTCGTTGTAGATATCGTAGAGCTGGTTGTAGGCGATCAGATCCTGATGCAGCGCCTGCATCTGGGTGTTGAACTCTTCCTCGCTCTCGCAGTAGGCGATGACCTGCGTCACTGTGTCGAACACATCATAAAAGATAGTGGTGTACCGGGTCAGCTCCTTTTTGGGCTTGCAGCCGACCAGCAGGCTAAGGCTCAGTACCGCCGCCAGCAGGGCAGCGGTCATGCGGGTGATGCGGCTCTTCATACGGTCTGGCTCTCCTTTGCAGCGCTAAAGGCGGTGTGCTCCTCCTGCAAATGTGCCAGCAGGTCTGCAAACATCCAGTTGCGGTTTGCGGGGGTGACCACCGCCTTGAGCGGGATGGTCACCTGCGCCTGCCGCATCAGGTCCAGCAGGGTGTCCACGTCCTTATCGCGGAAGTTTGCCAGCACCAGCGCCGGGGGATAGGCGCCCGGCTCCAACACCAGCGTTCTGGGGGCTTTTACCTCCACCTCGCCCAGCAGCTGGGCAACGGTCTTGCCGGCATCGGCGGGGGCAACGAGCAGCAGCTTCATGCCAAAGGCGGGTGCCATGCCCTCCAGCTTGCCCCGGTCGGCGGGGGAAAGGTTCCAGCCCAGCGCCAGCGGCACCCCGGCGTTCTGGTTGCGTGCAATGTGTGCTTTCATATCCTACCTCTTTCACGGCAGGGAATTTCCCCTGCACGAATTTTTCCGATAACAGAGTATACCACATTTTTGCGCAAAAGGAAACGAGGGAGTGTCTCGTATCCCATCCAAGAAAAGGATTCCCCTTTTCTTTTGTTCTCTCTTGTTTCTGCTTCGCAAAAAAGCTACAATAGATTCAGAAACATTCATCACCGTACAGATTGGAGAACAGCGATTATGGAATTTGTATTGAAGCTGTTTGATGATATCCTGCTCTCTTTTACAGCTCATCGGACGTTAAACGGCACAGAGGTCCATATCACCTCTTTTGATCCATCCAAAAGAGCCAGGCTTCCTCTTGGCATGGAAGCCACCGATTCATCTTTAGAGCGTTGGCTCCGGCATCGCACCATTCCTGCCAATCGGGCTTATGTTCAAAATTTTCTCTCCAAAAACGGTCTGAGCGAGAATGATTTCATCGGAATTTTGTCAGTCTGCAAAGGTCTTTCTCTGATTGACTGCTATTGGGTCACGACCCCCGATGATCAAAAAACTTTTCAACAGGTCAACCTGTTTGACAATCGTTTCAGCCAGGTTTTATCGCAAATTGCTTTTACCGGCTATGGCAGTTCCCCGCTTTCAAAGTTTCGTTCTTCTCCTGAGTTTACAACAAACGGGATGCTTCCAAAAGCCTGGCGCAGGGTGAAAGGTGAAATTTACCTTTATAAGGGCGGTACAAGCGGTTTTGCCAATACCGGGAAAGAGCCTTTTTCCGAATTCTATTCCGCTCAGGTTGCAGCCGCCATGGGGCTCGACCATATCTATTACAGTCTTTCCATGTGGAAAGGTCAGCTTTGCTCCACCTGTAAACTCTTTACCAGCAAAGAGATTTCTTTTATCCCCGCTTCCACTTTAATGGATACTTCCCGTATTACAGAGATCATCGCCTGGTATGACCGCC
>OHQX01000208.1_pt1 | contig 29481 bp, 41 predicted proteins | sample 1578251 | NCBI WGS metagenome assembly OHQX01 (sample SAMEA3879507, study PRJEB24766) | human gut metagenome | biome: human-associated habitat; feature: feces | place: USA | collected 1985/1987
GGGCAGCATAGCCCTGCTCAAAGCGTTCCAGCATCCGGGCATCAATGGAAGTAACACGATTCATTTGATTCACGCTTTCTTTCTGAAAAGTTCAATCCTTGAAATAAGCATTCTGCACGGCCAGCAGGACACCGGCACGGCTTGCGGCAAAGTTCAGGCCGCCCTGCAGGTAGCAGGTGTAGGGAGCGCGGAGGGGACCGTCGCAGGAGAGCTCAATGGTACTGCCCTGGGTAAAACTGCCGCTGGCCATGATCACCTCATCGGTGTAACCCGGTTCCGGGCTGGGTTCCGGGGCGGCGTAGCTGTCCACGGGGCTAGCAGCCTGAATACCCTGACAGAAGCCGATGAGCGCCTCTGCCGTACCGGCATCAAAGCAGGTGACGATATCGTTGTGATTCTCGCAGTAGCGTGGGATGGGCTTTTTGCCCAGCAGTTCCAGCATACACTGGGCGTAGATGGCGGTCTTGATGGCCTCGCACACCACGCCGGGGGCGTAGTAGAAGCCCAGATACATATCCCGGGGGGTCTCCAATGTGCAGCCTAGCTCCTTACCAAGGCCGGGGGCGTTCAGGCGGTAAGCGCACAGTTCCACCAGATCCTTGCGGCCCACGATGTAGCCGCCGGTGGGTGCAATGCCGCCGCCGGGGTTCTTGATCAGGCTGCCCACTGCGATATCCGCGCCCACCTGACAGGGCTCCTGCGTCTGGGTGAACTCGCCGTAGCAGTTGTCCACAAAAATAATAATCTCCGGGTTTGCGGCGCGGGCGGTATCGGCGATTTTGCGGATGGTAGCCAGATCAAAGGCGTTGCGCTGTAAATAGCCGCGGCTGCGCTGGATGTGGCATACCTTTGCACCGGGGGCTTTTTGGGCGATCAGGTCGTAGTCCGGGGTGAAGTCTGCTTTAAGGGGGGCTTCGTCATAGTTTACGCCGTAGTCCATCAGGGTGCCGGTACCCTTGCCCTTACCGTCCAGACCGATGACGCCCTCCAGCGTATCGTAGGGGCGGCCGGTTGCGGCCAGCAGGGTATCCCCTGCCCGCAGCAGACCGAACAATGCCACCGCCAGCGTGTGGGTGCCGCTCTGGAACTGGCTGCGCACCAGTGCATCCTCTGCGCCCATGACCTGTGCAAAGATCTGCTCCAGCTTGGCACGGCCGGTATCCCACAGGCCGTAGCCGGTGGTGCCCAGCATATCGGTGGAGGACATCTGGGTATCGGCAAAGGCCTTGAGCATCTTCAGCTGGTTGAAATCCCGGATTTCCTCCATCTGGCGGAAGTAGGGTTGGCACAACTCCATGGCCTTTTCGTCCAGCGCCAGCACCTCGGGCTTATAATCAAAAAAGTGGTTCAGAATCGACATTATAACGTGATAGTTCCTTCCTGTTATTATTGGGTTCTTTGTGCAAGAAGCTTTAACATTTCTCGGGCACATAGCGGGCGTACTCTGCCTGTTTTGCAAAGCCAAGGCGGGTATAAAACCGCACCCGCTCCGGTGCACAGAGGAATACCGGGCGCAGCCCTTCGGCGGCAAGGCTGTTAGCCATTTCCACAATGAGCCGCCCGCCGATGCCCTTGCCCCGCAGCGGCTCTGCGGTCTGCCCGCAGGCCATGTAGGCTTGCCCATTGCACAGGGCATAAGCGCCCACGGTGCAAACGACTGTACTCCCCTGCTCCAGCGTCCATGCCACTGCCCTGCCCCGGCTGCGCTTTGTGCACAGTTCTGAGTAAAAATCTGCCTGCCGGGCGGGGTCTGCTTGGTAAAGCGCTGCTGCCACCCGGGCGGCGGGTGCTTCCCGGCAGAGGGATAGCTGTGCCCACAAAGCTTCGTCCACGGCAGGCAGGGGCAGCGGCCCAGCCTGCAGCAGACCGAACACGGTCAGTGCTTCCGCCTTGTGCCAGCCGTCCGGCGGCGGGCAGACAGTCTCGTCCAGAATGGCGCTCTCGCACCCGCAGAAGGACAAAAACCCGGCCAGCTCTGCGGGGTTTGCGTGCCCGGCCAGCCATGCCGTGCTGCCGGAAAGTTCCAGTGCCAGTGTGGGGCCCGCGTAGAACCGCCACGGCTGACTTTTGCGAAAGAGCGTACAATCCAGCGGCAGCAGAGCGTCCAGCACCGGCAGACCCCGGCAGGCATTTGCGAACCGGGTGTAGCGCTTTGCATCCTTTACCTGTGCGATCACTTGAGCGCGTTGACGATCTTTTTGAACTCGCGGCCGCGCACCTCAAAGTTGGGGTACAGGTCAAAAGAAGCACTTGCCGGAGACAGGATGATGATGTCGCCCGGCTTTGCGGCGGCACGTGCCAGCTCTACGGCGTGCTGCATATTGTCTGCGTGCTGAATGGGCAGAGCGGCCTCGTCAAAGCCGGGGCACTCCCGTACAGCCTGCTCGATGCGGGGGCCAGTCGCGCCCATCAGCACCAGATTTTTGACGTGGGCGATGATCTCCGGTGCCAGCGGCTCGTAGGGGATGTGCTTATCGTAGCCACCCGCGATGAGGATGACCTTCCGGTCAAAGCTGCGCAGACCGGCGATGGTGCGGGTGGGGCTGGTGCCGATGGAATCGTTATAGTACAGCACGCCGTCCAGAGTACGCACCGGCTCGATGCGGTGCTCCACGCCGGTAAAGGTGCTGCCCACCTGACGGATGGCTTCTACGGGCACCTCGCCCCACACGGCAGCGGCAGCAGCCAGCAGGTTTTCAATGTTGTGCAGACCGCGCAGCTTGACATCCTTCTGGGCAAGGAAGGGGGTCACGACACCATCCTCGGCCATGCAGAGCATGCCGTCCTCCTTGCGCAGGAAGGCACCGTTGTCGGTATCGTGCAGACGGGTGAACCACACCTGCTTGCCCTTGCAGTCTGCCTGCATGGAGCGGCTGATCTCGTTTTCATAGCCCAGCACGGCGCGGCAGGGCTGCTTCTGGTACAGCAGGATATTGCGCTTTGCATCGATGTATTCCTGCATATCCTTGTGGTGATCCAAATGGTTCGGGGTCACGTTGGTGACCACAGCAATGTTGGGGCTGGCGTGCATGCTGATCAGTTGGAAGCTGGACAGCTCTACCACAGCCACATCCTCCGGGGACACCTCCGGCAGCATGGGCAGCAGGGCTGCGCCGATATTGCCGCCCAAATGCACCTTGCGGCCTGCGGCCTCGTAGAACTTGGAGATAAGGGTGGTGGTGGTGGTCTTGCCGTCCGAGCCAGTCACGGCCACGATCTCACAGGGGCAGAAATCAAAGAACAGTTCCACCTCACTGGTGACCATAGTACCGGCAGCCATGGCATCCTGCAGGGGCTTTTCAAAATAACCCACAAAGCCCGGGGTGCGCATGATGATGTCCTGTCCCTTGAAGCCGTCCAGATAGTTTTCGCCAAGGCTCAGGTCAATGCCCAGCTCCCGGATGGTGGCGGCGTAATCGCCAAAGTCCTCCACGCTCTTTTTCTGGTCGCACAAAGTCACATGAGCGCCCAACTCCACAAACTCCTTGATGAGGGTCTTGTGGCTGACGCCTGCGCCGATAAAGGCGACTTTTTTGCCCTGAATAAGCTGGGCAAGCTTCTGCTGATCTTTCTGCATAAAAACAGTTCCTCCTCTAATAGGATCATGGTATAACACCGCGCCGCACGGGCAGCGCGGTGATCACTTCGCTGTACCATTATAGTCCATTTGCGCGCAATTGGCAACGGAAAACCGCACAGTCTGCTTCAAAAAGCCCGATAAATTCACAAAAAGGCAATTGTTTTTTCTGTTGCTTTCTGCTACACTTGTCGTTGCAGAGCGCTTTTTGCCGTTTCTGCGCGAAGATGAACGGAATGAGGTTATTCTTTTTGAAACGATGGTTGCGTTTTATCGCAGCGGTGCTGGCTGCTGCGTTTCTTTTTGCCCTGACCGGCTGCGGCAGCTCCACAAACTCTGCCAGCTTTACTTGGTTTGTGGACAGTATCCCTGCAAATCTGGACCCGCAGGTGGCTTCCGGTGCGTCGGACGTCATCGCCTGCGAGAATCTGTACGGCACGCTGGTGCGCAAGGACCCGGACGGCGAACTTGTGCCGGGGCTGTGCGAAAAATGGACGGTGTCCCCGGACGGGCTGACCTACACCTTTACCCTGAAGGACGGCCTGACCTACGCTGCCGCCAAGGGTGCCGCCACAGAGTACGACATTACCGCCGAGGATTTTGTATTTGCCTTCCGGCGCATTTTCCGCGCCGATACCGCCTCGCCCTATGCGGTGGAGTTTTCCGCCATTCAGAACAGCGCCGCCGTGCTGGCGGGGCTTGCAGACGAAAGCAGTCTGGGCGTTTCGGCCAATGGGCCGCTGACGTTGGTGTTCCGGCTGAGCGAGCGGGACGATAACTTTTTAGCAAAGCTGGCCATGCCCGGTGCAGCCCCTTGTGACGAGGCCTTTTTTGAGAGCACCCGGGGCACCTACGGGCTGACCGCCAAGACTACGCTTGCCAGCGGCAGCTTTTACCTGTACAACTGGACGGCAAACGGCCTGTTTTTGCGCCGTACCGTGGAAAGCCCGCTGGTCGGCAGTCTGCGTCTGGTGCAGGACACCAGCGGTAGCGGCAAGAGCGCAGCCCAGCTCATTGCTGATGACAAATGCTCTGCCGCGCTGGACGAGAGCGGCGAAACCACTAGCTTACAGACGGTAAGCTATTCCGACACCACATGGGCACTGCTGTTCAACGCGGCAGAGGGGTCGGTGTTCCAGAACCAGCAGCTGCGGCAGGCGCTGGCCGGTATTGCCCGGGAAAACGCCGATGTGCCCTCCAGCGGCCTGTACGCCGCTGCAAAGGGGCTTGTGCCGGAGGGTCTGACCGTGGATGGGCTGGACTACCGCGAAACTGCCGGGGATCCCCTGCCCACCATCCCGGAGCCAAAGGCTCTGTATCTGGCTGCGCGGCAGGGCATGGCGACCTCGGATTTTTCCGGTGTGACCCTGCTGCTGCCCAAGAACGCCGGGCTGGGCGAACTGGCCGACCAGATCAACAGCGCATGGCAGAAGGAGTGCTCCCTGTTCTTCTCGGTGGAAGAGGTAGAGCAGGACGAGTTTGACGCCCGCATTGCCGCCGGGAAATACACCATTGCCCTTGCGCCCATCCGTGCCGAGGGCGGCAGCGTATATCAGATGCTGCAGCAATTCACCGCTGAGGGCGGCAGCCTGACCGGCTACGCCGATACCGTTTATGCCGACCGGCTGGCACTGAGCGCACAGCAGACCGGCAAGGACCGTTGCGCTCTGTTGGCGCAGTGCGAGCGGCAGCTGCTGGAAAGTTGCACCGTGGTGCCCCTGATGGCGCAGCAGAAACGTCTGCTGCTGGCAAACGGCGTGCGGGACTTGGTATTCGACCCGTTCTTCCCGGTGCTGGACCTGACTTGGGGCAAAATGAGCTGATCGCAAATTTCGTGCGGAAAAGCCTTGACATTCCTGCCCTGCTTTGTTACAATAATGGAGCACTTGCAGGGTTAGCTCATCCGGTAGAGCGACTGCTTCCCAAGCAGTAGGCGGCGGGTTCGAGTCCCGTATCCTGCTCCATATTTTAAAGAAAATCCCACGAAATAGCGTTTATTGCTTGTTTATTTCGTGGGATTTTTGCTATATTTGTTTTTGAAAAAATGACGATAAAAACTCTAAAAGAGTCCAACAATCTAACGGTTAGTCTAACAGATTTTTGATTTTTCTGATAACAAGCTCATACTCTTTCGGGTACACCAGCTTTATTGCGTTCATGTGTCTGTCCAGTACCTCCATCAACCCGCTGAACGGCACAGCGCTTGCAGCCTCTACAAATTCGCTCTGATGTTCTTGCGGTCTTGTGGAATACTCCATCTGCATGACTGGTTCAGGCTGCGGAGCGGGGCTTTTTTCCCGGCTTTCCGCTTCGCTCAACTCATTTCGCACAGTGCAGAGGGCGGCAAGCTTTTCCACGCTCTGCCAGTTTGTTTCTTCGCATTTCAGTTTGCGGATGTGCTCGTTTATCTCCACGATGTCCATGCCTGCCGCCCCCTTATCACATATTGTTCAGAATGTCCAGAGCGCGCTTGTATGCGTCACGCTCGGCGCCGGTTGCGTCCTGCATCATGTTTTCGATGTCAGAAATCATCCTCTCCCGACCATCGCCGCGAGAGTAGTGACCGCGCACATAGTGGCGCCCACGGTTTGCGTAGCTATTGCCCCGGTTATAGTTTTCGGTACGTCCGTAGTTGCCGCGCATATCAGCTTCCCACTCACCAGCACGGCTATAATCGCCGTCCTCCAGCATCATGATCTTGTCGATATTTTTGATGGTGTCGGTCAGCTTATGTACGGTATCCAGCACGCGCTCGTTCAGGCCGTTCTTGGCATCGCGGTTGTACTCGTCTAGCTCCTCGCAGAGCATTTCACGCAGATCATAGAGATTCTTACTCATGCTGTACTCCTTTCTTATGCAACGCGCTCAACGATCAGACTGCTATTTGCGATGTTGATTGCCTGAGCGCTGGTGTTTTTGAGAGCAACGGTTACGCAGCAGCCACGGGGGACTTCCACGAACACCGCCGTAAAGACGTTGCTGTACTGATCCACTGCCGCCGGGGTGACGATAGCGGTTGCGCTGTTGAGCGCTTCGCCGCCGACAGCCAGCGCCACAGAGATAGCGCCCACAGTGCCACCGGTAGGGATGGCGATGTTGCCGCCAAAACTCACTTTGAACAGTGCCTTGCACTGGTTCGTAATCCCACGCAGCGTCACATTGCCAGCACCTGATCGGTGGTTGATGCAGTTTGACCCCTTGATAGCGGTTTCGGTCAAGGGAAGATTCTGACCGGCTGCCACGGTCTGGATTGTGGTAGAGGTAAATTCAGCCATTATTCGCGCCCTCCTTTTCTGCGCAGACCCCCGCTTTACTTGCGTAGATGTTTTTCAGCACTTCCATGCAGGAAGCTGAAAAGTCCGGTCGTTCTGTGTCTATCAAAGTATGCAAAATAGAACTGTATAAACTCAGATCCGTCATGCTCATTTTGTTTTTGTCCATGTTGGCCAGATGGTCAACAAACTGCTGCTTCAAGTCTGTTACGGTCATTTGAATGCTCCTTTCATAATAAAAACGCCGGGACTGCTGCCCCGGCGCTCTGGTTTGCAAAATCAGCTCTGGGGCTGAACAGGCTACAAATTGTAGTCAGTTGCCGTTATTCGGTTAGGCGCAACCGTTGCAGCCGCAACCGGTGCCGCAGTTACCGTACTGGTAAGGTGCAGGAACCGGGAAAGCGGGCACAGGGCGGGGGTTGTAGTAGGCCAGCTGACCGCTCATGTAGGCCTTGAGCGTTTCGTTCTGGGCTGCCTGAGATGCCGCAAGCTGTGCTGCGAACAGCTGCTGACCCTGCTCAGCGATCTTTGCGTCCTTTGCCTCGATGCGCTGTGCGGTCAGGGCGTCAAGGATGGCGCGGGCGTTCTGGTTCTGGTTGTCGATGATGTCCCGGGTGGTGTTCTGCACCGTGTTCCGGATCTCGCAGGACTGGGTGGCCAAATTGTAGTTGACGCCCTGAATGGCAGAGCGGTTCTCGCAGCAGCACTCCTGCTGCTGCATCTGCATGGCAAACAGCTGCTGCATGAACGCCGCCTGCTGGTTTGCGCGGCTGATCTCTGCGGACATAAAGCCGTTGTTCACGGTCTGCTGCACGCCGTTGACAAGCTGCGCCTGCTGGTAGAAGCCATCACACATGCCGTTGTTGATACCATCCATCTTGCGCTCGATGTTGGCAAAATCGGAGGTCAGGACGTAGCCGTCAACGACACCGGCACCGGTGTTGCCATTGCCGCCCCAGTTGCCGCCCCAGCCGCCGCAGAAGGCAAACAGGAACAGGATGATGATCCACCATGCGCCATCATTGCCAAAGCCAAAGCCGTTGCCGCCATTGGTGTTTGCGGGCTGAACAGGCATGGTCAGAACCGCAGAATCGGAAGAAAGAGACATTTTTGTACTCCTTTCGTGTGTTTTGAATGATTTTTATGCTTGAACCGTGGCCACGGTTACGACTTAATGGAGGAACTGCTGAAACTGCTGCGCCATCGCCTGCAGCTGGTTCAGCTGGTTTTGTGACATTTTGCCGGATTGCAGCAGCTTTTGCACCTCTGCTTTCGGGTCGCCTTGAAAGTTTGCACGGAACTGCTGGAACTGCTGCATCATCTGCCCGAACTGACCCATAGGGTTTGGCATGGCGGGCATACCGCCGCCCAGTGCGTTAAAAAGAGGGTTTGCCATAATTACTTGACCTCCGTTTCAGGCTTTGCGGGCTCTTGCTTTTCCAGCGCCGCACAGCGGGCTGCCAGAGCGTCAAACTCTGCTCGTGTGACAAACTCCCAGCCGGGCTGCTGCGCCGTCTGAGTGGGCATTTTTGTCGCCGTGGTGCGTTCCTTGTAGTCAAAGACGCGGAGAGGCAGCGGCATCCCGCTGGCGTCGGTGCTCTTGATGTAAAAAGCGCTGTTTTCGCTGTCCATCAGCAGTACGCTGTTGCCTGCGGCGACCATATAGGCTTTTGCGCCCTCTTCTCCCTGCACCCAGATGATGGAGGGCGTAGCCTGTGCTGTTTGGGCTGTCGGCTGCTGCATCATGGGTGACTGATAGCCCACTCCCTGCCTGAGTTGAGTGAGGTTGTCTGGCATTGGCTGGCCGTAGTATGTCGGCATCTGATACGCATACGGATTGTAAGGCATCGTTTACTCCTCCTTATACCAGTAGTAGATCGGGCATTCTGCGCCGCTGTCCCAGCTGTCCCACCACGCGCCGTCGATGACGGCCAGAACGTGGCCGGAGCAGCCCAGTACATACACACCGCGGGGGTACTCCCGGGCAAAATCCGCCACGGTGTAACAGGTGGCGCAATCCGCTTCCACCATGCGGCGCTTGAACCCGCGTTTTTGGAGGTATGCGCCCCATGTGCGGTTGGCGCTGGGCATATCGCCGAGGATAAAGCCAGTAAGCGCAAGGCCGATATACGCCCGCTCCCAGTTTTGGCCTGTAGCTGCCGCCACTGCCCGCACGGTGCAATCCCCTACGCCGTTTCCTTGGGGGTTCGGGTTGAACCTGTGCCACATGGTGCACTCCCTCCCTTTGCGCCCAGTGTACTTTTTTAAACCGCGGTGAGTGCCAACGAATGCCAAACGAGTGCCAAAAATAAAAAAGCGCCCACACGGCAGCGGGGCCGCGCAGGCGCAAAGAAATGTACTCATTGAGCATAAAATTTCGCAAAAAGCCTTGACTAACACGCTCAATGAGCATATAATATAGACAGTGAAAGACACCACACACAATCAACTGGAGGTAACTAAAATGAAAGATTATTACAGCAGTGCAGCAGCGATGTTCGATGGCGGTTGGAGAAGCACCGACAAGGAAGAGTGGATTGCAGAGTATTGCAGCCCGGCTTGTGATGACCCGGCAGACCCCGAAGAGTGGGAAGAGTACGAGAAATATTTCAAAATGTTTGAAGAGAACGAGCAGTAAATAAAAAATCCCCGAGTGATGCGCGAACACCACCCGGGGGATTTATCAATCAAAAAAGGAGAATTGCAATGTATAATGCAGCTGAACTTTTCGTCATGGCATCTGACCCAAAGGCTGTTAAAGAAATCTTTTTGAACAATGTCACCCTCAGCGTGGAGGACGATGCCTCTGGGTGCGTCGATCTGGACGTTCAAAAGGCCAAGCTTGAAAATATTTGGGAGATCGCCCACATGCCTTTTAAAGAGCTTGTAGAGAAGACAGGCCTCACGCAGACGGCCTTTGCCAAGATGGCCGGGGTTCCTTATCGTACACTGCAAGGCTGGTGCGGTGAGACAAGAGAGTGTCCCATATACGTCCGCTTTTTGCTGGCGGAGCATTACGGACTGCTGTAAGGGGGGCGATTTTATGCCGAGGCGAGGGCTTGTACCCATGGTATGGGTTTTGATAGACCCAGATGGAGGCCGGCACAAAATTTATGATCTTTCCGAGTGGACCCGTCAAAACGTGCAGCTTTTCTTTCCTGAGAATCCGCCAGAAAACGCCGCTCAACGGATCTGCAGGGGTTTTCAGCCCATAGCAAGAGGGATGCGAGAGCCGGAAAGGAAGCACAAGGCTAAGACATATAAAAAGTGGACGCTGGAAGAGCCGCCAAGGCCGCGCACAGACGAAGATACAGAAGATTCTTTTGAGTCGGCCCGTCCGTGGGCGTCTATCGGAGACCGATTTGGGGCGTTGACGATCATAGACACAGCCCCGCGAAAAGTATACTCTGATGGCGGCATTGCAGCCATGTGGAAAGTATACTGTCGGCTTTGTGGAAAGACAAAAGTGATGTCATATGCAGCCATAAAAAGAGCGGTTTCTTGTGGATGCGTCGCAAGCATCCAAAGAAAAATTTTGTGTCATATCTGCTGGAAGCAATTTTCCGGCAATGCACGCTCAAGATACTGTCCAGAGTGTAAAAAGAAGTATGGAAAAGGAAGAGCATCGCTTAAATATTTTGAAACGCCCCGTCCAGACTGGGCCGAAGCCATCAAGCCAGAGCTTCCGCCAGCGCCGAAAGATGACCTTTCCGGAAAGACTTTTGGAAGCTGGAAAGTGCTTTGCCCCGCAAAAGAGCCGCTTTACTATATATGCAGGTGCGAAAAATGCGGAAGCATAAAAAGCGTTTATCGAAGCTCTCTTCTTCAGGGGACAAGCACACAGTGCTTGAGCTGTGCCGGAAAAGGTCCTCAGCCCGGGATTTCAAAATCACACTTTAAAAAGGCGTGTGAAAGGTACGTCGGAAAAGTGACAAACGGCTGGCTTGTGCTGGAAGTGCTTCCAAATGATAAAAAAGGAAAAAGTTTCCCCTGTCGCGCGATATGCCCAAAATGTGGAAAAGAGACGGTCACAAGGCTGACAAGATTAAGCAAAATCCAGAGCTGTGCAGAGTGCAGCCAAGACCTCGGGAAAAAGGCGAGCGCAATTGCCCCAATCGTCTGTGCAGATGGCTCAAAAATTACGTCAATTCAGTCCCGCATGGACGGGAAAATTAACAAAAATTCTTCTACTGGAGTCAACGGCGTTACAAAAAGAGAAAACGGAAAATATTTTGCGTACATCAATTTTAAGCGGAAGCAAATCGGCCTCGGGATGTATGATAAGCTGGAGGACGCAATAGCCGCCCGAAAAAAGGCAGAAGAGCTGATCTATGCCCCATACCTTGAAGCGCATGAGGGATGGCAGGATGATCTAAAAAAAGCCCTTGAAGAGTTGAAGAAAAAGTAAAAAATCTCTGATGAGCTCTATCCAAAGTACCTCAAAGTGCTGGAGGACATGGAGTAAATAAAAAATCCCCCGAGTGATGCGCGAACACCACCCGGGGGATTTTTAGTGAAAGACACCTCACAGGGAGGTGTGCAGATAGTATATCACACGCCCAGCATTTTATCAATGCTTTGCAGGCGGTAGCTCACCGCCTGCCGGGAGTAGTGGGTGCGTGCTGCAATGTCAGCTTGTGGGAGCCGCTCAACGTACCGCAGTAAGGCTATCTTACGGTCTACCCTCCCAAGCGGTGCGCTTTTGATGGCGGTTGTCATCTGCTGTCGGTCAAGTCCTTGCAGGCACAGTGGCAGCACTACACGAGCCGCCGCCACAGGCAGCACCGAGCCAGAAAGGCTGCGGCAGCTCTCCGGCGTTGCGCATCATATTGCCAATGACGGCAAAATGGTGAATTTTAATGGCCGTTAAAAAATTATTGCAACTTTTAACGATACACAATAAAAAATGCTCGTATGTAGTGCTTGCCATGATATCCTCCTTACTGCTTTTCCAATGCCGCTTTCATGCGGTCGAAGAAAAATTGAATCACCACCCCGATGGTCTCATCGGTGATGGCCCAGCTGATGAGTCTGCCGTATTTGCTGGCGCTCAGGGCGGCCCGGAGCATCTGAGCCACCCAGGCTTTGCGCTCCGCGCCTTTCTTGGTGCCCTGGATATCCTTTTCTGCCTGCTCGATGAGCTGGAGCACGGTGGGCTTGACAGCCGCACCATAGCCCAGCCGGATGCAGCCCAGGGCGTAGAAGATAAAGCCGCCCAGCATCAGAGCCAGGGCCACCGGACCCGGGACGGCGTTCAGGATTTTTTCTGCTGCGTCCATGCGTTTTCTCTCCTCTCATACAAAAATTTGTCGATTTCCTCCGCACTCTGCTCCATTGCTTTGATATTATCACCTGACAGCTGAGCGCCCAAGACGGCACGATTAGAGCGCAAAAGGATGGTGATGGCGTTTTCCAGCGCCCCAAAATGCTCCAGATCGCGGCCCAGAGCGGCAGAGTGGTTAGAGTAGCCCGTCTCAAGCACTCCCACGCGCCTGTCCAGCTCATCCAGCCGCTTGTCCTGTGCATCGTTGGGAGCCTGTGCCTTTTTGATGTACTTGTGGATGATGTCCAGCACCTTGTCCAGCGTAATCGCTGCCGCGCACGCACTGCCCAAGATGCCCACAATCCAAATCAAAACCTCTTTTTCAGTCATGTGCCCTCCCTGAGCCGCGTCAGGCCCTTTGTCTTGATGATCTTCGGGTAGTTGCGGGTGGTCACGTTGAGATCAACGTTGCCGGAAATGCCCGGCACGCGGCCCTTGCTGGTGTGCTGGTGGGCGTGGTAGATGTAATCCACCTTGGGCGTTTTTCCCGTGTAGTCGGCCAGCCAGACGTCCCAGCGGCCAGCCAGGCGCTGCATGTCCAGCTCATAGCTGTAGCCCGTGTAGGTGTACAGCTGGGCATAAAAGCCCATAGCTTCCACCTTTTCCAGCGCATAGGCCACGACGTTGGTAAGGTCAAGGGTAGAGAGGGGCTTGAGCTTGTTTTCTTCCACGTCCACGCACACGGGCATGGTGAGCTCTTTTCCGCGCACCGCCTGCCGCACAAGGGCCAGCTCTGCATCCGCCATAGCCTCGCTGGTGGCGTAGGTGTAGTAGTAGACGCCCACGTCCAGCCCAGCGGCCCGGGCACCGCGGTAGTTGCGCTCAAAGGTCGGGTCGATGTACAACCCGTCCACCCGCTTGGAGAGCTTGCGGTTGGTGCTCACCGTCTTGAGCATGGCGCCCTTGTAGCCCGCCGCTTTGACCTTGCGCCAGCCGTCGAGGGTGATTTTGCCCTGATAGCGGCTCACGTCAATGTATCGGTAAGGCAGCGGCCCGCCCCAGCCGGGGGGAGCGGAGGCTTTGGTGTCCACGGTGGACACGTGGGCAGGATCTGCGGTGGAGTTGTCTGCCGCTTCCTTTGCGTGGGCAAGGGCGGCGAAGAGGTCGGAGAGGAAAGTCAGGAGGTTCATGTGGTCACGTCCTTTCTTGTTTTAAATTTTTTATTATTCAAAGCTCGAAAATCTGGCAATATAATCCACGAGGATTATAAGATAATTGTATGTTGAAATCGCCTCAGCTTGAAACCCCAGTAGACTGAGATTACCGTTTGATTCAAGTAGGCAGCTTCCAATAGATCCGTATGTATGCCCATCCGGCGAAAAAACGCATGTCATTTCCAGCCGAATTTCAGGACTATATGGTGTCTTTGCGATAAGTCCACTCCATAAGCCAGACGTTTTCTTTAAAACCAGCTGGCCCTTTATGTGATTATACATATAGTATGTATGACTCTTGTCGCTAATTTCAAATCCAGATTCCGGGGTAAAAACATTGCTCGCCAATTTATATTTGTTGCTTTCAATTATCCTATTTGAAATTTTTTCCCCTGATATGCTGCTCCCATATATTTTTTTTTGTCCTGCGTATAAGTTGATTGAATTATACAGAGCATACGAGGCATCATCCAACATTTTCACGGCCATTTTACCAAGATTTCCAATCAATCCATATATAAGAAGTACTCCACCATTCATATCCACTAAAGTTGGCGTTGTATCAAATTTTTCGGCATAATCGGGGTTCACCACGTTGGAGTTGAACATCCAATTTATGTGCATTGCGCATATTTTACAATACAAGGCGGTACTTACAATACCTTTTTGCAGTGTATCGACTGTGCATGCAGTTAAGCTTAAATTCGCATTCTGAGAGGACAGCTTATATCCAATTGACCCGTCAAACAAAAAATTGGTCGATAGCCAGACACTTATATTGAAGCACTGTACACCACCAGATACTACCTCTATGCCAGTACTTGAATCAACAATTGTCGTATTTATAATTGAGTTATCATTTTTAGCATATATTCCTGTTGTATTTTTGGGCAGTTGTGAACTTGTTGAATATTCATTAGATATATTGCAAGATACTATAGAACAACCTCCACTATTGAGAAAGATTCCAATTTGGTTAAAATTTGAAATCCAGCATTCTGAAATTTTTGTCCCGACTCCTGCATTTATTTTTAAGCATGTATTTACCGCATAGCTTCCATCAACTTTTCCGCCCCTAAAAGAGTGCTTCCGTACATTATGTACAACGTCGTTTTCTCCATTGATTGTTATAAAGGCATCTGTGCTTCCTCCACAGTATTTTAGCACAGCACTTCTATCCAAAACTATTTCACTTGCTTCCGTTGTAATGGGTGACTGTACCATATATGTCCCACTCGGAAAATACAATTTGCACATCTTCTCTTCAGCCAGCTGAAAAGTTTTTTTTACGGCTTCAGTATCATCATTGACTCCATCGCCAACAGCCCCAAACATTTGGGGGGTAACATAATCTTTTATGATATACGGTAAAAACTCTGTGTTGATTTTTTTCTGAGTAATCGCCCCATCTTGCACCGTCGTGGTCGCTTCCGGATGGTCTCCCAGCCACGCCTTGATGCTGGTATCAATGACCTCATCCTTGAGGTTGATCCCGCCCTCATTTAGCACGTCAATGCGTTTGCGCTCGGTGTCGAGTTCGGTTTTGTCTGCCTTTTTGTCCTCCAGCTTGTCCACCGCCGCACCCGTAGCTTTTGCGTCAGCAGCCTTTCCGGGGAGGGAGAGGGTGGGGTCCACGGCATTCAAGACGCCCTGCGTTGCAGCTGCTTCTGCACTTTCTGCTGCGGCCTCTGCACGATCAGCGGCGGCTTTGGCACTGTCACGCTCTCCCTCTACTACCTGCCCACAATACTCCAGCCCGTCGGCGATGCTGCCGCGCACCTCTTCACCTCGCAAGGCGGTGCGTACTTTTTTGATGATGTCAGTAAGATTCGTAGCCATAAATTTTCTCCTTACTTCAAATCTTCCTCTTCGTCCAAGCTCAGGATGGCGGGGGTAGAATCGTTAAAGCTCATGACGGCGGAGTGCGCCATATCAAAAGCGGTGGTGGCTTTGCGGGCGCTGAGGGCCTGCAGGTCAGAGATGGAAGAGAAGTCAATTCCAAAGGTAAATTTCTTCTCGTCCGGCTTATCCAGCGGCTCCACAAGCTTGGTGCAGGTCAGAGACGTGTGCACGCCGTGGGGATCGGAGATGATGTCCGCATTCTTCATAAACTGCAGGCGCTCGGTATCCACTCCCGCGTCTTTCAGGTCTACAGCAGAAATGGTCATGCCATCCAGATACCGCAGATTTTTTGCAAGCTCTTTCTGAGCCGCTTTCAAAAGGGTCTCTGTGGTAGAGGATGTGCCCTCGATCACGATGACCCGTGTGATGATGCCATAGTACTTTTGTGCGTTGTAGTCGTTGGCCGTGGCCGTGAGGGTCTTGGTTCTCTTCCACACCCAGAAGCCGCTGGTGCGGTAGCCCACCGCGATGACCCTTGTGACGATGTTTTCCGCCTTGACATAGCTGTCCAGATCCAGAAGATTCTCGCCAAACTCGATTTTCTGCCCGGTTTTTTCGGTGACGTTGGACACATAATCCAGATACCGCAGGGTGATGGTGGTATTGACAAGCTTCCGCTTCTCTCTCCGCACGATAAAGTGCCCGCCGTAGGTGTCCGTGAGTTCAGACTGCAGGATATCCCAGGTAATGCCAAAGTTTTTGCCGTCGCCAAAGGTATACAGGTTGTACTCTTTTTTCAGCACGTAGCCCACGCCGGTGGTGGTGGTCGTTGCCCCGGTTACAACGTTTTTGTCTTTGATGGTCACGGTCACGCTGCCATCATCCGCCACATTTACGGTATAGGTGCCGCTTTCGGTGTCGGTGGGCTCAAACATCGCCCGCTTGGTACTGCCGGACGTGACAACTTTGATATTGGCCACATAGGTCTTTTCAGAGCCATCACTGTTCACGACGTACACGACGCCCGCGCTGACGGTATACAGAGTGTCGGACGTCTTTGTGATAGCCGTTGCGGCATCCTGAGCTTGGCCCCATACATAATCCGTGCCGCCGACGTAGTGGGTGGAGCCCACTTCCCAGCTGGACGGGTCATCATCGGTCTTAGCCAGCAGTCTTCCGCTCTGGTCTTGGTAGGTGTACCAGCGGTCTACATGGCCGTCATCGTCTTCCTCGCGGTGGCTCTGGACGGTGCAGCCTGTGGCATAGAGCACCATCTGATAGCCGCCCGCGTCCACGATGCCACGATAAAAGGCCTTGTAGCCCTCCGTCTGGCCGTTGTGGTTGTCCAGCACCTTACCCAGAAACTCGGAAATAGTGATCCACTCATACTTGTACGGGGCCATGGAGCTGTCATTGAGGTAGGCAAGCTCGCCCTCACAGTAGATTTTCTGATTGAGATAAAAGTCCATGTCGTGGCTCATGACGCGCCCCTGCCAGAGCGTTTCACCGTCCTGCTCCACTTCCACGATGGCTTTCAGCTTCTGCAAAGCAGAGTGGGCGATATTGCCCAGCGGCACGGTAGCCTCAAAGCTGCCCGCTTTGCTGTCTTCCCGCGTGAGCACCGGATCCAGCAGGATTTTGGTGTCATCCTCGGAACCCGGGTCATAGATACAGACCTTTTTGCTCCATGTATCAATTGCCGTTTGAGTCCCGGCATAGACTTTATAGCTCATAAGCTCTTCACTTTCGTTGGGGTGGTATAGATGGTATCCGTCTCGAAATTGAACGGATCCCACAGCCAGTCTGCCCCCGCTTCTGCGGTCAGGCTGATCTTGTGCGGGTTGCAGGTGCCGGTGATAACAAAAACGTTCTCCCATCGGTCATGGCTCTGCGGGGCCACTTTCCAAAGGCCCTCCCAGTACCAAGACGGGTCATCATCAAAGATGCACCGCAGCCACTGGCCTTGCAGCGCATTTTCGAGGGTGCGCTGCACATTGGGCCAGTATTTTTTCGGTTTTACGCACTTGAGGGTGATGGTGATTTTTCGCTGGGTGTAGTGCACTTTTCCATCCAGTGCTTTGGTCAGATTGAGCAGTCTATCACCGCCCGGGACTTTTACCAGGTGATCGTCCACCTCGGCTTCACCCACGGTGGTTCCGCCCACTACGAGATAAAGCCCCCAGTCTTTGAGGGTGTGGTAGTCGCCCAGCTGTACGCCTTGTAGTGCTGCCATTTAGCCGCCCCTCGCTTTCCGGGCCGCGCGGATGCCCAAGTCTCTATCAATGCCATTGGTGAGTGTCGGCCGCATTGCACCTGCAAGAGCTTGCACACCGTTAGCGTCGATGACCAGCGTATCAGTTCCGATAGCCGGGAGGTGCTCGTCCAGAGAGTTGGAGATGCGCTGCAGCACACTGAGCTGCTGTTTTCCGGTGCTGTCCTGCTGGCCGCTGAACGGCGACACGGTAGCAGTGCTGTAGCGGCTCAGAGAGTCCGCACGGGCAGAAAACTCCGCCAAACTGTCATAGATGGGCGTTTTGGAAAACGGGCTGTCAGGGTTTCCACCCGTCACGCTGTCGCTGCCCTTGCTCTTTTTGGAGAGCGCTGCCAGCCCGATGCCGCCAGCCAGCGCCGTGATGCCCAGAATGGCCGCCAGAATCGGGTTGGCAGTGATAAAGGACACAATGCCGCCCAGACTGGAGATCACGCCGCCGGACATGCTGGAAAAGCTCGTGGCGATGCCAGCCAGCTTTTCGCCCACGCCACCAGAAGCGCCCAGCCCCTCCAGGATCGTGGAGAAGCTCTGCACCGCGGTCCCGGCCTCGGTAGCGCCATCGGCAATGCCGCTGGTAAAGAGGGACTTGATGCTCTCATACGCCGCCTTGGCCCCGCCGCCGCTGTAGCTCTCGTTGATGGCCGTCAGCGAATCCACCGCCCACTTGGAGATGATTTCCCGTTGTTCTTGCGAGATTTCGCCCCAAATAAGTTTGGCAATGTTCGTAGCCAGTCCAGACCAATTGCCGGTTTTGACATCGGTCAGCATACTTTGCAGGCGTCCGAAAATGCCGCCAGACCACTTTTGCTGTACTTCCGAAAGGTTTTTGTCAATCCTAGACTGTAGCTCACTTACAGAAAGGACCACATTGTCACAGGTCTGGTCTACCGTGGTGGTGACCTTTCCTGCGGCGTCTGTGGTCTCTTTGGTGACTTTTTTAATGGTCTTTTCGGTGCCGTCTACCACTTCCACCCAACTGTCCGTGATGGTCTTTACGGTCTCTTTGGTGGTTCCTTTAAGCTTTTTGGTGGTGCCGTCGTATACGTTATAGGTATTGTCAGCAGTCTCCGTGACACGCTTGATGTTGCCCACCATGCTCTCGGTGCCCTTGACGATCTCCGTCGTGGTGTCCTTGATGCTGTCCGCCAGCTTTTTTGTGTCGGCGGCTACTTTTGCGGTAGAGCCGCTCTTTTTTCCCGTGCTGCCAGTGGGCGAGGTCACAATACTGCTTCCACCGTTCTCGGCGGCAGCGGCTGCTTTTGCCTGCCGTTCCGTCCAGCTTTCGTTGTAGATGCCCTTTCCGTTCTTGGCGTCCTGTACGCGGCGGTTATAGTTGTTTTGGCTGGTTTTATCCGCAACGTATTTTGCATAGCCATCATCGTTGTTTTCATACCCGGAATAGGCGTTTTTTCCTAAAAGTTTGTTCAATGCAAAGCTTGCACGGTCTAAAGCGCTAACAGCGGCATTTCCAAGCTCGCCAAATTTTTTGATCGTTGCACTGATGGGGTTATCCAAATCCAGAATTGCGTTTCCAAGACCTGCCCAACCATCGGTTTTGTATGCATCAATAGCCGCAACGGTCATATCGTTGAGCCTCGAAATCACAACGCCGATTCCGCTTGTCAAATCGCCTGTCATAAGGCCAGCAAACTGGCTTACGTTGTCTTTCAGGGTGGAAACGCGGCCATTCATGGTCTGGCTCTGGGTGTCCATGGCGTTGTAGTAGCGCCCGCCCTCCTCGCTGGCCGCAATAAGGGCCTCAGAGAGCAGATCATAGCTGATGGTCATTTTCTGGACTTCCTGCACCGTTTTCCCGGTGTAGTCAGCCAGAACCTGGTAGACATTGATGCCGGCGTAGGCAAACTGTTTGACATCGATTGCGGACGCTTTTCCCACATTGGCGATCTGCTGCAGATTAGCTGCCATGCGGGAAAGCTCCGTGTTGCCTCCGCCTGTGGCGGAAACCGCGTCACCCAATGCATTGATGACCTTGCGGGAGTATTCCGCATTTTCGCCCGCGCTGATGAGCAGCTGGTTTGCCTGGGTCAGCGAATCCACGCTGAACGGGGTGCGTGCTGCATCTTCCTGAATGGCTTGCATGGCCGCATTGGCCGCTTCTGCATCGCCCAGCATGTTGGTCAGGCCCACGCGGTAGCTCTCGATTTGGGCGTTGTACTCGATGCCCATAGATACAAACTGCTTTGCACCGCTGAAAGCCGCGGTGGAAAGCGTGGAGATGGCAGAAGCCAGAAGCTGCGATTTTGTCAGCGCCGCCGTCAGCCCGCTTCCCGTACTGCTGGCCGACTTGCCAAAGGAGTCCATGCCGTTGTTTGCGGATTTCAGGGCGGAGGCAGTCGTTTTGAGTTGCGCCTCGGCTGCTGCAAGCTGATTTTTCAGCTCTTTAGTTTCAGCCGAGGTCCTGCCCGTCTTGGCGGCAGATTCGTTATACTGCTTTGTCAGTTCCAGCACGCTTTTTGCGGCCTTGCTGTACTCGCTGGAAAGCGCCGTCACGGTCTTTTTGGTCTCGCTCTGGACGTTGTTGATGCCCCGCTCATACGCGGACGTGTCCAGCCCAAGAGTGGCCATCAATTCAAAAAGTTTCAGGGCGTTTCACCTCCTCCGCACAGCTCTGCAAGGGCCGCTGCATTGTCGTTTGTGATTTCTTCTTCTGTCCGGGTATCCGTATCATGCTCAAAGAGCGGGAAAAGATAGCTGGACTTTGCAGAGTACAAATCACTCATGCCAGCAAGCTGCCCGATGGAATCCGCAATGTAATTGCGGTAGTATTGAGTTTCTTGGTGGTTGCGGATTTCTCCCCTGATGTGCTCGGCAATGTAGGATTTGCCCAGAATTGCAAGAAAATCCAACCGAATCGACGAAACAAGCCGCCGATAATTTTCCGCACCGATCACATCAAGGACTGCAAAAAATCCATGAAATCGCCATTGTTCAAGGCGTGCGCCATTGCAGAGGCAAGCTTGCGCGTGGGCGGCATTTCTTCACCATCATCCAGGACGACGAAAAGCGGAAGAATCTTTTCGGTCATGTCTGCTTTTTCGTCATAGAGCAGCTTGACCATATCCGCCGCATTTTTTGCGCCCTGCTCTGCAATTTTCTTTGCAAGCTCTTCTTTGGTCTCGTTTCCGGTCAGAACTGCCCGGCGCTTCACGATATCCGTCGCGCCGGAGTCTTTCAGGTACTGCTTGTACAGCTCTGCAAACTTGTAGGTATGGGAAAGGTATTCGGCACCATCCAGTTCAATGATCTCGCGCATGTTGACCTCCTGTTACTCTTCTGCTGCTTTCGTGATGGAATAGAACTCCATGGGTGCCTGGTCAGGGTTTTCAAGGTCAGAAAACGCCGTCAGGGTGATCTGCATGGAGCCGCCGCCGCGGTGAGCTGTCTGAAGATTCAGACCGCCAGTAGACAGCGCGTTGAGGATTTTGACCACGAGAAAACCGCCGCCAGTCATGGGGCCAACCCACCAAAGCGGCTTGAAGTCCGTCAGAACGGTCTTGAGGCGTGCGACAACGTGCGTCGGGTCGTCCGGGTCGATGTCTGCGGTGCCAACGGCCATCTGGATGGTCTTGGGGTCTGCATTGGGCGTGGTGTAGCTGATGGTTGCAGTCGTGCCGGACACCTCCGCGCCCTGCTTGGTGTTGGTGGGTGCATTGTCGATATCCGCCAGCGTGTCTTCAATGGTGTTCTGGTAGGTGATCTGCACGCCGCCCTGCGTTGCATGGACGACATTGGTTTTGTCGATTTTCGGCGTTTCAAGCGAAAAATCAGACAGGATATTGCCGGAACCCTTAGGGATGCTCTTGAACGCCTCTGCCGTCAGCACATTGACGGCAAACTTTTTGGCTGTAGTTTCAGGCATATATTTCCTTTCTTCACACAACGTATTGCGTGATTTCAAAGTTGAGGTATTCGCACAGATACCCTTCAGGCGTGTTGTTGAGAGGCTGCGCCCACGGGGTGCCTTTGCGCAAAACAATAGCGCCGCCCTCGCATTCGATAGTCAAACCACCTCTTGGGAGGGCTGCGCTGATTTTGTCTTCGGTCTGTAAGATGGGCAAGCGTCCTGCGCTGCTGGGGTACCACAAGCGGACATGAAACGACGCTTCCTCGTTCCACCCGCCGGGGATTGCGGGCTTGTAGGTCAGGTAGGGCAGGGAAGCGGCAGGCGGGATGTTGTCTTCCAGATAGCCGGGGATGCCGAACCCGTTGAAAAACGTGTTCAGCACCCGGTTGATGCTCTCAGCGGCCCCCATTACGGCAGCACCGCCTTTTTGCACTTGACGGCCCGCAGCCCCATGCCGGATTCTTCCGGGGCTTTCCCCTCGTCCGCAGAGCTTGTGACTTGGAACGTTTCGCCGTCGTCCACCCGCTTGATGTAGTCCGGGAATGCCAGGGGCACGCCCATGTTCACAAACAGGGTGTAAGTGGACGCTGTCGCCGCCTGTTCCGCCACCTGTGCTTCCACAGTGGTATCGTGGCGCTCAACGGCTTCAAACTCCGGGCCGTCCTGCCAGCCGGACACAAAGCCGCCCACGCCATCCGGCTCATAGCTGCGGGTCTGGAAGCAAAATTTTTTTGTGAAGCCCTGCATCACGGTGGATGCAGTGAACGGATTGACCATGTCACATCTTCCTCCACTGATTGATCTCGGATTTATAGCGGGTCTTGCCATCTGCGGGCAGGCCGTCGGCCCCTGTAGCCATCGTGCCAGACCAGCCGTTGAACGACTGAGACACATACACGCCGCCGGACGGCAGCGCCTTGTCGTATGCGTCAATCTTTTCCGCCAGCTCAATAAAAGCAGGCGGCACACGCATGGGCTGTACCGTTCCGTTGAACGTTTCGGCGGTCAAATCTCCATCGCCAGCCTTGTGCACGCCGTCGTTGAAGATGGAGCCGCACACAAGGAAATACTGCCCAGGGACTACGCCAGCGGGCATGGTGTCCGGCTCAAAGGCAAACTGCCCGGCGATGGGGTCGTCCGCCCGGTCAAAAAAGTTGTGCGTGTAAGCGCACAATTCAGGGACGGTCATACAGAGTCACCTCTTCTTATTTCCCGGTGACTTCAGCGGCGGCCACGGCGGGCTCGGTGTTGGACGTGCCGACGGTCACGACTGCAATGCCGTCCAGATACTCTGCCCACAGCTTCATGCCCATGATGGCGTAGGTCTCGCCCGTGGCGTTCTTGTAGTTGCCCTCGGCGTGGTAGCCGATGAGGTTTGTCTCGCCCGCCACGGTATAGGACAGGCCCAGCTTTGCGAAATCGCTGTCAGCGGGGTCAACATAGTAGAGATCAATGTTCTCCACAGGGACAGCGATAACCTGCTTCTGGGCAATGTAGGCATCGGGCAGCAGGAACAGGGTGGAATAGCCGAGGAAATTCTTGACGTAGGACAGGCCAAACTCGGTCTGCACGGTGATCTCCTTGTCACCAAGGTAGTCGTAGAAGTCCATGATGTTGGCAAAGCCCACGACCTCGGTAACATCCAGGTTGTCGTTTGCAAAGCGCTTCAGAACCGCACCTTTTGCGATAGCCAGAGCACGCTGCCAGGTCTTCTGGGTGCCAACCAGCTTGCCGGTCTTGAGGAAAGTGTAGAAGTCGGTCAGGACCTTTTTCTGCAGCTCGTTGCGGAAAGCGGTATCGGTACGCTCCACGGCCACCTCAGCGCCGTACTTGGCGACGGCTTCGATGGTCACAGCCTTTGCGTACTTCTCCATAGTGATGTCGCCATAGGCCACAGGCTCGACATTGGTCTTGGTCAGGGGGATGTCTTCGCCCTCACCAACGGTTGCGCCGCCCTGCAGGCCGCCGTCAACGGTCGCCTTGTAGGAGACCAGCTTGGTGCCGGGTGCCTTGCGGATGGGGCGCATAATGCCCAGAATGGTACGCAGAGCGTCCCAATTCTTCTGGAACTGGGTCACGAAATCAACTTCACGGATGGAAGTCGAAAACTGGGCGGTAGTAGTCATATTTGCGGGTGCTGCCATGCGTTACTCCTTTGCTGCAAGCCCGAACGCCTCAGGGTTGGCCGCAATGGCCGCCTGGCGCTCGGTTGCGTCTTTGATGTTGATGATCTGTTCTTTGGTCATTTTGGAGCCGGTGTTGGTGGGCGGGGTGTCCACCTTTGCGCCGGTGGTCGTGGTTGTAGCCACAAAGTCGCTCCAATCAGCTTTCAGGCTGTCGGCGTGCTTCTTGGCGTCCTTGACCTCGCCCTTTTCATCCAGCTCCAGTTTGTCGATGTCCTCGCCAGACAGCCGCACAACGCGGTCAGCGTACTTGTCCAGCACCCCGGCGGACTTCAGCAGCTCCCGGAACTTGGCTTCCTTGGCTGCATGGGCGTCTTTCTGGGTCTGCTGGGCCTTGTAGTCGGTCAGCGCCTTTTCAGCGGCCTGCTTGCCGCCGTTGGCTGCGTCCCGGTCTTTTTCGGCTTTGGCGAGGGCTGCGTTCTTCTCATCGAGCTGGTTCTGCAAGGTGTCCGTTTCCTCATGCAGCACGTCCAGAATTTTCTTGAGCTTGCCGCTGGTGTCAGTCGTTTCATCTTCCAGAATTGCCCGGAGAGTCTTGCGTTCGAGTGCCATGTGATAGTCCTTTCTGCCCATGCTCGGGCTGCCATGCTTGGCAATAAGGTTATTTGCCGGACGTGCTGCCGGTGTGGTGCCGCTTGCAGGGCTCGAACCTGCAACTACCCGGTTATGAGCCAGGAGCCCTACCAGTTGGGCGAAAGCGACATAAAAATAGCGGCTGACGCTGTGCGCCAACCGCTGAGTATTAAATTGATTTCTGGGCAGCTACCATAATAACGCGATTTCCTTTTCCATACGCATTATCGCAAAGTTCCTGAAGATGTTCTCTCGCTTTTTCCATCTCGACAAAAAAAATTTTTTCTTTGGTTTTCTGCTGGTAATATGGCGAAAGTTCAATTTTCTCAGTAACCGTACCATAAAGGCGATTGCGAAGTTCATTAAACTCTTCAAGCGTGCAGCCTTTAAGCTCAATTTCCGTTTTGTAAACGATGTTTTCCATGCTTATGCCTCCCCATCAAAAAGCTTGTCCAGCGCTTCTTTTGCAAACTTTTCCTCTTTTGCGGCTGCAATTTCGGCAAATTTATTCATTGTCAGAAGATAGGCGCTTACGATTTCCAGCTCTTCTTGCGCAAGATGTTCTCTGAGGATTTTGTCTACCTTGACGGCAACTTCATAGACTTTTTCCTCGTCGTAGTCGTAAATGCTCATGTTTAAGCCTCCTTGTTTCCTTCTTCCACCGCGATCTCTCGCATCTCGTCAACGTGATTTTCCACCGCCGGGCGGAGGAACGGGCGGGGTGCCATGCCTCGGGTAAAGTGCCATTTGCCGTTGAAGTCTTTCCAGACCCACGGCGTTTTGCGTCCGTTGCCTTTCTCGGCAAAGATGCCCGTGCCCAGCTCCACATACACGCTGTAAAACAGATTGCTGCCGATGGTCACGGTCTTTTTGGCAAGGTCGAGGGCAAAGGTCAGGCTCTGCTTAAGTGCGCCGCCCACGTAACCCTCAATGCCCGTGCTGTCTGCCGTGCCTGTGGGCACAAGCAACTGGGCGTAGTCCTGCACTTTCATGCCCCAGATGGTCAGCACCCGCTCTGCCCATGAGTCCAGAGCTTCATGCAGCCGCGGGGTGTTGTCGGTGAATTTGATGTCGTACTCAAATTTCATGGCTCACTTTTTCTTCTTTCTGGAGATGTAACCAATCCACGCATTTCCCTGCTCAAAAGTAACGCCATACGGTTTTGTTGTTAGCTGCATTAACTTGTCCCAGTCGCCGCGAGACATTCCTTTGAAATCAAATGCAACTTTTGGGCCTTTTTCCCAAAATGTTGTCATGTAAGGTTCAGAACCATCACCAGTTCTGTATTTGTTAAGGTCAACGCCAACTTGCTTTTTCACAAAGTCAATGGTTTCGTTGTGTGATTTCTTATATCTCGAATTGTCAACAATAGTCGCAAGCTTTCTTTGCCGTTCTGCTTCAACTTTTCTGTCGTCTGTTATCCAGCGGCCATTTACAAATGATTCAAACTTGTGCTCATCAGCGCTTCCACCGCCCGCTCTCGCGGAGCTGCCCGAACCTCTTTTACTCACGGTAGTGCCTCCTCTCGTATTGAAATGGCTTGATTTTGGTCACGTTCCAGTCGAACTCCGCCGGGCATTTGCCATACCACAAAATGCTGCTCGGCTGCAGCACTTCCAGCGCCTTGCGGCAGTGCTTGGCGAAACATTCCGCTTCGTATGGGTCAGACTGCGTTCCGTGGCTCGAAATGCTCACAATGGCGTTTCTAGGCTCTCCGTCAAAGCACCAGTCATAACTTTGCTTGCCGCACCAGCAGAGCGTTGGAATCACATGGATGCCGTGAGCCTGCCAGTATGCAGCCAGCCAGTGCTTTTTGTAGTGCATGAAAAGCTGTACCGCAAGCGGCATATCACTGTAAAGCGAAAAATCCGGCGAACACACCGCCCCGAACTGCTGCAAAAGGGAAATGTATTTGTCAGGGTTGTTCCAGAACCGTTCAAACTGATAATCGTCCTTGTAAAAATGCACGCCTTTTGTGGCCTTGTCTTTGGCTGTCAGCGCATAATTGACCGGGATCCATTCCAGCTTGTCAATGCGGATGTCCGTTTCCGGCTTGATTTCAGGGATGCCATACTTGCCCACGCCCGGAAAAATCATCTTTTCGGTGTTTTCCATAGGCAAGATCACAGTTCATCCCTTCTTTCTTTTTCTGAATCCTTCCATTGTCCTAATAAGGCGTTTGTGTGCTCCATGCGGCTTTGCGCCATTTCCGTAGGAAGGCCGCGCGTGTTTTGGCTTAATATAGCCACACGGGGGCTTAAAATCACGGCAAAAGTTCAAGAAAAAGTCATCGTTGATTACGACAATCCCAAACTTCTTATTTTTCATGCTTTGCGCTCTCCTTTCTGCGTTTTCGTTCCTCCGCCCACCACATTTGCTCGGCTTCCTCGCCGCCCTTGGATTTATACCACTCGGTGTAATCCATGACGGGCGTTGTCTCTTTGGTCACATTGTCCCGCTTCATGGCGTTCTGCCGGGGATACTTGCCCAGAGCAGAGGACAACACACAGCGGCAGTGGTAAACCATCTCCGGCGCTGCGTTGGGGTCGCCGGGGCGCTGAATCTCGTAGCCCATGACCTTGAACGGCTCGTCAAGCTCTGCCGTCTGCTGATCGAGCAAGCGGTGCATCTCACGGGTACGGTAGTCGTGGGTGGAATTCCACCGCTTTTTGACCTCGATGCCCAAAACCTGTGCGTTGCGCATCTGCTGCAAAGCCCCGGCGTTCTGGGCACTGGTAAGGGCTGTGATGGCGTTGCTCATGGCCCAATGGATCTCTGTATCAGCCATTCCGTTGACAGCCTGCACGGCGATGTCGTGGACGCTCTTGCCCTGCACAATGCCCTGCATGACGTAGCGGTTGAACACCCGGGCGTCATAGGTGCGGTTGCTCTCGCTCTTGATACGCTTGTTGGGAACCATGCGGGGGTTCTTCTTCAGCAGGAGCTTGACCGCTTCGGTGTTGTACAGGGTCAGCCCGAACGTCACGCCTGCGGCCTGTTCCAGCTCGTAGAAAGCCCAGTTTGCGCCAAAGGAAAAGATGTTGTATTGCTCGTCCCGGGCCAGCTTGTAGGCCGTCTCTTGGGCTGTGGTGCAGGTCTGCGTGATGCCGTCCAGCTTTGCGTGCATCAAATTGGACTGAAAGACCTGATTTTGCAGCCAGATGCGGTAATCCTCTTCGGTGATCTCGCCTGCATCCAGCTGCGCCCGCTTGCGCTCGTCCAGCGCTTTGTACTTTGCCAGAAACTCGGTCAGCTGCTCCTGCATCTCCCGGCGGGCGGTGCCGTACACCCGGAGGATACGGCGGCGCAGGCGGTTCAGTTGGCGGGTAGAGATGCGGTCACGGTCGTTCATTGTTTTCCCCGGCGGGTCCCCATTTGATGTTTCCGAGTTCGTCAACGCCTACTGCGCGGACTTTTGGCTCGTCCCAATCAATCGTGGTCGGCTGCATCAATTCGACTGCATTTGCAAACCGCTTCAAAAGCTTCCTGTCGTTTTCGTCCAGCTCAATAACAAACTTGCCGATGATATTTTCAGCCATCGTCTTCATCCTCCTCGTCGTCCACGGTCTCCCGTGTTGCGCTCTCAGCCATCAGAGCGGCCTTGGCCTGCTTCTTTTGTTCCGGGGTCAGGTTGGGCAGCAGGTCAATGGCCATGTCCTGCCCGATGATGGCGGCCTCGGAAATCACCATGCTGACCTGTTCAGCGGTGTTGGTGATCTTGCTGCGGTTGAATGTCGGCATAGCGTTTTCAAAGCCAGCCAGTGCGCAGATCTGCCGGATGAACGGCTTGACCTGCGCTTCGAAGTCGTCCGCGTTCTGGTTCAGCGGCTCATAGGCCGCATCCAGATGGTCGTTGGTGCTGTCTGCACTCACACAGTGCACGTCCAGCCCGCCGAAATCCTCATACACCCGGGTGTGGAGCAGTTCCAGCAGAGCCTGCCGGGCCGTCACGGGAATCTCGGTGGTGTAGGGGGTGATCTTGCCGCCCTCGCTGGTGTCTGCTCCTGCAATGTGGTATAGATTCAGCTTGACAAGGAACTCTTGCAGCTCGCCATCGGTCATGCCGTTGAAGTTCTCGCACAGCCAGTAGATCTGCGAAAAGTCCTGCAGGTCATTGCAGAAGCCGGACATCACCAGATCGGTGTTGTCAATGTAGGCTTTCAGCCCCACAAGGGTGCTCTGGTGCAGGTCGGAACCCCACAGCGGCACAATGGGAAGAGCGCTGTAGTTTTCGCCCTCCACGCTTTCCAGCCCGCCGCCGGGTGTGGTGACGGTCACGCTCTTGTATGCCTGCTTCGGCGTTGTCTCCTGCATCGTGCTGCCGATTTTGCTTTCCGTGTACTCAGTGAAGCCGTCCAGCTCGTACAGGATATAGTGCATATCTGTGTCCGGGTTCAACCGCCAGAAGCGCACGCCTGCCTGCAAAAGGCTTGTTTTTTCATCGTACAGGGGCGCAAACTCGGTCAGCTTGAAAACCACCAGATGGTCGCTGTTCCAGAATCCGAAGCTCTCACCATGGATCAGAGCGAAATATCCGGCTTTCTGGATCTGCTCGTCGAAGTTCTGCCCCAGCTTTTCCTTGTCCACGCCATCGTCCGCAAAGACCACGCCGTTGCCGAGGGAGTAGGTCGCCCGCTGCTTGTTGAGCCGCCGGAAAAGATTGCTCTTGACCATATCGGGGTGCAGGACATCCTGCTTTGTGTTTTTGGACAGGCGCTTCAGCATCAAAGCGTAAGCCTGCGCGAAGCGTTCAGCCCCCGGGTTTTTCTGGGCATCGTACAGGTCGGCGTCCAGCGCCATCTTGTAGGGCTTGGAAGCGCAGTGTTGCTGCACGAACCGCCGGATGAAATCAGGCTGCTCCCCGGCGGCTTGCGCCTGCTGGAAAGTCTGAAATGTGTATGTAGTGCTCAAAATCAATCCCTCAGTTTCACAAGGCGCTTTGTGCGCACGAAATAGCGGATAGCGTCCATGCAGTGGTCATTGACCTTCAGCACGGTGTCGTCTTTGTCTGGATCCCAAGCGTACACGCCGAACTCTTCCAGCGTGTGCTTGCAGTCTTTGTAGATCTTCAGCCGTCCGGTCTGCAGCATGGTCTGCACGTCCAGAATGCCGCTCAGAACGTCATTGTTTGCGGGGGTCTGTGTAAAGCCATTCTTGCGCAGCTCTGTAATCAGGGGCAGAGCAGAGGGGTCCACGATGATCCTTTCCAGCTTGAGACCATTCAGCCACGCTTTGAGGTCTGTGACATACTCGCCCACGGTCTTTTGTCGCTTCTGTTCGCGGCCGCTGTAGTAGTACTCCCGGGTGACGATCCAGCAGTCTGCATCTGCCTGCTTCTGGAACAGCAAAAAAACCGTTGCGTTCTGGGTGCCGAAGTCGCAAGCCACATAGCTGCTCTTTGGTGACAGCTCCGGCAGCAC
>OHQX01000211.1_pt1 | contig 29201 bp, 26 predicted proteins | sample 1578251 | NCBI WGS metagenome assembly OHQX01 (sample SAMEA3879507, study PRJEB24766) | human gut metagenome | biome: human-associated habitat; feature: feces | place: USA | collected 1985/1987
GGGCCGCTACCCCTACACCGGGCGGCTGGGCGTCCTCTCGGCAGAGGACAGAGCGCAGGTGCGCGCTGCCCTCAGATTGGTGGGCGCGGAGGCCCTCGCCGACCGGGATTTCAACAAGATCAGCGACGGCCAGCGCCAGCGGGTGCTGCTGGCCCGGGCCATCTGCCAGCAGCCAGAGATCATTCTGCTGGATGAGCCTACGTCTTTTTTGGATATCAAGGGCAAAGTGGAACTGCTGGGCATCCTGAAACAGCTGGCCCGGGAGCAGAACATGGCCGTTCTGCTCAGTCTGCATGAGCTGGATCTCGCCCGCAAACAAAGTGGTCTGCGTCTCGCCCGAGGCTGTTTCCGGTGTGCTGACGCCCGAAGAAGCGTTCACCAAAGAAAATATCTGCCGCATCTACCACCTGACAGCGGAGGAATACACGTTTCTCTATGGCCCGGACGCCGCGGTGCAGACGCCTGCCCCGCAGGCAGAGGCCCCCAAAAAGCCAAGATCCAAATTCGAGCACTATGTCCGCAGCGGGCAGAAACTGCTCCGCTGCGGTTATACCACCGGCACCTGTGCGGCACTGGGCGCGGCAGGAGCTGCCCGGCTCCTGCTGACCGGACGCACGCCGGAAACAGTCGCTCTCCGCACCCCAAAAGGCATTGTGGTGGAGGTGGCCCCGCTGGCCTGCCATCCAACGGAAGACGGTGCTGTCTGCGTGATTGAAAAGGACGGCGGTGACGATGCCGATGTGACCACCGGCCTGCCCGTTGCGGCGGAAGTGGTCCTGAAACCGGAACGCGCGGATGTGCAGATCTTCGGCGGGCCGGGGGTGGGCCTGGTGACAAAGCCGGGCCTTGACCAGCCGGTGGGCGAAGCCGCCATCAATCATGTCCCCCGGGAGATGATTGCGGAGGCCCTGCAAAAAGAAGCCGAATCCGCCGGTTATGCGGGCGGTTTTGCCGTGACGGTTTCCATTGAGGGCGGTGCCGAGGTGGCCAAGCGGACGTTCAACCCCCATATCGGGGTGGAGGGCGGGCTGTCGGTACTGGGCACCAGCGGCATTGTAGAACCCATGAGCCAGCAGGCCATTCTGGACACCATCCTGCTGGAGATGAATCAGGCGACGCTGCGGGCAAAGGACCACCGGCGGCTCATCCTTGCCCCGGGCAATTACGGGCTGGACTATCTGCACGAAACGTATCCGCAGTTTGCTGATATCCCGGTGGTCAAAACGTCCAACTTTATCGGAGATACGCTGGATATGGCAGCAGCGGCGCACTTTGAACAGGTGCTGCTGGTGGGACACATCGGCAAGCTGTGCAAGCTGGCGGGCGGCATTATGAACACCCACTCCCACACGGCAGACTGCCGCACGGAGCTGTTCTGCACCCACGCCGCCCTGTGCGGTGCTGACCGGGAGGTGTGCACTGCGCTGTACAATGCAGCCACCACGGATGCCTGTCTGGAGATTCTGGATACAGCCGGGCTGCGGAAACCGGTGCTGCAAAGCCTGCTTGCCGCCATCCAGCTGCATCTTGACCGCCGCGCGGGCGAGGCGTTCCGGGTGGGCGCGGTGCTGTTTTCAAACCAGCACGGCCCGCTGGGACAGACCGAGACTGCCGCCCGCCTGTTAGACGAATGGAAGGAGTAATGCACATGGTACATTTTGTGGGCGCAGGCCCCGGCGCGCCGGATCTGATCACCCAGCGCGGTGCAGCATTTTTACAGGCCGCAGACTGTATTATTTATGCGGGCAGTCTGGTCAATCCGGCGCTGCTGGGGCTGGCAAAGCCGGGCTGTGCCATCTATAACAGCGCCGAGATGACGCTGGAGCAGGTGCTGGACGTGATACGCCGGATGGAAGCTGCCGGTAAAAACACTGTGCGGTTACACACCGGCGACCCCTGCCTGTACGGTGCCATCCGGGAGCAGATGGACGCGCTGGACGCAGACGGCATTTGTTACGATGATACCCCCGGTGTTTCCAGCTTTTGCGGCGCTGCCGCTGCGCTGAACGCCGAGTATACCCTGCCCATGGTCAGCCAGACGGTCATCATCACCCGCATGGAGGGGCGCACCCCCGTACCGGAGCGGGAAAGGCTGGCAAGCCTTGCCGCCCACGGCGCGACCATGGTGATCTTCCTGTCCATCGGGCTGATTGATAAGGTGCAGACTGCGCTTTTGCAGGGCGCGTATACACCGGACACCCCCGCCGCCGTGGTGTACAAGGCCAGCTGGCCGGAAGAAAAAATCGTGCGGTGCACAGTTGGTTCTTTGGCTGAGAGCACCCGTGCAGCGGGCATTACCAAGACGGCACTTATCGTAGTGGGAGATTTTCTCGGCACGCAGTACGAACGCAGCAAGCTGTACGACCCCGCCTTTACCACCGAATTCCGCAAAGGAGAACCGGTATGACCCGCGCTTACCTTGCCTTTACGGATACCGGCCTTGTGCTAGCAAAGCGTCTGGCCGCCGCCTTGCCCGGCAGTGTTGCCCGGTGCGGGCGGGATGGCGATTCTCTTGCAGAATGGGCAAGCGCACAGTTTGTGCATTCTGATGCGCTGATATTTGTAGGAGCTGCGGGTATTGCAGTGCGGGCCATCGCGCCCCACTGCAAGAGCAAGACTACCGACCCGGCTGTGGTAGTGGTGGACGAATGCGGGCGGTTTGCCGTGCCCATTCTGTCCGGACATCTGGGCGGCGCAAACGATCTTGCGCGGGCCATTGCCACCGTATGCGGTGCTGTGCCGGTGATCACCACCGCCACCGATGCCCACGGCATTTTTGCGGTGGACGAGTGGACAAAGCACCAAAACTGCATGGTGCTGGAGCCGGAGCGCATCAAGCTGGTCAGCGGCAAATTACTGGCCGGGCAGCCGGTATATTACCGGGCTGATTTCCCGGTAACAGGCACCGTGCCCGCAGGGTTATTCCCCGCTGATACCCCGGAAAAAGCCGACTTTGCACTCACCCTTTGCCCCACCGGGCAGGCACTGCATCTTGTGCCGCGCATCGGGGTACTGGGCATCGGCTGCAAGCGGGGCACAACCGCTGAAACGCTGGAAGCTGCTTTTGCCGCTTTTTGCGCCCGGTACGACTTTGCTGCGCAGGCAGTTACCGCCGCCGCAAGCATCGACCTGAAGCAGAATGAACCGGGCTTGCTGGCCTTCTGTCAGGCGCGTGGCTGGCCGGTGCGGTTTTACTCTGCCGCACAGCTGCGCAGCTTGCCCGGGCAGTTCACTCCCTCCCCTTTTGTACAACGCGTGACCGGAGTGGATAATGTTTGTGAGCGGGCGGCTGTGCTGGACGCAGACGGCAGCCTGTTTTACCCGAAATTTGCCTGCAGCGGCGTGACCCTTGCGCTGGCGTGCAGGCCCTTTGCCCCGGACTGGAGGTGGCAGAATGCTTGACGTGATAGAAATCGATATTGACCGTCCCGAGAAGATAGTCTATGTCGTGGGGCTTGGCCCCGGCGAGCCTTTTTATATGACCCAGCAGGCCGCGAATACGCTGGAAAGCGTTGACGCGATTTGTGGATATAAGGTCTATCTTGACCTCATCCGCGATGAATTCCCCTGCGAGGAATACTATGCCACCGGCATGACGCAGGAAATCGACCGCTGCCGCTGGGCGCTGGAAAAAGCACGCACCGGCAAGCGGGTGGCGCTGGTCTGCTCCGGCGATGCCGGGGTGTACGGCATGGCAAGTCCCCTGCTGGAGCTTGCCCCGGATTATCCGGACGTTGCCGTGGAAATCGTGCCCGGACTGACCGCTGCCCTCAGCGGCGGAGCGGTGCTGGGTGCACCGCTGGCGCACGATTTTTGCGTCATTTCCCTTTCCGACCGGCTAACCCCATGGGAGGTCATCGAAAGGCGGCTGACCTATGCCGCCATGGGGGATTTCTGCGTTGCGCTGTACAATCCCTCCTCCAAGGGCAGGCCGGACTATCTGGCAAAGGCGGTGTGCATCCTGCTGGAAAACGGCAAAAGTGCCGATACCGTCTGCGGCATCGTGCGCAACATCGGCCGGGAGGGTCAGACCGCCCGAATCCTGACCCTTGCCCAGTTGAAAGACACTGCGGTGGATATGTTTACCACCGTGTACATCGGCAACGCCGCCACAAAGCAGCTGGGCGGCAGAATGGTCACCCCACGGGGGTACCGCAGATGAAGGCAGTGGTTTTTAGCGGCACTACCGAGGGGCGGGTGTTCTCCCGGCAGCTGGCGGCGCTGGGAGCGGAGGTTCTGGTCAGTGTTGCCACCCCGCTGGGTGCAGAGGAACAGGGCAAAGCAGACGGCATCACCGTGCACTGCGGGCGGCTGACCCCCGAGGAAATGACCGCTCTTTTACAGGGCGCTGCCCTGTGCATAGACGCCACCCACCCCTACGCGGTGGACGCCACAAAAAACATCCGGGCTGCATGTGCCGTGGCCGGGGTGGAGTATCACCGGCTGCTGCGGGAAGAAAGCCCCTTGCCTGCCGGGAGCATGGTGTTTGCCACCGCTGCCCACGCCGCCGCGTTTCTGGCCGGATGCAGCGGCAATGTGCTGCTGACCACCGGTGCAAAGGAGCTTGCCGCCTTTGCGCCGCTCAGCCCGGAGCGGCTGTTCCCCCGGGTGCTGCCCACGCGGGAGGGCATTGCCGCCTGCGAGGCCGCCGGTATCCCGCATAAGAACATCATTGCCATGCAGGGGCCATTCAGCTATGCGCTGAACTGCGCCCTGATAAAACAATTCTCCATCCGGTATCTGGTCACCAAGGACGGCGGTGCCGTGGGCGGCTTTGCCGAAAAAGCACAGGCCGCACAGGATACCGGTGCACAGCTGATCGTGGTGCGTCGCCCGGCTGAAAACGGACAAACTGCCGCACAAATTCTGGCACGCTGCAAGGAGGTTCTGGTATGATCTCTCTGATTGGAATGGGTTCCGGCTGCCCGGAAAGCCTGACCGCGCAAGGGTTGGCTGCACTGCAAAGCGCAGGGCTCATCCTTGGGGCCAAGCGCCTGTTGGAGCATTTACCGGCGGGGTGCACTGACAACTGCAAAGCCGTGTATAAGCCGGAGGAAATCCTTGCGTGTCTTGCCGCACAGCCGGATACGGACACCGCTGTTTTGTACAGTGGCGACACCGGGTTTTACTCCGGTGCGGCAAAGCTGCTGCCCCTGCTGCGGGTCATGGGATACTCCGTCCGGGTGCTGCCCGGGCTTTCCAGCGTTCAGCTTTTAGCTGCTGCTGTAGGACGCCCCTGGCAGGATTGGAAACTGGTGTCGGCCCATGGCCGCGCCTGCGACCCGGTAGCCGAGATTTTAGCGCATCCACAGGTGTTTTTCCTCACCGGCGGCGGGGACACCCCTGCCTCTCTGTGTGCCAAGCTGACCGCCGCCGGGCTGGGCGCTGCTCACGCCCTTGTGGGCGAAAACCTTGGCACCCCGGCAGAAGCCATCCGCTTTGGCCTTGCCCGGGAACTGGCAGAGCAAACCTTTGCACCGCTGAGCGTATTGCTCATCGAACGGGAGGCTTTGCCGTCCCGCCGCACCCCCGGCCTGCCGGACAATGCTTTTATCCGGGGCGCTGTGCCCATGACCAAGCAGGAGGTGCGCGCCGCCGCACTGGCAAAGCTGGCGGTCACCCCCACGGACACCCTATGGGACGTGGGCGCGGGCACCGGCAGCGTGAGCGTGGAGCTGGCGCTTGCCGCCCCTGCCGGACAGGTATATGCCGTAGAATGTGACCCGGAAGCCTGTGCACTGATCCAGCAAAACCGGGAGAAATTTGCTGCTTACAATCTGACCTTGATCGAAGGCAAAGCCCCTGAAGCTTTGGACACGTTGCCCGCCCCGGATGCTGTATTCATCGGCGGCACAAAGGGCAATATGGACGCTGTTATAGACGCCGTACTGCACAAAAATCCAGTCGCCCGGCTGTGCATTACCGCCATTGCGTTGGAAACGCTCAGCGCTGCCGTAGCTGCCCTGACCGCCCACGGCCTTTCTGCGGAGGTGACACAGATTGCCGTCAACCGCACAAAAACGGCGGGCAGTCTGCATTTGCTGATGGCTAACAACCCTGTGTTTCTCATTACGGGGGCACGGACATGATGCAGTTTCTCATCGCCGCACCGCGCTCCGGCAGCGGCAAGACCACCGTTACCTGTGCCGTGCTGACCGCATTGCAGCGGCGCGGGACTGACCCTTGCGCCTTCAAATGCGGGCCGGACTACATCGACCCTATGTTTCACCGCAGCGCGCTTGGGGTGGAAAGCCACAATTTAGACCTCTACCTCTCTGCCCCGGATACGGTGCGCACGCTTTACGCCCGCTATGCCGCCGGGCACGGCGCTGCCGTATGCGAGGGTGCCATGGGCTTTTACGATGGGCAGGGACTGACAACCCGTGCAAGCGCTTGGGAGCTGGCCGATACGCTGACGCTGCCGGTGCTGCTGGTAGTGCAGCCAAAAGGGGCAAGTATCACCCTTGCTGCCGAGCTGCAGGGGCTTTTGCAGTTCCGCACGCCCAGCCATATCGTGGGCATTCTGCTCAATGATTGCTCTGAGTCCTTGTACAAAACGCTGCGCCCGATGCTGGAAGCCGAGACCGGTCTGCCGGTGGTGGGGTATCTGCCCCATCTGCCGGGATGCGCCATTGAGAGCCGCCACCTCGGGCTGAAAACCGCTGGAGAGATATCGGACTTACAGCAAAAGCTGGTCAAGCTTGCCGATGCCCTTGTGCTGGACTGGGCACAGCTGGCAGTGTTGACCGACCGTCCTGCCCCGGCTGCGCCGCCGCTTGCCGCGCCGTGCACGCCCTCCGTTCGCATTGCCGTAGCGCGGGATGAAGCCTTCTGCTTTGCCTACGCCGAAACATTGGACGCCTTGCGGGACGCGGGTGCGGAACTTGTGTTTTTCAGCCCGCTGCGGGACGCCACCCTGCCGGAAAATATCGGCGGGTTGTACCTGCCCGGGGGCTACCCAGAGCTGTACGCCCGTCAGCTGAGTGAGAACCGCGCCCTGCGTACTGCTATCCGGGACGCAGTGCAAGAGGGTCTGCCCACTGCTGCCGAGTGCGGCGGCTTTCTGTACTTAGGGCAGACGCTGGAGGGTACAGACAGCAAGGTTTACCCCATGGCGGGTGTGCTGCCGGGCAGCGGGCACAACGCCGGGCGGCTGGTGCGCTTTGGCTATGCCGTCATGACGGCAAAGGCTGGCAGTATGCTTTTCCACGCCGGAGAAGCGCTGCCCATCCATGAATTTCACCACTGGGATTCCTCCGAAAATGGCGCAGACTTTTCTGTGCGCAAAACCGAAAAAAGGCAGTGGGAATGCGGCTTTGCAAACACGCATTTGTATGCCGGTTTCCCGCATCTTTACTGGGCAGGTACTGCCCTGCCCCGCCGCTTTGTGCAGGCGGCGCAGCACTTTTTGAAACACAAAGGATGACGAAAATGACCGAAGCTGAACTGATGCAGCTGCTTGCTGCCATCACCCCGCCGGACGAAGCCGCCCGCGCCGCCGCCCACGCCCACTGGGCAAGCCTTGCCAAACCCTTGGGCGGACTGGGTGCACTGGAGACGATGCTGGAGGATGCCGCCGCGCTGACCGGCACGGCGCAGTTTGATTTTTCCCGCCGAGCGGTGGTGGTGCTCTGTGCGGACAACGGCGTAGTGGCGCAGGGCATAAGCCAGACCGACCAGAGCGTGACTCGCGCCGTAGCCGAGAACCTTGCTGCGCGGCGCACCAGCGTATGCAGGATGGCACAGGCGGCGCACTGCGATGTGCTGCCGGTGGATTTGGGCATTGTCGGTGCGCCCGTACCCGGCGTGCGGGACTGCCGCATTGCCGCCGGGACTGCGGACTTTACCAAAGGCCCTGCCATGACCCGCGCCGAGGCAGTGGAGGCCATTGGCCGGGGCATCGCCCTGACCCGGCAGCTTGCCGCCGAGGGCTACGGGCTTGTGGCCACCGGTGAGATGGGCATTGGCAACACCACCACCTCCAGCGCTGTTGCTGCCGTGCTGCTGGCACAGCCGGTACAGACCATGACTGGGCGCGGTGCAGGGCTTTCCGATGCAGGGCTTGCCCGCAAGGTGGAGGCCATCCGGCGGGGCATTGCCTGCAACAGTCCCGACCCTGATGACGCCTTGGACGTACTGAGCAAGCTGGGCGGCTTTGATATCGCCGGTCTGTGCGGGATGTTCCTGGGCGGGGCGCTGGCGGGTGTGCCCGTGCTGATGGATGGCTTCATCAGCGGGGTGGCAGCGCTGTGCGCCGTGCGGCTGTGCCCGGCAGCGGCCAAGGCCGTGTTTGCCAGCCACTGCTCCACCGAGCCTGCCGCCCGGCTGGTGCTGGACGCGCTGGGCAAAACGCCCCTGCTTACCGCCGGGCTGCATCTGGGCGAGGGTACCGGCGCAGTGGCCAGTATCCCACTGTGGGACATGGCGCTGGCGGTGTACGAGGGGTGCTATTCCTTTGCGGAGGGCGGCATTGCGCCGTATACGCCCCAATGCTGACGCTGGTACTGGGCGGCGCTGCCAGCGGCAAAAGCGAATACGCCGAAGCCCTTGTGCTGCGCAGTACTTTGCCGCGGTATTATCTGGCCACCATGCAGGTGTGGGATGCCGAGTGCGCCGCCCGGGTGGAAAAACACCGCAAAATGCGCGCCGCAAAGCAGTTTGAGACCCTTGAGTGCCCGCTGCATTTAGAGACGGTGCGTCTGCCCCGCAGGGGCACGGCGCTGCTGGAAGACTTAGGCAATCTGACCGCTAACGAGCTGTACGACCCCGCCGGCGCGGGCGATGCCGCCGCCGAGCACATTTTGCAGGGGTTGGATGCCCTTGCCGCACAGTGTGAAAACTTGATCGTTGTCTCCAACGAGGTTTTCAGCGGCGGCGCGGACTATGCCGGAGACACGGACCGCTATCTGCTGGCGCTGGCACAGGTGAACAACGCCCTTGCCGCCCGAGCAGATGCCGTGGTGCGGGTGGTGTGCGGTGTCCCTGTCTATTATAAAGGAGTGGAAAAATGATCGTTTTGCAGACTATTGCGGTGGCCTTTGCCATGTTTTCGGCGGTGCCGGTGCCGCAGTTTGCGTGGAACGAAAAGAATATGCGGTACGCGCTGTGCGCCTTTCCGCTGGTGGGGCTTTTATGCGGGGCGCTGTGGTGCGTGTGCGGGGTGCTGCCGCTGCCTGCCCCGGCGCGGGCGGCAGGGTTCTGCCTTGTGCCGGTATGGGTGACCGGCGGCATCCATCTGGATGGCTACGCCGACACCTGTGACGCCCTTGCCAGCTACGGCGACCGGGAAAAGAAGCTGGAAATTTTAAAGGACCCGCACTGCGGTGCCTTTGCGGTCATCCGGCTGTGCAGCTATTTTGCGGCTTATCTCTGCCTTGCCGCCTGCGTGCAGTTCACGCCCCGGGTGGGCGCTCTGTGGACGCTGGCGCTGGTTTTGGAACGGGCGCTTTCCGGCCTTGCGGTAGCGGCCTTTCCCATGGCGAAAAACACCGGCCTTGCCCACACCTTTGCCTCCGCTGCCGACCGCACCGCTGTGCGCAATGTATTAGCAGTTCTGGCCGTTCTGCTTTGCGGGGCGCTGCTGGCTTTAGGCGGCGGAGCACTGGCAGCAGTTGCAATTTTGCTGTTTTTGTGGTATCACCATGTAGCCGTGCAGCAGCTGGGCGGCATTACCGGCGATCTTGCCGGGTGGTTTTTGCAAAAGACTGAGCTGTGGATGCTGGCGGCGCTGTGCGCCTGCCAATGGGGAGGGCTGATATGATCTTTATCACCGGGCCGCTGTACAGCGGCAAGCGCACCTTTGCCCGCACCCTGCCCGGTCGCTGCATCGCGGATGCGCAGCAGCTTGCCGCCGGGTGCAAAGACAACGCTGAACTTGAGAAACTTGCGGACAAATTATCCGCTTATGATATTGTGCTGTCCACCGAGGTGGGCGGCGGTGTGGTGCCCATAGACCCGGCCGAGCGTGCCGCGCGGGAAAACGCCGGACGTCTGGCCTGTCTGTTGGCGACACGCGCTAAGTGCGTGGTGCAGATGTTCTGCGGCATCCCCACCGTTTTGAAAGGAGAATTGCCGGAATGCTGATCTATTTATTACGTCACGGCCTGACTGAATACAACGCCGAAAAGCGCTATCAGGGGCAGCGGGATATCCCGCTTTCTGCCGCCGGGCGCGCTATGCTGTGCCGGGCAGATATTTCCCCTAAGACTGTGTATATTACCCCGCTTTGCCGCACCCGGCAGACCGCCGAGGTGCTGTTCCCGGGCGCAAGGCTCGTAGAAACAGATGGGCTGAAGGAGATGTGCTTTGGCAGCTTTGAGGGGAGAAACTATATTGAGATGGAACACGACCCGGACTACCTTGCATGGGTAGCTGCCAACTGTGAAAGCCCCTGCCCGGACGGCGAGACCAAGGCCGCGTTTTGTGACCGCATTTGCGCAGCATTTTCCGCACTGGTGGACAAAGCCCTTGCGGATGGCGAGGAGATGCTGGTCATCTTAGCCCACGGCGGCACCCAGATGGCTGCCATGGAACGCTATGCCCTGCCCCACAAGGATTATTACGAATGGTGCGCCCCCAACGCCGGCGGCTTTGTGCTGGATGCCAAGGACTGGACAGCAAAGCGGGTGCTGTATCTGGTAAAGACCGTGCAGTACACGAAGGAGGCGCAGGCATGATCGGCTACGCGGTACTGGGCGGCTTTGTGCTGGATGCCGTTTTCGGCGACCCTGCGTGGCTGCCGCACCCGGTAGTGTACATGGGCAAGGCCATCTCTGCGCTGGAAAAAGGGCTGCGTGCCCGTCTGCCCAAAACACCGGAGGGCGAGCTTTGGGGCGGGCGCATTTTAGCCTTTTGTCTGCCGGTGGGCACCTTTGCGCTTGCAAGCCTTGTCTGCATAGGAGCCGCCGCCCTGCACCCGCTGCTGGGGCTGGCAGTACAGATGTTCTGGTGCGGGCAGGCACTGGCGGCAAAGGGACTTGTGCAGGAGAGCACGAATGTTTACCGGGAACTGACAAAGCCCGACCTGCCCGCCGCCCGCATTGCGGTAAGCCGCATCGTGGGGCGGGACACGCAGGCGCTTACCGCCGAAGGCGTGACCAAGGCCGCTGTGGAGACCGTGGCGGAAAACGCCAGCGACGGCGTGATCGCGCCGCTGTTGTATATGCTGCTGGGCGGCGCTCCGCTGGCGCTTACTTATAAAGCCATCAACACCATGGACAGCATGGTGGGCTATAAAAACGAGCAATATCTGCACTTTGGGCGTGCGGCGGCAAAGCTGGATGATATTGCGAACTTTTTGCCCAGCCGCATTGCCGCCCTGCTGTGGGTAGCCGCTGCCGCCCTGACCGGAAACGATGCCCGCAGTGCGTGGCGCATCTGGCGGCGGGACAGGCGCAACCACGCCAGCCCCAACAGTGCCCAGACCGAAAGTGCCTGCGCCGGTGCACTGAATGTGCAGCTGGCCGGGCCTGCCTATTATTTTGGTGAATACTACAAAAAGCCCACCATCGGTGATGCCGTGCGTCCCATTGAGCCGGAGGATATCCGCCGCGCGAACCGCATGATGTACGCCGAAAGTCTGCTGGCGCTGGCGCTTGGGCTGGTGATACGAGGTATTTTATGATGCAGCTGGTACATGGCGGCGACTGGGCCGGTTACCGGGCGCAGTACGGACAGGACGCGCTGGACTTTTCGGCCAATGTCAGCCCGCTGGGACTGCCGGAGGGGGTGGCAAAGGCCATCATCGCCGCGCTTGCCACCGCAGACCGCTACCCTGACCCCCTCTGCCGCGCTTTGCGGGCAAAGCTGGCAGTGCACGAAACCGTGCCCGCAGCGCATATCCTGTGCGGCAACGGCGCAGCAGACCTGATCTTCCGGCTGGTATGGGCGGCAAAGCCCCGCACTGCCCTGCTGCCTGCCCCTACCTTTGCGGAGTATGGCGCCGCGCTGGAAACGGCGGGCTGCACCGTCCGGCGGCATTTTCTGCGGGAAAGCGAAGATTTTGCAGTGACGGAAGCGTTCATTTCCGCTGTGGACGAGGACACCGACATGGTATTTCTCTGTCAGCCCAACAACCCCACCGGGCAGCTGACACCGCTAGCGCTGGTGGAGGCGCTGCTGCACCGGTGCGAAGCTTGCGGTGCGCTGCTGGTGGTGGACGAGTGCTTTCTGGACTTTCTGCCGCAAAGTGAGGTGCTGTCTGCCAAAAAGCTTCTGGCAAGCCCGAACCTCATCATCCTGAAAGCCTTTACAAAGCTGTACGGCATGGCCGGGGTGCGGCTGGGCTACTGCCTAGGCAGCAACATTGCCCTACTGGATAAGATGCAGTCTGCCGGGCAGCCGTGGGCAGTTTCCAGCCTTGCACAGGCGGCGGGGCTGGCGGCGCTGGACGAGACCGCCTATGTAGCCCGGGTGCAAGAATTGATTGCAGAGCAGCGTCCTATTTTGCGGGATGGTTTGCGTGCACTGGGGCTGCGGGTGCTGGATGGCAGCGCGAATTACCTGCTGTTTCAGGCGCCGGAAACGCTGGGCGATGCCCTGCGGCAGCGCGGCATCGTGCTGCGCAGCTGCGGCAACTATCCCGGACTGGACGGCAGCTGGTACCGCACCGCCGTGCGCACCGCGCCGGAAAATCAGCAGCTTTTAAAAGTCTTACAGGAGGTGCTTGCATGAGTCGGGCAAAATGCATTATGGTGCAGGGCACGATGAGCGGGGCGGGCAAAAGCCTGCTGTGCACCGCGCTGTGCCGTATTTTTGCACAGGACGGCTACCGGGTAGCCCCCTTTAAAAGCCAGAACATGGCGCTGAACAGCTTTGTCACCCGGGATGGGCTGGAAATGGGGCGTGCACAGGTGGTGCAGGCACAGGCCGCCGGCATGGAGCCGGATGTGCGCATGAACCCTATTCTGCTCAAACCCAGCAGCGATGTGGGCAGTCAGGTCATCGTGAACGGCGAGGTGCGCGGACAGATGCCCGCAGCCGCCTACTTCAAACTGAAAAAGAGCCTGATCCCGGACATTTTAGCCGCCTACGACAGTCTGGCCGAAGAGGTAGACATCATCGTCATCGAGGGTGCAGGCAGCCCGGCGGAGATCAACCTGAAAGCGGACGATATCGTCAACATGGGGCTGGCAAAGCTGGTGGATGCACCGGTGCTGCTGGCGGGAGATATCGACCGGGGCGGCGTGTTTGCGCAGCTGTACGGCACGGTGGAACTGCTGGAGCCCGCCGAGCGGGCACGCATCAAGGGGCTGGTCATCAACAAGTTCCGGGGCGATGCCGCCATCCTGAAACCCGGCCTTACCATGCTGGAGGAAAAGACCCATCTGCCGGTGCTGGGCGTTGTGCCCTACCTGCGGGTGGACATCGAGGACGAGGACTCCCTCTCCTCCCGGCTGGAAAGCAACACTGCCGTCAAGCCGCTGGATGCTGCCATTCTGCGGCTGCCGCATATCTCCAATTTTACGGATTTTATGCCGCTGGAGCAGCACCCGCTGCTGAGCGTGCGGTATGTGCAAAGCCCCCGGCAGCTGGGCGCACCAGATGTGGTCATTCTGCCGGGCACAAAAAACACCATAGACGACCTGCTCTGGCTGCGGCAATGCGGGCTGGAAGCTGCGGTACAGAAGCTGGCAGCTGCCGGCACGCCGGTGCTGGGCGTATGCGGCGGCTACCAGATGCTGGGCGAGATCCTTGCCGACCCCGAGGGCACTGAGAGCGGACGCAGCCAGACCGTGCGCGGGCTGGGGCTGCTGCCCATCCAGACTGTGTTTACGGACGCAAAGCACCGCACACAGGATACCGCCACCGTCACCGCGCCGCAGCTGGCGGGGGCAGTGCTGACCGGCTACCAGATCCATACCGGGCGCACCGCTGTGCAGGGCGTGCCCTTCTGCCGCCTTGCAGACGGCAGCGCCGAGGGCTGCGTAAAGGACAACGTGGCGGGCACTTATCTGCACGGCCTGTTTGATACCGGGGAGCTGACCGAAAAGCTGGTGCAGTTGCTGTGCAGCCGCAAGGACATCTCCCCTGCCAGTGCACCGCTGCTCTCCATGGCCGAGTACCGGCAGCAGCAGTTCGACCTGCTGGCCGATGGCGTGCGCCGGGCGCTGGACATGAACGCCCTGTACGCCGCCATGGGACTGGAAGGGAGGAGCACCGTATGACCCCGCAACACCATCTGCCCGCCGACATTGAGCGGACGAGCCTTTCTATCATCACCGCAGAACTGGACGCAATGGGTCTGACCCCGCCGCCGGAGACTGCCGCCGTGGTCAAGCGGGTCATCCACACCACCGCCGATTTTGACTACGCCCGCAATCTGCGCTTTACCCCCGGCGCGGTGGCGGCGGGGGTGGCGGCGCTGCAAGCCGTTGCTCCCATTGTTACCGACACCAACATGGCGCTTTCCGGCATTACAAAGCCGGGCCTCGCGCGGCTGGGCGACACAGCGCTGTGCTACATGGCAGACCCGGAGGTGGCTGCGCTGGCAAAAGCCAACGGCACTACCCGGGCGGTGGCGTCCATGCAAAAAGCCGCCGCCGAGCACCCCGGTGCCATCCTTGCGGTGGGCAACGCACCAACGGCGCTGCTGACCATTGCCGACCTGATCGAAACCGCTGGGCTGCGCCCTGCGCTGGTCATCGGAGTGCCGGTGGGCTTTGTGAACGTGGTGGAAAGCAAGGAGCGGCTGTTTGAGGTGTGCACCGCCCACGGCGTGCCCGCTATTGTGGCCATGGGGCGTAAGGGCGGCAGCAATGTTGCCGCTGCCATCTGCAACGCGCTGGTGTATTCCGCCGCCGGGATGCTGGACCCCACCGACCGGGGATGGAAATAATATTTTTATGGTTCGCGTTCAAAGTGCTCTGCGGCGCACTTTGAACGCTTTTTTCAGCCAATTTTCCCCTAGAGGGGTATTCTTTTATTGGCTGGTATGGTATACTCGGCTTAGTTCAACAAATCGGAATTTATATATAAAGGAGAATATTGATGAAACTGTTTTTATGTTCGCACTTTTCAAGTGTAGGAAGTCTGATAAAGGAAGAAATTGAAAATAAAAAAGTCGCATTTATTCCAACAGCTTCGCTGCGTGAAGGCTACACCGGTTATGTCGGCTCGGCTCGAAAATTATTCAAAAAGTTGGGAGCAATCGTAACTGAAATTGATATTTCAACGGAGGCTTATTCAACGATACAGTCTGTTTTTGAAGATGCGGATGTGATATATTTTACCGGCGGAAATTCTTTTTTCCTTATAGACCAGCTCCGTAAAACGGGAACGGATGAGCTGTTGAAGAAAGAATTGGCAAAGGGAAAACTGATGATTGGTGAATCGGCAGGTGCGATTATATGCGCTCCAAGCATCCAATATATCGAGCAAATGGATGAAAAGCCGGAGGACTACTCACAAGAAGATGATGCAGGGCTTGATTTGATTGATTTCTATGTTCTTCCGCATTATCTTACAGCACCATTTAAGAAAGTTACCGAGAAAATAATGACTGAGTTTTCGGATTTGAATCTATGCCCAATTAACAACCGTCAGGGAATTGTAATTGATGGTGAAGGTTCAAAGGTTATTTGCAAAGACTAATTTGAAAATTCGCGTTTGTGGAGCGAAGCAGAACAATGAAAGCCCCAGTGGGGCTTTTAAGCGACAGAACGGTCTTGCGTAGCAAGATGGAGGGGCTTTGCCCCGACAAGTTCCAGTTTGTCGCACTCATTATTTTTCTTTCTTGTATAAACGGGATACCGGAGCGTCCGCAGACGCTCCGGTATCCCGTTTTCATCTATAATTTTTCTCTTTTATCTGCGGCTGCGCGCCGGGCGGCGGTGGAGGGCACAGTAATAGCCGAAGGCGGTACCGCACAAACCGCCCACGATGTGCATAAAATTTGCTACGTTATCGTGCACAAAGATGATATCATACACCTGCTGGCCGAAGTACAGCGCCGCCACCAGCAGCATGGTGACCGGGATGCCGCCGGAAAAGCCCGCCAGCGAGGAGAGCATGATGAGCATGAACACGATGCCGGACGCACCCAGCAGCCCTGTGTTGGGGAACAGGATACATTGCAGCACGCCGGTGAGCAGCGCGGTGAACAAAATACCCTTGAGCAGCGGGATGCTGCCATATTTCTCCTCCATGGGCGGGCCCACTACCAACAGCAGCAGCATATTGTTGAGAAAATGCTCCCAGTTTGCATGGCCCAGCACATGGCCGAACAGCCGGATGTAGCCCAGTGGGTCCCGCCACGAGGAGCGGTACACACAGAACAGGTTCATGGTGCTCCAGCCGTTCGTCCAGCCGTCTGCCAGCAGCACCAGCATGGACAACAGAAAAAAGGTAAGGATCACCGGCGAGTTATACTGGAGCTCCAGTTTCAGCTTGATCTTTTTCGTAAACAGTCATTCCCTTCACAGAATTGTTGGCGTTACCCTCTGGTTTGTGCCCAGTATGCGCCCATGCTCTGGCCGGGCTGGTTCGTTACTTCATCGTTGAGGTATGCCGCAAGGCCGCAGGCCGCAGGCTGCCAGCTGAGCGCGGCTTCCACCGTGGGGTACTCCACCTCGGCGTACCAGAACGCTGTGGGCAGGCCCTCGTCCACATGGTTCACCTCCAACACCGCGCCGTCCGGCAGGCGGTAGCTCCGGCGCACCTTTTTGATCAAAGGCTTGCCAATGATCTTCTCTTCCAGCTGCACAAACAGGTCTTTGTCGATGCTGCGCTCGATCTCCTCCCGCGCCAAGCCCCCTGCGGACTTGAAGCAGAGGATATAGTCGGTGCTGCCGCCGGTCAGCGCCTCCTCCCGGATGCGCACCGTGGGCTGCACGCTGATATAGCCCTGCCGCATGGTGAATTCTTCCTCAAGGGGCAGCCCCTCCGGCCAGCCGGTCACCATCCATTTGCGTTCGATCTCCATAGCGTTTTCTTCCTTCCGCAAAATTTTGTATTTATTCTACCATATTTTTATGTTATGATAAAGAGTAGAACAAGCATCATTTTGCGCATTCTCAGTTGAAGGAGCATTTTATGAAAAGCGAACGCACTTATCCTGTATATAAAGTCAACAAGCACGCCGAGGGTCTTTTGGTGGGCGGGCACCCTTGGGTGTACGAGAACGACATTCTGGAAGCCCCCGGCACTACGCCGGAAAACGGCACGCTGGTGGATGTGGTCAGCCCCAAAGGCGCTTATCTCGGCACCGGCTTTCTCTCGCTGAAAAGCAAGATCCGGGTGCGGCTCATTTCCCGCAATGCCAACGATACCTTTGATACTGCCTTCTGGCGCCGCCGGGTGGAGTACGCATGGGCGTACCGCAAAACGGTGCTGGAGCCTGCCGACCTCTCTGCCTGCCGCTTCATCTTTGGCGAAGCAGACCAGTTCCCCGGCCTGACGGTGGACCGGTTCAACAATGTTTTGGTCACCCAGACCCTGAGCGTAGGCATGGAAAGGCTGAAGCCGATGCTCTTCCCGCTTTTGGCTGAGGTGCTGCGGGCAGACGGACAGACCATTGACGGCATCTACGAGCGCAATGATGAAGCCCTGCGCGCCAAGGAAGGTTTGGAACAGAACAAGGGCTGGTTTGCCCTGCCCGGCGAGAGCCACCCGGAAAGCACCCAGACCGAGATCTGTGAAAACGGCGTGTACTACCATGTAGACTTTGAAAACGGGCAAAAGACCGGCTTTTTCCTTGACCAGAAGTATAACCGCCGGGCTGTGGCACGCCTTGCCGCCGGGCACACCGTGCTGGACTGCTTTACCCATACCGGCAGCTTTGCGTTGAACGCTGCCAAGGGCGGGGCTGCCCGGGTGACTGCTGCCGACATCAGCGCCGAGGCCATTGCCATGGCAAAGCGCAACGCCGAACGCAACGGCCTCGACAACATGGATTTCCTCTGCGAGGACACCTTTGCCCTGCTGCCCCGGCTGGAAAAGGAGGGCAGCCCCTACGACTTCATCATTCTGGATCCTCCTGCCTTTACCAAGGCGCGCCGCACGGTGGAGAATGCCATGCGCGGCTACAAGGAGATCAACTACCGCGCCATGAAGCTGCTGCCCCGGGGCGGGTATCTGGCTACTGCCAGCTGCTCCCACTTTGCCACCGAGGAGTTGTTCATCAAGATGCTGCGCGCCGCCGCCAAGGACGCCCACCGGCAGCTGCGGCAGATCGAGGTAAAGCAGCAGGCACCGGATCACCCCATTCTGTGGGGTGTACCGGAGACGAATTACCTCAAGTTTTTCCTGTTTCAGGTCATCTGATGCTTTTACAATAAGAACAATTGCCGCGCGCTGCGCACCTTTCAGCCGGAGAAAGCCGTTCTGGACGGGGCTTTTTCTCCCGTAAAAGTCATACCAATCGCGGTTGTTCCAAAAATCCGAGATCGTGTTTGTACAGAATCGTCAGTTTTGTCAATTGCCTTTTTTGCCCGCAAAGACTATAATCTTAGCCATAGACAGCAACGGCGCTGTGGGTCACCTCCTGACTCGCAGCGCCGTTTTTGTTAAGATGTAAGCAAGCTTTGGGTTTCTGCATTGCGGCAGACCCAAGGTGAAAGAAAAAAGTAAGATCAAGTAAGGAGTAGGATTTATGGCAGCAAATGTTATGGAGATCTACGGCAGCAAGGTCTTTAATGAGCACGTTATGAAGGAGCGCCTGCCCAGCGCTACCTACAAGAGCCTGAAGAACACCCTGCACAAGGGTGCTCCGCTGGACATCGAGGTGGCAAACGTCGTTGCCAGCGTGATGAAGCGCTGGGCTATGGAGCTGGGTGCTACCCATTACACCCACTGGTTCCAGCCCCTGACCGGCATCACCAGTGAGAAGCACGATGGCTTCGTCAGCCCCGTGGGCGACGGCACCGCCATCATGGAGTTCTCCGGCAAGGAGCTGGTACGCGGCGAGCCCGACGCTTCCTCCTTCCCCTCCGGCGGTCTGCGCGCTACCTGCGAAGCACGCGGCTACACCGCATGGGACCCCACCAGCTACGCCTTTGTGAAGGATGATGTGCTGTGCATCCCCACCGCATTCGTCAGCTACACCGGCGAGGCTCTGGATAAAAAGACTCCCCTGCTGCGTTCCATGAACGCACTGTCCGGTCAGGCCGTCCGTATCCTGAAGCTGTTCGGCAAGGATGTGGACTATGTCTCCACCACCGTTGGCCCCGAGCAGGAATACTTCCTGGTCAAGAAGGAGGACTACGAGGCACGTCAGGATCTGATCCTTACCGGCCGCACCCTGTTCGGTGCTCCCTCTGCCAAGGGTCAGGAGCTGGAGGAGCACTACTTCGGTGTCATCCGTCCCGAGGTTTCTGCGTTCATGAAGGAGCTGGACGAGGAGCTGTGGAAGCTGGGCGTGCCCGCCAAGACCAAGCACAACGAGGTTGCTCCCTGCCAGCACGAGCTTGCTCCCATCTTCGATACCACCAACGTAGCCATTGACCACAACCTGCTGACCATGGAAATGATGCGCAAGATCGCGCCCAAGTATGGTCTGGTCTGCCTGCAGCACGAGAAGCCCTTTGAAGGCGTGAACGGCAGCGGCAAGCACAACAACTGGTCCATGAGCACCACCCACGAGAACCTGCTGGACCCCGGCGACACCCCCATGGAGAACCTGCAGTTCCTGATCTTCCTGGCCGCTGTTATCAAGGCTGTGGATGAGTACGCCGACCTGCTGCGCACCTCTGTGGCCACCCCGGGCAACGATCACCGTCTGGGCGCCAACGAAGCACCTCCGGCCATCATCTCCATCTTCGTGGGCGAGGAGCTGGAAGCTGTCATCGATGCAATTGCATCCGATTCTCCCTATGCCGGCCCCGTCAAGATGAAGATGGATCTGGGCGTGGACGTTCTGCCCAAGTTCAGCAAGGACACCACCGACCGCAACCGTACCTCTCCCTTCGCTTTCACCGGCAACAAGTTCGAGTTCCGTATGCCCGGCTCTGCCGAGAACCTGAGCGACTGCAACACCATCCTGAACACCGCTGTCGCCAAGGAGCTGAAGGGCTACGCCGACGAACTGGAAGGTGCTGAGGACTTTACCAGTGCAGCCATCGCTCTGATCAAGCGCACCATCCGCGACCATCGCCGCGTTATTTTCAACGGCAACGGCTATACCGCCGAGTGGGAGGCCGAGGCAGCCAAGCGCGGTCTGCCCAACAAGAAGAATACCCCCGCTGCTCTGCCCGCACTGGTCGAGCCCAAGAACATCCAGCTGATGGAGGAGTTCGGCGTGCTGACCAAGGTGGAGATGGAAAGCCGCTACGAGGTCGAGATGGAGCACTACTCCAAGATTATCAACATTGAGGCTCTGACCATGCTGGAGATGGCCCGCAAGCAGCTGCTGCCCGCCATCAACGCCTACATGAGCGAGGTTGCCAATACCGCCGCCTCCAAGCTGGCTGTCAGCGAGCACATCAGCGTGCGCAGCGAGACCAAGACTTTGGAAAAGCTTTCTTCTGACGCCGATGCCATGAGCGATGCCATCGACACCCTGCAGGATGCCGTGAATGCCGCCAAGGCACTGCCCACCGAGAGCGAGAAGGCCGTTGCCTTCCACGATAACGTTCTCCCGGTGATGGATGCCCTGCGCGCCGCTGCCGACGATGCCGAGACTATCTGCGGCGAGGATTACTGGCCTCTGCCCAGCTACAGCAAGATGCTTTACTACGTCTGATAATCTCCTGACAGCGTAAAAAAATAAGCATCCGCCGGCTGCCGGATCAATTAGCCATTCTCCTTTTCCTATTTCTTACACCAGCCCAAAGACCTGCTCCCTTTTTGAGGGCAGGCCTTTGGGCGTTTTATTTGAAATGCAGTTTTTGTAAGGGGGTTATTTATGAGCTATTCCACCCAACAGGATATTCTGGATTTCGTGGAGGACAACAACGTCAAATTTGTGCGCTTTGCCTTCTGTGATATTTTTGGCACCCAGAAGAACATTGCCGTGCTGGCCAGCAATCTGTCCAAGGCGCTGGAAGAGGGCGTGTGCTTTGACGGCAGCTCCATTGCAGGCTTTATGCACGTTGAGGAAAGCGACCTTGTACTGCGGCCGGATCTTTCCACCGTGACCATCCTGCCGTGGCGTCCCACCGAAGGCCGAGTGATGCAGTTCTTCTGCGATGTGGAAAAGCCGGACGGCGCAGCCTTCAGCGGCAACTGCCGGGGCTTTTTGCGGGATGTGAACCGTAAATTCAAAAAGCTGGGGCTTACCTGCAACGTGGGTACCGAGTGCGAGTTCTATCTGTTTGAAAAGGACGACCGGGGCCGCCCTACCTGCATTCCCATCGACTTTGGCGGATATTTTGACGTTGCGCCGCTGGATGCAGGCGAGAATCTGCGCCGGGATATCTGCCTGACCATGGAGCAGATGGGCATGGCGCCCCAGCACAGCCACCACGAAAGCGGCAACGGCCAGAACGAGATCGACTGCCGCTACGCAGGGCCGCTGAAAACCGCCGACAACGTGATGACCTTTAAGCAGATCGTCCGTGCCATTGCCATGCGCAACGGCCTGCACGCCAGCTTTCTGCCCAAACCCCTGCCCCAGCAGGCCGGCAGCGGGCTGCACATCAACCTCTCGCTTTACATGGACGGCAAAAACCTGTTTGAGGGCGATATTGCCCCGGACAGCGTAGCCGGCAGCTTTATGGCCGGTGTGCTGGCACACAGCCGGGAACTGACCGTGTTTACCAATCCCCTGCCCAACAGCTACCAGCGCTTTGGCTGTGACGAGGCCCCCCGCTATGTGAGCTGGAGCCGCCAGAACCGCAGCCAGCTGGTGCGCATTCCCATGGTCAAGGGCGACAACTGCCGCATGGAGCTGCGCAGCCCGGACCCCGCCTGCAACCCGTATCTGGCCATTGGCCTGATCCTTGCCGCCGGATTGGACGGCATTGAGCAGCGCATGGTCTTGCAGCCGCCGGTGAACCGCAACCTGTTCGATGCCGCCGAGGCCAAGGGACTGGGGCTTGAGACCCTGCCCGCCACCCTTGAGGAGGCGGTGCAGGTGGCCGAGGAGAGCGAGTTCCTGCGCCGGGTGCTGCCAGAGGGGCTTTCTAAACGCTATTTCTCGGAGGAGCTCAAGCGCTGCGCTGCACTGCGGAGTGCGCCTGACCGGGCCGAGCACGAGCGCGTCTACTATTTTAACGCCATCTGATCCCTGCCAGCGCAGGAGAAAGGAGTGCGGAAAATGGGACGCGCACTGATCGTAAGCGCCGGTGCCAACTCCAACGAGTATATTGCCGCGCGGCTGTCCGAGATGGGTTACAGCCGCCCGGTGATCATTCCCAGCGGAGCCGAGGCACGGCGCAGAATGTCGGAATCTGATTTTGAGTTGATCGTGGTCAACGCTCCCCTGCCCGATGAGTTCGGGCACGAATTGTGCATCACCGCTGTGGAGCAGACTGATGCCGGTGTGGTCTTTCTGGTAAAGGCCGCACAGGCTGAGCAATTGCTTGCCCCCCTGAACGAGCAGGGGGTTCTGCTGCTGAGCAAGCCCTTCACCACCCCATTGTTTTTGCAGGCCATGCACATGGCGGCTGCCAGCAACCACCGCTTGCAGCGTCTGCGGCAGGAGAACGCCCGCCTGCAGGACAAGATCGGGCAGCTGCGGCTGGTCAGCCGGGCAAAGTGCTGTCTGGTAGAGCACGCCCACATGACCGAGGCCGAAGCGCACCGCTACCTTGAAAAACAGGCTATGGACACCCGCCGCGACCGCGCCGAGGTGGCGCAGGAGGTGCTTGAGGAATACGCTGACAGAAGCGAATAAAAAGCAGGGCTTCGCCCCGCACCCGCAGGGAAAGGGGTGCGCCGGGAGCGTGCCTTTTATGGGAAAGTTTTATTCTACAACAAAGGAAGGTATATTTTTATGGCAAAATTTATTTTTGTGACCGGCGGCGTGGTCTCCGGTCTGGGCAAGGGCATTACCGCTGCATCTCTGGGTCGGCTTTTGAAGTGCCGCGGCCTGAAGGTGGCCAGCCAGAAGCTGGACCCCTATGTGAACGTGGACCCGGGCACCATGAGCCCGCTGCAGCACGGCGAGGTGTTCGTGACCGATGACGGCACCGAGACCGATCTGGATCTGGGACACTACGAGCGCTTCATCGACGAAAATCTGAACAAGTACTCCAACCTGACCACCGGCAAGGTGTACTGGAACGTGCTGAACAAGGAGCGTCAGGGCGCTTATCTGGGACAGACGGTGCAGATCATCCCCCACATCACCAACGAGATCAAGAGCTACATTTATAATCTGGCCTCCTCTACCGAAGCCGATGTGGTCATTACCGAGATCGGCGGCACCACCGGCGATATCGAGAGCCAGCCCTTCCTGGAGGCCATCCGTCAGGTAGGTCTGGAGCAGGGACGGGAGAACTGCTGCTACATCCATGTGGTGCTGGTGCCCTACATCTCCGGCTCGGATGAATACAAGTCCAAGCCCGCGCAGCACTCGGTCAAGGAGCTGCAGGGCATGGGCGTAAGCCCCGATATCATCATTCTGCGCGCAGACGGCAGCGTGGGCAGCGATATCCGCCGCAAGATCAGCACCTTCTGCAATGTCAAGCCGGAGTGTGTCATCGAGAACCTTACCATGCCGAGCCTCTACCAGTGCCCGCTGATGCTGCACACCAACGGTCTGGACGATGTTGTGGTGCATCAGCTGCACTTGGATGTTCCCCCCGCCGACCTGACCGAGTGGAAGCAGGTGGTCTCCCGCATTGCCACCCGCAGCAAGACCTGCACCATTGCACTGGTGGGCAAGTATGTCAAGCTGCACGACGCATATCTCTCGGTGATGGAAAGCCTGTATCATGCCGGGTTTGAGAACGACAGTCAGGTGGAGATTCGCTGGGTAGAAAGCGAGGATCTGACCGATCAGGCCGCCTGCAAGGAAGCCTTTGCGGATGTGGACGGCATCATCGTGCCCGGCGGCTTTGGCGACCGCGGCATTGAGGGTATGATCCAGGCAGCCCAGTACGCCCGCGAGAACCGTGTTCCCTGCTTTGGCATCTGCCTTGGTATGCAAATCATGGTCATTGAATTTGCCCGCAATGTGCTGGGCTACAAGGACGCTAATTCCAGCGAGTTCACCCCGGACGGTGCCCACAACGTCATCTCCCTGATGCCGGACCAGCAGGGCAATATCCCCAAGGGCGGCACCATGCGTCTGGGCAAGTACCCCTGCACGGTGGCGCCCGGCACCAAGATGGCCGAGTGCTACGGCGAGAGCGAGATTTGGGAGCGCCACCGCCACCGCTATGAGTTCAACAACGACTTCCGGCAGGAGATGCAGGACGCCGGGCTGGTCATTTCCGGCACTAGCCCGGACGGCCATCTGGTGGAGACTGTGGAGCTGCCCGGCCGCGACTTCCATCTGGGTGCACAGTTCCACCCGGAGTTCAAGAGCCGCCCCAACCGCGCACATCCCCTGTTCAAGGGCTTTATCGCCGCTGCGCTGCGCTACCGCGCTGCCGCACAGCGGGATATGCTGCATCTGTAACAGCATAATATAACGGCAAGGCCGCAGCACAAAATACCGTGCTGCGGCCTTGCTGTATGTAAGACGATTTTAAATGCCTTCCGCGCCGTCCTGTCTGGCGTGATTTGCCTGCTTATTCTCGTACATCCGCTGGTCGGCGATATAGCGCACCTGCTGCACGTCCACGCTTTCGGCGGGGTACAGGGCGTAGCCGCAGCTGGCACCCACGCTCACGGTATTGCCGTCGATCTCGTAGGGCACAGCGACCATCTCACAGATCATATTCATCTTGCTGGCGCAGGCCTCCGGCTTCATTGAACCAAGCAGCAACAGCGCGAACTCGTCACCGCCCAGACGGAAGGCGTAGTCCCGGCTTCGGATGCAGCCCTGCAGCCGCTGGGAAACGCCCTTCAGCAGCTCATCACCCACATCATGGCCGTAGGTATCGTTGACCGGCTTGAAGCGATCCAAGTCCATATAAAATAGCGCAAAAGGCTGGCTGTGCTGCTCCAGCACCGTCAGTACCCGGTCGAAGTAGCGCTTGTTCAGCAGGCCGGTCAGGCCATCGGTGTTGGCAAGGCTTTGCAGCAGGTGCTGCTTGCCCATATCCTGCACGATCATCATCACACGGGTCAGGCGATTTTCCTTCCACGCCATGGGAACGACCGTCATCATGAAAAATGCGCTTTTATCGCGGGCGGCATATTCCAGCTTGAGGGAGTCGTTGTCCGTTTTGATGAGCCTGCGCAGGTTTTCCGGGGCCAGCATCTGGGGGATCTTGGCGTTTTCGCTATCGGTCAGAACTACATACTTGCGCGATATTTGCTCCAGCATCTGCTGGTAAGAGCCCTCCGGTTGGTACAGCGGCTCTCCGCGCCGCTCGTGGTACTGGTAGCGGTCGCGGTCCAGATCGCACACTGCAAAACGCTCCACAACGCGTGCCATGCCCGCAAACATCATATCGCTTTTTTCCCGGCAGCGCTCCAGCTCCCGACGGCGGTTGCGCTCCGCGTCACGCTGGATCTTTACCACGCCTGCCATGATCAGAAGCCCCAGCAGTGCGATGACTAAAATAGTAGCGTTTTGCACCCTGCGCATCCCGGAATCCACCACCCCGGTGGGCACGATACCGATGATGCTCCAATCCATGAGCCCCAGCGGCTGATAGATCAGATAATATTTCTGCCGGTTCAACGTGTACAGCACGCAGCCCTCGCCGCCCTGCGGCAGGGTCTGCACCATGGTGTCAAAGTAAGGCTGATCCACGCTGGCGTTCTGCTGTAAGTAATCAAACAGGTTGGTCATCTGCTCGGTGATCTCGGTCTTTGTCTCGGTGGAAAGCACCACATCGCCGTTTGAGCGCACGATATAGCAATCGCTCTGTCCCTCATAGACCATGCTGCCCAGCAGCTTTTCCAGCACGGCGTTGTCGTAGCTGACCACCAGCGCCGTATAGGTAGTGCCGTCCAACTGCAGCGGCTGCTCCATTGGGATGGCAAACAGGATCTTGCGGATGCCCTGACTGGAGATATAGCTGGAGATCACTGGCTTGTTTGCGGTATACAGCTTTTCAAAAGTCGCCTTCATGTACTCTGCTGTGCCCTGCCGCCCGGCGGCGGTCCAGAACTCGCACTGCTCGTTGAACAGGTAAAAGTCCGTGTATTGCCAGGTAGCCTTTTGGGCGATATACTCCTGCCACTGCCCCTCCTGCTCTCCCAGCTCCGCAAGGGTGCCCAGGTAGCTGTCCCAGTCGTTCAGGATGTTCCAGTTGCGCTGCGCAAACATGGTAAAGGTCTTGGCAGACTGCCCATAGGTGGAAAGCAGGTTTGCCGTGCTTTCCTGATAGATCTGCTTCTGGGTATAGGCACTGTAAGCAAGGATGCCAACCAGCAGCGCCAGCAGCATCCCTGCTATGAGCAGTATATTTTTTCGTTTCTTCTTCATAAGGTCAATTTCCCCCGACTGCCCCGCAGCCAAACCCCTTCACAATACGTTCTTCCAAAGGCTTTATGTCAAAGCGCTGTGCACAGTTTTTTGCAAAAAGTGTACAACCGCTGCGTGTCAGTTCCCGCATAAACCGACACTATCCCTAATAACATTATACCATTCCGCAAAAAAGCCTGTCAACACATCCCCGGGGCGATTCGTGTCGTTTCAAGGGCGATTCACGCAGATTTGCTCTGCTTTTGCCGCTTAAAAAGACAAAAAGACCCGCAGGCCGCGCCTGAACTTTCAGGGCCGCTGCGGGTCTTTTTGCTGGTGCAGAAGAAGGGACTTGAACCCTCACTCACTAGGAACTGGTGCCTAAAACCAGCGTGTCTGCCATTCCACCACTTCTGCTCATAGAAAAAAGGCAAGTCAAAAACCGACTTGCCTTCTGGTGCGAGGGAGGGGACTCGAACCCCCAAGGATAAACCACACGCACCTCAAACGTGCGCGTCTGCCAGTTCCGCCACCCTCGCATACCTGTTATACAGTTCTCCGGTTTTTGAGGTAGAAAACCGTTGGTGCGGACTGCTTGGATATAGTAACATATTTCCGGCCATTCGTCAAGTGGTTTCTTTGTTTCTCATAAGTTTTTTTATGCTTCATATCTATAATAGCAGCGCAGCGCGCGCAAAAGCAGCCTTGCGGGCAATTGCACAGGTCATTTGTACGCGGAAAGTGTGCCTGCGGCACTGCGCCCAGAGCAAAGGAGGGGTTTGTATATGAAGCAATTTGTGCAGCGCGCCGGCGGGCGCATCGGGCTATGGGGCGGGCTGCTGGCGGCTGCGTTGGCAGCGTTTGCGGCGGGGTGGCTGGTGCCGGCACGCGCGCCGGTGGGCTGCAAGCTGAACGAGCTGACCGCCGCGCCGGACTTTTCGCCCTTTTCCCCTGCTGCACCGGCGGTGGCTACATCCGATGCCGGTACGCCCGCCGCCCCTTCCCTGCCGGAAAAATGGGTCTGCCTGACCTTTGACGACGGCCCCAGCAAGACTACCCCGGAGGTGCTGGCGGCGCTGGATGCCGCCGGAGTGCACGGCACCTTTTTTGTGGTGGCCACCGGCTACAATGAGAAATATCTGCCCCTGCTCACACAGGCTGCTGCCGCCGGGCATCAGATCACGCTGCACTCTGCCTCCCACGAATACAGCGACATCTACCGCAGCAGCGCCGCCTACTGGAAGGACATTGCCCTGCTGAAACAGCGCATTGCGCCCTATGTGGACGCTGAGAGCATCCGGTACCTGCGCTTTCCCGGCGGCAGCACCAACACCGTAAGCCGCCGCTACGGTGGCAAGGGGCTGATGCCGCAGCTGAAAACCGAGGTAGAGCAGCGCGGCTGGCAGTGGGTGGACTGGAACGTCTGCGCCGAGGACGCCGTGGGCGGGCACCCCAGTGCGGATACCATCTACCGCAATGTGGTGCGGGAGACCGGCGAGCAGACCCATTGCGTGGTGCTGATGCATGATTCTGCCACCACCCACACCACTGCCGAGGCGCTGCCGGACATCATCCGGTGGTATGCGGACAACGGCTACACCTTTTTGACCGTAGCCGAGGCGCTGCCGCTGGGGTAGTACACCTTACAGCCATTTTTCAAAGCAGCGTCCCAGCAGTACCCCGGCAGAGGCCAGCACCGCCAGCCAGAGCCAGCCTGCGCCGCCGGTCACCACCCACCCCGCCAGAATGGCGGCAAAGGTACATACCGGCGGCACAGCGAGGCGCAGGATATGCAGCAGCTTCTCCCGCTGTGGCGGCAGTCCGGTGTCCAGCTGCTCGGGATGCACAGCATCGCAGCAGATCTCGTCCCGGTACTTGCCCGGGTTGCGGTAGGCCTTATACGCGATGTCGTCCAGCAAAAACTCCGGGTACATTCCCTCTTTGGTCAGGGTAAACTGCATTTCCTTTTCCTCTGCATAGGTCTGCAAAGCCGCCGTAAACTCCTGCGGGGTGTTGATGCTGCCCTGCGGAATAAAGAAAAAGTGCTTCTGGTGCTGCACCTGCGCCAGCGTGCAGTAATCCTGCAGCCAGCCGGAGAAGAAGCCCTGCTGCGGGGTGGGGCTTTCCATGCGGGTCAGGCAGGCGTCCACGTCCAGCGTGTCCGTCTGCGGAGCCTGCCGGGCAAGGTCGGCGCAAAACTGCATGGCTGCCGCCAGCTGCGCCGCCTGCTGCTCCAGCACGGTCTGCTGGGCTTGCAGCGCCTGTTGCAGGGGCTGTTCCCCGCGCAGTACCGCCTTGATGGTAGGCAGCGGCACATCCAGCATCCGCAGCATACGGATAAGTTTAAGCGTGCGGACGTTCCCGGCGGTGTAATCGCGGTAGTCATTGCCCTGCCTGCGTGCCGGTGTGAGAAGCCCTTCTTTTTCATAAAAACGGATGTTCGGGGCGGACACGCCGCTTTGTTCGGAAGCCTGTTTGATGTTCATTTGCTTCACCTCCGCCCTTACATTACACCTTAAAGCCGGTTGAAGGTCAAGGGTTTTGCGCAAAAAACCGAGCCGCCGCACAAAAATGTGCAGGCAGCTCGGTTTTTCAATGCAAAATATCCGTCAGCGCGGGGGATCAGTCAGCAGACTGGCAGAACACAGAGAAGGCGCGGTAAGCCATGTACAGGTCGGTCTTATGGATGACCTCGAAGGGAGAGTGCATGGACAGCACAGGCACGCCGAGATCCAGCACCTTGATGCCGCGGTTTGCCACATACTTGGCAATGGTGCCGCCGCCGCCCAGATCCAGA
>OHQX01000237.1_pt1 | contig 27079 bp, 35 predicted proteins | sample 1578251 | NCBI WGS metagenome assembly OHQX01 (sample SAMEA3879507, study PRJEB24766) | human gut metagenome | biome: human-associated habitat; feature: feces | place: USA | collected 1985/1987
CCGCTTCCTGCGCCTGCTGGGAAGCCTGTGACACGCTGGAGGAATACTCCGATGTATCAACCGCCAGCGAGGTTTCCGTTCCAGCAGCACCGTCCAAATCGCTGACAGCGCCGGTCAGTTCCTGCACGGCATCGGTGCTGTCCTTTGCCCCGCCAAACAGCCCGCTGAACCAATCGACCACCGCACTCACGCCGCTGGTGAAAAATCCGAGCAAATCACTTACCCAGCCCACCACAACGCCGAGTGCATCGGCGATTACCCCCAGCACCGGCGAAATGTAGTCCAGCACCGGCACGACCACGCCGGACAGCACAGAACCCGCCGCTTCGATGAGCGGGGTCGCCACCGGCAGGATATTTTCTACGATTTGCAGGCCGAGCCGAATTATCGGCTGTAGTGCCTGAATCACAACCTGCAAAATATCGGTCAGCGGCGGGATGATCGACCCGGCCAGCGTCGATACCAACGAGCCGAACACAGGGAGAATGTCCGTCAGGAGCGGCATAAACGCATCTGCGAGAGGGCCAACCATATCCGCCGCTGACCCAAGAGCCATACCGAGGACAGGGAGTAGATCCTCGGCCAGTTCTTGCAGCACAGGCATCAAGGGCTGAACCACACGATAGTTCAGCTCATCGAAAATATCTCTTAAAGGTGGAAGCGCATTCGCCGCCAACTCGCTGATAATTCCAGCCAGCGGCGGCAAAATTTCCTGTGCCAGATCTCCGATGATGCTCAGGACTGGCCCAGCTGCATCAAACAGAGTTCCCAGCGTGGAAATCAGGGATGGAAGAATGCTCTGCGCCAGATTGGAAATGACCGGCACCGCGGCGCTCATCCCATCTGCCAGAATTCCAACAAATTCAAGTAGTGTCGGCTCCAGTTCCGGCCATTCATCCAGAAAAACCCCGACCATATCTTCCAGCGCCGGGGAAAATTTTTCTCCGGCATCGGCCATGAAGTCAGCCATTTCGCCTTTCAGCGATTTGATGGAGTTCGTCAAACCGCCGGTCTGCTCGACCGCGGCTTTCTGAATGTCGCCGCTCTGCTCCAGTATGGCATTGAGCCTGACCTGAGCCATTGCGGCATCATCCAGAGCATCAATATTGGTGCCAAGCCCAAGAGCTACGGCGCTGTTCTTCAAGGCCGTTTTGTCGAGGACAATCCCGTACTCATTCAGAGCATCGGTGCTGCCACCGATCGCGCTCTGGATGAGCGACAGCGCTTCTGAATCGTCCATGCTGAACGCATTGCCGAAGTCATACGCCAGCGAGGTTGTCATTTCAGAGAGGTTTTCGGCCGCAGCAGCCGTAATGCCCAACTCGTTATACATGGCCTTGTTTGAGACCATGAAACTCTGGACTTCGGCAGTACTCCGATGCACCGCGTCAGCGTAGTTATCCGCCCATGCGGCCGCTTCCTCGGAGAAAGAGCGGCCAAATTTTTTTGAAGTGCTTTCGGCATCAGAGAATGCGCTCACCGCCGCCGCACCAAACTGCTTGAGCAGTTCGATGCCGCTTTTTATGGCTTCAAAGCCAACAAAAGCCTTGACCGCCCCGGATATAGCTTCTTTGATTTGGTTGCCGGCATCTTCCCCGGCGGCACCCATTTCCGCAAGATGGTCTCCGGCATCGTCCGCGCCGTCTGCGGTTTCATCCTCAGATTTCTTTGCCCGGCGAAGTGCGGACACCAGCCCACTGCGGATGATTTTAATGGGGTGCTGGAATGCCTTGCTGATGTTTTTTGCATTTCGGACCATGTTGTTGGCGAAAATTTCTGCCCGTTTCTTGGTAAAATCCATCGCCCCGGTCACGCCAGTCCGAAAAGACTTCGCAATGCTCTGGCCGGCATCAAGACCATCGGCCATTGCACCATTGAATGCAGTACCCATGTCCTGCGCCGACTCAGCCGTTTTTTTGATCTGCGCCCGAAAGCGCCCGGCGGCACCGCCGGAGTCATCCATTTCCTCACGGAAACTCTCAGCGGCGGCTTCTGCGGCCTGAGCAGCTCAAGCCCCTCAGCGGTCATGTTCCAATGACCCGCCGCCTTTTGAGCTGCGTTGCCCGCTTCGGATGCACTGGAAGCCATATCATCCAATCCACCCGAAGCATCACCAACGGCCCCGGTGAAGCGCTCGGCCGCTCCCTGCCCCATCTGGCAGGCAGAAACCGCAGATGCACCCATCTGCTGCGCCCCAACTTCAACCGCCCCAATATTTTCTTCGAGGGTTTCAACCTTTTCACCGAGGTTATCAACAGAGGTTTCAGCATCAGCAGTATCAAAACCGATACCGTATTGCAGGTTACGCGCATCATCCATGTGGTTTCACCTCCCGATGCGCAAAAGAAAAAGCCGGCTCTTGAAAAGAGTTCGGCTCTCATTTTGGTTTTGCTTCTTCACGCCACTGCTCCATCCACAGGCGTTTGGCCTGACGGCACTCTTGGTACTCCGCCAGATCCATTTGACGCAGTTCTGTGTAGGTCACGCCATTGCCAGACCACACCATGCACCAAAAGCCCTTGTTGATTTTGGCTTTGTGGGCAGCGCTGGCAATGTCCAGTTCAGCTGCGAAGAAACTGCTCGATGGCGGCGATCAGCTTTTCAGCGGTCTTCAGGTCTTCGTTGTCATCGAAGTACTCCATGCCCTTTGCCTTGACCTCTGCAGGTGCCACAACGCAGTTCTTGAACATGCCGTCCATGTACTTTGCGCTCTTGCGCTTGCCGTTGCCGGTGTTCCCGCACTCATCGTTGAAGTCGTAGTACCACGAGGGCGAAACGCTCTGGAGAGTGAACTTCTGCTCACCAATGGTGATTTCCTTACTCTTAGCCATATATTTTCGGTAGCCCCTTTCAGATAAACTTTTTGGACGCTCCGGCCAGTTTGTTCCGGCCATAGCTTAGCGATAATTCAGCGACGGCACAAAGATGCTGACCGATTCAGAACCGATCTCCTTTGCGCGGGTGATGTCGGGCGGTTTGATAACGCGGCAGCGTTCCTCTGCCACATTGACCGATGCCGCATCGTTGGCATCAACGATCATCAGAGAAACTTCCTTACGCTTGAGCGCAAGGCTGCGGACATACGGCAGGCTGGACGAAGTACCCATCAGCGTAACAGTGATGGTGCCGCTCTCATTTGCATTTTCGTTGTATGCCACATCGCCCTTTACGCCGACCTGCGTAGTAACAGTGTCTTCGTTGCGGGCAATCGTGATCATAGAGTCCGAAGCAAAGCCGGTAATGATCTTGCCGTTCAGCACCAAGTTCACCTTTTTCGGATCATAGGATGCAACTTCGATATTACTTGCCATGACAGTTTCCTCCTTTCTTAGCCATTCAGGGTGACGCGCAGGGTGCCGTTGACCTTGACGCTGTGAACAGCGCCCTCCAGCTGGGCACTCCACTTGATGTCGGGCATCTGGCGGTTGCGGGCCTGCTCATCGGTCGCATCTGCCCGCTTGGGGATCACAACCGTATACACACCGGTGTCATCCTCCGGGTCAGTTGCGATAATGTGCAGCTCCACAGCCCGGTTGAGCGCCGCGAACACGCCGGCCGCAACCAGTGCGAAGCCGTCATCAGTGTAGGCGATCTTCTTATTGGCAATGAAAATCTTATACAGATTTTCGCGGATCTGATGAGTGATGTAGTCAGCGCCCAGCACATTGTCGATGAAATTCCCATCACCGCAGATGCCGTTCTTCATGTACTCGTGCTTATACTCCGCTGTCATAAAATTGACGCGGTTCTCCTCCAGCAGGTCGCGCTCACTGTCGCGGAGGTCCGCAACGCTCACGCCGTCCGGCACTTTCCACTTCCATGTGACGCTCTCCGGCCAGAACGGACCAACACTGCCGACCCATGCTGCATCCGCCCACTCGGCCAGATTATCAGCATAGGTCACAACGCTGCGACCATACTCGTTGACATATTCCTTGTCGTTGGTCTGGCCGAAATAGAACTTGCGATGATCTTCCACACCGGCACCCAGCGCTGCTTCCGTGGGTTCCGTACTTTCCGCCCACTTGCACAGAGCAGTCACGCAGGCCGGGTCGGTAACATCGGTCAGGATGAAGTACCAGTCATCGTTGTGGTCGCGCAGGTCTTCGATGGCGGCAATGAGGTTTTCGGCCTTAGTGGTATCCGCCTTACCTACGGAAACCGACACGACAGCGCCGCTCAGGCCCATATCCTCGAAGCAGTCTGCATCCTTGTACAGGCTGATGCTCTCCGCATAGCCAGAAACAGCCGTGCGGGTGGTGCTGGTGTAGGTAACGGTATTGTCGTCCACAGCAGCGGTGAACTCCACACCATTTTCCTCAAAGGACGTTCCTGCGAACAGCTTTGCCAGCCCGGCGCAATCCGCCGGCGCTTCTTCGCCGGTGGTGATCTCCACCACAACCTTGCCGCCGATTTTGGCATAGTAGGCGGTGCTGGCTTCCAGCGTTTCGGTCGGCATATTTTCGCCGAATGCAATTTCAATGCGGGACGCAGTGCCGCCCACATTCTGCGGATTTTCGATGCCAGCCACACGCACCTTGCGGATAAGCGTGTCTGCAAGGGTGTTATCCTGATTGAACATCTTGTCCGCCATGGCCGCTACCTTTTTCCCCGGAAATGCCGCCTTGAGCTTTTCAAGGTCATTGTACGTTGCCATGTCAGCTGCGCCCTCGGTCGAGAGCAACAGAATGTCCAGCTTTTCCGCCGCTACGGTTTTTGCATCGAGCGCGGTAAAAACCTGAATATCTTTCATCCAATTCAGTCCTTTCCTTAAATTTTGATTTTTTCGATGGACGCGGTTTCGCGCTCATCGATGCGGGTATACCGAATCTGCACATCAAAGCCGACCCGCCGGGCGGCTTCGTCCACAAGAAGCGTTGTGCGGTCCTGTGCCTGGCCCACATCAACCACCGCCACGCCCAGTGCAAGGAAATCATCCTGCCCTGCGTGCTTAAAATAGCTGATAGCCTTATCAGCGACCGCCCACGCTTCATCTTCACCGTTCACCGCAGAGCCATTCTCCGCAGTGCGGTTCTGGCTGCAAAAGGTGAATGAGAATGTAGCCGATGGCATTTCCATCCGAGAGATTTTCACACCCTCGGCAACATCGGCAATCTCATAGTCACCCATGCCGCCGTCCGGGATATACGGTGCAGTTACCGTATAGATGCAGAACGGCGGCTCAGCTTCCGGCTGAACCTGATTTGACAGAATGACCGGGCATCCAATGTAATCCCACAGGCTTGAGATCAGACGGTTCCGTAGTTCCCTGAAATTCATTTCGGGTTGCTCTCCCCTTTCTTCTCAACCATGTAACGCTTCATCGAATGCACAGGGCCGTGGGTCAGCTCCTGCTTGACCGTATAGATTTGGCCGTCAAACCCATCCCGGAACTGAGCGCCCACCTGCAGGGTGTGCCCATTCGTATAGACTTTCTGGGCATTGAGCGTATAACTTCCGCTGTCAATGTACTGCAAATCCTCATTGTTCAGCGGCATCACAACACCCTGAAAAGCAGTTTCGACCGTTTTTCCCGGCTTCCACTGTCCACCCTGCTCCTTATCATAGCCGCCGCCCTCGGTATGCACCTCGTACATACTGTGCAGCAGGCTTCGCGGAATCTGCGGTCCTTTCCATTTTCTCATAAATCAGATACCCTCCACGCTGTACGAAATGCTGTTGTACAGCCGCCCGGTATCAAACAGGGGCTGATACTGGGTGCTGGTCAACTGCGTTGTGGCAGACTTTGGCGGTGACAGCTTCGTGTTGAAGTAGTCGTGGGTCATTTCGACCGCCCACTTCCCGATATAGTCTGCCGCCTCCTGAGCCGTCCATTTTTTCAAAATGATGCCGTCAACAGCTTCTTTGCAGATATTTTCCAGCGTGGCCTTGCCTGTGTCGAAGCTCGCTCGGATGAAACTGCGTTCCGGGATGGTCACACTGTCCACCAGCATATACATCCACTCGTAGTCCTCATTCGGGCGCGGGTCTTCTTCACCGCCGCTCGGATGCTTTTTTGCATCATGTTTTTCCTGCTTCTTTCTGCCGGGGGCTTTCTGGGGATGCTTTCTGTCGCGTACCAAAAAGCCATAGCCGGGAGAAATTGGAATAAACCGCAGGTCATTGAATTTGCGGGGACTGCCAGCATTCTTTGCTTCCATATTCAACGGAATAGCCAGATGCTTGACATTCTTCGCACTGATTGTCGCTCCATATTCATGCACACCGGCAATCATCAGGATGTCGCTTCCCGCATCTCCCAGAATGCCCACATGAATACTCACGCCTTGCAGCACTGTCAGTTCCCGCTTGATGCGCTCCATATCTGCGCGAAATCCATCTTTAAGGATTTTCATGTTACCACCGCTGATACTTTGAAATCACGGACTGCCATGTTTCGCTGATATTCTTATCGAAAGTCCAGCTCACATCGGAGATAGAGAACGCCGACAGCCCGGCGGCATCATTTTCAATGATTGCCCACTGCTGGGCGATCATGTACCAAACAATGGCTTCCAGATCTGCCGGGAGCGTGGCCGGATGGTCTTCGGTGGCATCTTTCGGTAGAATATACCCGGCCACATACTGCACCTCCAGATATTTTCTGGGGGCAATGTAGTCATAGGCCAGCCCGCCGATGTGCCCGCGGTATGTCCATCCATCTTCACGGAACAGAACCCCGATCTCTCCGGTTTCGTTGAAATCGAAGTCCGTAATGGTCTTCCCGGTGAATGTGTCCGTGATACGTTCCACACTGACAATGGGATACTGCTCCAGCGACAACATCTGCGTTCCAGTACCGCAATATTTTTGCCGGTAGGTGCTTTTCCCCAGCTTTCTTCCCAGCTGAGTTTCCAGCCACGCAGATGCCGCATTGATAAGCTGCACAAGGGTTGCATCCCGCTGTGCATCTTCTTCCGCCGGGTCGATGCCGAGCGAGGTTTTCAGGGCATCCAGAGTGGTGAGGGCATTTTCTCTCAGTGTTACGGCCAACACGACACCTCCAAATAAAAGCCCTCTGACAGGCTTTCCCCATCAGAGGGAAATTTTTACTGAGCGCCCTTTTCCGGGGCTTCCTGCGAAGCCGCAGGCGGGGTTGCGGCGGTCTTCCGCTCCTTTGCATGAACTGCTTTGTTCTCAGCAGGGCGCGGGGCGGACTTGGGCGGTTTGAACATTCTCGCCATCATGCAGCCCTCCATCAGATACTTTCCTTGACAGGGCAGTTGGTGGCATCACCCAGCGCCAGCGCACCAATGGTGCCGTTGGTGGCGGTGATCTTGACGCAGGACTTGCAGCCGATCAGGTCAATGTCGAGGTTCGCCACAGCCTGAGCTTCGGCTTCGTTCTCGATGACGGCCTCGCCATCCTCATTGACCGGGTTATCAACGAAGATGCGGCTGTCCTTGACCGGCTCATACGGACCGGCGGTGCTGTCGGCGGTTTCGACCTTGATGGTGGCCGTCTGGGATGCTTCCACAGTAACAGCCAGCACGGCGCTCTCATAGCCGGTGCGGTCAACCACATTGCCGCTGGCAAACGGCAGGACGGTGACAGTATCAAACAGTGCTCTTTTCATAGCAGTCTTCCTCCTCAGATAACCTTGATATTGTGGACGTAGGCGAAGCTCTCAACATGGCGCACGCCAATGTCATCGTACATCAGCGCACGGGTGCCGGTCAGATTTTCCTCAAAGGCGTTGTGCTGGACACCGTTCTCATCCGTCCAAGTACCGTCCAGAGTAGTGTAGGTCTCCAGACCCATCTGATCGCCGATCATCAGGTCTGCCCAGTTGCCGAAGAACATTTCGGTGCAGCCGGTCTTGCTGTCGGTCGGGATCTGGTTGGAAACCTTGTACGGCATACCAAGGAAGTTGCCAGCGTTCATCTCATCGCGGTAGATGTAGTCGCCGGTGGTGGTCTTGATGTTCTTGAGATAGCCTTCCATAAAGGAGTTGAAAGCCCAGCCCAGAGCCTGATCGTCCACGTTCTTGCTCATAACCAGCGACTTCACATAGACCGGGAAATCGGCAGTCAGCTTACCGTCTGCGGCATACTGGGCATCCATCTTCTTTGCGTCGATCTTCTCAACGCCGGGGGTGTTGGCAATGCCGGTGGGCTGGAACTCGCCGCCGGTGCCGTACAGAGCGCCCCAGTCAAGGCCGAGCTGCATACGGCGGGACAGATCAGCGGCGAACAGTTCATCGGCGCTGTACTTGGTGCTCATCAGCAGTTCGCGGGTCTGGGGCACAATGGCTTCCAGACGCTTTGCAGACAGGCGCAGGTTGCCGAATGCAGGCTGAGTGGAAGCGATCTTGCGACCCTCACCGCCCCACATAGCGCGGGTGCCGGAGGTCATGCGCGGGATGTTCAGGTTGCCGTTTTCCAGCGGAATGGTGCGTGCGCCCAGCTCCTTGATGACGGTCTTGCTGTACAGCAGTTCGATGACCTCATCCAGATAGACTTCCGGGATCAGGAAGCCGCCAGCGGTCGGGTTGGTGGCAGACATGGCCTTGAACTCGTGGGCCATGGACGTATCGTTGTAGTACTTCTTGGCGTAAAACTCGGCACGTTCCGGGTCATGCCGGCCGAAGACATCCAGACACTTGATGGCGCGGGCGAGGTTCACCAGCGGGGGCACACTCTTCTGCTGCTTCTTGGCGGAAGCGGTGCCGCCCATGAACAGGCTGGAGTACTTACGCTGGGCAGGAGCGGTGCCGGACTTCACCTGACGGCGGAACGCAGCGGACTTGCGGCGCTTGGCATCATCCTCAGAAGCGGCTTCGTCGTCATCCTTTTCATCAGAGTCAGCCTCATCGTCATCCTTGCCCTCAGGATCGGCTTCATCATCGTCCATACCCTCATCTGCGGTCATGGAATCGATGATCTCAGCGGCTTCCTGAATGACTTCATCAGCCGTCAGGTCGCCGACTTCCTCACCGGCATCCTTGCGGGACTTGCGCTTTTCGTTGGCATTGTCCACGGCCTGTTCGATAATATCGGCCATGTCCTCTGCGGTAATGCCATCCAGCGCGGCGGCAGTATCACTGCCATCATCGCCGGTATCGTCCTCCTCGCCCATAGCTTCCTTGACGGCGCCCTTGATGAGGTCTTTCAGCTCATCGGTGCCCACCTTCATAGACTTGATGGCGGCTGCGGACTTCTTTCTGTTCTTCAGACGCATTGATTTTTCCTCCTGTGTCAAAAAATAATTTCTACAGTTTTCTTCGGAGCGGATTTCCGTTCCACGGACTTGTGTGCGCTTACCGGGGGATGCCCCTTGCCGTTGTCACCCTGCGCTTCCGAAATGATCTTATCCAGCAGCTTTGTGGCGGCTTTCATGGACGTGCAGGCATCCTTGAGGGACTTCATGCGGGAAGCAGAAATTTTGCGCCCAGCCTTTACCTCGGTAACGATGGCCTGTGCTTCTGCTTCGATGCGGGTTGCCGCATCATCCGATTTGTGGTCCGTAATGACCGCCTGTTCGTTCATTGCCCATGTGACAACGCTGATTTCCCAGAGCTTGACTTCGCGGAGGTGGCGGATGCCGTTCTCATCGTAGTCAAACACAACCGGGTCATAGCCGATGGAGAGTTCGCACAGAACGCCGTCATGGATCAGCGTCTTCACATCCCTGCCGAGAGTGGTATCACTGATTTTGGCGCTCATAAAAAGGCCTTTTGCATCCTCGCGGAGTTCGGTAGGAATGCCGATCGGCAGCAGACTATCGTTATGCCCGGACAGGATTTTCACTCGTCCGATGCCCTCGGCGATGGTCTTCGTGAAGGCACCCGGCTCAATAATGTCGCCGCCGCTGTCGATATTGGAGAACACAGCACCATAGCCGGAGAATGTGCCCTCTTTATCGTCAAAGCCCTCCAGTTCAAACTCCACGGTTTTATACTCGGTCTTTGCGCCCTTGTGCTTTACTCCCCGTGCAAGGGAGCGTTCCCATGCGCTTTTCCCCACGCGCTGGGAATAATAAGACGGCGATACCCGCAGATTTGCAACTGCCAGCTTCGCCGTCATAGTGGGGTCATCGTGTGTAACATCGGCCGTTCCCGCCTTGGTACCGTGCCGGGCAAGCTCTGTGTTCATGCCGTTCAGCAGGTCTTCCAGCTGGAATGCTTCCTTTTTGAAGTCAATGCCGATGTTCTGTGCAGCACGAGCTGCATCTTCTCGCGTGAATACCACTCTCACGCCCTCCTTTATCTGTTGTAGGTGACATAGCACCTGCATTTGATAGTTTCGCGTGCAGGCCCCTCCGGGTCGCAGGGATACCGCAGGCCATTGGAGAACCGGGCATCAATCGGCACGGTCTCTCCGTCCATCTTGACATGGTTCGGACCGCCATCGGAACCATCACGAGGGTTCTTCTGCGGGCGGTGATGCCACGTTTTCGTGGTGGCACCGCTTTTCTGCATCATGTCATAGTGGCCGGTCTCCAGCGTCATCACGGTTTCCTGATCTGCAATGAGCCGCGCCCTGCTCCGGGTCTGGATCTCATATTCCTGCAAAATCTCATCCGCCATCTTTTCACGGCCAATACCCGCTTCAATGCCGTTGGCCACGATGCGGGAGATATTTTCCTTGGTGGTCTGTGTCACATGACGGACACGCTGCCCGCCGCGGAGCTTTGCCTGACTGAGCAGTTCCGGGCGGTCAACACCGCGGATATTGTAGGCCTGTTTTGCAATCCGGGTACCCTCATCATAGGTCTGCTTCCAAAGCGGCTTGAAGATTTCTTCCATTGCCGTTTCTTCGGACGGCCAGTTGACAAGGCCACCAATGAACTGCTCCACAAGATTTTTCTGCTCCTGCTCACCGAGGGCAGACCATGCGGCGCTGTCTTCCACATGGTTTTCCGTGATGTAGGGCATCAGGACATCCCACACGCTCCAGTCTGCTTTCTCAGTGCCGCTCAGAGAGCCGGAGAGCCGTTTTTGCTGTTGCCGGAAGAACTTCATCGTGGCAACTTCAAACTTAGCTCTCTGGGCTTTCTGGGCGGCCGCCAGCAGATTACCGATGTTCTGCGTGCGGGATTTTTCTTCATGCTCCCGGCGGTCACTCATAGACAGCATCCCGCCGGTATCTTCATCGTCCGTGACCTCAACTTCCTCTGTGCTTTCCTGCATCAGGTCGGTCGTCACTTCCGCCGGGTCATCGTTGGAGCCGATGAACATATCGGAAATGGTAATCTTGAAGCAGTCGCCGCCGGTCTTGCAGGGTTCCATGCCCAGCAGTTCGCGGGCTTCATCCTTGGTCAAAAGCCCGGCATTCCAGCCGTCAATGCCTTTGGCCTTGTCGAACTCCTGCGAGCGCGGGACCACATCATCAAAATGCCATACAAGATCATTGCCATAGAACGGCAAAATCTGTGTATTGATGGCTTCTTCCCGGCGGTTGAGCCGTGGCATGATGACGTTCTGGGCGTAGATGTACTGAGCCGCTTCGCTCGTGGCTCTGTTGCTGCTCTCCGTGATGCCCATGATTTCACGCGGAACACCAAAATGCTCAAGCACGGCATCCCGGAGGAACCTTCGCCCCTCCGTCATATCCATGTCGCGCATGTTCTCGGCCAGCTTTGTCACGGTCACGTTGCCGTCCACCGTGGCAATGCCGTGGGAGTTGAACGGCCCCCGGAAGCGCTCATTCCATTCAGATCTGAAACGGTCACGCTGATCCTTACTGCTTCCCGGCATCGAGATCAGCGTGGTCGGAGTGGCATCGTTGTAGAAGAACTTCTTCTGGAATTTTGCCGCGTACTCGTCCGTCTCGATCTCATCTGCAAGGGACTCTGCCGCACCGAGACCTCTTTTGTAGGGGTCAAGCGGGTTCAGTTCTTTCATGCAGAAAATATCGTCCACCGGGATTTGCCGGATGAGTCCGCCGGTCGTTCTGATTTCATAGTAGGGGTAGCCCACATAGGGGGTCTGCTGCACCCAATGTGTAGGGAGCGGCCACAGCTCCACCGGACGACCGAGGGCATCAAATTCATAGACGAAGTAGCCCTCGCCCTTGAGTTCCAGATAGATCTGCTGCAACCGCCAGCACGCACCCGAAGTCATTTCATAGAGGGGGTTCGGATGCGCCATGAAATTCAAAAAAGGATGGTCCGTGATTTCCACTTCTTCCCCGTTTTCATCCTTGCGGTACAGCTTACCGGTGCAGGTGGACAGGTCGGAAGCAATGCGATCCACAACCGCCAAACGCGGGTTGCGGCCAAACATTTCCAGCCAGTCCCGCGTATTGCGCTCAGGCGGCGTAGTGTACCGGGGCAGCATAACGCTGACGTTTCCGCCATTGTACTGCCGCCCAACGGCATTGCGCCGTCCGAATCCAAATACTGCCATGTTTCTGTTGTTTCCTCCTATCCGATTTCCCATGTGTAGGTGACGGGCTGATACAGGGACAGCGCCACGGCATCCGCCCGGTCAGGGCTGGGCAGGCCGCGCCGCTTCATAATGTCCTTGCTCTCCAGCTTCAGCTTCGGCGGTGTTCCGGCAAAAGCGTACTTTCGCGTGGAAAGCTGGGCGATCAGCTCTGTATCATTGGGCAGGTGCAGCCGCCCGCTCTGTGCCATGTCACGAACCAGTGACCACATCCATGTGGATATGTCGGCATAGTTGGCGGCTGCATCCTCCTGCGGCACGGATGCGCCGAAGTTCACCGGGATAACCTCAAGCTGGTTCAGCCCTCTGGCTTCCCTTTCATGGCGCAGAATATCGGTCACGCCGCCGCCCAGACCGGTATCATCAATGATGGCATAGACCATGCCGGGGTACTGCGGGTACTTCTCCAGCAGGAAAAGATACTCAAAGATGATGTCCTCTGCCGTTGCCCACAGATCCTGTCCGTTCCGAATTTTCAGTTCCTGAACGTCAGCATCTATGTTGGGGGCAATGACGGTGCAGTCATCACCAAAACGGGCAACGTCACAGCCGATGGAGAGTCGCACCGGGCTGTCATGCGGAAGCGGCTCATTCATGGTGGCCTTTTCCGCAATGTAGCTGGGTATGAACACATCACTGTCCGCGACCGGCGGCAGGCCGTCTACACGGACGCGCACCACATTGGAATTTTTGCCGTACTTCTTTTCGAGGGCAGCTATGTTTTCCTTGCTGGTGCGGGGGCTGTCGCGGCTTGATACCGTCATGCAGTACCAGTCCATGCCGTCCCCTTGGAAGCTCTCAGCAAAGCCGCCGGTCGCCTTTGTGGGGTTCCCGCAGTAGAGAAGCCTGTTGTTGGCACCGGTCAGGGTGCCGCCGATGGCATCAAGGATGGGGTCAGCAACACCGGATGCTTCGTCCACCACGAAAAGCATATTGTCTTCGTGGAAGCCCTGCAGGGACTCAGGCTTTGTGGCTGTACGCGGGACGGCAAACCAGCGGCGGTCATAGCCGTTCATGTATACGCGGGTCTTCGTCCATGTGAACATCATTTGAAGCACCGGGCTTGCGTCCAGCCACTTTGCCATTTCTGCCCACAGGACGTTGTCCAACTGTTGCATCGTGGGTGCGGTGCAGACGATGCGCGGGTAGGAAAAACAGGCAATGAACCACCACATAAGATTGGCTTCCAATGCCGTTTTGCCCACGCCCTGCCCGGAACGGATGGCAACACGCCGATGCTGTGATACCGCCACAGCCGCCTCCCGCTGCCATGGATCCGGCTCAAAGTGAGTCACTTCCTTGAAAAAAAGGAGCGGGTCTTTGCGGTACCGCGGTATTCTTCTTTGGAAAAACTCACGGCGCGTCATCGTCCATCTCCTCTGCGGCCTGAATGGCTGCTACCCAGTCGTCAACCAGTTCGCTCTTTCCGCCGCCGCTCATATTGCGCAGTTCAGCCAGCTGTTTGATGCACTGGGCTTTCTGCCGCTGCACATCGGTCAGGAGCTTGTTCAAGCGCTCTATGATGAGGTAGGACGCTTCCAGAGTGGAATTTGTCAGGGTTTCATTGCCCGGCAAACGCTCCCCGGCGGCTACTTTGGCATCAATGGCTTCCACATAGGACTGCAAATCGTTCTTTTCCTTTTCAGTGTCACCATCCAGCCGCTTGAAATTCCTGCTTCTCTTGGATGTGGTCTGCGTCTGAACATAGGCTCCCTCTTGAGAATAGTGGGAGATACGTTCCAGCAGATAGCCCTCGCGGGCGGTCAGCAATTTCAGCTCATTTATGAGCAGTTCTTCTGCATCCACATCTTCGTCACAGGCATCCAACAGCTGACGGTGTTCCTCTGTCCAGCTTCGGAACATCAGTTCAGACCAACCGCCATGCTTGACGGCGTTGCGGTTTCCCTTGGGCGCACCTGCTCCAACGGCATTGACATTACCCGGCGGCGCGCCCTGCTTTGGTCTTGTTTCAGGGTCAGGTGCGGCGGGTGCATCCTCTGGGTGCAGGGTGCGTTTTGCGGGTGCATCTGCACCCTGCGTCCAGTAGCGCTTGCGCCATGACTTTACTGTGTTGATAGACACGTCCAACTTCTTGGAAATCTCGGTGCAGGACAGACCTTTTTTATACAGGGTGTAGCCTTTATCCCGCTTGTCCATCTACATAGTCACCATCCTCCTTTGTTTGTTTCTGCTCAAACTGGCAGGCGGAACACAGAGCGCACGCTACACGATGCCGTCAGCGGCGGTCTGCATTTCTCGTGAAGAAATAGAAAAAAGGAGTATCCAACAGCGCCAGACAGGCTTTCAGAAGATACTGCCCGATGATAATACCGATAAGCTGCATCCGGCCCTCATGGGTATGCACCCAACCCAGACCGAAGCCGAAACTGATGACCGCATAGATCACCGTGTCCCAAATCTGGCTCGTGATGGTGCTGCCGTTATTCCAGAGCCAGCGGCCACCCTTGGTACTGCCATGCTTGGCAATGTAGCGGTCACGGATTGCATGGAACACGGCCACATCCCACGACTGGGAAACGAGGTATGCGGACAGACTGCCGATGACGAAAATCCAGTTCTGCCCCAGCAGGGTTTGATAAGCATTGTCCATGACGGCATCCGTCGCAGGAAAAACGCCGGTGATCATAATGCAGGCGGTGGCAAAAATCTGGCCGATGAAGCCATACTTCACCACGCGCTGGGCTGTTGCCTTGCCCCAAATCTCGCCGATGATGTCTGTGCAGAGAAATGTGACGGCGTAGGTGATGGCACCGCCGCTCAAGGCCAGCTCGATGGGGCCGATATGCAGGCCGGTGGTAATGGTGCGTGCGCCGGTCACGTTGGCAATGACAATGCTGATTGCAAACAACGTAATCAGGATCACCAAGTTCTCGTTTGTCTTTTTCATTTTTGCTCCTATTCTTGTGAGCCTGCGGCTCGTGTATATTTCTGTTTGCAGATGGTGGCGCACAGGCTGGCTCTCGCTCCATAGAGAAGCGTTTTATCTGTCAGCTCCAGCCCCCTGCCCTCTGTAATGGTCCTCACCGCGGATAGCCGCTGTTCTATGAGGTCTTTTCGGAACTGATTGATATGTGCCTTTTGGTTTCCATCATCGAACCAGCCGTATTTAACCCCGGATAGCCAGCTGGTGCTGTCTGCGGAGGTACAGAAGCTGTTCTGTGCGATCATCTTCACATCGGTGCATCCCAAAAGGTGGATGTCGATCTCAGGTTTGCGGTTTTTGATGTAGTGGGTCAGATAGCGGGTGTCCTCCCGGAACGTCTTCGGCTTTATGATGCGCAGCTCCGGGATGCTCAGGGCTATGTAGTCGCTGAAATCTATCATGCTGTCCAGTCCCCGCATCCCATCCTCAAAATGGAATACGTTGATTTGGGGGTTATCCAGCAGCTTCTTCATCCGCTCCCGGAAGTACCACGCTTCCCTCACGCCCAGCACTTTCTGGCAGTCCAGCTCGACACAGGTGCATCGGAGATTGTTCTGCTGCACGAATGCTATGAGCTTGTCCTGCCACTCGGTCAGGCTTTCCAACGTCTGCGTCTGCCCTTTCCCGGCGCCGAACATCAGCGTGAACAGGCCGCTATCCTGTATCACATGGCGGTTGACTGTATCCTGCACACGGATCACATGGTCTGCCGGGAGCCGGAAATCATCATCCGGGCGGCACTTGAGAATGTACTTGTAACAGGAAAACAGCCGGTATTTAGTTTGTGCTGCCAGCAGGGCGGCGTAGAATATCTCTCCGCCGTCGCTCCCGGCAAAATGCACTTTGATGTTGTTATCGAACAACTCGCGCACCCCCAAACCCATCTTCAAGGACGGTGCAGGATGTGGAGTTTTCAAACTGGTTCAGGATTTCAGCGGCGATGTCCTCACAGGAGCGCCGCCCAAAATGACAAGCGCCATCCTCATCCCCATACTTGGAGAGAAGATAGCGCTTGATTGCATTCTGTTGGCTGATGATTTCTATTTCACGGTTTGCATTGTGAACTGGAAACTCTGCCGTAATAAAAAAGATATGACGGTGTGAGTTTTTGAGATATGCGAGTTCTCCATCAGCCTCCGGCCAGCAGTGAAAGCCCTCCATCTGAAGTGCGCATATCACATACTGTGTCATGCCGCATCCTCCAGACGGTACGCAAAGCCCATGTCCTTGAGAACGTCCACGAGGGTGGTTGCATCCTGTTCAGACAGATTAGGCACAATGACGGTCTTTTTCCCGCCGGGCTGGACTGCCTGCACCTCATTGGGTGTGGGTGCAGCGCTGGGGTGCATCTCTGCATCCTGTGCCGGGGCTTCCGGTGCAGGAACGGCAGCGGGTTCCTCGGCCTTGGGCTTTGCCTGAACCCCGGAATCAAAGAAATTATTGATATAGGGTTCAGAGCCGGGAAGCTCGTACTCGTGGCCGCTCTCCGCAAAGGATGCAACCAGTGCGTCAACCTCATGCTGGTCGAAGCCTGTCACCTCAACATCGAAGCCGGCAGAAAGATCCTGCAGGACGGCAGACAGCTTTTCATTGTCCCACTGGCCGCTGATTTTATTCAGCGCCAGATTCAGGGCCTTTTCATCCTCAAGGGACAGCTGCACCACACTGACATCCACTTCCACCGCGCCGGTCGCCGCCAGCACTTTCAAGCGCTGGTGGCCACCAATCACGTTGCCAGTCTTCTCATTCCAGATGATAGGCTCAACACAGCCGTACTTTTCGATTGACCGGGCAATCTTCTGATATTCCGGGTCGCCGGGCTGCAAATCCTTTCTCGGATTGTAGGGTGCTGCATTGAGCAGGCTGATAGGTACTTTTCTGATTTCCATGAATTGCTCCTTATGATGACCTGCTTTCAGACAGCCCCGGCGGCGAACCGGGGATGACTGGAAGCACGATTTCCCGCGCAAAGGAGCAACGCGGGGCGGAAAAATCCTCCTTTCCATAAAAATGGCGGCGCACATCAGATGATCTGCACCGCCCGGCTTTGTTTAGGATTTTGTAGCATAATAATACCATGCCTTGCGCCTTGCGTCATCAGAAAGCATTGGAAAGCATTCGTACCGATTGGAAGTCATTGGAACCCATCAGAAACCATTGGAAGTCATCTGACAAACTACGCTTTCCACCCGTGGCAGGCAAGCAAAAGAAAAAGCCGCTGAATCAGCATTTTCACACTGAAGCAGCGGCCTTTTGAATTTGGTTCAGGCTATCTTTTTGAGGTAATTATATGCCATCTTGCACACTCCGGCTTCGGTATAGTACCGTCCGAGTGTTCCTGCAATCTCTGCCCATGAGCGGCACCGCACGAAACGGAGCCTGAAAATCAGGCGCATCCGCGGGTCTGAAATCGACACGCAGAATTCTTCTATTGCTGGAAGCACCCTCTCGGCTTCGGCTTCAAGCTCTTTGATGCCGGCATCCAAATCTGCCAGGTCTGCGGCCAGATCACCAACCTTGTCACGAACACCGGGAGTATGGGGCATTCCTGACAGTGACGGGGATGCTGGCCCCATCTTCTGGCACATGTTCTCGTAGATTTCTTTGTCCTCATCAATCTGCTTGCGAAGCGTTAAGTATCTGGACAGCTCTTGCACCGTCATACCTGACCTCCAGTAATATGTGCGCGGCCTCCAATTTGTAGAGGTGCTACCTAATTATTTTAGCACATTTTACGGCAAAAATACAGGTCTTGCAGTCGGATTATTTACGGATGAACGGGCAATCCACGCCCAGCCAGATAGGCGGCTGTCCATTGCCGATCACCGAGAACCACAGCCGCCCGGTCAGCAGGAGCTTGATGCGCTCCCATAATGTAAGATGCCAGCAGGAGATCACCTGTCCCTCTCCCCGGAAAGCTGGAAGAGCTTCGCACTTGTCTTCCATGCCCTCCGGCGGGTTATAGGTGATGTTCTGCTCACGGAATGGAATAGGAGTCATGCGCTTTCCTTTCTGGCGCGGATCGTCACGCCCTTGGGGGTGATCGTCACGACCGCATTCAGCGCCCGCGCCGCATCCACCATCGTGTCCATCCGAGGATTTCCGTAGAGTTCCCTGTAGCCCATCAGGTTCCGTGCAGTATGCGGGGACAGCCCTGACTTCCGGCTAAACTCGCTGAGGGTCATCCCCCGGAGCTTGCGAATCTCATTCAGTGTCATCATCGGCCCTCCTAAGCGCCACGCTTTCTTCTTTCAGCCAGTCCTTGATGCAGTGGAAGCAATGTTCTCTGCTCCGGCAACGGCTCGTCTGCTTCCGCTGGACGAATTCACAGAGCAGCTGGGTGAAGTTTTCCCGGATGTCTGCATCCGACATCGAGCGGATAAAGTCACCGTTGGTCATTTCTGCGGTTCCTCCATCAGCTCCATCAGCCGTTCTTTGGCGCGGGTCAGCACATCGATTTGCCGCCGGGCTTTCTTCTGTGCTGCCGGCATGGCCGCTTTCAGTGCCGGGGAGATTGCATTGAACACAGCCCCCGCATACCCCGGCATATTGGCGGTGCGCTCTGCATCGGAGATCAGCTCCTGCAAATCAGTGAGGAGCTGGACATCTTTTTGAAAATTTGACATCAGGCATCCCCCTTTATACATTCTGAAAGCGTTTGAAGCACTGGACGTTGTTGCAGAAGCGCTCTGTCCCAATAATTTTCAGCGGCTTACCGCAGTATGCGCAAAAGGTCGGACTCAGCTTCACGCTTATCGACCGCGGCGTTTCGGGTTCACTTTTCGTCCCACCATGCTGCATCAGGTTGATGCCGCACATGATGGAGCCTGGTTCAACTGCTTCCCAGCAGTACGCCCTCGCCTTGCATATAGAACAATCTCTCATATTGCCATCACCCCACTTAAATCAGGAATGCAGGGATGAGAAGAAACCAGAGGTATCTTCCATCCCTTGTCACATAAACAGAAATGGAGATTGCAACGCACACAGCAATCCACTTTATGACATCGGTAATCTGAATCCACTTCATTCCGAACACTCCCTTTCCTCCACATAGCACCAACTCTGCGGCGCTTCATACAGGATGCAGCCATTGACTGCACAGGTGGGCGGCTCCATATAGTTGCCAGACGGTTGATAGTTCTCGCAGTCTGCATTGCCGCAAACGCCAGTCCCGTTCATGCCACAGAAACCGTGCCGGGAGAAATCCTCCAGCTTGAGCGGCTCCTCGTAGAGCTTCAGCTGAGAGATCTGCCAGCCATATACCGGCTCACCCTGCGCATACTTTACGATTTCATCAAGGGTCAGGCAGCTTTCGTACAGCGCCGGGAAACGCTTGATGCTGATGCCCTTGCCGATCGGCCTGAACACATCAAAGCCGTTGCAGACGAACTCGCCGAAAACAAGGCCGCTACCACGACCGCCATCCATGGTCTCATAGATATAAACCTTGAACGGCACTTCCAGCTTCGGGCAGGTCTTGCGAACCTCAACCGTCTTACGCCCCCGCCGGATCAGGTCACACCACTTGGGCTTGATGCTGATAAGGACAGCTTTCACTTTTCGTTCTCCTCTCTGCACGCTTTTCTGCATGCTTCACACTTCTTGTAGGGTTCTTCGAGCCAGCAGTTGAATAACAGGCACTTGGGTTTTCTGTATTCCGGCGGTGCCTTATTTCCGTGTGTCTGGGTACGAAGTGCGTGGTACTTGCACACTTCTTCTCCCCAAAAGTCCCCACCGAAACTGCATTTTCCATATTCCGGTGACACTTCATGCGAAACTGTGATGGTTTTTTCTTTCATTGCTTTTCTTTCTCCGGCGGCTCCAGCAGCGGCACCCACAAGTGTCATTGCTTCCGCCCTCATTCATGGTACATACGCTTGTTGCGGTCCCACTTCATCGTGACCGGGTTGCCGCACTTGCAGGGCACCGTGATTTCGGGGTCTTCCAGATTTGTGCGGCCGCGGGCTTCAAAGTCACAGCAGGGGCAGGTGAACTCATACCGTGTCAGGTTGTCCAGCTGAACTTCCCCGCCGCAACGGCAGGTCACACTGGCGCTGGGTTCCCGCAGGAACCGGCCAAACACATCCCCGCATTTCGGGCAGCGCAGGCGCAGGACACCGTAGGCCGTGCCTTTGTGGATTTCTTTCCGCTGAACACGCTTAGGCTCTGCCCCCGCAGGGGTGCTTGCCTTTGCCTTTTCCGGGATGCCGCCGGTCAGCGCACAGGCGGCAGCATTGGTGCTGACCTCCCGCAATGCCCGGCTCAGGTCAGATTTGATGCTGTGGATCTCCGCCGCATCAGGTGCGGCCTTGAGTTCCTCGTGACGCAGGCAAAAAGTAATCAGGCTCAGCTTCACAGCGCTCTGCTCCAGACGCTCCAGTGCAGAAACAGGGATAGCCCCCATAGTTTTCTCATTCATCGTTTTCAGTCCTTTCTTCATTTTTCTTGCAGTCCTGAACGGCATTGCAAGGTTCATCACAGGCTTTGCAGCACTTATCACAGTTCGGGTGTGCCGCCTTGCAGTAGTCACAATCCGACCACTTCTTTTCATCGGGGCCGTACTCCCGGAAAATCTTGTGGGTGCCGTCCCGCAATGCCTGCTCATCGTCGCTGATCTCATACCCCAGCGCCGTCAGCATTTCATAGGTGGCATCCAGTGTCGGATTTTCCCGATAAGAGTACACATATTTCTGGCGCTCAACATTCCAGTCCTTACTCCAGTAACCGCAATAGCTGCTGTCCATCGAAGAATAGGCAAGTGCCAGCAGCACCTTTTCCGGCATTGCACCGTAGACCCCATCTTCATCCAGAATTTTGTACCAGTCCTTGCCGGAACTGTCCACAAATTCCTGCGACAGCTCCACACCGAGGATGTTTCCAATCAGCGTCAGGTCTAAATCAAAATCATCGTCTGCGGCACAGGCCATGTAGCGGGCAATAGCCGGGAAGCCCTTTTTGCAATCGGTAGGAGTCAGCTCCACTACGAATTCACGGCGGAGATTGAACATAAGTTCCGTGATGTTGTGGAAGCTCTCCATAATCATGCGTTCTTCCTCACGGGCGGCATCCCTCTTTGCCTTTTCGGCATCCTCGGCTTCTACATCGCGGGTCTTGTAAAGGTCAATCTGGATGTCACCCACCTTGTAAAAATACTGGACATGATCTGCATCTTCCGGCACAACAACATCTTTTGTGATATTCCACTTGCTGTACCCGGTAACATGCTCGTGGGTCTGATAATTAACACTCGGATCCTCAACCGCAAATTTCTTGAGTTCTGCAATCCATTCAGCTTTGCGGTGTTCCCACTTCTGCTTTTCCAGAATGTCCTGCATCACCCGACGGAAGTTCTGAGTACCAAGAGCTTCCAGCGCCTTATTTTTGCCCTCGACGCTCTCAATCTTGTCCAGCTCTGCATAGTCCGAAAGCGTGGCACCGCGAAGTTCTGCCCGGCGGAACGCATCCCGGTCAAGAGAAAGAAGCTTCACCCGGCGGCGGATGGTTGACTGGGAAAAGCCGGACTTGGATGCCACCTGCTCCACCGTGTCGCCCAGATCCAGCATCAGCTGGAAGCCCTGCGCCTGCTCATAGGTAGTCAGGTCGGTACGCTGCATATTCTCAATCATCATGGTTTGCAGCTGTTCCCTTTCGTCCATTTCCACGATGGCGCAGGGCAGTTCGTACAGTCCTGCCTGCTGCGCTGCTGCTGCCCGGCGGTGGCCGATGATAATGGTGTAGTCCTCGCTGGACCACACGGCCTTGGGTGTCCATGCTGCCGCTGCTGCGGCTGCATCCCCGCCCTCGTCAACGCACTTTGCGATGTACTCCCGGCTATTGAGATAGTGGCCGGGAATGACGGTCAGGTTCTGGTATACGCCGTTTTCCTTGATGCTGGCGGCAAGTTCCGTCAAATCCCCCAGTTCCTTGCGGGGGTTATCAGGGTGCGGATGCAATCTCCTGCACGCAATGTTCGTGATCTCTGCCATGATTTATTTTCCTCCATGGTTTTAGAAAAATGTGAGCTGCCCGGTCTTGGTCTCGCACAGCGGCGGTGTAGCATCATCCTTTAGGGGTTCCGGCTCTGACTGCTCGGGCTGGTGGCAGACAGGCTTCATCAGAAGCTCTATCTGTGCCCACTGGCGGCGCAGATACCAAATATCCGTAGAAAAGAACGGTGTGTACCAAATCCTGCTTTGCGGCCCTGCCGGGAGCAGCCCACGGCGATCATACGCGGTGCTTGGTTCTGTAATGGTGTTCCCGATGACTACATATCCAGCACAGCCTAAAAAACTGAGCTGGATGTAGCACATCAGTCCTGCAATCAGGTCAATATCCTGCGCCACAAAAAGCACCTTGTCGTGGTAGCAGATATTTTTTCTCCTGCACAGGTTGGCAAAAGCAATCAGCAGTGCGCCCGCACCGCAGGCCGGGTCCGAAACCGAAAAGAATCCGGCATTCTCTGCCGCCGGGTCGCTTCCCCCGGAGATTTCCACCATGCACCTACAAACGTCATACGGGGTGAAGAATTGCCCGGATGCATCGTTGCCCAGCTCACAGAGCATGTACAGCTCTCCCAAAAAATCTTGGTCGGGGTTCTGCTCCATTCCCATGATGACCTCGGCCAGCAATTCAGCAAATTTATTTTGCTCGGCATCGCTGTACTTGGAAATGATGGTCTGATAGGTTTTGGTGCGCTCTGGAGCATTCTGTTTGTCGGTGGCATTGGAAATCTCAATGGCGGTCACCATCACGAAGTCCTGCCAGACCTGCCACCGATTGAACCGGCCGCACAGACTGTTGAAGATTTTCAGGAATGCTTTTTGGTGGTCGTCCCGGATGTTTCGCACTGCCGTTGCCTTTGCCATCGGTTATTCCTCCGTATCGTCCTCAGCGGAGTCCTCGGCCGGTTCATCGTCGGTGTCGTCCTGCGGGGTCTCCTGCTTGGTGTCCTGCTTGGAATCACTCTGAGAATTGGAATCCGGCACATCAGGCACCGGCACGCCGAAATTGCGGAGTTTGCCGCTCTCCATCAGGTCACGGAAGAAGTACTGCTGCCAGAAAGAGATCATCTTCAGCAGGATGTTCTCAATCTTGGTGCGGAGAACCTTGTCGATGCTAAACGTACCCTTGACCTTGGTCTTCAGCTCGCTGTTCTCAAAGTACCAGCACATAGAAGAATCCTGACTGCAATAGCCGGTTTCTTCCACATTGCCCAGCATATCCATCTGGGTGGCAACGTCATTGATGGGGGTGATCACCAGCGTGATGGGATAGCGATCCTTGAAGAAGCGGAACGTGAAGTTGTGCTCATCGCACAGGCCCTGCAGCTTTTTCTTCTGGGCCTCGTAGTTGGAAATTTCGCTCATGGTATGTACTCCTTTCAGCAATCAGATGAAATTTTGTAATCGTTGTTATGGTTTTCAATGGCAGTCAGGCCGACGGCGTATGCCGCCCAAATGTCCGCCTTGAAACCGTAGAAAAAATCCGGGTTCTTGCTGGTGCCTTTTCCGTTTTTCAAATCGTGGGTTGCGAAACGGTCAATCAGCGCCCGCCGGATGGCCGGGTCATTTGCCCGGCTGTCATGGCAGATGTGTCGCTTTTCTTCGATGCGACAGAGAAGCCGCGGCTTCTGCGCCATCTGGATGGACAGTGCTTCATAGAAACGCCCAATCCAGAGGACGGTATCAAACACTTCCCTGCCCACGGCCATGCCGTAGGAAGCCACCATTTCAATGACCGCCCACTGCCAGCCCTGTTCATTGGCGAAAACCAGCTTGTTGCGCAATTCTTCGTTATCGACCTTGCCGAACTCCAGCGGCCTCAATGTGTTGCAGTCGATAACGCAGTAGGCGCTCTGCCTGTTGCCCGGATCAATGGCAATAATCGGACATTTTTCACTCATAAATACGATCTCCCAAATTCCTGAATAAACCTGGCTTCCGGCCAGCCGTAGTGTTCCATAGCCTTTTTCTGCGCCCAGCGCTTCAGCCGGAGATCAGCATCACGGTTGTTGTGGATGGCGGTCGGGCCGTTCTGATGGCACCATGGGCAAAGCGTCACCCACAGGCCCAGACGCTTGCTCTTTGCCCGGTAGGCACTTCCGAAGTACACCTCATGCCGTGCTGTACCATACCGCCCGCAGATCAGGCAGACCGGCTTATCATGCAGGATGCTGGGCGCATAACCGTTGGAATCCAGCTTTTCGCCGTACTCATTCAGCGGCATCCGTCTCACCTCCCGTCACAATCCAGACCTTGTGAGAACCCCAGCCAGACCACGCAATCGCTTCCGCATGGGTGCCTACGGCCACATCTAAGGCATTTTCCTTGATGAGCGAGCCGGTATCCTGTACCACTCTCATCCCTACGCCCTCAATCAGAATGACCGTGCCATAGGGAAAGATGCTGGTGTCTGCGGCCACCGTCACGCCCGGCTGAACCTTTGCGCCGCTGGAAGTGATGCCCTGCCCCTCCCCGCAGATATGCGGGTATTCCTCGGAGCAGTAGGCTGTGCAGTGAAACTCCCCTGCGTATGTAAGGGCAATGCTCTGATCTGCGGCAATGGTGTCCGTGAGCTGCTCAACCTCGGTCTGCAACTGCTCAATGGTTTCCTTGCGCTCCACGGCCTTGTTCATCCAGTTTTCTTCCCGGCTGGCGTAAATGTCCCTCTCCATGGTGAGTTCATCCACCCGGCGGGCATAGACCGCGCTGGCAAGAGCGCTGCCGGTAAAAAGGCTGACTGCACAGGCCAACGACACGATAGAACGAAACTGCATTTCAACCTCCAATCTGAGCCTTTGCCCCGCTGGGCAGTGCCGGGGGCATCCGATCCGCATCCTTGGCAGCATCCACTGCCTTGACAAAACCGGGCTTGACGTACTGCAAGAGATCCGCATTGGAGCGGTCAAGGGCATCCACCAGCCCCGCCGGGGAGCCAGCCCATTCCCGCACAGCGGCAGGCAAGGCACCGAAGATGCTCCTGTTCTCTGCCCGGAAGTCCTCTGCGGTCAGCTTCCCGGTGGCCGTCACCAGTCCGCCGTGGGTGGCATAGTACTGGTTCCGCTCAATCTTCCGGGCGGCAACGATGGCCTGCGTCCACAGGTCGTTTGCTGTAGGCTGACCGGCGCTCTGCAACTTGCGGATTTCTGCGCACCAGTCAACCAACAGCTGGTTCTGATACCGGCACACCGTCAGCGCTTTTGTCAAAGCCGCCGCGGCCACATCATCCGGGATGTCTTTGAGCGCGGCGGCGTAAATCTGCGACCGCGCCGTGCGCTCATCGGTAGAAAGCGGCCGGCCGAAGTAGTTTTCAATCAGTGCCAGCGCATTCTTCAAACATTCAACTGTCATCCTAAACCTCCGAAAATTGCATCATAATCATCCTTGGCGGAGGGCTTTTGCTGTTGACCCGCCGGGGGATTGCGCCGCTCATCACGGGACTGCACATCGCCAATGGTTTTCACGCCCTCATTTTTCCATGCTTTCAGGATGCCGTTGACGTAGTTCCACTTGCGAATCCCGGCCAGTGCAGCCTTTTTGATAGCCAGCAGGATGAGGTCATCCGTGAAGATTTCCCGCCAGCCCATCAGGGCATCACTCGCCGCCGGGGGGAAGCTGCCAATGTTGTCCTCGAAAGAGCGGATAATCTCAGACAGCCCAGCATCAACAGCCGTACTACCGTTATCTCTTACTCTTTCTCTGTTCTCTATCTCTTTATCTTTATCTTTCTCTATCTCTTTCTCTGTAGGGACATTTTCCCCACCATCACTGGACACATTGTGTCCACTTGTGTGTCCAGTGTCGTGTCCCTCTTGTAGCTCCTTGTTCGCAGCATTACTACGAATTCTGCGATTTTTCGCCGCCCAGTCGGTTTCACTGCCAATCATGTTCTGATAATCAGAGATTGACAGTGTTCCGTCCGGGTTTTCAAAAATCAAGCCGATTTGTTTATAAACAGTCAGAGCCAGACGGACGGTTGACAGAGGGAACCATTTGCATTCCCTCTGAATCTTTTCGGCATCGTAGGGAATGAGCATTTCTCCGATTTTGGAAACCAAACAACCGTTTGTATTGATGGTCTTGAGACACAGCATTTGATAGAGAACAACATAGTTGGCACCGTCTGGCTGGCTCATAAGATAGTCAATTTCATCCGATGACATGAAACTATCTTTGAGCTTTATCCAGTAATACCGTTTACCAGTTGCCATCAATGAACCTCCTTAGAACGGCAGATCATCGGCATCGTCCAGAACCGAGAAATCATCGTCACTGCCCTGAGAAAAGCTCTGGCTGACCTGAACATTGCCGGGATGATCGGCCGCCCCCTGCCACTGCTGGCGCTGGCTCTGGGTGGCGAAGCCCATCTGCTGGGGCTGCGGCTGCTGATTCCGATAGGTGGCCGGTGGCGGGTTCGTCCCGCCATCATCCACGGTCCCCTGCTGGTTGTCCTGCTTCGGCCCCGCAAAATAGATGTTGTCCACCACGAACTCAATCGCCGTGCGGTTGTTTCCGTTCTTATCCTGATACTGGCGGGTCTGCAGAGAGCCTTCAATGGCAATCAGACTGCCTTTCTGGAAATACTTAGAAACAAACTCGGCCTGAGAACGCCAGGCAACGATATCAATGAAGTCAGCCTGACGCTGCTCACCCTGACGCACAAAATTGCGGTCGCAGGCAATGCGGAAGCTGCACACATTGGTGCCCTGGGGCGTGGTGCGGAGTTCAGGATCCGCCACAAGACGG
>OHQX01000272.1_pt1 | contig 25513 bp, 29 predicted proteins | sample 1578251 | NCBI WGS metagenome assembly OHQX01 (sample SAMEA3879507, study PRJEB24766) | human gut metagenome | biome: human-associated habitat; feature: feces | place: USA | collected 1985/1987
CTTATTCATATAACATTCATGCTTTATAGAAATAGATTTTTCCACATTAAGAGAAAATCTATTTCTATAAAGTTAAAGAGATATTCCTGAAAATACCAACCAAGATTATTCTAACCTAGCTATCCCCTCCATTAGCGAAGCCCCGCTTACTTGTGCTCCCATTGAAGCTGGTTCACTGGATTTCCACATTTCACCCCACCAATAATTGCAATACATCGCTGGGTAAGCCGCATGATTCAAATTCATGCGCAAAGTTTCAGCATTATTTTTCAGAAAGGTTATCAAATGTTTGCCTATAGAACTAGATGCCTCGTCTAATGCAAGGTTCACTGCATATGGAATATAAACAGACTTAAAAATACTTTGGTCCATACTGCTGCCTTCGTCACGTAAAATACCATTTCGTAAGCAACGATCGCTTGTAGCGGCATAGTTGATCACTTGTTTTGCTTTGTCCATGTATTTACTTTCTTGTGTGATATGGTATAGTTGGCGACAGGCTTCTCCAAATGTTCCCTGTGTATAAGTCAGAGGTGGTTCCTCCACTCGTCCATCGGCATTATACGAATTATTGACCACATACTCGTACAACTTCTTTGCATCAGATAAATAATTTCCATCTTCATATCGTTGATAGAGTTTAGCAGCTACCAGACAACCCGGAGAATTAGTGCAAGCATTACGGTCGTTTTGGGTGGTATTCCATGGAAGTCCCGTACCTTTATCATCTGTCCATGCTCGAGTAATAATGTATTTGTCGTATACAATTTTAGCGGTTTGCGCAAATTTTTCGTCACCTGTTGCTTCGGAGAGATGTATCAGAGTAAGGCAAATCCAGCACATGTCATCAGTAAAGTCATTTAGGAAGCCGGTTTCATCTGATGGATTACGGTGGTAATTGTTAGCGTGGTTGGCATACCAGCGTTCAAAATAAGTGCGGTAAGTAGCAGCCAATTGCTTATTTGTGTCTTTAATACGTTTATAAGAGTAAATCACTACATCCATAGCATGCGCTTGTTGCCAGTAGATATAAGTCGATTCGTCCGACATATCTTTGGGTGTACTCCAAAATGTACCTTTACTTTTATTCATGAATTGCTCTATTAAGACATATGTACAACTGTCGGCAAGAGTTGCCCAAGAAAAAGGGACAGTGGTTTCAGCAGGTGTAGCAATTACTGTTACTGCTGACGAACGATGACCATAGTTATCTATTGCTATGGCAGAAATCTCATATGTTCCGTACTGTGGCAATTGTAATGTATAGTTTCCAGTTTTCCCAGCTGCTCCTTGAATAATTTGTTTCCCGTTATCAGGCAAGACATTACGAATTGTCTTTATTGCTGAAATTGAATAGTTTGCAAAGATTCGTTTCTTGATGGGTAACGATTTAGAAACAAGCGAAGCTCTGTATTTTACCTCGTTTTGCATTAAATCAAAAGAACACTTTTTCTAAATGCAAATATAATACTATTTTTTGAAAAAACATACTATTGTGGATAACTAAATTCAGCGAATTACCGGCTATGGTTGCTGAAATTTATACTTCAATCCATATTCTTCCAGTTTGTTGTACAGCGTCGTACGTCCTATCCCGAGCAGTTCGGCGGCAACCTTGCGGTTCCCGTTCGCCTGCTTCAACGCGCGTAAGACACGCTCCTTGTCTTCCGCATCGCTGCGCAGGGCGAAGCTGACGGGTGAGTTAGGTTTTGGATAGGCAAGTTCCAGATGCTCTTTCGTGACAAGCCCGGTCTGTGCCTGCAATACCGCGCCCATGATTTTCTGCCGAAGCTCGCGCACGTTGCCCGGCCATGAATGGGTCAGCAATGCTTTTCGTGCTTCGGAACTGAATCCGCCAACCTTGCACTCCAATTCATTATTGGCAATCTCGCGGAAGAAATCCGCCAGCGGCATAATGTCCTCCTGACAGTCGCGCAATGGCGGGACGGTTATCTCGAAGTCGTCTGTTGGGTTTCTAACGCGAGGTTGCCCACCTCGTCCAAGAACAGCGTGCCGCCTTCGGCTTCATGGAAATAGCCTTTCTTGGTACTGTCCGCACCCGTGAACGCGCCTCTGACGTGTCCGAAGAAAGTCGACGGCGCAAGTTCTTTGGTGAGCGAACCGCAGTCCACAGCCACAAACGGCTTTCCCGCTCGTTTGCTCTTATCGTGCAGCAGGTGGGCGATATGCTCCTTGCCCGTGCCGTTCTCCCCGAATATCAGCACGCTCATGTCGGTTGGGGCTACCAACCTTATCCGCTTCATGATGACTTGAAATGCCGAGCCGTCACGAGAGAACACAGGCATACGGTTCCTTCCGATACTCCGTTCTTTTAATATGGTACGGAGCAAAGGGACGAGTTTATCCTCTACAAGTTGCTTGGGTATGTAGTCCAGTGAGCCGAGTTTCATACTTTCGACTGCCGTATGCACCTCGGCATAGTCAGTCATGATGATGAAAGGCTGCATCATACCTTCTTTGCGCATCCAGCGCAACAGGTCGATACCGTTGCCGTCGGGCAGGCGCAGGTCGGAAACCACGATGTCCCCGTCTGCGGCCTGTTGCAGATATTTCTTCGCGGTCGAGAGGTGGAAAGCCTGCACGGTGCGGAATCCCTCGCGTGCCAGCAGGTTACAGACGAACTCGCAATACACGATGTTGTCCTCCACCACGATGATTTTTGTCTTATCCATTTTCGTATTTTCTCCTTTCTTCTTTTGCCAGCCGGATTATCTCCGAACCCTTATCCAGTACAGCTTTTACAGCATTGCCAATTGTTTTATCGTCAGGCGTGCAATCGCAATGAAGCAGTTTATAAAGCTCCCTTAACGGTTGGTCGGCACGGAGTATCTCCCATGAACTTCGCAGGTGGTGTGTCAGGGCGTCCAGTTCCTGAAGGTCTTTCCGCTGTTCCGCATCCCTGACCGACTGCATTTCCTTTCCGGTTTCCGTTATCAGTTTCTCCAGCATGACGGCTTCATTGCCGTAGGACAGCAGGGAGGTGAAATCCGGCTTTTCATTCCGGTTGCCTTTCATGGCGCATTTGTCTGAAACCTCCATAAGTTCCGATATGGAGAACGGTTTGAGCAGGCATCCGGCGAATCCACGTTCCATAAGTTCCTCCTTGCTGCAACTGCCCGAAGCGGTTGTCACGACTACCGGGATAGTCTTTGAATTGCCAACGTTGGAGGTACGTAGCAGCTCCAGCAGCTCAAAGCCGTTGATTTCCGGCATGTTCAGATCCGTCAGAAGCAGGCTGTATTCCTTTTTTCGTATCAGTTCCATCAGTTCCGCAGCATCGGTGCAGGTTTCGCAGTGTACGCCTTCCTGTGCATACATTTCTTTAAGCATCAAGAGAAGTACCTCGTCATTGTCGATGGCAATCACATCATGGAATGTACGGTCATGATGAATCCTTGTTTGATTTATCTGTTCCGGCAGTTCTTCGGCTGTCTGCATGGGTATTTCCACCGTAAAACGGCTACCTTTGCCTTTCTCGCTCTCCAGCCGTATCGTGCCGCCGAGCATTGTCACGATACGCTGAACGATGGAAAGTCCCAGTCCGAAGCCGTCTTTTGTGGCGGCGTTTGACAGACGCTCAAACGCATCGAATACCCGTTGCTGTTCCTCTTCGGTCATTCCTGTGCCCGTATCTTTGACGATAAGTTTCAGGACACCGTTATCGTAGTCTGTTGTCAGAGAAACGCCACCGTTCTCCGTGAACTTGATGGCATTTGACAGCAGGTTGTTGCCGATTTGCAGGATACGTTCCTTATCGGTCAGGACAACCGTATCCGTTTGATTGGTTATGGTAAGAGCCAGCCCCTTGTTCATGGCGATGGGTGTAAACTCCGTTTCAAGAATGTGCGTGATTGCCGAAATCCGGCAAGGAGAGAAATTCGGCTGCTCCTTGCCGTTGTCCAGCCGGAAAAAATTCAGCAGGGTGTTCAGCATTTCACGCATGCGGTCAGAAGATTCCTGAATGTTTCGGATATACGTCCCGGTTTTATCCGTATTGCAGTCTTTCCGCATCAGTCCGGCATAACCCGTTATTGCCGTCAGTGGAGAGCGTAATTCATGGGTGATGGTATGAACGGCTTTTTTACGAGAGGCAATCAGTGCCTCGTTTTGTTTGATAGACTGTATCTGCTGTTCTATTAAATCCGCAGTTTCTCGTTTGTACCGTTTGATACGGGTGATATTTCGGTGGATGATTATGTAAGAGATTACCAATAACAACACAACGAATCCTGTCAAGCCACCTATCTGAATAAACGATTGTTCCCGCATGGCTGTTATCTCAGCTTCCCGTTTCTGTATGTCTGCTTGCACCTTCTCATCCATTTGAACTACCAGTCCTTGCAGTTGTCTGTTGAGTTCCGCATTTCGTGTAGCAAGACTATCGGCGTGTTCCGACAAACGGCGGCTTTGTGCCTGTTGTTCAGCTATCATATTCCGATTAAGGGAACGGAGCATCGTAGTAGTCGCAGTTGGTTTCGCTTCTTCCTTTTTGCCAAAGATGCCTAAGAAACCCTTGCGCTTGGATTTCTTGGGCTGTTCCTGCACACTCTTCTGCACAATTATAGGTACTTGACTGGTTATCTTATCGTTGATGGCTTGTTGCTGTTCAAGTATCTGAACGATTTGGCACATCTGCCGTTCCTTGTCTTCGAGAAAATGGCGTACACTGTCTATGCGTTCTACCGGATAGATAGCTTTGAACCGACAAAGCATACTGTCCATTGTCATACGCCGAGCATGGTAAAGTCCTAAATCTTCATCATCCCATTCCAATATCGTTTCACCTAATAAAGAAAACTCTATCAAATGAATATGAATATTGTTTACCTCTTTTCGAAATTCATCGATCTCTCGGTTTTTGGCTTCCAGTCCCTCCATGTCTCGCCATTCGCCAAGCCATGTGTACATGATGCCGCCTACCAGCAAAGCTATCAGTAGATAGCCTATGGAAGTCAGCATACGGAAGTGTCTTGTTTCAGCGTTATGTCGATTCATGCGTTATTGCCATTGATTATTGATAATACAGCCCGTAGGTCTTTATAGGCTTACGGGCTGTATGGTCTTCGAAGCTTTTTTGCTATACTATTTCAAATTATTTTTTTGATGTTATTCCCTTTGACAGTTCAAATTCTTTTTCTCAGATTATAACTCTTTTCTATTTGCAGGAAAGTATATTCTATGAGACATTCTTCACTCGTCAGATTGTCATCAATTTATGTAAGGAATATACAGTAACCTACTTCCGTATATTGCTTCATACAGAAGCAAGCGTTCTGGGACAGCGGTATATGTGAACTCCCGTTCGTTCAGATTTTGAAATATACCTAATTCCCTATTATATAGAATAAGATTTATCCCTGTATAAATTGATAAGTTTGCTACAAATGAATATTTGTCATTGCGTAGGCAGATAACAATATCACTTGATAGTGAGTTTTTATAATCTATTTTGATGTCAGAAGTCCAATGAGAAACGTCCTGATACGTGTAGCATAGAAAGAAAATAGACCAAACCTTCATAATATCGGAACTTGCCTGTCGGCGGTTTTACATCCCATAGGCGTTGAACATACTCACGAGCAAGTTCGCGATATTCGGGAATATTTGACTGGGCAAGGGTTATGGCTCCTACGGCATTGGCACCAGCCATGCCACAAGTGTATTGTCCGAAAGCCTTGGATCCATCAAGCGTGAAATGACCATGCTTGAAGCCATCGTTCTTAAAGAATGTAAGAAGACGGTACATCACTGCTTTCTGTCTGTGGCAATCCTTTCCGCACAGATAATAATCCATACCTACGTTTATGGGACAACGGATGGCATCGAACATATAAATGGAGGTATCATAAGCGGCATGACGCCAAGCATAAGCTCTGCCGTCAAACCGACTGTAGTCGGGATAGAGACCGGTAACCGGGTGGGCTGATGCGATTAGATGCTGGCGGCTTGCCGTAGCAGCCTTTTCCCAAAATGAGCGATTGGCAGATGCTGTACGTGCCCATTTGTCTAAAAAAGCTGGAAGCATATAAGAAGGGTCAGTAAAACTATGCCCCGCATGATCGGGAACGAAAGTTATAAGCCCATTGTCAAGGTCAAAAAGATTATAAACTCCACTCTCTCTACCGTCTTTGATCATGACTTTGGTCAATATTTTATTTGCTTCATCACGGTATCGAGGCTCGTTCCAGCGTTCTGAAGCAAGAAACAAAGCAGTAACATAATACAATTCTCCATCCGAAGCGTTGCTTCCACCAATCTTAGTACCGTCGGGCTTGCACTGCCAGCAGAAGTAGCCGTCCCATTTGGAATCGGGAGCAAATGCCATATTTCGTTTCGACCATTCCCAAAGTTTATCGAACTGTTCACGGTGATCCAGTTGTACACTAATCATCATGCCGTACGACATCCCTTCGGAGCGCACATCGTTGTTGCCAGTATCCAAAATAAAGGCTGTACTATTCGAGACCTCGTAATAAACAGATTTTTCATCATCGGCTTCATAACGGTTCAAATCTGACGGTGTAAAGAAATGCTTCCATACTTGCTGGAGCCGTTCATTAACCTCCTCCTCGTTCTTCCCCAGTAAAGAGACAAAGAGGTTTTCAGCATGCGTACCCCACGACACCATACTGAAAACCAAAGTTATAAGAATACCTTTCCAATTCATTATGAAATAAATTTGCGTATTGAATTATATACCGATTATCCCGGTCGCAATCGAATTTGCTCCGATTGTTCTCAAGAAAACTCAATTGGGGAATCATAATCTTTCCCCAGATTATATATCTTTTGTAGATGTTCGGTATTCAAAATTGCACCTTTCTCATTGACACTATTTACAAGATAATGGCCTCTGTTTTTCCATCCCCTATCTTGTGCAATGAGTTCAAAGGAACGCACTATGCCATCGAAAACATGAGGGTCTTCCAATTCTCCACACGAAAGAAGCATACATTCCTTAATAGGCACATCTTTTTTACCTATGATGAAAGAATAAAACTTGTCTATGGCTGCTTTTATCTGGGCAGGAAACGAGTACCAATAAAGAGGTGTGCAGAATACGATGACATCACTTTCTGCCATCAAAGATGCCAATTCATTGAAATCATCATTAAAAATACAGGCTTTATTCTCCTTGCTGAAACAATTATCGCAAGCTCTGCATCCTTGAATATGTTTATGCGCAGTATCGAACCGCATAACAATGTTGCCCGCTTCGGATGCTCCTTTCGCAAAAGCGTCCGCCATAAGGTCGCTGTTACCTCCCCGTCGTGGGCTGCCGGTTAAAATCAATATTCGCTTGTTCATATTATTTACTTTTATTTATTCACCCATACGGAAATCACCCACGTTGTCATGGCTGATAGTTATATCTTCGATGAGGCTTGTGCATCCTCCATGTTGCGGACACTGGCTACTGATGCCGAGATATATTTGATCGGGATATTCATTACGGTACAGACGCACCATATGCCACTCTTTTTTATCTAATGAATAGTAGCTGGCGATAGTCCGAGTATCGGAAGATATTTTCATATAGACCGATTTTGTGTCTATCTTATCATGGTTGTTGTCATCGGATGTACCTTGTGTTCGTACCGTCACGATGCGGTGGTTGCCATATTCATCCTGCTCAAAGGCAAGTTTCTGCCAAAGTGTATCGTTGACATACACAAAGAGGTCGGCGGCATTGTAAAGTCCCTCAATGGTGAATTCAGGAGTTACTTTGGCTGTCAACGTGAACGGTTTGGTATTGTCCGTTGGAATCAGCAATACGGGCAGTGTATTGTTGGACAGCTTACCTTCATTAGGATCACAGAAGAAATCAAGTCCTTCGGGGCAGCTGAATTTCAATCCTCCGTCTGTAAGTATAGTTACACATGTATCTGCGCCATTGATGGATTTGGTAAAAGTGACATCTCCCACTTTTATCTCACAGTCTGTGATTTGACTTGTTTCAACCTCTTTACCAGTCAAATCCGGTTCACTTGTTTTGGTCTCATTGTGTTGCTGACATGCAGCTAAAGAGAGGCTTCCAACAAGAAATGCTCCATATAAAACGGTTCTTTTCATCTTTGAATCATTTATTATTCGTAATTTTGTGGCAAAATTAGGACTATTGGCGCAATCCCGCAATGGTGAAAATTAACCAATTCACTATGGAACAGGAACATCAACTAAAATCACTTCTGACTGAGCAGCAGTTTGAAGATACTGAAAATAAAGAATTTATGCTTGCTCAAGCAAGAGCGTGCGCAAATGGTTATGCTCTTGCAACAGAAGGTATAGCAGTTGTGTCAGATTTTCAAAACAACGAATGTCATATATATTCTGGCAGATTCGGTCAAACTATAATGGACTTCCCGGAATATATGGTTGACCATACATCCGCCTTTGAAAATACTGTTTTCAGCCACGCGAATGAAGAAGAGCTTATTCAACGTCATATACTCGAACTTCGTTTCTTTAACTTTATAAAAGAACTTCCCATAAATGAAAAGACAAATTTCTCGGCTTCGTGTATCATTAGTTTCTATCGGATGGGGAGTAATGAGACAATAAGAATATTACATACAACGAGATATTTCAGTTGTGGCAACGGTGGAAGTGTCATTCTCGGGCTGTGCACTTATTCTCCATACTTTGGTTCTCATAACAAACAAGACGGTATTATTGTAAATCTCGTGACAGGAGAAACCGTTAGACGAAACGTGTACGAAGCTTGCGATAGAAAAATTCTTAGCCGCCGCCAACTTGAAATTCTGTCGTTAATAGCCAAAGGAGTGCCAAGCAAACAGATTGCAGACAATCTAAATATCTCCGTTTATACCGTTAATCGCCATCGTCAGGATATTTTGGCAACATTAAAAGTTGCCAATACTGCGGCTGCAGTAGAAATTGCATTAAGAATGAATCTTATTTAATGAGCCCTCTTGCTTTATGATTGGTTAAAAATCAGTGTTGCACCAGCTATTATTGGTTCGTAATTTTGTGGGCATATAAAAGTTAAAAGATGAATAAATCAGCTGGTAGATTAGAAATTGAAGCAGGCATAACGGTTCTACACAATGAATGTGAACGTATTTTTAGCTCTGTGCCAATTCATTTTGGCAAAGGCGTTTCTCTTGAACACGGAGCTTCTATTTATTGCACAGGAGTAGGTGATGACATCTATATCGGAGATTATAATATTATAGACGGAGAACTTATTTTGTTTCCGGGAACAAGAATCGGCAATCATTGTGCTTTTGGCACTGGAACCATAATTGTCGCGGGTAGCTTTAGTGTTGGTAATGGTTGTGTCATGTCACATGGATGTACCATAACCCAAGATGTTCCTGATAATTCGTTGGTAGTAGGCCGTAGAGGATTGATATTCAACAAATAATAGTTAATTCCTATTGCTATTGATGCGAAAATTGGTTAGAAATCAGTATTGTGCACATCTTTTGTTCTATCTAACTTTGCAACCGCAAATAAATCACAAGGAAATTGCAATTTAATAATAATCAAATCAATATCATAATGAAAAAATTAGTATTTATCGCAATCATTGCAAGTCTTGCAATGGCTGGATGCACCCAGAAAGAACCAGAGAAAAAAGCGGGAAATTCTGACAAGAAAGCTACAACAGAAAACGTTGAACTCGCCACATGCGACATCAATGTAGGAGGAATTCGTTTTACAAAGTCGAAAAACGGCGGAGAGAATGGCATCACACTTCTTGGCGACACGCTCAAATTTGTGGCCGGTCCTCAAACTGATTATTTCCGTTCCCCGGATGGAAGCGTAGTCAATAACTCTGCGGTCATCTTCACAGAGGTTGACAACACCAAACCTTTCACTTTCACGGCTAAAGTGCAGCCTGAATTCACTGAAACCGGAACTTATTCGGCAGGGGTGATATATGCTTATGAAAACGACACACATTGTCAAAAACTATGTTTCGAGCAGGATGAGTATGGCGATCACCGAGTGGTGTCAGTTCGCACATTAGACACCTCTGATGACAATAACCATCAGGCAATCACGGCTCCATACGTTTATATGAGATTATCCTCCGATGGCACAACCCTTGGTAGCTATTTCTCAGAAGATGGTAAAATATGGCGTATGGCCCGATTCTATAAGAATGACTTTCCTGAAAAATTGCTTATAGGCATCAGTTCACAGAGTCCTAAGGATAATGAACACACCTGCCTATTCACCGAAGTATCTCTGACTGATAAACCTGTCGCTGACTTTAGAAAGGGTAATATAGCAGAATAATAAAACAATCTAATCATTTTCAAAGGCGCACACATATTCAAAATGTGCGCTTTTCTTATACTTTTAAACGATGAGTAAACATCCAATTATCGCAAATCGCACCGCTTTTCTCGTCATAGGTTGTCTTGAGGCTGCATGGGCACCTCTTGTACCGTATGTTAAACGTGCATTTAGTTTGGACGAAGCTTCCTTAGGACTTCTGATGCTTTGTACCGGGTTGGGTTCAATAATAGCACTTCCTTTATCAAGTTGGCTATGTGTGAGATTTGGCGCAAAACGAGTAGTTTATTTCTCCGGATTTTTAATGGCTTTTTCTCTATTGACGATAAGCCTATTGGCTAACTTCACCCTGACGGCTATAATGTTATTGGTATTCGGCGGTTGTACTATCACCATCGATGTTGCTGCTAATGTGAATGGTGTTGCAGTTGAAGGTCAGACAGGAAAACATCTGATGTCAGGATTTCATGGGGGTTATTCACTTGGTACGCTCATCGGTGCCGGTGTGATGAGTTCTCTTTTCGCATTCGGAATAATCCCTATGTGGTCGGTCGTAATATTTATGATATTGGTATTGGCTGCGATGATGGCCGGATGCCGTGACCTTCTATCCTCAAAGGTACTTAAAAGCAACGACCATCCGAAACAGGATGTGAATAAGAAATTTTATATTCCACCTATGGTGATAGTGGTCGGTTTGTTATGTTTTATCATGTATGCGTCGGAAGGTGCTGTAATGGGGTGGTCAGCAATTTTTGTTAGTCAAGAGCGTGGCATTGACATGTCCGTGGCCGGATTTTTCTATACCGCTTTTGCCATAGCAATGACTATTATGAGACTTTGCGGCGACAAGATCGTCGATCGATTTGGACGAAGGACTGTGATTAGCGGAGGGGCATTACTTATTTCCGCTGGTTTCCTGATTGTGGTATCAATTGATAGTGCGATCGCTTCTGTAGCTGGTTTTGCTATGGTCGGTTGTGGTGCGGCCAATGTAGTTCCTCAATTAGTATCTTTTGCGGCCCACATAAAAGGGATGGCTGTACACAACATCATTAGTTTTATTAATGCTCTTGGATATTCCGGCATACTTCTTGGTCCGGTTATAATCGGATTCATAGGAAAACGCTACGGTTTGCATGTGTCATTTATAGGTATTGCCGTGTTTGCTTTGGTTGTTGCTATAATTTCATCTATAATATTAAGAAGCAAACAGATTACACTGCAAGTAGATTTGCAAAACGAAAGAGAAACTTGTTCGCTGTAATTCTGCAAAATAAGAAATCAGTGTGCAACGTATAAAAAATTGCATTGCTTTTTTGTGTAACTACTCAGGTATCTAAATGTGCCCAAATGCTTGATTATCAACAGTAGCAAACTTGTTGATTTACTATATTTCGATGAAAATCGGGCATTACGCAAGATTGACCTCGTGCAATAGAGTTGATACTCAACGACTTTGCATAGCTGAGTAGTTACTTTTTTGTTCTATTTTGTTAAATTTGTCTGTACCAACTTCTATCAGCCAATATCCAAAAGCGATAAGGATTATTTGTTATTGTGGGCAGTAACGAAAACAATGACGTTACTGCCCACAATAAAAGTTATATTTTTATCCCTTTCGGACGGTTATCATCCTTGATCTGAAAACCCGGTCGTCCGATGATGACATGGTCGGCAATGAAATTGCCTGACGGACTACGCTCATTCACCGGACTGCGAATCTGCGGGCGCTTAGTGTGGTATGGAATTATTCCTTCTGTTGTTCCCACTTGACATACATCTCCCTTGAAAGTTCCACAATCTCCCGGCTCAACTTCACAAGGTCGATGGTATGTTTCTCCAGCTTGTAGAGCAACGCCATCGCCTTCTTCTCCGAAAAATGGATGCGCAATTCCTTCACGACGTGGTTGTAATTGGTGCCTATGCCGCGGAACTGGGCATGAAAGTCGGACAGCTTGGTACAGTATTCCAACATTGCTTTGTCCACTTTATGTACCCTGAACTTCTGTCCGAAGAAATGCGCTTTGAGAAAGACGGCTTTCGCATACACCTGTGATTCCTCGTACATCGTCAGGAACCTGTTCCATTCCACATCATCGAAGCGCACCATCACGCAGTGTGTCTTCGGATTCAACTTGGGATTTCTCCCGTACTTGCTCTTCTTTTTCATTCTTCTTATTCTTTTAATTTTATAGCTTGTCCATTGTCTAATCTTTGATTAAGGAACCCCGAAATTATCCGACTGCGGAGGATAATTCTGCCCACGGCGGTGAAGGTGTTTTCAGTTACTTAGAATTATTCGGGTAACTGAAAATATATCTTGCTGTGTCTTTGAGGACACAAGAATCCTCCGCTTGTCGGATTGGTTTGTGAGTATAATAACTCATTTGGAATATCGGTCAAGCCGATGGAGTGTATTCACCGGGTTGACCGGTTCTACCGTAATCCGCTCAGAGTTTGCGCCACTGCTCGATATCCTCCCGGTAGGTTTCAAGGTGCAGGCGGGCGCCGAGACGGCGGACAATCCCGTCCAGTCGGTCACGCACCTCACCGCTGACGAACACGGGCTTGCGGTCGGTTATCTTGGGTACTTGCAGGTAAGCGGTACGGTACTCGTCCAGCGACAGCCTGCCTTGTTTGCTGCTGACACGCTTCTGCGGCACTGCCACTTCTTCGGGCATTCTGCCTGACGGTTCATCCACCGTAGCTGTTTCCGCTTCTTTCATGACGGTCTTGCCGGGTTGTGACAGCCGTTCCGGATCCAGCCCGATGTTCCGGTAGAAATCGTCCATAGACTTCTCACTGCGGGATTCCCTGCGTCCCATTCTTTCCACGATTTCACGAGCCTGCTGCTCACTGATACTTGGTTCTCTTTTCATTGTCATAAAACAGATTAATTAAGTTATTACTGTGGTCTTGCTCTGTGCCTTGACCGATTATCGCAAGTAAAGTAAGATACTTTAGTGCAGTCAGTCAATCGTTTGGGCTCGATTAGACAATTTTGTGTGACTTTGCTTTATGGTGATAGAGATATCGGTGAGGACTTCACAGATTTGCCGGACGTGAATAGCCGGAAGAACAAAGGTGCGATTACAGTCAAGTTTGAATTAAGCTCTTGTTTTCTCTCTTGCCACATTGCTGATTTCCGGGATTAAGAATATACACCAAATCTGTGCCAACCTCTACCAACCTGTGCCGCATGCTTCCACTTTCTGGAAATCCATTGCCGGATAACAGATTATGTATTCCTTTGCGGCAAAAGGAATACGTAACGAAAAGAAAGAGAGTATGGAAATTCCGGTCATAGGCTTATTCGCAGATAACCGACTGACGGCATACCGGACAATGGCTACCATATCGGCGCAACACGCTGCCACTTTCTGGAAATGCATTGCAAGGCAGTAGATTATATATTCCTTTGTGGCAAAAGAAACAGTAACAATAAAAAAGTATGTATATGGAAATCGTATCTATTGAAAGAAGGACCTTTGAGGCGATGGTCGCCAAGTTCGACCGTTTCGTCAGTCGCATGGATGCCATTTGCCAGAGGCACGGAGAGAAGACAATGGGCGAGTGGATGGACAATCAGGACGTTTGCCGGATACTCAACATCAGTCCACGCACATTGCAGACGCTTCGGGACAACGGGACGCTGGCTTACTCTCAGATAAACCACAAGACCTACTACCGTCCCGATGACGTACAGCGTATTGTTGGCTCAGTTGTAATTCTTGGGGGATTAACCTTTGTTAATTCTCCTTTATGCATACACCTTTGCTAATCTATACAGAAAGAACCTCTTATCTACCACTCCACGAAATGAAGCCCTAAATGCTTTAATTTTTGCATTAAAAGCTTCCGCAGCAGCATTTGTGCTTCTGTTTGCAAAATAGTTTAATATCCGTTCGTAATGATTCTCAATGGAATTGGCAACAGTGGTGAATGTATCATACCCAAACTCCTCAATTTCATTATACCAAAGTGCGAGTTTGGCACGCGCCACATCTTTATCTGTATAGTCTGAAAATATCTTCCCTAATCGTAGTGCGTAATAGTACACAGATTTTATATCCGGGAACTGTTCAAAGAGTATTTGGGCTCTTGTCTTCTGGCTTTGCAGCCACTTATCCGGAGCCTTAAACAGCAGGTACCGGCTTCTGGCTAACAACTGTCTGAGTGTATCTCCATTGCTAAACACTTCAGGTTCATGACTTTTCCCCTTGGCTTTAGCTTCCTTGATTTTCCTGTTCTCATCCTTCATTACTTGCCAGCGATAAGCAATCCGAAGGTCTTGTACAGCTTCATAAACCAACTTTGAAACATGGAAACGATCCACTACCTGCATAGCCCCGGGAAAACAACGTCCGGCTATTTTCCGCATACTGCCGGCCATATCAAGTGTAATCTCCTTTACCTGGTTGCGTTTTCCTGCATCCATTTTAAGAAGCACATTGATAACATCCTCTGCTTTAGTTCCCTTTACAATAGCTACAATGGCACCCTTGCGGCCATGCTTATCCCGATTGGTAAGGATTGTATATAGTTCGCCTTTGCTTAAAGCCGTTTCATCAATACATAAATGACAACCTATATTTTTAGGATAAAGAATAAAGTCTTCAGCATGTTCCTTCTGATTCCAATTATTGAAATCACTTAAATGTTCTTTGTATTGAGTCTGGAGTTGCCTGCCATCCATACAGTAATGTTCCGCTACACTTTGGCAACTAACCGCATGATTGTCCAAGTAACACTTTTAAAAAAGCTCCGAACTCAGCTGTTATGCGAGTGCCGGAGGCTACTAAGTTCCAATCACGACTATAAGTTTGTCCGGTTTCCGGATCTTCCCAACGACGGCGCTTGACGCGTAGATAGACAGCCTTGCCACGAATGGGAAAGTCTTGCACTTCTATTTCCGGGAAGAAACCTTTGGAATGTAGGTGTAAATGGGAATACTCTTGAGGAATGGAAGGTTTTTCCTCAAGAAAAAGAATGAAGCAAGTCTCTTGAGAGACATGGTTAACCAGGTCAAAATAGTCAAGAAGACCTGAAGGAAGGAACAAGCTCAACATATCCAGTGGAGTCGCGGAGTTGGGAAGTTTATGTTTCATACACCAAAGATAGGGGGGGTAACTAATTCCCCCAAGTTTTCAAACTGAACCGTATTGTTTCCGTTGTGGAGGACAGGCGCAAGGAAGCAAAGTTCAAAGGAAGAACTATATAAACTTGATGAAATGAACAAAGTAAACTAACAATACCCACTAAATCCAAAGTAACATGAATGAACTGATTAACAAGGACAACGAGTGGATAATCCACTTCATGGGCAGTCTTGAACGTCTGATGGATAGCTTCGAGCATCTGACCGCCAATTACCGCCCGACACTGAACGGCGAACGTTTCTTCACTGACAAGGAAGTGTTGGTACTGCTGAAAGTAAGCCGCCGGACACTTCAGGACTACCGCAATGAAGGGCGTATCGCCTATATCCAGTTGGGCGGTAAAATCCTCTACCGTGAATCCGACATCGAAAGGATGCTGGCTGACAGCTACCGCTTCGCTTACCGATTGACGGCAACCTGATTTTCCGTCAGTCACTTGTTTCCGTTGCCGGATGCTCTTCAAGCGCATGGCAGGCAATGGCAAGGTTTTCGAGTTGAATACGCTCCGCAGGAGGAAGATTCTGCCCGAAACGGCTCTGCCGTCCGACCTTGCCGCTGCCATCAAGCCATACACTACCTTTGCATCCGGGCATCGGGAACGGGTGGCTGACGGGATGAACATTAGCTATACCATAGGTTGCTGCCCTTGCCGCAAGAGAAGAACAATGTTATCGGGGTTCCTTTCTTGGTGGCGCAGATTTCATTTATTACAAACTGCCTGAGCAGGATATTTTTTTACTGCATATCCCGAATGCAATGGTTACAACCATTTCAAGGCTATAAACGTCATAACTGATGCCGTCTGACTGTTTGATATATCTCCTCGTTTCAACTTCGTCCAGTTTCTTATGCTTGTGAATGGAATGAACCACCTTACATATATCACGAGAGGGCACCCCGAATAAATAAGCTATCTCAAACTTTGTTATCCATATAAGTGCAGACTGTAGTACAAAACATCCGACATCGAACAGCTATCAACATCCTTCTAAGAAATAACAACTATGAAAAAGGAACTTTTTGATTTAGATATTTGGTTGCTGACTAGAGAATATTAGCCTAAACCCAACCATGATGATTCACCGAAACGACAAGAAATACCAGTTATGTATCATATAATATGAATGAAACCACCCAATAGGCAAGCCTATCAACATATGATATTAAGTAGAATAAACAGGGCTATTTTGTATATCTCAATGGAAGGTGAGCTTCAATGACCTATTGTCAAAGATTTGATATGTCAACTATTACTATGATGGTTGATTATTATGAGAAACTAACAACTAATGAATCATGGATATACTCAATGACGAATCTCTGAAAATCAGCTCATTTCTAACGACATTGGATGAACTTACAAATACCATTCCCTACAAAACAGAAGGGATACGAGGAAAATACTGCAAATCTGACAGAAAGGGAAGATTCAGTATCGAGAATTAAAAATTTCTACGCTCACTTAAATATGAAAGTGAATTATAACAACTATCTTTGCAAGAAAGAGCATATTGTATGAAACTAAAATCATTTACAACAAAACAAGGGAAGAATGTTCCGCTAACAAAGATTGCAATCTTTGTTGGTCCAAATAATACGGGGAAATCGCAAACGTTACGTGATATTCGAGAAAGATTAGAGAATGGACAAAAGAGTAAGCCTGTTATCATCGATTCTTTTGAATTTGATGCACCATCTTCTATTGAAGACTTCTATTCAGGTCTAGAAATTAAAGATAGTATACATAACATTGGATATAAGACTGTATTTGGAATAAAAAGTGATCTTTTATCAAAAGACTCAATGGAGTTACATATACCAAGTTTAGAGTCTGATTTTCAAATAAATAAATCATATAACTATATTCTAGGAAATATAACGAAATATAGAGTTGCTAATTTAGATTCATCTACCCGTCTAAATCTTGTTTTATCAACATCTTCATTTAATCCGAACTTGGATATGCCATCAAATTTAATTCAGTCACTATTCTTAGATGAAAATAATGAATTATTGCTTATAAAAGCATTCAAATCAGCTTTCGATATGGATATAAAACTGGATTATAGCGAACTCATTTCTTTATGTTTACGTGTTGGTAAAGAACTGCCCAAAATTCCTGAAGACCCTCAGCAAGCATGTAAAATCACACAGTTTTTGCAAAAAATAGACACTCAAGGAGATGGATTTAAAAGTTTTGTAGGAATAATATTAGGGCTATTATTTTCGAAAGATCGTATTATTCTTCTTGATGAACCAGAAGCTTTTCTTCATCCAGCACAAGCACGCTTTCTTGGCAAATGGATTATTGATAATTCTGATTTGTTTCAAGGGCAACTTCTAATATGTACTCATAATTCTAATTTCTTATCGGGTGTTTTGTCGAGCGATAAAAAAGTGGATATTTTTAGATTAAATAGGCATGACAATATAACAGAATATAATTTACTTCCACCAAATGCCACTGATAATCTATCTAAAAGCCCGATACTGTCTAGTCAGCGAGTAATTGAGGGGATTTTCCATAAAGGGGTGGTTGTGTGCGAGGCTGACGCAGATAGAGCTGTTTATCAAAGTGTAGCATCTGTCGAACACATGTCTAATCAAGAAATTCTTTTTATACATTCTCATAACAAACAAACTCATAAAGATGTTGCAAAATTACTTGTTGAAGCCAAAATACCTGTTGCCCTGATTGTTGATATTGATATCTTCAATGGTGACACTGATTTGAAAAATATACTTGAAATACTTGGAGATAATTTAGAAAATGTAGATTTACTAGAGAAAAGAAAAGTAATAGCAGCGTCTGTTAATAAAATCAGTGAAAATGAGATTCTTGAACACGTAAAAAATGAGATTAGATTATTTTTGGAACAATTAGAAAGAGGAGAACATACTTTGAATGGAGCTAAAAGCGCATATAAAAGGATAGAAAAAGAATTCACGTCATGGAAGGATGTTAAGGATAAAGGAATCATTGGTTTGTCTTCTGATATTCAACCAACGGCTATCGCTTTGATTAATGATTTGAAAGCAAAAGGGATTTTTGTTGTTCCTGTTGGTGAGTTAGAGGGATGGATGGATTTAGGAACTAAGAAAAAAAACAAGTGGATAATTCCTGCCTTAAATAAGATACATTCACGAGGTTGCTCTCCAGAATTAAGGGATTTCATTAAAGAAGTCTTAGCTTTTTTCTGATTATTTTTTTTACATTATTGTCTTTGGTGTAATAACTGCTTTGATACTGATTTCTACTAAAATATACTAGTACACCATATTTCAGTAATTCATAGCGGTTTTCAATACGACTAGATAGAATTTTCATATCATTATTCACCTTTTGATTGGTGATTTTGGCGTAAATCGGAATCATCTGAATCTTCACCAACAAGGAGGTGTCGGCACGGTTGAAGGTAAGCCTCCAGACACTTCAAGATTACCGTAACGAGGGGCGGATAGCCTACATCCAACTGAACGGCAAAATCCTCTATCGTGAATCCGACATCGAAAGGATGCTGACTGACGGCTACCGTTCTGCCTACCGAATGACGGCAACCTGATTTTCTTGAAGGAGCGCAGTTTGCCGTCTGCCCATGCTTCGGCAGCAATTGAACTTCGGCAAAAAGAAAAAAGGAACGGCTTACGGATGAAGTATCAATGTTTAGCTTCGTCTATAAGCCGTTTCTTCTCTTTCTTCTGATTTCCCTCAGTCGCTTGTTTCCGTTGCCGGATGCCTTTCAAGCGTGTGGCTGGCAGTGGCAAGGTTTTGGGGCTGAATACGCTCGAACTTGTTTGAGGAAGATTCTGTCCGAAACGGCTCTGCCGCCTGACCTTGCCAATGCCGTCAAAGCCACACGCTACCTTTGCATCCGAGCATCGGGAACAGGTAGCTGACGGGATGAACCTCAACTATACCATAGGTTACCGCCCTTGCCATAGGAAACAAACAATGTAACCGGGCTTCCTATCTTTGTGGCGCAGATTTCATTTATTACGAACCGCCTAAACAAAAGGGTCTCTTTGCTACATATTCTGAAAGCGATGTGTATAATCATTTCAAGATTATACACATCATAGCTGATGCCGTCCGATTGCTTGATATGCTTCATCGTATCAATTTCGCTCAATTCCTTGTTCTTGTAGATTGCACATATCGCCTTGCGGATATCGCAAGAGAACACCCCGAACAGGTCGGCTATCTCAAACTGGGTCATCCATATGGGAACAGTCGGTACATTGACCGCTCCCGTTTCACTAATTGTGATTATTTCTCTATCCATAATTCCTTTATTTTGTGCCGTATATTTACTGTTTCTTCTTTTCGCCAGTCGATATTTTCTTTCTTCGTTCCATCAGCTTGTCCATATCTTCCGAAATCTTATCATCGGTAACTCTGGCATAACCCTGTGTCGTTCGGATATTCGTATGCCCCATCATCTTGCTGATACTTTCTATCGGCACACCTGCCGATAGTGTCAAAGTTCCGAACGAATGGCGGCTCGCATGGTAGCTGAGATTTTCTTTGACACCTGCCACAATGCCAATCTCGTGGATGCAGTACCACAGTGTATCTCGTTTAGGCAAAGGAAATATCGGACTGTTATCATCAGTGGTATTATACAGAGATAAAATTTGCTCTGCCACTGGGTGGAGTGGTATAAAGGACTCTACATCTGTCTTTTTCCTGTCGATACGGATGAAACGTCTTCCGTCCGCTGTCAATCCGATATGCGAGGGATAAAGCCTTTTCACATCGACATACGATAGCCCAGTGAACGCAGAAAAGATGAACGCCCTTCGTGTAAGTTCCTGCAACCTTTCCGGCATTGGCTGTTCCATAATCCGTTGCAGCTCGGCTCTGCTTATGTGTCTGAGCTTGTAGTCAGGCTTTTTCTCATAAGGAACATCTGAAAGCGGATTGAAACGGATAATTTCTCTGTCAACTGCAATATAGATCAACCTGTTCAGCCAAGTAAGGCAGTGGTTAATATGTCCGGCTCCACAACCTTTGGCTTTCAAATACAGTTTATAACCCCAGCCGAACTCTTCGGTAATATTCTCGAAAGTGATGTCACGCCTGTGCAATGATAGAAGGTATTCATGCAGATATGCCTGTGAGGATTTGGACTGGCGATAGGAAGACGTAGAATTTATTACCTCGGAGCGTATTCTAAGCCTTTCCCGTTCTTCCTCTCCAGTTTTAAGCAGTGTAACCGGTATGGCAGCTACACAGATGATTTCATTTTTCAGAATCTCCGCTGTAACCATCCCTGTTTCCTTCAACAGATTGGCATAGGATGATTCTATCTTGGTGCGCAGTTCACCAAGAAGGTTGTTTGTTCTTATATTTTTTACCTCTCCTGTCTTGGCTTTCCAATCTTCGGGGTTGCAATAATAGCCAGTTGAAAACACGCAGCTCTTGCCGTCAATGGTAATACGGCACATGATGGCGGTGGTCCCGTCAGCTTTGACCTTGCTGCGGTTAATGTAGTATAGTATTGAAAATGTACTTCGCATAATTTTTTGTTTTAATGGTATTAGAGTATGAGTTTCAGATCCTTTGTTGCCTCGATGTATTTGTCCATATCCTCAAAGAGCTTCTTCGGGGTCACACGGGCATATACTTGGGTAGTTCTTATATCGGCGTGTCCCAGCATCTTGCTGACTGTCTCTATAGGAACACCGTTTTCGAGTGTCATCAGGGTCGAGAACGAGTGCCGTCCCATGTGGTAGGATAACCGCCCTTTGATTCCGACTTTCATCTTGATGCTTGTCAGACACCATTTCAAGGCTTGGTAAGGAATGACGGGAAACAGGGTGGCTCGCATATCGTCACGGTATTTCTCTATGAGGGCTATCGCTTCAGGCAGTAGTTTAACCCGGCTTAACTGCCCGTTCTTGCCCCTGCGGTATTTCAGCCATAAAGCCCCGTTATCATCCTTTGAAAGGTTATCGGGAGTGATGGCAACCACATCCACATATGAAGTTCCAGCATAACAGGCGAAAAGGAACATATCCCTGACAATGGAATGTTTCGGGCGGCATCCAGTAAGTTCGATGTCCCGTATCTTCTCAAAGTCTTCCCTGCTTAATGCTCTTGGCGGTGTCTCTTTCTGTTTGGGCAACTTGTAATGTTCAAAATATAATTTGTCCGAGTACCCTTCCTTGAATGCGATACGGCAAATCTTTTTCAGGATAGCCAGATAGTGGCGTACCGTCTGGACTCCCAGTCCTCTTTCTATGACGACATACTCCTGAAATTCCCGTATGAACAGTTCGTTGAGTTGACAGAAGGCAAGGTCGGATACCTTGAACTTGCTTTTGACAAAATCCGCAAGACGGCTACGGGTATAAAGATAGTTCGGGAGTGTACGGTGAGACACGTCTATCCCTACACGCGCCCTTACTTCCTCGATATGCCTATCAAAGAGTTTGAACAAGGTCATCTGTGTGTCCATACTGCCTTGAAACATATCTTTTACTGCCATAGCATCAAATTCCTGCTTACGCTCCAGCAAAGCATCAAATGCCGAATTGACGGCAAGCAGCAGTTTCTCAATCTTGGCATTGGTTTCAACCGCCTCTTTGCTCTTGCCGTTCAGACGGCTTTCACGGGGATTCCATAATTCGGGAGTGCAGGACAACTTGCATCCGAACTGTGCTATTGTGCGGTTTACCGTGATGCGCCCCATGATGGGAGCCCTTCCCGATTTGTCCAGTCCGCTCTTTTTGAGGTAGAGCAACACCTTGAATTTTTCTACTTTCATACGCTTATATTTTTTAGTGCAAAATTACTTGCCGTATAAGCGTTCCTTGATATGCAAAACATTGTGTATGAGCGCAAACAAAACGGTGAGGATTTCTTTTCATTGCCTGCCGTTACCTATTCCTATTTCGGTAACTGCCCGGCTAACGGTTTGGTAACTGAACAACCTCAATATTCCGTTGCCGTTTGCATTTTCTCTACTTGGCAGAATAGTGAAATACCGCTCATTTCAAACGACTTACGTTTAATCTTCATCCGTTCACTTTTTCTTGCATAGGCTATCATTTTCCATGTGTACCGCCATTCTTTTGCAAATAAGAAAGTTCTACACCGAGTAAATTAGGAGTATTCGGATTTTGCCATGTGATCAGTAGTTGATTAGCAATCTGTGTAGATTTTGCCTCCAAGTTAGTTATTGGAGAAACTGTTATTTCAGGTTCCTTGTTCCTTTCATCATTTGTCTCCGAGTAATTATCGTTTCCTCCTTCTCCGCAGGAGATAGACAGGCAAATTAAGCAAATTATGAATTGAAGTAAATAATAGGTCTGTGCGAATTGTTTCATAATATAAAGCTTTAGAAGTTGTTGAAAATTGTTTCCAAATATTTCAGTCTTGCAATATACCAAGACTTTATGTATTCTGCTTCCTCTTCGGGATTAGCATATCCATACATAGAATATCCTGTCCACCGTTGGCGATCTCGTTCCAATGCGCCTGATTCCACAATCTGTCTTTTATAGTAATCTACTTTAGAAGCCAGGTTTGCCGGGCTGAGAACATTATCTTTAACCGCCATCAAGCGTTCGTATATCCGGCGTTTGATATTGTTCGGGTTCTCGTTCATAATTCTCTCAAAGGGGCGGAAGTATTTGGAACCGGCATCATTACGGAGTATTAGCCCGTTGTCAAAACCAAGACCTTTTTCGGGATCAAGCTTAATGGCATCCCAAGTGCGTCCCAGTGTACCATCCAAGTCCCAGGGCTGAATAATGAACTTGGGTAATAAAGTGAGATTTACATTGTATATACCCCAAAAAACATTTCGTCCTGTGTTATCATAAGCTGACAGCAGATTAATAAAGATAAAATAATCAATCAGAGAGGAAACATCCAGTCGCTCTTCATATTGGGCGGCAAATTCTTCTTTTGATGCTGCAGCGAAGAACTGGATAAGATCGGAAAGATATTTAAATTCGATTTCACCCACCTCGTCCGGATAATCGGACTCAAATCCCTGCCATGCCTGTTTGGAGTTACTATATGGAGTATTGATTCCTTGTAATTTACATTCATCCGTCCATTCTTTACCCTTATAGAGATAACCACCTTTCTTTTTCATTTTCAACTGCTTACGATCGATACGATCGCTTAAAATATACAAACCATGGTAAGCTCCGTCCAAGATCATTTCTACAGGATAGCCATGTGTAGCATTCACAGCCTCGGGTTCTGTATTACTATAATATAAAGTGTTGAAATCGTTCCAAAGATCAAAACAAACACGATTGCGCATTTTGCTACAATCCAGCCACATAGCATCCAGTATCCATGATTGATCTTCTCGCAGACCTAATAGCTTTGCGTCTTGATTTTCATTCGTTTGACGGTTTTTCAATTTAAAACTGAAAGACTTCTTGGCATAACGTAAAGCTCCTGCTCCACGAAACTCGATACCGGCATAGCTCTCAAATCGTAAGACAGAGTTGTTGGTGCGCCGTTTAGGATCAGTCAGCACTATGTCACACGGGCGTTTATTCTCATCCTCAATACCTTCAGGAGCAGAGATCTCAATCACGGGAACACCAGTTACAATCAATCGACAAGACCTAATTTTATCAATAGTATTGTTACCTGCTTCCATTTCTATATTTTGTCCGGGATTCAGGCTCAGTGCTATATTCTCGCCCGACTTAATTTTCTTATCTCCGATCTTGATAAAGTCGACTCCAATGCCGCCAAACTCAACTTTGACCTTTGCAGGTTGTACGGCATCCATATCTATAGGTAGATAATACGAATTGTTCACATAATCCACAGCTGTAGTTACTCCGTCGATAGTCAGATTCAACAAACGAAGATAATCTTCTTCTCCTTCTATAGACGATTGCATAACGGTAATTCCTTTTTCTTCTTTTCCCGAGATGATTGCAATCCGTCCATTTCTTGGTAAACCGGAAGTGTTTTTTTTGACTTTGATTCGAACCTTAGTGATACCTATCCCTCCGGAAGAAGGTGAGAGCGTCATCCAATCGCAATGTATACTTGATTGCCATGCGCCGCCTGAAGATACGTTGACTTCTTGTTCACCGCCTTCTATCGTCATTGCTACTTGATAAATGGATAGAGAAAATGGTAAAGTAGTGTACACATCGTTTTCCTTATCCGAAGAACAGGCTGCAAGCAGACTTAAAATCAATAAAGCCGGTAGTATTTTATAAAGATTCATAATACAGATCTAAAATTTAAATGTATATCCTGCGCCAATCACATGTCCATTTGCTTCATCCTCATCTGCATGATTCTGATACAAATAGTAAAAATCAAGTCCGTGGTGTTTGCTCAACTTCCATTCTACACCTAAGGTCCAGCGTGTTTTGTCAATCGCCCCTTTATCGTTAAGCAAATGAGTCAATTCGCACGAAGCGTAAGGAGTGAGACTGCATTTAGGTATATTGTATGTTGCTTGCAGACGAGAACGAAGCACGTTCTTTCCTTTACCTTTCACGTATTCATCGTCTTTAGGACTACCATCGTCACCATCAAACTTTGATACAGACTGACTGGGTCGATAGGTATATTGCCAACGCTCCCGAAGTGAAAATGTGAATCTATTTAAACTCACTTTTCCCGTTAGTTGGAAATAGAAACGGTGTTTGGGTTGCCAATATTCAGGGATAACATTCCCTTTGTTTGTAATTTCAGAAGGGTGATTATAATAGATGTAAGTGTATGCTGTTGCGGCTTTCAGCCAGTTTGTTATTTTATATGCTACACCTGCCGATCCCGACCAACGTCCCACTTCGCTTAACTTGTCGCGTGAACGGAACTCTCCTTCCAGCGAAATATCAAAGTCCCGGAATAATCTTTTTTCCATCCCCACACTGGTCCATAGACCCAAATCGTCTTTTTGTGCTTGTAAAGCAAAAGATACAAGACAAAACAAACCTGCCAAAAAAAGTTTCTTATTCATTTCCACGTGGTATTTTGGTTAATGTATCAATCGTATTTATCTCATTTGTCATCGGTTCATAATAGATTTTAAGCATGGCGGCATCGCGAAGAAAGTCAATGT